>ORMF011593309.1_pt1 | contig 23266 bp, 11 predicted proteins | sample 1779871 | NCBI WGS metagenome assembly ORMF01 (sample SAMEA104232316, study PRJEB22302) | groundwater metagenome | biome: forest; feature: aquifer; material: groundwater | place: USA | collected 2011-08-07 | depth 5.4 m | reverse complement strand
TGCTGGGCAATTGAAAAAGGGGCAACACATTATACTCATTGGTTCCAGCCTTTGACAGGTTCTACAGCAGAAAAGCATGACTCGTTTATTGTTCCTGATTCAGAAGGCGGCGTCATGTTGGATTTTGACGGAAAATCTCTTATTAAGGGCGAGCCAGATGCTTCAAGTTTCCCTTCCGGTGGAATAAGAGCTACTTTTGAAGCACGAGGATATACTGTTTGGGATCCGACAAGCCCTGCGTTTATTAAACGCGGCAGAAACGGTGCCACATTGTGCATTCCTACTGCATTTTATTCATACACTGGAGAATCACTTGACAAAAAAACTCCCCTTTTAAAATCGATGCAGGTACTTTCAAGAGAGGCTAAAAAACTTCTATCATGTTTTGGTGTAGAGGTAAAAAACAGAGTAAACATAACGTTAGGAGCTGAACAGGAATATTTTTTAATTGATAAAGAATTCTTTTTTGCAAGAAAAGACCTTTATCAATGCGGTAGAACGCTTTTTGGAAGAGTATCTCCCAAAAATCAACAACTTGAAGATCACTATTTTGGAGCTATAAAACCTAGAGTTTTAGCATTCATGACAGATGTTGATACAAGGCTTTGGAAACTTGGAATTCCTGCAAAAACAAGGCATAACGAAGTCGCTCCATCTCAGTTTGAATTAGCTTCACAATTCGAAGAGTTGAATTTGGCTGTCGATCATAATATGATGATTATGGAAACATTATCAGAAGTTGCTGATAAACATGGCTTTGTCTGCCTTGTTCATGAAAAACCATTTTTAGGAATTAACGGTTCTGGTAAACACAATAATTGGTCATTAAGTGCTGATGATATAAATCTTTTAAATCCAGGTCATGACCCACACGAAAATGCAATATTTTTAACGGTACTTTCCGCTATTATCAAAGCTGTAGATACTCATGCAGATCTAATGTTAGCTTCAATTGCAAGCGCTGGAAACACTCACAGACTTGGAGCAAATGAAGCCCCGCCGGCAATAATATCTATTTTCCTTGGCGAACAGCTTGCTGACATAATAGAGCAAATAGAAAAAGGCGGTGCTACATATACAAAGCAAGCCTCATCAATGCTTGTTGGCGTAGACACACTGCCGTCATTACCAAAAGATACAACGGATAGAAACAGAACAAGTCCTTTTGCATTTACAGGAAATAAATTTGAATTTAGAGCTGTCGGCTCAAGCCAAAATTGTGCCGATCCAAACGTAGTATTGAATACTATTGTTTCAGAAGCTTTTTCTGAAATTTCTTCAGAACTAGAAAAAGTTAAAGGGAAACCAGAATTCAATGCCAAGCTTCAAGAAATTCTTTACAATATAATCAAGGCCCATAAAAAAGTTATTTTCAATGGTGATAATTACAGCCAAGCATGGAGAGATGAAGCTAAAAAACGTGGTTTGCCCACAATGAGTAGTGTTCCTGAGGCTGTGAAGGCATTTATTTCTAAAAAGAGCATAAAGCTATTTTCCAATTATAACATACTCAGCGAAAAAGAACTTCATGCAAGATATGAAGTTTATGTCGAAAAGTTTGAAAAAATTATTAATATTGAAGCTGGCGTAGGCATCTCTTTGGCAAAAAGAATTATACTTCCAGCATCAATTAAATATCAAGGCAAACTGCTTGAATCATTAAAGAAAATGACAGATCTTTCAATTCCTTACGGAGAAAAAAGTGTTCGTTCACAAATTGAAATCATTGGTAAATTGATAGATGAATCTTTTGCTAAAATCACAGTATTAAATAATGCTCATAACAGTGGAACAGCAGAAGAAAAAATATCAGCACTTCTTTCTCTTAGAACAACAATAGATACACTAGAAAAAGAGATTGACGATGCAGAATGGCCACTTCCTAAATATTCTGAAATGCTTTTTATAATTTAACATCAATTTTAAATTATAATTCTTGAATAGAAAAACACGGTTAATTCCGTGTTTTTCTATTGTTGCGTATAGACTTCCAGATTATATTGGCTATCAGGCAATTGTTAAATCCATATTTTTCAGGAACGTAAAATCTTAATAGTGCCTTGTATCTTTATAAAAAAATAAAGCTTAATAACATAGTTTAACCTGTTTAGAAATTATTATTCATAACTCAGAGCGTAAAAGGTAATCTAAATGCAAGCGAAAGAAACTAAATTACAAGACATTATTGAAGGAACTAAGCAGTATGTAATTCCGCTATTTCAGCGAACATATAGCTGGACATCAAAAGAATGGGAAGTCCTTTGGAAAGACCTAGTTGAACTTAGTGAAATGGAAAATCCACGAACACATTTTATCGGTTCAATTGTAAATATGCCTACAGTTTCAGTTCCTGAAGGTGTTGCGAAATACCTACTCATTGATGGGCAACAGCGATTGACGACTATTTTTATCTTATTGGCATTGTTAAGAGATAGAGCAAAAAAAAACCAAAATAAAGAATTTGCAGAGGAAATAAATAATACTCTTCTTGTAAATCCATATAAAAAAGATAATGAATTTTACAAGCTCCTGCCAACCCAAATAGATAGAGAGACTTACAAGAATCTAATCAATGGAACCATTAACAACACGGAAAACCAGCTTACAAGGGCTTATACTTTCTTTGAGAAAAAACTTAAGCAGGTTGAATTTGAACCTGAGAAACTAAAAAAAATTATCACGAGTTATTTTTCAGTTGTAAGTATTGTTCTTGATGCAGACGACAATCCGTATTTAGTTTTTGAAAGTTTGAATGCCAAAGGAAGACCTCTAACCCAAGCGGACTTAATTCGCAATTACTTCTTTATGCGTATTCACATAAACAACCAAGAGGAAGTTTACACAGGGTATTGGCAACCAATGCAAGCAGCATTGAATGATGATTTGACAGAGTATATAAGACACTTTTTAATGATAGGCGGAAACGTCATCAAGCAAAGCGATGTTTATTATGCACTTAAGGAAAATATATCAATCTCGAATGCGACTGATTACTTGAAGGAATTGAAAAAGTTTTCTATTTTCTATCAACGATTAAAATATCCAGAGTTTGAACCAGAAGTAGAATTGCAAAAACATTTCAGAAGATTAAATAGAATAGAGGTTACTACGGCTTACCCTCTACTACTGAATATTTATAGCAATTACGACGATAATAAAATAAGCAAAATTGATTTCATCACAATCTTAAAAACACTTGAAAATTATCTTATCCGTAGATTCGTTTGCAATATTGCAACAAATTCACTCAACAGAATTTTTCCAACAGTTTACACTACAATTACAACAAAACATCCTGATAATATTGTTGAAGGTTTTAAAGCTGTGTTACAAGACAAAGGCTATCCGAAAGACAATGAATTTTATTTGCGCTTTAGAGAAAACAAGTTTTATGGAGGAGGGGACAGAATTGTAAAAACTAAGCTTATTCTTGAAACTCTTGAAGATAGTTATGCTCACAAAGAGGCAGTTCCATTTGACAATTTAACAGTTGAACATATTATGCCACAGACTCTTTCGGAGTGGTGGCAGAAAGAGATTGGGGAGGAATGGGAAGAAACTCACGAATTGTTATTACACACAATCGGTAATTTAAGTTTGACTGCTTACAATACTGAGCTTTCAAACGATGACTTTCCAACAAAAAGGAAAACTCTAAACGAGAGTCATTTAGAACTTAACAAATACTTTTCCGACATCCCTTCTTGGACACGCAAAGAAATTGAGCAGAGAGCAGAGGAGTTAGCAAAGAAAGCGCTTGAAAGTTGGAGCTACTTTGGACAGGAGAATTCTACCCCGACAGATTTACAAGAAGTGACAGGCACATCACCAATAGGATTGAAAATATTAGGTCAACATATTGTTGTAAAAACATGGAGAGATGTTTTAGAACAAACTCTGAATACGGTTTCAGATCTAGAACCTGAAAAATTTAAAGTAATTGCAGACAACTTTCCTCGATATCTCGGGAAGGACAAGAATAAATTTAGAGCAATTCGACAACTTCAAAATGGATATTTTATTGAAGTAAATTTATCGGCACAAAGCATTCAGAAACTTTGCTATCAGGCAATGGAAACAATTGAATTAACTTCAGATGAGTGGGAAATTTCAGTTTAATCGGAGGAGGGTTAATTCCCCGATGCTTGCATCGTAATCACTGTTTATAGAAATTTTCGCTCCGACCTTTAGGTCGTGAGAGTTCGAGCGAAATACCCCGTATGCTTTGCATCGGGGATAGCTTGAACAAAAGAAAATTTTTTATTAACTAAAATTTATAAATAAATTTAACCTTATAGAACTCTCCCACTATAAAAAACTGGAGACAAGAGAAATGTTAACTGATGTTACACAAAATACTCTTTGACACTGAATGAAGGTCTAGACTTTGTCCGAGCCGTTTGCATTAATCGGTTTTGACGGAGCAAAACCCCCCTCTGGAATGTGATGAATGAATGGAGGGAAACGCTCCGTCATTTCCGTATTATTATGATAGCGGTTTTGACAGAATAAAACCTTCCAGAATACGTGAATGTTACTTACTCTGCGCAACATGAGGTATTAAGTAAAGCAGCTCAGGCTCACCGTTATCTTGATGACCTCGTCAGTGGGGGGTTTTTAAAACTGGAAAAAATTGGCAAGTATCACTTTTACATAAATTTACCGTTATTCAAACTATTTACGGGGAAATAAGCGTCATGTCGAAAGTGTTTATTATTTTCAACACGATAAAGTGCATATGTCGAAAATTACTGAGTTTTCCAACATGAAGAGGCTATTGACAAACCTGCGTGGAATATACCTAAACTGTCTGAGTACAGATAGAATTAAAGATCCCAAGGTAATTGAATATTGTTGACTTTCAAAAACAGAAGGACTTCAAGTTTTTTAAAAAAAATTTGTTTTGAAAGTAATAAGCAATAGAGTAATTCAAATTTTATTTTGATTTATGAAAAGCAGATAAAAACAATGAATAATAGTAATCGGTAAATAAGGTAAGAGCATGGCTATGAATCAAACTTATCAAATCGGAATTCCTGAAAATACGGGGCTTTATAGTTTTAAAAATGAGCATGATGCATGTGGGGTGGGACTTGTTGCGAATATTGATGGAATAAAAACTCATAAAATAGTATCTCAAGGGATTGAGGTTTTAACGCATCTTTTGCATAGAGGTGCCGTCGGGGGTGACGTTAATACTGGCGATGGTGCAGGCATATTAATACAGAAACCTGATGAGTTTTTTAGAAGTGTTCTTACTGATATAGCGTTGCCTGATTATCAATTTTATGCAGTTGGTATGTTTTTTTTATCCCAAAATCAGGATATTGCAAAAAAATGCATCGACCTATCAGAACAATGTGCGAAAAATAACGGTTACGAAATAATTACGTGGAGGGATGTGCCAACCAATAATGAATCATTGGGTGAACTGGCAAAATCTACACAGCCTGTTATTAAACAGTTTTTTATCAAATCACCTAAAATTAATGGAATTCAAAATCCTCTTGAAGAAAAAAAACTTTACATATTGAGGAGAGAAATAGAAAATCTTGTTGAAAAAAGTTTCCCGAAAATAGGAGAGGGTTTTTATATCTCAAGCTTTTCTGTTAACACATTAATCTACAAGGGGCTTCTCATGGCTCCTCAGCTTTCCAAATTTTACCCCGATCTTGTAAATGAAAAACTTATTAGTGCTTTGGCAATCGTACACCAAAGATACAGCACAAATACATTTCCAACATGGTCTCTTGCTCAGCCTTTTAGATATTTAGCACATAATGGAGAAATAAATACTTTAAAAGGCAATGTCAATAGAATGAAGGCAAGAGAAGAAAGCCTGAAAAATAGTGTTTTTGGAAAAGATTTTGAAAAGCTGTGTCCTATTATTAAAGAAGATCAAAGTGACTCTGCCTGTCTCGACAATGCCCTTGAACTATTATACGCAGGCGGAAGAAATCTTCCTCATTCAATGATGATGCTTGTGCCTCAGGCATGGGGAGAAGAATTTCAACTTGGAAAAGATTTAAAAGGATTTTTTGACTTTCATTCTGGTCTCATGGAACCTTGGGACGGTCCTGCTGCTTTGGTTTTTTCTGATGGTATAAATATTGGTGCTATGCTGGACAGAAACGGACTTCGCCCAGCTAGATATACAATAACTAAAGATAACTTTATTGTATTGGCTTCAGAAACAGGCGTTCTTGATATTCCTCCTGAAAAAGTCATGACAAAAGGGCATCTTCGTCCTGGTCATATGATCTTTATTGACATACAAAATAAAAGAATAAGATTTGATTCTGAAATTAAAAATCACGTTGCACGGCAACAGCCTTACAGAAGATGGGTTGATGAAAACAGAATAGCTTTGCATGGCTTTTTCGATTCAGTTGAACCCCCTGAAATTGATGAAGACGTTTTTATCAGACGTCTCAAACTTTTCGGTTATACGCGTGAAGAGATAAATATGGTCATCAAGCCTATGGCTGAAAAAGGGAATGAGGCAGCAGGCTCAATGGGAAATGATGCAGCTTTAGCTGTTCTTTCAGAAAAACCACAACTTTTATACAATTATTTCAAACAACTCTTTGCACAGGTTACAAATCCTGCAATAGATCCTATCAGAGAAAAACTGGTAATGAGTCTTATGACATTTGTCGGAAATAGCGGAAATATTTTAGAAGAATCTCCATCACAGGCGCATCTTCTAAAACTTCCTGGACCGATTTTGACAAATGAAGATATTGAAAGAATCAAACAGGCACCTTTAAAATCATTAAAATCACATACGATAAATCTCTGTTTTGATCCTAATGAAAAAAACGGCTTAGAAAAAGGGCTTGAAAAAGTTGTTAATGAAGCTGAACTGGCTGTTAAAGATGATCATCGTGTTTTAATCCTTTCAGATAAAAACATAGGTAATCTTGTTCCTATTCCTGCTCTTTTAGCTGTTTCAGCCGTGAATAATTTTTTAACTGTTAAAGGGCTCAGAATAGCTGTTGGATTGTTGGTTGAGACAGGCGAAGCAAGAGAAGTTATGCATTTTGCACTTCTTCTCGGATACGGAGCAACTGCAGTAAACCCATATTTAGCATTATCAACGGTAGTTTATCTTGTAAATCATAAACATCTTGACTGCACTCCAACAAAAGCAATGGAAAACTTTATAGGAGCGATAACTAAAGGACTTCTTAAAGTTATGTCCAAAATGGGAATATCAACATTAAGAAGTTACAGAGGATCTCAAGTTTTTGAAGCTGTAGGCCTTGGAGATGAACTTATAAATAAACATTTTATAGGAACGGCTTCCAGAATAGGTGGAATTGGCATTAAAGAGATAGAAAAAGAGGCTATTGCCAGATCATTTGCAGCACTAAATTCACTGCCTAACATGTCAAAACTTTTAGAAACTGGCGGCGACTATCATTACAGACGTGAAGGCGAAAAACATCTATGGACAGACTATACCATTTCTAAATTTCAGACAGCCGTTCGCACGAATAACAAAGCTGTATACAGAGAGTATGCAGAATTTATAAATAATCAAGAAACCCATCTTTGCACTTTGCGCGGGCTTTTTAAATTTAAAGAAAGTACTCCTATTTCTATTGACGAAGTAGAACCTGCATCAGAAATTGTAAAAAGATTTGTAACTGGTGCTATGTCTTTCGGATCAATAAGCAAAGAAGCACACGAATCTATTGCTATAGCTATGAACAGGCTTGGCGGAATGAGTAACAGCGGCGAAGGTGGTGAAGATCCTGAAAGATATAAACTTCTACCAAATAATGACAGCCTAAACAGTGCAATTAAACAAGTTGCAAGCGGTCGTTTTGGCGTCACTGCAGAGTATTTAGCAAATGCTAAAGAACTTCAAATAAAAGTAGCTCAAGGGGCAAAGCCTGGAGAAGGCGGTCAATTGCCAGGCTATAAGGTTAATGAGATTATAGCAAAAGTAAGACATTCTACTCCAGGAGTAACATTAATATCACCGCCGCCGCATCATGATATTTATTCAATTGAAGATTTGGCGCAGCTTATTTACGATTTAAAAAATGCAAATCCAACGGCAAGAATATCGGTTAAACTTGTTTCGGAAGTTGGTGTCGGAACTGTCGCTGCAGGAGTAGCAAAAGGGCATGCAGATATGGTTCTTATAAGCGGTCATGATGGAGGCACAGGGGCATCGCCGCTTACATCAATTAAACATGCAGGGTTGCCGTGGGAGCTTGGACTTGCAGAAACACAGCAGACACTTGTATTAAATAAATTAAGGAGTCGAATAAGAATTCAGTGTGACGGTCAGATGAAAACTGGCAGAGATGTAGTTATTGCAACTCTATTAGGTGCTGAAGAATTTGGATTTGCGACAACTGTTTTGGTCTCTTTGGGTTGCGTAATGATGAGGAAATGTCATTCAAACACATGTCCCGTTGGCGTCGCGACTCAGGACCCTGAGCTTAGAAAATTTTTCACTGGTAAACCTGAATACATCCAAAATTTCTTAATGTTCATTGCCGAAGAGACAAGAGAATATTTAGCCCAGTTGGGGCTTAAATCAATAGATGAAGCTGTAGGCAGATCAGAATTTCTGGACATGAATCATGCAATAAATTTTTGGAAAGCAAAAAACCTTGATTTTTCAAAAATATTCGCAAAAATCAAAGATACTTCTCTTCCTGTAAAATGCACAGAAAAACAGGATCATGGAATAGAAAATGCTTATGATAAAATAATTATCGATGCAGCAAAGGATGCTATTCTTAATAAAAGTAAAATCCATCTTGACTTCCCTATCTCAAATGTAGACAGAACGGTTGGAACAATGCTTTCGTATGAAGTAGCAAAAAGATATGGAAATACAGGCTTGCCTGAAGATACAATCAATATAGATTTTAAAGGTTGTGCGGGACAAAGCTTTGCTGCATTTTTGTCAAAAGGCTTAACATTTAGATTAATTGGCGAGGCTAATGACTATGTAGGGAAAGGCCTTTCAGGTGGAAAGATAATAATTACGCCATCTAACAATATAACCTACAACCCTGCGGATCATACAATTGCCGGCAATGTAATCCTTTATGGGGCCACGTCTGGTGAAGTTTATATATATGGCCAAGTTGGAGAACGTTTTGCAATTAGAAATAGCGGAGCTACTGCCATAGTTGAATCTGTTGGAGACCACTGCTGCGAATACATGACTGGCGGAAAAGTTATAGTACTTGGAGTAACAGGAGGAAATTTTGCTGCAGGAATGAGCGGAGGTCTGGCATATGTATATGATGAGGATAATAATTTTGATAAACGATGCAATCTAGATATGGTAGACCTTGAATCAGTAATATTGAAAGATGATATAACCGAGCTGCAAAATTTAATAATCAGGCATAATTATTATACCGGCAGCACAAAGGCAAAATATATTCTTGACAATTGGGAAAATTGTCTGCCTAAATTTGTCAAAGTATTCCCTATGGAATACAGAAAAGTACTGGGCAAAATGATGAAAGAAGACGCTGCTGTAGTAAGAGAAGTTATTAATATTTAATTTGAATTAGATAGGTAATATATGGGTACACCAAAAGGTTTTGTTCAAGTAAAGGCATCAACTGCCATTTACAGAGATAAAAATGAAAGAGTTAATGACTATGATGAAGTAGAAATTATTTTATCTGATGAAAAAATAATAGAGCAAACTTCAAGATGCATGGATTGCGGGATTCCTTTTTGTCACGGTTCTGGATGTCCTTTAGGCAATCTTATTCCTGAATGGAATGAATATGCCTTTTCAGGCCATTGGAAGGAAGCATTAGAAGTGCTTTTATCTACCGACGACTTTCCTGAATTCACAGGAAGAGTCTGCCCTGCACTATGCGAAGGTTCTTGCACTGCAGGGTTACATATTGACCCTGTCAGTATTAGACAAATTGAACTTGCACTTGTAGAAAAGGGGTTTAGAGAAGGTTGGATTACCCCACAAATCCCCAACATTAGGACAGGGAAAAAAGTTGCAGTCATTGGCTCAGGCCCTGCAGGACTTTCGACAGCAAGCAGATTGAATAAAATGGGACATTCAGTAACCGTTTATGAAAGAGACAACCACGCAGGGGGTCTGTTAAGATATGGAATTCCTGATTTTAAGCTTCAGAAAAAGGTAGTTCAACGCCGCATAGAGCTCATGAAAGCCGAAGGAATAACATTTGAAACAGGCGTGGACGCAGGAGTAGACATTACTGCAAATTTTTTACTCAAAAAATTTGATGTCGTCTGCATAACTATAGGCGCTAAAGCTCCTAGAGATATAAACATTAAGGGCAGAAATTTAAATGGTATACACTTTGCCATGGAATTTTTAACAATGCAGAACAAGCACATTAATAATGAAAACTTACCTGCTCCATTAATAGATGCCAAAAATAAAAATGTGCTAGTTATTGGTGGTGGTGATACTGGTTCTGACTGTGTTGGGACATCAAACAGGCACGGTGCAAAATCTGTTACTCAAATAGAAATAATGCCTCAACCTCCAGAAGCAAGAAGTCCAAACACACCTTGGCCTTTATGGCCGTATAGACTTAGAACATCAAGCAGTCATAAAGAAGGCTGCAACAGAATGTGGAGTATTCAAACAAAGGAATTTTTGGGAGAAAACGGAGTTCTCAAAGGAATTAAAGCTGTAAAAGTAGAGTGGAACTTTTCTGAATCAGGCACACCTTTAGGGTTTAAAGAGATTGAAGGAAGCGAGTTTATTATAGATGCTGATTTAATATTTCTTTCAATGGGATTTACAGGAGTTGAAAAAATAGAAATTTTAAACCAGTTTGGTGCTGAAATTGATAAGCGTGGGAATGTTAAAGTTAATGCAAATTTTTCACTTTCTTCTCATCCTAATGTATTTGCAGCAGGCGATGGCGTTTCTGGTGCTTCATTGGTTGTAAGAGCTATGGAAGCAGGTAAAATTACGGCCAAACATATTGATGCATATTTAAAGGGAATCTGAAAAAGATATGAGCGATCCTATAAAACATGAATGCGGAATAGCGCTTATAAGATTGCTTAAGCCACTTGAGTACTATATTTCAAAATATGGTACTCCTCTTTATCCATTAAATAAACTTTCTCTTTTAATGGAAAAACAATATAATCGCGGGCAAGACGGAGCAGGAATTGCGGTTATAAAATATGATATGGAGCCTGGCACAAGATATGTTAATAGAATAAGATCTGCTTCATCATCACCAATAAAAGATATTTTTGAAACAGTCAATGATGAGATGAAACAATTATTAAATCTCAATCAAAGCCTTTATGAAAATTCAAAATGGATAAAGAATAATCTACGTTTTACAGGTGAGCTTTTTTTAGGTCATCTAAGATATGGTACTTATGGTAAAAACAGCCTTGAAGCCTGTCATCCAGTCATGAGAGAAAATAATTGGCCGTCAAAAACTCTTCTACTGGCAGGAAACTTCAATTTAACAAATGTCGATGAACTTTTTCAAACTCTTGTTAATGCAGGTCAACATCCTGAAGACCGTTCCGATACGATCACTATTCTAGAAAAAATAGGAAGATATCTTGACGTGGAAAATGAAGAATTAGTAAATGAATATAAATCTAAAGGATATTCAAAAAAAGAAATTTCCCCACTTATTGCTGAAAATATTGATATCTCAAAAATACTTGAAAAAGCATGCAAGCTTTGGGACGGCGGTTATGTAATTGCTGGTCTTTTGGGACATGGAGATGCCTTTATTCTTCGAGATCCTGCTGGAATACGGCCAGCCTACTATTATATGGATGACGAAATTTTTACCGCAGCTTCAGAACGTGCTGCCTTGCAGACTGTTTTTAATGTCCCTATGAATAGCATTAAAGAAGTCCCTGCTGGATCTGTTATTATAATAAAGAAAAACGGTAAAATATTAGAAAATAAATTCTTGCCAAAACTACCAAAAAAATCATGCTCCTTTGAGCGAATATATTTTTCAAGAGGTTCTGATTATGATATTTATAAAGAGCGTAAAATGCTTGGTTTTAATATTGCACCTGCCGTATTAAAAGAAATTAATTACGACCTTAAAAATAGTGTTTTTTCATATATACCGAACACTGCAGAAGTTTGTTTTTATGGGCTTTCAGACGGAATAAATATGTACTGCAATAATTTTAAAAAAGAAATGCTTTTAAAAAATAAACAAAATTTAACAGAAACAGAAATTGATAAAATTCTTTCAATTCAACCAAGATACGAAAAAATAGCTGTGAAAGATGTAAAGCTTCGCACATTTATAGCTGATGATATGCAAAGAGATAATCTTGTAGCACATGTTTATGATATTACGTATGGCACAGTAAATAAGGGCATTGATACACTTGTGGCTATTGATGATTCTGTTGTTCGAGGGACCACACTAAGAGAAAGCATTCTTAGAATTCTTGATCGCCTTGAAGCAAAAAAAATTATCATTGTTTCTTCTGCTCCTCAAATCAGATACCCTGACTGCTATGGCATTGACATGGCAAAACTCGGTGATTTTATAGCATTTAAAGCTGCAATTGAACTTTTAAATGAGTCAGGAAGACTACACATTATACAAGATACTTACAAGGCAGCACTTGAAGAAATCAAAAAGAGTAAAGATCAAATGCGAAATGTTGTTAAAGATATTTATAGCACATTTTCGCCTGAACAAATATCTAAAAAAATAGCAGAGCTTGTAAAACCTCCTGATATAAAAACAGAGGTAAGCCTTATTTTTCAAAGGATAGAAGAACTCCATAAGTCATGTCCTAATCATGAAGGAGATTGGTACTTCACAGGCAATTATCCTACTCCTGGAGGAAATAAAGTAGCAAATAACTCATTTATCAATTTTATTGAACATAAGAATCAAAGAGCATATTAACTGGTGTTACGCACAATTTAAGATATTTACTCGACTTGTTAATAAAGAATAGTTGTACAAAAACAATTACTAAATTCAAAATTTAATATAACATATTTACGCAGAGGTAACATGACAAAACATATTTTCATTACTGGTGGTGTAGTATCATCGTTGGGGAAAGGCATAACTGCAGCATCTGTAGCTATGCTTTTAAAGAGCAGGGGTTATAGAATAAAAATGCAGAAGCTAGATCCATATCTCAATGTTGATCCAGGAACAATGTCTCCGTATCAACACGGTGAAGTATACGTAACAGACGACGGAAGCGAAACTGATTTAGACTTGGGACACTATGAAAGATTTGCAGAAATTGTATGCGATAAAGTAAGTAACTATACAACAGGTAAAATATATAGTGCAGTAATTCATAGAGAACGTGAAGGTGGCTATTTAGGCAATACTGTCCAAGTAGTCCCTCATATTACAAATGAGATTAAAACTGCAATATCCAATTTGGATTCCCCTGATATTGATATCGCGATTACTGAAATAGGTGGAACAGCGGGCGATATTGAATCATTGCCATTTTTGGAAGCTATCAGGCAATATAGACACGAAATTGGGATCGAAAACGGAATGTTCATACATCTTACCCTCGTACCTTTCATAAAAGCAGCTGGTGAGATGAAAACAAAGCCGTCACAGCAATCCGTAGGAATTTTAAGAGAAATAGGCATTGCTCCTGATATTCTTATCTGTAGATGTGAACAGGCTATGGAAGAAGAACATTTTGAAAAGCTGGCGCTCTTTTGCAACGTAAAAAAAGAGTTTGTAATAGAAGAACGTGATGTTTTAAATTCAATTTATGAAGTTCCTCTTGAATTAGCAAAGCAAAAACTTGATGAATATATCCTCAAACATTTAAAATTACCTCTGAGGACTTTAAAGATAGATAAATGGAAAAAAATGGTTGATTCTGTAATTTCCCCTAAAAACGGCGAAGTGGAAATAGCAGTAGTTGGCAAATATATAAGCCATAAAGATGCTTATAAAAGTATTTATGAAGCATTGGCACATGCAGGAATTGCAAATGATCTTAAAGTAAAAGTCAGAATGATTGAAGCTGAAACCCTTGAAAAAGATGAGAACTATACATGTTTAGTTGGCGTTTCAGGAATATTGGTACCTGGTGGATTTGGCTCGAGAGGCATCGCAGGAAAAATAAAAGCGGTAGAGTATGCTAGGAAAAACAATATTCCATTTTTCGGAATCTGTTTGGGACTTCATTGTGCAACTATTGAATTTGCAAGAAATGTATGTGGACTTTCAGATGCTCACAGTTTTGAGTTTGATGAAAAAACGTCAAATCCTGTTATTGACTTAATGGAAAATCAAAAAAAGATTACAGATAAAGGCGGAACAATGAGGCTTGGAGCCTGTCCGGCAATCCTTGATAAAGAGTCAATTTCTTTTATTGAATATGGAAAAGAAAAAATTTCGGAACGTCATCGGCATAGATACGAATTTAATTCCAAATATATTGAACTTTTCAAAAAAAATGGAATGAGAATGGCTGGTTTGTCACCTGACGGAGGACTTGTTGAAATAATAGAACTCAAAAATCATCCGTGGTTTGTAGCATGCCAGTTCCACCCAGAATTTAAATCAACTCCTCTTAATGCTCATCCACTTTTCAAGGGCTTTGTAAAAGCCGCTTTCAACAAAAAATAAATATACACAATTTTAATCACAATCGCTTGGAGAAATATGATACATTACACATGGAAAGATAGGAGAGAGAGACGTGCTCTTCTTGCTTTTGAGGACGGTACAATATTTAGGGGGTATTCTGCTGGTGCGGAAACTGACCGTGTCGGCGAAGTTGTATTCAATACAGGCATGACAGGATATCAAGAAATATTGACAGACCCATCTTATGCGGGACAGTTTGTGACTATGACCTGTCCTGAAATCGGCAATACTGGAATCAATGACTCTGACCCTGAATCAAAAAGGTTCTATCTAAACGGTTTCATCGTAAATGAAATTAATCAGCCAAGCAACTGGAGAAGTGAAGAATCTCTTACGGACAGTTTAAAATACAGCAATGTTCCGTGTATTGCTGGTATTGATACCAGAGCAGTAGCGACAATTATTAGGAAAAAGGGCTGCATGAAAGCATACATGCATTGTTCAAATGAACCTATTTCTGATAATGATTGTGTAAAAAAAGCAAAGGAATGGATTGGATTAGACAATCAAGATTATGCCATAAAAGTTTCCACTACCGAACCTTACGAATGGGATCCTAATAATAGCAAAACAATTTCTTGGGGAATGACTCACTCCATACCAAAATCATGTATGCACATTGCAGCTTACGATTTTGGAATTAAATGGAATATACTTCGCTCGATGAAAATGCATGGAATGAAAGTTACAGTAGTTCCAGCAAATACAGAAAGCGATAAAATTTTAAAACTTAAACCAGATGGACTGTTTTTATCAAATGGGCCAGCGGATCCAGCAGCTGTAAGCTATGCAGTTAATTCAGCTAGAGAATTAATAGGCAAACTTCCAATAATGGGAATCTGTCTAGGGCATCAAATACTTTCAATAGCCTGCGGAGCAGAGCGTTTCAAGTTAAAATTTGGACATCATGGATGCAATCACCCAGTCAAAAACCTTCAAACAGGTAAAATTGAAATTACATCTCAAAACCATAATTTTGCAATAGATGCAAATTCATTAAAAAACACAAAACTTGAGCTTACACATATTAATCTTAACGATAAATCTGTTGAAGGAATAAGGCATAAAAGTGAACCAATGTTTGCAGTGCAATATCATCCTGAAGCCTCGCCTGGTCCACACGATTCGTCATATCTATTTGAAGAATTTAAAAAATTAATAATGAGCTAAAAATCAAAGGTTTAAAGATATGCCAAAAAGAACTGATATAAAAAAAATACTTCTCATAGGTTCAGGCCCGATTGTCATTGGACAGGCATGTGAATTTGATTATTCAGGCGTGCAGGCCTGCAAAGCGCTTAAAGAAGAAGGCTATGAGGTTGTACTTGTCAACAGCAATCCTGCTACAATAATGACTGACCCTGAATTCGCCGATAAGACATATATTGAACCTCTCACAAGACAAATTCTTCATGATATAATCCGCAGAGAACGTCCTGATGCAATTTTACCTACGCTTGGCGGACAAACAGCTTTAAATCTTGCACTTGAACTTTACGATTCTGACATTCTAAATTACTACAAAATAGAGATGATTGGAGCTAATGCTGAAGCAATAAGAAAAGCTGAAGACAGAGATATTTTTAAAAAAGCGATGCAGGGAGCTGGATTTTATACTCCGTTGAGTTTTTCAGCTCATACCTTAGAAGAAGCTGAAAAATATGCAAACGAAATTGGCAAATTCCCGCTTATCATTCGTCCAGGATTTACATTGGGTGGAACAGGTGGTGGAATTGCCTACAACAGAGATGATTTTTCGAAAATTGTCACAAGAGGTTTAAGTCTCAGTCCTAACAAAGAAGTGCTTATAGAAGAGTCTCTCCTCGGCTGGAAAGAGTATGAACTTGAGGTAATGCGTGACTGTAAAGATAATGCCGTGATAGTATGTTCTATTGAAAATATTGATCCCATGGGAATTCATACTGGCGACAGCATTACGGTAGCTCCAGCACAAACTTTAACCGATAGAGAATATCAAAAAATGCGTGATGCTTCTCTTGAAGTAATGAGGATTATTGGTGTAGAAACAGGAGGCTCAAATGTTCAATGGGCACTTAACCCTCAAAATGGTAAAATGGCAATTATAGAGATGAACCCCAGAGTGTCAAGATCAAGCGCATTAGCTTCAAAAGCAACTGGCTTTCCCATCGCTAAAATTGCAGCAAAATTGGCAATTGGATATACTCTTGATGAGCTTTGTAATGATATAACTAAAGAAACACCTGCATGTTTTGAACCAGCCATAGATTACGTTGTTACGAAAATACCACGTTTTGCATTTGAAAAATTTCCCACAGCCGATAATACACTTACAACCCAAATGAAATCTGTTGGCGAAGCTATGGGAATAGGAAAAACCTTTAAAATTTCATGGCAAAAGGCACTGCGTTCTCTCGAAATTGACAGATACGGCTTTGGTTTAGATAAAAAAGATAAATTTTTTGAAGAAAAAACTATAGATGAAATTAAAGCAGAGCTTGTTCGTCCAAACGTTAACAGATATTTCTATGTGCGTGAAGCCTTTAAACGAGGACTAGACGTTGATGAAATTCACTCGCTTACAGATATAGACGTATGGTTTTTGCGTCACATGCACGAACTTGTCATGTTTGAAGATGAAATAAAATCTGTAAAAACTATCGAAAACCTAATAAGTGAAAAAGCTTTGTTCAGACAAATTAAAGAATTTGGCTACTCAGATAAACAAATCGCATACACTCTCAGCTGTCATGAAAGTGATGTCAGGAAAGCCAGAAAATCAATTGGGCTTATACCAACTTACAATCTTGTAGACACTTGTGCAGGAGAATTTGATGCGTATACCCCTTATTACTATTCTTCATATGGTGAATTAAATGAGTCAATACCTTCTAAAAAAAAGAAAATAATGATTATAGGCGGAGGTCCAAATAGAATTGGACAGGGGATAGAATTCGATTACTGCTGCGTGCACGCCAGCTTTGCTCTAAGAAAAGCTGGATTCGAAACAATAATGGTTAACAGCAATCCTGAAACTGTTTCCACGGATTATGACACCAGCGATAAACTTTATTTCGAACCACTTACTCTTGAAGACGTACTAAACATTAATGATATAGAACAATGTGATGGCGTTATAGTTCAATTTGGAGGTCAAACTCCTCTTAATTTAGCTGATGATCTTGAAAAAAACGGTGTTAAAATTATTGGAACACTTCCCAAAGATATTGAATTGGCTGAAAATAGAGAGTGTTTTAATAAACTGCTGGCTTTAAACAAAATTAAACAGCCAGATGGAGGAATTGCCTTCAATGAAGAAGATGCTGTTTCTGCTGCTGAAAAAATTGGATATCCTGTCCTAGTACGCCCTTCATACGTGCTTGGCGGCCGCTCAATGATGATCGTTTATAAAGAAAAATATCTCAGAAAATACATGAATGAAACGGTAGAAGTGTCTCCCGAAAAACCAATTCTCATTGACAGGTATCTCGATAAAGCACTTGAAGTTGATGTTGACTGCATATCTGATGGAGAGACAACAGTTGTAGCTGGTATTATGGAACACGTTGAGCTTGCCGGCATCCATTCAGGTGATTCAGCCTGCATGCTTCCAACTATAACTCTTTCAAATAACATCCTTTCAACGATTAGATCTCACTCCAAAGTACTTGCTAAGATTCTGAATGTAAAAGGCCTGATGAATATACAATTTGCTATAAAAAATGAAGAGGTTTATGTCCTTGAAGTAAATCCAAGGGCATCGCGAACTGTTCCTTTTGTAAGCAAAGCTACTGGAATTCCTATTGCAAAAGTTGCAGCTTTGGTAATGATTGGAAAAACGTTAAAACAGATTGGTTATACAAACGAATATATACCGAAATATCTGTCCGTAAAAGAAGCTGTTTTCCCATTTTCAAAATTCCCAGGAGTCGACATTGTTCTTTCGCCTGAGATGAAATCAACTGGTGAAGTTATGGGAATCGATTTCAGCCACGGAATCGCTTTTTTAAAAACACAGATAGCAACAGGGACAAATCCATATCTTCGTGGAAATATTCTTTTAAGTATGAGCCCTGATGATATTGAGTCTGAAGAAGTTTATGAATTGGTAAAAGACCTTATTAATTTAGGATTTACAATTCACGCAACAGTAGGCAGCTCTACTTATCTTTATGAGCGCGGCATCAGAACAATACCTGTTTTCAAGCTTGACGAAGGACGTCCAAATGGAATAGATTTAATTAGAGAAGGGGTGATTGATTGGATTGTAAACACGCCTGGAAATGGACCTTCTGCCATGGTTAATGAAATTAAACTTAGAGCTGAAGCTGTTGCTAGAAGTATTCCTGTTTTAACTACGGTGTGTGCGTTAAAAGCTACCGTTGATGGATTAAAAGCAATAGAGCGTATCAAAAGACTTGACGTATGCAGCATACAAGAGTATCATAGACTCGCTCCGAAATTAAACGTTTAAACCTTTTTAGAACAAAACAATCTTTAAAAGTTGCTATGAGCTTATATGAAAATTGAAACATCAAAATCATTTTTGAACGGTGAAATATCCATTCCTGGATCAAAATCTCACACAATAAGAGCTCTTATCGCAGCAATGCTGGCTGATGGGGAATCAATAATTAAAAATCCATTAACTGCAGATGATCCTGAATCATGTCTTTTTGCTATAAAAAAGCTTGGATGCGGTTTTTCAGAAGAATACGATGAAAACAATTTACTTGTTTGGAAAATTAAAGGTAATGGCGGGAAAATTACAAATCCTAATGATTCAATAATATATCTCGGAAACTCTGGAACAAGCTTAAGGCTTCTGACTGGAGTATGTGCCACATCACCTTTAAAAATTTGTTTTGATGGAGATGACTCTCTTCGTGGAAGACCAATGGGACACTTAATCTCAAGTCTTGAAAAACTTGGTGCAAAAATAACCTCTTCTGAAGGCGGCAAATGTCCTTTAACAGTAAAAGGACCAATAATTGGTGGTGAAACAACTGTTGTAGGAACTTGTTCACAATTTGTATCTTCGCTGCTGTTTTCAACTCCACTTGCCAAAGAAGATACAATAATAAATGTGCTTAAAGTTAATGAAAAACCTTATATCGATATAACTTTAGGGTGGCTTGATTTTTTAAATATTAAATATCAGGCTGAACCAGATTATTCTCAATTCAAAATTAAAGGCAATCAAAAATATAAGCCTTTTTCAGTTACAATACCTGCTGATTTTTCCACGGCATCATTTCCATTAGCAGCTGCGGCTATAACAGGCGGTAAAATCAAAATATTAAATATCGATTTTACAGATAAGCAGGGCGACAAAGAGGTATTCGACTATCTTGAAAGAATGGGTACGAGAATTAATAAATTTTCAAATTATGCAAACGTTTCTGGTTCATCTCAGCTTCTTGGAGACATAGAAATAGATATGAACAATACACCTGACGCTCTTCCTATAATGGCTGTAACAGCATGTTTTGCAAAAGGAAAAACAATTCTTTCCAATGCAGAACATGCCAGAATTAAAGAAACTGATAGAATTAAAGCCATGAAAACTGAGTTAAAAAAAATGGGCGCAGACATTGAAGAAAAACATGATGGTTTAATTATAAATTATTCAAAGCTTCACGGTGCAGTGGTTGATGGTCATGCAGATCATAGAATAATTATGTCTCTGGCAATCGCAGGAATGGCTTCTGATGGAGTTACTCAAATAGAAAATGCCTCTGAAATATCTGTTACATATCCTAATTTTATTAACGATTTTAAAAAACTTGGAGCAAACATAAAAATACTTTAGGTATACCGAAGGTATTCCAAAAATTGGTTAATTTACGATAAAACAGCTTCAAATTTGATGGAAGTTTTTCTAAAACCAATTAGTTATGGGTATATAGTTGCAGTTTGTATAAAAATGAACCTTAACGAATTATATAATTTAAATAGTTTAGAAAAAATTCAAAAAACTGGGATAACATCAGTAGTTGCAGCAATAGGAATTTTTGACGGAATACACTTAGGGCATAGGAAAATAATTTCCGAACTTTTCAAATTAGCAAAAAAATACAATTCTGCCCCTATAATAATAACTTTTAATCCGCATCCAAAACAACTTTTTAATCCAAGTGTAAAGTTTCAATTTTTACGTTCTCCTGAAGAAAAAGCTGAAATTTTTGCTAATCTAGGCATTAAAGCCATGATAACAATACCGTTTACAAGGCAATTATCTCAAGTTTCAGCTGAACAATTTCTACAGATAATAACACACATTCAAGGGGTACCACTTAAAGCTATATGCGTCGGGAAACATTGGCGGTTTGGCTCAAAAGGATTAGGCTCTTGGGAAACACTTACAGAATATTCAGATGCTTTTGGATACGAATTTAAGCCTGTTGATGAAGTAAAATTAGAAGAGACAGTAATCTCAAGCTCTCTTATTAGGAAAATGCTTCAAGAAGGCAAATTTCAAATTGCAAACAACATGCTTGATTCTAAATATTGCCTTACTGGCAATATTATTTCGCAAGAAGTTTATCCAAAATCAACTAATTTTATTGCTGATTTAACTTATGGCGTAATGCCATTTTCAAAAGAATACCCAGCCGACATATATTGTGGAAATTCTGTTGTTAAAGGTATTTTTATACCACTAGACTCTGATAAACTTATAATAAAGTGTGATTCAACTGTTGTTTTCACTGATAGCAAAATCAAAATAGATTTGGCTTAATAAATCTATTTCCATTCATAACTACCATTAAGAGAAATAGCTTTGATGAATAAGGATCAATCTAATCTAAAAAATGGAATACTTTTAGTTGTAACAGCATCAATATTTTGGGGTATTTCTACATCACTCATAATACCTCATTTATACTCCTATCCCGTCACTTTTGTTGTCTTTGTCATGCACTTGTTTCCATTGGTTATTCTTACTGTATTTTATCCAAAGGAATATAAAAATTTTTTTAAACTTTCGAAATCAGACATGACATACGCTGCAATCATCGCACTTTTGGCAGGAGTGATAGGAACTTTGCTCATTGTTAAAGCTCTTTTTTTGGTAGATTTTAAGTATCTTTCTGCTGTTGTCCTAATACAAAAAGTACAACCTGTTTTTGCAATTATTCTGGCTGCTTTATTTTTAAAAGAAAAAATTAAGTTTTATTTCATAATTATTGCCGTAATAGTATTTGCTGGAGTTTATTTTATGAGTTTCGGATTTCATATGCCGTATTTTGCTGTTTCATCTACATATTTACTGGCATACATGTTAACTGTCATTGCTGCATTTTTTTTCTCGACAAATACAGTTTTAGGAAAGTATTTAACAAACACAGTCTCTAATAAAACTATAACATTTGCCAGATTTTTTTTAGGCACAATTTTTAGTTTAATTATCTGTTTAACCGTGGGAGATATTCATTTTATATCTAAATTGAACTCAGCTTCTATCTCATTTTTTATAGTTAATGCAATTATTGCTGGTCCATTTGTTATGTTCCTATATTACATAGGGTTAAAAAAAATAAAAGCAATTTTTGCAGCTTTGGGAGAGCTTGCACTGCCATTTTCCGTTATAATTTTAGATTACTTCTATTATGGTGAGACATTAAGCTATGTTCAAGGGGTAGGAGGCGGAATAATTATCATTGGAATTATTTGCTTAACCTATATGCAGAACAAAGAAGAAAACAAATTCCTTATTAATCAATAATAATTAACAAAATGAGGCAAAAATGGGCAAAATAAAATATCCTAAATTCATTGTATTACTTTCAACGGCCACTCTTATTTTTACTTTAACAGGCTGCACCTACATAGGCACAAATAAATCTGCTCAGATTGTCTCTTCGTCAGTTTTGGAAAATCCTGATTCTCATATAACAAGAACGTCTTTTAACACTCCGCAAAATATAGATTTATTAAGGCAGCAACTTATCACTTATTATAATTCAGGAGGTTACGAAGAAGCTTTGCAACAGGTTGGCAACGAAGCCATGGAATATTTAAAGAGCTGTAAAAATACTCCAGGTAAGCTTGCAATAGTATTCGATATAGACGAAACGACACTCTCAAACTGGACATATGAAAAAGATACAGATTTCGGTTTCAGTAATGAAACTTGGACTAAATATAAAGAAAAAGAAATTTGCACTCCGATAAAGCCGTCTCTAGAATTATACAAACAGGCGTTAAAACAAAATGTAACAGTCTTTTTCATTACAGCGAGCAAGGAAAATAATAGAACATGCTACGAAGCTAATTTAAAAAAAGCAGGATATACAAAATGGGAGGAGGTTATGTTTGAGCCTACTGACTCTCATTTTGCTTTAGCTGAGGAGTTTAAAAGTTCAATGAGAAAAGAAATAACAGAAAAAGGTTATAGAATAATACTCAATATTGGAGACCAATACAGTGATTTAAGCGGAGGTTACGCTGACAGATGCTTTAAACTTCCAAATCCATTTTATTTTATACCATAATAGATGGTAAGGAAGTGTAACTAAATAAATTACATGATTTTACAAAATATCAAAGAGATTATTTGAGGAATGAAACTCTTTGCATATTAGCAATATGTGAATAGTTTCATGACAAAGAAGAACTCTTTGAGATAAAGTAAAAAATGTAAG
>ORMF010718961.1_pt1 | contig 23278 bp, 24 predicted proteins | sample 1779871 | NCBI WGS metagenome assembly ORMF01 (sample SAMEA104232316, study PRJEB22302) | groundwater metagenome | biome: forest; feature: aquifer; material: groundwater | place: USA | collected 2011-08-07 | depth 5.4 m | reverse complement strand
TTGTCCCGGCGCCAGACTCGGCCGCCCCATCTTCTCGGCATAGAACGACCGGCACTGTGCCTCGACAAACTCGTCGAACCCATGCTCGGCCAACAGCCGATTGAGTTTCTCGTAGAACGGGTGGCTCACCGACTTCGGTAGTTCGCTCACCGCCACCCACATCCCTGTCTGCTCTTCGTGTGTTCGTTGTCCCATCGCCATGCAGAAAACTTTAGTACAACCTATCCTTCGTGTCGATCCTTATCACCACCGGTCACCCAATTTATTCTCGACTTTCACCACGGGCTGCTAGCGCGGGCTTGGGCTAGGTGAAGGGATTTTACTTGGCAACGTATCGATGGTGACATCGAGTAGCACTGGAACAAGGGTGGCCTTGCGGTCGGACCCGGTGGCATGATCAAGCGCTGTGAGAGTGCCGGTTATGAGAAAAGGGGTGTTGTCCTTCTGTTGCTTGGCGGAGTCGGAAAACTTGAGCTTGCCCCACGGTGGCACGATGAACAGGCGACCAGTGCAGGCACGGGAGTCCTCGCACAATTCGAAAAGGGTATGATCCTTCTTTACCGTTCCGTCGAGGGCGGTCTCCTTTACCATCCCCGTGAATAGACCGGGCCAGGACACCTTTTTGCCGAAGTGAGGTTTCGGGGACTTCAAGACCTCCAGGTATGTGCCGACAGGTGACGTATGTGGTGGGAGCTGGGCGAGGACGGTGGCACCTACAAATGCGAATAGGGTGAGCACAGCGAATAGGATTACTGGGCGAAACATGTGTCGATTCCTCCTTATTGGTTGGCGTGGCGCGATATGCTGACGACCTCAGTCAGATTGCTTTGGCGTAGTTCCACCGGCTAACGTATAGCGTTTTATCCCCCAAAGCGTGGGAGTAATCAAGTTGCGGACTCATCTCGCCAGTAGCGGCGAGAGGGACAAAACGTGTTGGACTAAACCGCGGAGCTGCGCTTTCATTCAAACTTTGCCAGAGAGAGAAAAACGCCTCCCTTCTCGGTCGTATCGCTCGGCGGGACTTCTTTCCCTTCGTCCTACAGAACCTCGATGAGGCCGGTCGCTAATTCCCTCAGATTGGCCAGAGCTTTTTCTGCGGTGTCGCCGAAGTCGGCGGTATGATTCAGGGTGGGCAGCTTGGCGGTAACCTGTTTAGTCTTCGGGTCGGTTTCGAACTCCACCCGGTACGTCCGTTGCAACATAGTTGAAGGATTATCCGCGTGGGTTTGTTATGTCAATCTTTCAAGGATACCAGGGCCGCTTTCACCGGCGGCGGGAGATTTCTTCGCGCGATTCGGCGGCGAGGGAGGGATCGAGGCATTGCAGAGCGGCGCAGATTTCTGCGAGTTTGTCCTTGTTGCCCCAGGCGAGATATGCAAGGGCGAGATTAGCCGTACGGCTAAGCCGCCAGCTTACGGACACGCAATTGTTTGCGCCGTCGCTCTGCGTGCCACAAATCGTACTGCGTCTGCTGATTGAGCCAACTCTCTGCCGATGTGCCAAAGGCCATCGACAACCGCACCGCCATCTCCGGGCTGATACCTGCCCGCCCGTTTAAAATGGCGGATAACGTCTTTCGACTTATTCCTAGCGCCTTTGCCGCTTCCGTTACGCTTAACTTTAGCGGTTCCAGGCACAGGGTCTTCAGCACTTCGCCCGGATGGGGCGGATTATGCATGCGCATATTGCACCTCAATGATAATCTTCATAATTGACCGCGTCTGCGTCTTTCCCCATAAAAGCAAGAGTCAGCCGCCAATTTCCCTGGTGGCAGCCGGAACCGAACCTGAAAGACTTGCCGGCCTGGCCTCGGGGGCCCTGGCCGGGACGGTGATCGCTCCAGAATTTCGCAGCAGGATGGAACCGCTCGGACTGAACGTCCTGGCGGATCTCCGCGCGATCCCTATCCCCTGGGAAGTCGGCAACGTGGTAACCTCCAGGAAATTTCTCCAGAGCCAGCGAGACGTGGTCGAGCGAGCCATCAAAGCCCTGCTCGAAGGAAACGCCTATGTTCTCAATCCGGCCAACCGCTCTCCGCTGCTGGAACTCTTGAAGAGCCGTCTCGGCTTGAAGAGCGCGCAGGATGCGATCGGCGCTTACGAGGACACGGTCAAGTACTACGTGCTCAAGAAACCCCACCCGTACCGGGAAGGGCTCCAGTCGATTATTGCCGAGGTCGGCAAGGTCGTGCCCAGCGCGGCAGGTTTGAAATATGAAGACGTGGCGGACCCGAGCATCATCGAAAAGCTCGACAAGAGCGGCTACATCGACGGCTTGTACCGATAGGGACGCACGAGCGGATTCGATGGTGGCCGAGAGAAAAAAACAAGGGAATCGCGCCATAGCCGATGCCGGTGCCGTTATCCCCCGTCGAATTGAATTCTGCGACGAATGACCCCACGCGGAATCCAACCGTCGTTCGTTCAGTTCAATCCTGGGATTTTGACGCTGCCACCCCTTTTGATTTCTTCTCCGCCATGTACTTCCTCATAGCAAGGCGCCTCTTATTTTTTTTGCGCCTGTGCGAATCTTTTCGTGCGTCCTGCTTCATGCTTATTCTCCTTGCGCGCCGGGATAAACCGGCGGGTTGTTTGCAGACGGGAGTGCCGCACGGCGAAGAGTTAGCCACCCTCGCCGTACTTGAGTCACGCGTGGCTGTCCGCAAGTTCAGCCACGAAGCGTTGATAAAAGGAACGTGCATGCATGGTAACGATCCGAGCTGAACATATCAATCCCGCGAGATTTGCCTGGATTCGGGGGACACAAGGATTCGGGGGACACAATACTAATTTCTCGACTAAGGGCACGCCGCTTTTCTAGCCTGCAAGCATGGCGCGAATTTCCAGGGTCGTAGCGTCTGGTTGCACGCCTAATCGAATTGAATTCTTCCCCTAACATATCGCGCAATTTTTATCCTTGCGTTCAGTTCAATACTGGGGCTTGCTGCAGCTTCGGCGCACCAAAATTCACATAGCCGCACTGAACGCGCACTTCGTTCAGGACAAGACCCTTCGCTCACGCTCAGGGTGACTCACGAATCGTGCGGGTGAGCGGGAGGTTGTCGTCGGCGTCTAGCCGACCGGGGACGAACCTGCCAGTTCGAAGCTGGGAGTGAGTCATTTTTTCCCCGTTGCTCCTGCCAGGATCTTCCCCGACCTTGATTGCTCGCACGCTTTGGGGATAAAACGCTATCACATGTAAGTATCCAAACCATAGGAGGTCAAGACGATGTTCTCATTCGAGAAGAAGGCGCTGATCCTGGCGTTATTCTTTTGGACCGCTCTGGCAGCGCTGCCAAGGCTTTCGGAGGGCGCAGCTCTTGAGGCTCTCAAAGCAGGCTTCGGCTCGATATCCGGGAATCAGGCCCCTCTTTGGATCGCCAAGGAGGCGCGCCTCTTTGAGAAACATGGCTTGGAGGTTGAGCTGGTCTATATTCCCGGCGGCCCCAGGGCTCTGATGGCGCTTCTCGGAGGTAGCGTACAGTTTCTCAATTACTCGGCCATTCCCACCATGACCGCCGCTCTGCGCGGCGCGGAGCCGGTTATCCTCGGCTCTTCGATCAACCGGCCCGACCATTCGCTTGTCGTCAAACCGGCCATCAGGAGTGTCCAAGAGCTTCGCGGCAAGACGATCGGCCTCAGCTCTTTAGGATCGTTGACGGACATCTTGTTGACCAATGCCCTCAGGCTAAACGGATTAACCGAGCGCGACGTTAATATCGTGGCTGTCGGCGGTCTCGCCGAACGGGTTGGCGCGATGCAGGCAGGTCGAATAGACGGAGCGATGCTGCTTGGCGCGCAGATGCGCGCGGCGACCAAGCTGGGGTTTCGGGAGATCATCAGTTTCTCGAAGCTCCCGTTCGAAGTTTCGCTATCCGCGATGATCTCCACCCGCTCATTTGTATTCAAGCAATCCGAGATCACCGCCAAGTTTCTCAGGGCATGGGCGGAAGCTATATTCGTTTACAAATCCAATCGCGAGCTGAGCCTTAAGGTGTTGAGGAAATACACCAGAATCGAGGATCGTGAACTGCTCGAGGATTCGTATAACCAGGACAAGGAGCTGATCGAACTGGAACCTTTGCCTTCCCTTAGCGCGGTCAAGTCGATGCTGGGAATCCTTGCGCGAACTCAGCCTGAGGCGGCGAGCGCGGACCCGCAACGCTTCGTCGATATGAAGTTTATGTCGGAGCTAAAGAAAACCGGCTTTTTTGAGGAAATGAGGCGGCAGTACCCAGGCGCTAAAAATTAACCGGTACAGAGAAGAATGCCGGAGCTCGCAGCCCACCGTAGGAAGAGAGGTGTTTATGGAAGCGAATCAGGATCTCAGAAGTTTTATTGGCGTTTTGGAATCGATGGGGGAGATAAAGAAAATCGCGGGGGCAGATTGGAATTTAGAAATCGGCGGCTTAACCGAATTGTTTTCCGAGAAGCGGGGGCCAGCTTTATTGTTTGATCAGGTCAAGGGTTATCCCGCAGGGTATCGCGTCTTCACAAATATTTTTCGCACCGAGAAACGACTGGCCTTGACCCTCGGCTTAGATACAAATCTTCGGGGAATCGATCTTCTCAATGCCTGGCGTTTCAAGCTGAGATCCTTCGAACCTGTGCCAGTGACCCCTGTGGAGGGCGGGCCGCTTTTTGAAAACACGATGACTGAGAAAGAAATCGATCTGACGCGGTTTCCCGCGCCAATCTGGCATGAGCTGGATGGCGGCCGCTATATCGGAACAGGGTGTTGTGTCGTAACGAAAGACCCGGAGTCCGGACATATCAACGTAGGCACGTACCGCTGCATGGTCCAGGGAAAAGACCGGATCACAGTGAAGATGGACAAGGGGAAACATGGCCGCATCGCTCAAGATAAGTACCATCAGGCAGGCAAAGCCTGCCCGGTTGTCATTTCCCTGGGGCAAGATCCCTGGCTTTTTATGGCGTCAACGTCGCCTTTATCTCTAGATGCTTCCGAGTATGAGTTTGCCGGCTGGCTGCGCGGTGCGCCCATCCAAGTGGTTCCCGGTCCGCTGACCGGATTGCCAATTCCGGCTACGGCGGAAATCGTTCTTGAAGGGGAAATCCCTCCCTACGGGCCGGACAAGCTTCCCAAGGAAGGACCCTTCGGAGAATGGCCTGGCTACTACACGAACACGACGGTGGGAGAAGTCGCGATCATGGAGGTGCAAAGAGTCTACTACAGAAATGACCCGATCCTTGTCGGGGTTCCGCCCTTAAAGCCGCCAAACCAATATCTCCCTATTCCTATGGCTGCTGCGACTCTGTGGGACCAACTCGAAAAGGCCGGAATCCCCGAGGTCAAGGGAGTCTGGGGCTTTGTCTACGGTCCGGTGGGTCCCTTTAGCGTAATCTCCATTCGACAGCGCTACGCCGGACATGCAAAGCAGACGGCGCTTGTCGCGTGCGGCGCAAAGGCCGGTGTCACGGGTGGTAAGTTTGTGGTCGTGTTGGACGACGACGTGGACATTACGGACCCCCAGGACGTGATCTGGGCAATGGCTACCCGGTGTAATGTCCGCGAGGGCGTAGACATCGTGAAAGGTGTTTTGACTACGCCGGTAGAGCCCGCTGTTCATCCCTCCGCTCGTGGTTCGAGAGGCAACACCATGGATCGCGTTCTCATCGATGCTTGCCGTCCTTATCAGTGGCTGGACGAGTTCCCCCCCGTGAATTCCTTCAGTAAAGAATACAAACAACAGCTTGAAAAAAAGTGGACGCTATGACGGCAGGAGAAATAATGAAAGCATCCATACGGAGAATGATGTGGAAGCCTGTCATGCTCGCTTGCCTGATCCTGGGAGCGATGTCAGCTCATCTAGGCGCTCAAACTCGTGCTGGTGAAGAGGCTCGTTTAACTCGTCTTCGCGTAGTCTATCCAGCGCCGAGCCCTACCTATCTCGCAAGTTGGATCGCCCGCGAGGGAGACCACTTCAAGGAACAAGGGCTCAATGTCGAGCTGATCTATATCCCCAGCGGCTCGCTCGTTATTCAAGCCATGCTGGCCGGCGAGGCGCCCATCGTTTTCTCGGGCGGCCGGGCCGTTGTGAATGCAACCCTTGGCGGCGCCGATCTCGTGATGATTGCCGGGGTCGTCAATGTCCCGGCATTTTACATTATGGCGTTGCCTGAGATCAAAACGTTGCAAGATCTAAGAGGCAAAAAAGTTGGGGTTACCAGAATCGGTTCTTCCACGGATTTCACCATGCGTTTGGTCCTCCGTAAGATCGGGCTACAACCTGACAAGGATGTCGCGTTCGTGCAGCTCGGTGATCTGGCGAGCCAGGCAGCGGCGCTCGGGACTAAAGCGATTGCCGCCGCAGCGTTCGTCCCGCCCTTTAACCTCAAGGCGAAGGAGGTGGGGGCGAAGCTTCTAGTGGATATGGCGAAAGTGGGCGCGCATTATCCGCACACGGGTCTGGTGGCTTCGCGCAAATATCTCCACAGTTCCAACGATGTGGTCCGACGGTTCCTTAGAGGGTACGCCCAAGGTCTTCGCCGTATGGTTGCCGATCCATCGTTTGCCAAAGCCGTGCTCAGTAAATACACGAAGACCGCGGAGCCGCAATATTTAGATGCCATGCATCAGTACGCGCTCGATTTTGTCGAGAGAGTTCCATATCCCACAAGGGACGGAATCATGGAAACGCTCAGGGAGAGCGAGCACCCAAGAGCAAAAAACGCCAGGCCCGAAGATTTTATCGATGACCAGTTAGTGCGCGAACTGGAGAGCGAGGGCCACTTTGGCCCAAAAGCCAAGAAATGAATTGGACAACAATGGGTAAGCCGACTACTCTTATCGGCGCCTATGCATAAGGCGAGCACCGAAGGAGGATCATCATGGCTGGTGTCACGGTAGTCGGCACTCCTGTCCCGCGCGCGGAAGGCTCCGACACGGTTGCCGGGATTGGTGATTCCGCCAACAACAGCGCTCCTGCCGCCGTTGCCAACGCCGTGGCCGATGCGGCGGGCGTGCGCCTGTTCGGCCTGCCGATCACCGCGGAGTGTGGCTCTTTGTTAGCGATAGATCGGCGATTGGATAAAAAGGTGAGACGAGTTTCCCCCCGGGTCGTTGGAAACGAAATCGGTCGGAATTGGAACCGATTGAGGTTCGGGCCTTGAATCTTGTTACCTGCCACCACCCGAACGAGACCTCTTGCGTTCTTTTCGACCCGCAACCGCGCGGCGGTCAGGTGCGACGGCTTTGTTAGCCCCGTTCCGTCCTCGCTCCTGTATCTGCACAATCTGGGCAACGGCCCGCAGCGTCTCGTTGACTGCCTCACGGTTTGGGAACAGGCGTGCTATGTCGGGATCGAGCACCACCACATTGGTGCCTTCGGCATACCGGCGCGCATATTTGCCGCGTATTCCTCCGGTAAAGTCATAGTGAGCGCGCATTTCGCCGTCTCTAGGAGTGTCCTTCTTCATACTTCCTCCGTTCAAGCCGATCTGCCGTCCTCGCACTGATAAGACGGATCGTTTTTTCCTCCTCTATGTGTACCACGACAAGCAGGCGATGGCGATTCGAGAGACCCATAGTCACCCAGCGCTCCTCGTCCTCCGAGTGATCGGGATCCAGTATGGTGATCGAGAGAGTATCAGCAAAAACCGTGGTGGCCTCATTGAAATCAATCCCGTGCTTTCGAGAATTGCGTCGGGCCTTCCCTGGATCCCAATCAAACTTGATCGACATTAAGCCCGATTAAGACAGGACGATTGTAAATTAGTCAAGGGGCCGACGTATGGCGTTTGATCCCCAATTCGTGGAAGTAATCGAGGTCGTGAAAATTCCCACAGGAGCGACGAGGGGGATAAACCTGTCCTAGTCGAAGGAGCGTATTGGACTTAAGCCGCGGAGCCGCACGCAGGTTGCGGCGGTGGGGATTCGAAACCACCGGGACGGCGCGCATTGCGGCAGACCACGCCGATTACGATTTTTCGATCCTCGAATTACGTCCGCGTGCATAAAATTTAAAATTAGGCTATTCTTGCCCACCAGCTTATCAGCAAGGAATCTGCGTGAAAATAGCCGATCTGTACGCTCGCCCCGGTTTAACTCTCTCGGTTGAGTTTTTCGCTCCGAAGACCGATAAAGGCGACGAGAGCCTTTTCAGCGAAATCGAGTTCATCAAGCGGGTGAATCCCGCCTATTGCTCCGTCACCTATGGGGCCGGCGGCAGCACGCGCGATAAGACCGTCGACCTGGTCGGTCGCATTCATCGCCAGTGCGGTCTCGAAGTCATGGGCCATCTTACGGTAGTCGGACAATCGAAGGACGAGGCCCGCGCTGTCCTCGATGCGTTCAAGCAGAGGGGGATCGTCAATCTCTTGGCCCTCGGCGGCGACCCGCCTCAAGGGATGACCGGAGATTGGCGGCCCCATCCGGATGGGTTTCACTATGCCGCGGAGCTGGTGCGCGAAGCGGTGGCGCGCGGCGGCTTTTCCATCGCTGTGGCCGGTTTCCCCGAGGTCCATCCGCGCGCCGTCAGCCGCGAATCCGATTTGCGTTTCTTAAAAGAGAAGGTCGAGGCGGGGGCGGACGTGATTATCACCCAGCTTTTTTTCGACAACGATGATTACTACCGCTATGTCGACGACGTGCGCAGGTTGGGTGTTAAGGTTCCCATCGTGCCCGGTATCTTACCGATTCTTTCGGCGCCTCAAGTGCGCCGTTTCACGGCGCTCTGCAAGGCGAAAATCCCGCCAAAACTGGACGCGGTTTTGGCCAAGGTCGAGCAGGACGATGCGGCTGCGGTTGAGGCTGGCATCGACTACGCGACGCGCCAGTGCGAGGGACTGATAAAGTTCGGCGTGCCAGGGCTGCATTTTTATTCGCTCAACAAATCCCATTCCTTTCTAGCGGTTTGTAAAAACCTCGGGCTTTGATCCCGCATTTTTACCGCTCCGTTGAAATAGAGTGAATGCGATAGTAGGGTCTTAAAAACGAGTGAGACATGGCTGAGGTTAAGAATCCTCCGATTGAAGATATCGGCGAACAGATGGAAGTTCGGCGGCGCAAGCTCGCCGAGCTCAAAGGCGCCGGTCAGTCTATTTATCCCAATGATTTCAAACCGACACACACGGCTTCTGGCGTTGCCTCTCAATTCGGCACCCTCGCGGACGAAGAACTCGTTGCGGCGGTTCATGATATTCGGTTGGCGGGTCGCATCATGGCCATCCGCTCATTCGGCAAGGCGGCTTTCTTTCACATCCAAGACCGGCGCGGGCGTTTGCAGGTCTATGCGCGCAAGGACCGGCTCGGCGAGGAAGGCTTCGCGCTCTTTCAGTCTTTGGATGTCGGCGACATCGTCGGAGTCTGGGGCCATCTGTTCCGCACCAAAACCAAGGAGCTTACACTCGAAGCGCAGGGGCTGCGGCTCCTGACCAAGTGCTTGCGCCCGTTGCCGGAAAAATGGCACGGCCTGGCGGATATTGAAGCGCGCTATCGCCAGCGTTACCTCGATTTAATGGTGAATCCCGAGGTGCGCGAGGTTTTCGAGAAGCGCTCGCGCATTGTCCGGCTGCTGCGCAAGTTCTTCGAAGAGCGGGATTTCCTCGAAGTCGAGACGCCGATGATGCAGGCGATCCCGGGCGGCGCGGCGGCGCGGCCGTTCACCACCCACCACAATACGCTGGATATGGACCTTTACTTGCGCGTGGCGCCGGAGCTTTTCTTGAAACGCTTGCTGGTCGGCGGCTTCGAGCGCGTCTTTGAGCTTAACCGAAATTTCCGCAACGAGGGGATTTCGGTGCGCCATAATCCCGAATTCACCATGCTGGAGTTCTACCAGGCTTACGCGACCTTCGAAGATCTCATAAGGCTTACCGAAGAACTCTTCGTCGCCATAGCCAACGAGATTGCCGGCTCCATGACCCTGTCTTACGGCGGTGAGGCCATCGATTTAACTCCGCCCTGGCGCCGGCTCACGATCCGCGAGGCGGTCATGGCGCACGGCGGCGCCGAACCGAGCGACGTCGCGACCCTAGCGGGACTGCAAAGCTTCGCCAAGAAGAAAGGCGTGGCGGTCGATCTCAACGCGCCGTACGGCAATTTGCTCGTGGAAGTTTTCGAGGAAGTCGCCGAGGCGAAGCTCATCCAGCCGACCTTTGTCACCGGCTATCCCCTGGAGGTCTCGCCGCTGGCGCGCAAGAACGATCAGGACCCGTCCTTGGTCGATCGCTTCGAGCTCTACATCGGCGGACGCGAGTTGGCCAACGCTTTCTCGGAGCTGAACGATTCGGCGGACCAGCGCCAGCGCTTTTTGGAACAGACAGAAAAGCGAAACGCCGGCGATGACACCGCCAATCCCATCGACGACGATTACGTCCGGGCGCTGGAGTACGGCATGCCTCCCGCGGCCGGCGAAGGCATCGGCATCGACCGGCTCGTCATGTTCTTCACCGATTCGCCGTCCATTCGGGACGTGATTCTTTTTCCTTTGTTGAGGACGCAGCGTTAACCTCATTTAAGTTTCTCGGATGAATTACGAACTTTTCATCGGCCTGAGATATTTGCGGGCGCGCCGCAGCGAAACTTTCATATCGCTGATCACCGTCATTTCGGTGCTCGGTGTCATGATCGGCGTGATGACTTTGAACGTCGTCATGGCCGTCATGACGGGTTTTGAAGAAACCCTGCGCGACCGGCTGCTCGGCATCAACGCCCACGTGGCTTTGGTCAAGTCGGGCGACCAACTGCGGGAATACGAACAATTGTTGGAACGAGTGCAAAAGGAGACCGGCGTGGTCGCGGCGGCGCCGACTATTTACGGCCAGGTCATGCTCACCTCCGGGTCGCGGGTGTCCGGCGTGTTTGTTCGGGGAGTCGATCCGGATCGCGTCAATAGCGTTGTCGATATCGGAAAATACGTAAAAGAAGGCAGTCTTCAAGATCTGAAAAAGCCCCAGGCGATCCAGGTCGAGGACCGGACGGTCCTATTGCCCGGCGTGATTCTCGGCGTCCGTTTGGCGAATCAACTGGGTGTCTTTCGGGGCAGCCCGATTCAGGTGGTCTCTCCGCTGGGGAGCCCGACCGCCATCGGTGTGATCCCGAAGGTTCGACGGTTCGTGGTCGTGGGCATTTTCGATTCCGGCATGAGCGAGATCGACTCGACGCTGGTTTACATGAGCCTGGGCGACGCGCAAAAGTTCTTCGAGCTTGGCGACGCGGTTACCAACATCGAAATCCGGGTTCGAGACGTCTATCAAGCGAAAACGGTCGCAGACAGCATCCAGCGCAAATTGGGTTTCCCGTATCTCACCGAGGACTGGTCGCGGCTGTGGCCGAATCTTTTTTCCGCCTTGAAGCTGGAGAAGACGGTTTATTTCCTGGTTCTTCTCTTGATGGTCTTGATCGGCGCTTTTAACATCATTTCGACTCTGATTATGGTGGTGATGGAAAAGCGCAAGGACATCGCCATCCTTCAGTCGATGGGAGCGACGCGCGCCGGCATTCGGAAGATTTTCTTGATCAAAGGGTGCGTGATTGGCGTGGTGGGAACCGCGCTCGGCGTGTTGTTCGGCTTGGGGATCAGCCTGCTCATTCAAGAGTATCAGTTTATCGAACTGCCGAAGGACGTGTTCTTGATTTCCACTGTCCCAGTGCGCATCTATTGGAGCAATTTCCTTTTGGTGGGGCTCGCATCCCTCGGCGTCTGCCTGCTCGCCAGCATCTACCCGGCGCGTCAGGCGGCGAAACTAGATCCCGTGGAAATCATTCGTTATGAGTAACCTCCTGACGGTTAAAGATCTGCACAAATCGTTCGTCGAGGCCGGCGAGGAGATTCATATTTTGCGTGGTCTTAACCTGGAATTAGAGGAAGGCGAGCGTTTGGCGGTTGTCGGAGAATCAGGGGTGGGCAAAAGCACGTTGCTGCACATTTTGGGCACCCTCGACCGCCCGACCCGCGGCGAGATTTTATATCGTGGCAATACGATTCCGATGGATGACGAGATCGCCCTGGCGCAATTGCGCAACCGGGAAATCGGCTTCGTGTTTCAGTTTCATTACCTGTTGCCGGACTTTACCGCTTTGGAAAATGTCATGTTCCCGGCATTGATCCAAGGAATGGATGTCGCCCACGCTAGAAAGCAGGCCGGTGAGTTGCTGGAACTGGTCGGATTGAAGGATCGATTGACTCATCGTCCGGGCAAACTTTCCGGCGGCGAACAGCAGCGGGTCGCCGTGGCGCGCGCGGTGGTACTGCAACCGAAGCTTATCCTGGCCGACGAGCCCACCGGCTCCCTTGATGTGCGCATCGGCGAGGAGGTGCAATCTTTGCTATTTCGGCTCAATCAAGAAAAGGGAATCGCCCTGGTGGTTGCAACCCACAATCGCGACTTTGCTGAGAATATCGGCCGCAGGGTCGAGCTTAAAGACGGGCAGCTTTTTCCATTGACGATTTTGGGTGACAAACAGCTTTACAAAAGTAGGTGAATTTGTTAGAAATTTTAGGTGATATTGCGCCTGTAAGGCGCTGCGCCAACCGGGCTATCAAGATGCTTACAACTCGTTCACTAAATCTATTCGTTACGGTCACCTCCTTTGCGCTGCTGTGTTTGGTTTTTGCCCCGTTCCCCAGCGCGGTTAGCGCCCAGGATAAAGTAACGCTCAAAGAGGTGAAGGTAGCCGGTAATGTAAGAGTCGAAGAAGACGGGATCAGGCTTCATTTGAAAAACCGTTCCGGGACGCTCTTCGATTCTGCGTTGGTCGAGCAAGACGTCAAGGCGATCTACCGGATGGGTTTTTTCGATGACGTTCAGGCCGAACTGTCGGCCGACGGTATTTTGACCTATAGGGTCAAAGAGAAACCTTATATTCGGGAGGTCAAGGTTCAAGGGAATTCCCAGGTCACGCGCGACAAAATCGAAACCGCGTTAGGAGTAGGCGCGCGCACAATTCTCGACCGCCCCAAGCTCGCCGAAGGCGTCGAGAAGATCCGAAAACTCTATAACGAACAAGGTTACGTGAACGCGAAGATCGATCACGCAGTCTCCCTGGAAGCGAATAATCAGGCGGTGGTCGTGGTCGATATCAACGAGGGGACAAAGTTATTGGTCAAGAGGGTGACCTTTGAAGGCAATCGGGCTTTCTCGGATAGTGAATTAAAGGGCTTGATTGCCACCAAAGAGGAGTGGCTTTTTACTTTTATTACTAACCGTGGTGTCTTGGATCGAGACATGCTCACCAATGATATCGCGATCTTGTCGACATACTACTACGACAACGGCTACATCGACCACCAGATCAGCGAACCAGTGATACTTAGAGGCAGGGACGGACTCGATGTCGTGATTCGAATCAACGAGGGGAAACAATACCGCGTGGGTAAGGTAGAGATCGGCGGAGATTTGATCGTGGACGGCCGCGATCTGTTGAAAATTATCAAGCTGACGACCGGTCAAATATTCCGCGGCAGTCGATTGCGCGAGGATATGAAACTGCTGACGGAAATATATACCAGCAGAGGCTTCGCTTTTGCCGAGGTGGAGCCGGTGACGAAAGTGAACGCGCCGCAGCAGCAGGTGGACGTGGCGCTGCTGGTCAAGAAAGGCCCACCGGTCTATTTCAATCGAATCCTGGTGGCGGGAAATTCCAAAACGCGCGACAAGGTCGTGCGCAGAGAGCTGCAAGCGGGTGAGCAGGAGCTTTATTCAGGTTACAGTATCACTCAAAGCAAAAACGCACTTCAGCGCACGGGATACTTCGAAGATGTTCAGCTGACGACCAAAAAAACTAATCAGCCGGACACGGTGGATCTCTTAGTCGATGTCAAGGAGGGGCCCACTGGCACTTTATCACTTGGCGCCGGATTCAGCAGCGGCGACGGATTTCTCTTCAACGCCAACATCGGCGAGAAAAATCTTTTCGGACGCGGTCAGGGCATAAATGGAAATTTCAGCCTTGGCTCAAAGCGGCAGGATTTCGTCGTTGGTTTCAATGACCCCTATGTTTACGATTCCAAGATGGCCATGGGGGTGAATGCCTACAACACCAAACGTAGCTTCACCGATTTTGAAGAAACAAAACTTGGGTTTGGGATCGACACGAGCTATCCGCTGAAATACGTAAGAATTCCATTCTTCGGCGGGACGAAGCAAGAAGCCAGGGGGTCGGACGAGATGGCGAGCGCTAGCCAGCCGACCATGTGGGATTATATGCGCGGCGGCGTGGGATTTGATCTTACCCGAGAAAAAATCGATGGAATTTCGAACAACGCCAGCGCCGCCATCAAGAGCGAAGAGGGAACCAGTTTGACAAGCAGTGTGACGCCTAGCGTTTCGTACGACAGTCGAGACCACTTTTTCAGTCCGACGGAAGGGACTAAATCGGCATTGTCGATTAGATTCGCCGGCCTCGGAGGGGATACCCGCTTCCTCAAATCCGATCTCAGCGCCCGATGGCATTATCCGCTGCTCAGAGATCCCAATTGGGGCGGTTCCTATGTCCTAGCTTTGGGCGGAACCCTCGGGTACGGTATCGGGCTCCAGCAGGGATCCGATGGCGAGAGTAGCCTGCCACTGTTTGAAAGGTACTTCATCGGCGGGATCAATTCTATTCGGGGTTTTTCGGATCGCAGCCTGGGACCCAGGGTGCAAAACTGCACAAAGACCATCTCGTTATCGGGTGACAGCACTAAGTGCGCTTTTGGTGACTTGCTGGGCGGGAACAAAGCCGCGGTGATAAACGCCGAGCTTCTTTTTCCGATCGCCGAGCAATACGGACTGCGCGGCGTAGCGTTCTTCGATCTTGGGAATTCTTTCGGTGCCTCTTGCGCGACTTCAAGGACCATGGAGTCGGATACGGGGACGGGGACGACGACCATTTCAAAGTCGGATTGTGTGAACTCCGGATTCAGTCTCAGCGACATCAGACGGTCGGTTGGTGTTGGCGCGCGCTGGATGTCGCCCTTTGGCCCTCTTCGTGTCGAGATCGGCTTTCCTTTAAATAAGAGACCCGGCGACGACACATCCGCGCTCGGTTTCTCGCTCGGCTCTCAACCGTAGAGCTTCTGCCATATGCCCAGAATTCTTACATCATTGGAGGCCTAGGTGAAGTACACGCTAGTAGTGATATCGCTGATGCTTTTTTCGACCTTTGCAGCGGCGCAAGACAGAGTCAAGATCGGCTTTATTGATGTTCAGCGCGCAATCAGCGAATCCCAAGCGGGGAAACGCGCCAGGGACAAGTTTCAGGCTCAAATTAAGAAGGCCGAAACCGATCTGATGAAGGAAAAGCAAGAACTGGAGCGACTAAAAAGCGAATTCGACAAGAAAACCCCGCTGTTGAAAGACGAAGAGCGGCGCAACCTGGAAGCAGACCTCCAGAAACGAGCCGTGGTTTATCAGCGCGCCATGGGTGACCAGCAGCAGGAGTTGCAGCAAAAAGAAAGAGACATGACGGCCGAAATCTTAAAGGATCTCGAGAAAATCGTTAATGAGGTCGGCAAGACCGACAAATTCACTCTCATTCTGGAACGCTCGCAAATCCTCTACAGCGATCAGGGGATCGATATCACGAACAAGGTCCTCGAAGTCTTTAATAGCCGGTCGAAGTCGAAGTAATCGCGGTGAACAAAACTCTTGCGGAACTTGCCCAGCATGTCGGAGGGAAGGTCGTTGGTGATAGCCAAGTCATAATCGAGAAGGTAGCGTCGATTGACGAAGCGGGAGCGGGGGCGATCACTTTCCTGGCCAACCCGCGCTACCGCCGATACTTGTCGGTTTGTCGGGCGAGCGCGGTCATTGTCGGCACAGATGTCGTGCGAGGCCTTCCGTTGCGGGATGGAAGAGGGTACCTCGCAGCCACCGACCCTTACCTGGCGTTCGCCAAAATACTAAAGCTTTTTTATGACCCTCCCCGTTTCAATCGAACGGTCAGCAGTTTCGCCCATGTCGAGCCGGCGGCCGATCTCGGCGAAGCGGTAACGATCTTCCCGCACGCGTATGTGAGCGGCGGGGTTAAGATCGGCCGGCGCACGGTGATTTATCCCGGAGTTTTTGTCGGCGAGGGGAGCGAAGTGGGGGAAGATTGCGTGCTTCATCCCAACGTTGTGGTCTGCGCCGGCTGCCGGCTGGGTAATCGCGTTATACTGCACGCCGGCGTGGTGATCGGCAGCGACGGCTTCGGCTATGCCGGGCAAGGTGAAGGTCGTACCAAAATCCCGCAGATTGGCATTGTAGTCGTAGAAGACGACGTGGAAATCGGCGCCAACACTGCGGTGGACCGGGCGACGTTCGGCCGCACGGTGATCGGCCGCGGCGCCAAGATCGACAATCTCGTACAAATCGGACACAACGTGGTGATCGGTGAACATTCCTTGATCGCCGCGCAGGTCGGGATCGCCGGGAGCACCCGGATAGGAAAAAACGTTACCCTGGCGGGACAGGTAGGCATCGTTAATCATGTCCAAGTCGGCGACGGCGCGACGATCGGACCGCAATCGGGCATTGCGCAATCGGTGACGGCCGGCGCGGTGCTGTCGTCGGGAATCCCCGCTGCGCCACACCGGGAGTGGCTAAAGGTGATGACCCTGTTGCCGCGGCTTCCCAAGCTATGGCACGCGGTGCGCGGCTTGGAAAAGAGACTCTTCGAGATCGACAAGAGGGAAAGTTCGAAGCTCTAACGCTATGCTCAACGTCAGGGAAATCTTAAAACATTTGCCCCATCGCTATCCTTTTGTGCTGGTGGACCGAATCATTGAGATCGACGAGCAAAAAATCGTCGGAGTCAAAAACGTTTCTATCAACGAAAATTTTTTTCAAGGGCATTTCCCCAATCATCCGGTTATGCCGGGAGTGCTGATCTGCGAGGCTCTTGCGCAGGTTGGCGCGATCTTCGCCCACAACGCGCGCGGCGGATGGGACGGCGATAAAATTTTTGTCCTTACCGGATTAGATAAAGTTAGGTTCAAGCGGCCCGTGGAACCCGGAGACCAGTTACGCTTGGAGCTGACTGTCCTGAAGCGCCGGGGCTCGTTTTGGAGAATGCTCGGCGTAGCGACCGTGGACGGCAAGTTGGTCGCTGAAGCGGAAATTTCCGCGATGGAAGTAGCAATGGAGTAGCAGCCCGCCCGCAATAGTCAGCTATCGATGACGAAGATTCACGACACCGCAGTGATTGACCCCAGGGCCGATTTGGACCCTGACGTTGAGGTCGGGCCCTATTCGACCATCGGCCCCCAGGTAAAGATCGGCAAGGGTACGAAAATAAGATCCCATGTCGTGGTGGAAGGACGAACTAAAATCGGGCAAGGCAATGTAATATTTTCTTTCGCCACTGTGGGCGCGGTGCCTCAGGACATGAAATACAAAGGAGAGGCAAGCGAGCTGATCATAGGCAATTACAACACCATCAGGGAATACGCATCGCTCAATCCCGGCACGCAGGGGGGCGGAATGGTTACTCAGGTCGGTGATTACAACCTCTTGATGATGTATTGTCACATCGCACATGACTGTAATCTCGGCAATCGCAATATCATCGCCAACGGCGCGACCTTGGGCGGGCATGTGGTGGTCGAGGATTTCGTCATCGTCGGCGGATTAGTGGGTATCCATCAATTTGTCAGAGTCGGCACGAGTGCTCTTCTCGGCGCCGGGTCGATGGTGTCCAAGGACGTGCCTCCTTTTTGCAATGCCACAGGGGATCGGGCCCGGCTACGGGGATTGAATGTTGAAGGCATGAAGCGGCGTGGATTCGACAAGGGCAAAATCGCGACCCTAAAAAAAGCGTACCGGATGATTTTTCAAGCCAAACTCAAGACCAAGGATGCGTTGGATAAGGTGCGTCGAGAATTTCCGGACTCCGATGAGGTCCAGAAGCTGGTGGCCTTCATCGCCGGTTCCAAACGCGGAACCTGCCGGTGAATGGCCCGGGTTCCATAGCGTTTTACTGAAAAACTCGGTCGCAGGCTGCTCAAAAAGATCTCAGAGGCGAGGCGCCAAAGTTCGCTAAGGGCTAAGGGCACGGTGCAAATCGTTCTCCTTTGCTCTTTGCCCCTTGCGCTTTGCAAGCGGGTCCGTTGTAGCGCGACGATTGAGCGCACCCTTCGACAAGGACTCAGGGTATTCGGCAAAAGCATATGAGTCTTTTTCAGCAGCCCGCTTGGGTTTCTTCCCGCCGGTTGAAAAGAGTGCAGTCGTGAAAAAGTTGGGGTTGATCGCGGGCAACGGAAAATTCCCTGTAATTTTCGCGCGGGAGGCCAAAGTGGCGGGATACGCTTTGGTAGCGGTGGCTCATCGAGGTGAGACATTGGAGGAAATCGGCGACGTCGTCGATGACGTTACCTGGATATATGTCGGCCAGTTGGGAAAGATCATTCGCACCTTCCACCGCGCCGGCGTGACCGAAGCGGCGATGGCGGGCGGGATTCGAAAGGTCAAGTTGTTCGGTAATTTTAGGCCGGATCTGCGGGGCGTGCGGTTTTTGGCCCGTATCAAAGGTCGCGATGACGACGCGCTGTTGCGCGGTGTGGCAGATGAGCTGGCGGAGGAGGGCATCAAGATTGTGGATTCAACATTTTGTTTGTCGCAAATTATGCCGGGAGCAGGGGTCCTGACGAAACGGATTCCCAGCGCGGCCCATTGGGAGGATATCCGGTACGGATTTCGGATCGCCAAGGAAATCGGCAGGCTCGGCATCGGTCAGACCGTGGTCGTGAAGAACCGGGTCGTGGTGGCGGTGGAGGCGGTGGAGGGAACCGACGACGCGATTCAAAGAGGCGGAAGGTTGGCGAAGTCCGGCTACGTGGTGGTGAAAGTGAGCAAGCCGGAACAGGATCTGCGTTTTGACGTGCCTGCTGTTGGCATCGAGACGATCAAAAACATTCATGAGACCGGCGGCGCCGTGCTGGCGGTGGCAGCGGGTAAAACGATTTTCTTGGAGAAACAGATGCTCTTGCAGGAGGCCGAAGCCTGCGGGGTATCGGTGGTTGCGATCGAAGAATGAACTACGGTGCGGGCATGAGCGCAGAAAAAGTCGCGGTCGGCGTGGTCGGCGTGGGTTATCTGGGTAAATACCACGCCGAGAAGTACGCTGCATCATCGAAGGCTCGATTGGTCGCGGTGGTGGACACCGACGAAGGGCGCGCCCGTGAAGTCGCGGAGAGACTGGGCACCCAAGCGTTGACCGACTATCGGCACTTGTTCGGCAGGGTCCAATGTGTGAGCGTTGCCGTTCCGACCCAACTGCATCATCGCGTTGCGCGCGATTTTATCGAGGCGGGTATCGATGTCCTGGTCGAAAAACCCATTGCGGCGAATCTAGACCAGGGGCGAGACCTCGTTGACATCGCGCAGTCTAAAGGAGTCATTTTTCAAGTTGGCCATTTGGAACGGTTCAATCCAGCGATTCGGCGACTGGAGGGGGTGGTCAGGGAACCGAAATTTGTCGAGTGTCACCGCTTGGCTCCATTTGTCGAGCGCGGGACCGATGTCGACGTCGTGTTCGACCTGATGATCCACGATATCGACGTGATCGCGAGCCTGGTGCGCTCCCCGGTGCAGCGCGTCGAAGCGGTGGGGGTCCCCGTATTGACCGATAAGCCCGACATCGCCAACGCGCGCATCAATTTCGCCAACGGTTGCATCGCCAACGTGACCTCCAGCCGCGTGTCGCTGAAGCGCGAAAGAAAGATAAGGTTTTTTCAGCCGGATGCTTATATATCGATTGATTATGATCAGCGCCGCGCGCAAATTTTTCACAAGCCTCCTCCCGGCGCGGGTTGGCTCGATATTCGTGCCGAAACCCTGGAAATCAAAGACGGCGATGCGCTGTCGGATGAGATCGAATCGTTTCTCGATTGTGTGCGCAGTCGGGAGGTTCCATTGGTGAGCGGCGCGGAGGGGTTGCGCGCGCTGGAAATCGCATCGCTGATTAGCGCTCAACTCCACACGGTTGGATCGTGAGGAGCGTGGGCGCGACGAAAAAGGAAATCATGTTGGTCGTGGGTGAGGCGTCAGGCGACGTTCACGGGGCTCATTTGGTTCAGGCGCTGCTTGAACGCGAGCCGCAATTGCGTATTTATGGCGTTGCCGGAGAGCTATTGGAACGGACCCGGTTTGAAGTTCTTTTTACCGTTGCCAAATTGACCGGGATGGGGTTGGTTGAGTTGGCGGGCAACGCGACCGATTTATGGCGCGCCTATCGGCTGCTCGGGCGCACTTTGCGCGAGCGAAAACCAAGCCTGTTGATATTGATCGATTTCCCCGATTTCAATCTCCGCTTAGCGAGGCTGGCTAAAGGGCTGCGCATCCCGGTGCTCTACTATGTCAGCCCGCAGATTTGGGCCTGGCGTCAAAGTCGAGTACGCCAGATTTCCCGTTGGGTGGACCGCATGGCTGTCGTGTTTCCGTTCGAGGTCCCGTTCTACGAAAAGCATGGCGTCAAGGTGACATTCGTGGGCCATCCGCTGTTGGAAACCGTTCGCGTGACGAGTGACCGGGGATTCGTTTTGGAGAAGTTGGGGCTCGATCCCGCCAAAACCACGGTCGCCATGTTGCCCGGCAGTCGGCGCAAAGAGGTCTCGGCTCACCTGCCGGTGATGTTGGAAGCTGCGGCGCGCCTTGGCAGCGAACGCGAAATTCAATTTATTTGTATTAGAGCGAGCACCGTGAATCAGCAGGGGCTGGATTTCATGCTCCGGAAAAGCGTGCTGAAAGTTGCCGTGGTAGAAACCGACCGCTACGATGCGATGAATGCAGCCGACCTTGTTTGGACGGCTTCCGGTACCGCTACTTTGGAAACGGCGTTGCTGCTCAAGCCGATGATCATCGTTTACCGTCTTTCTAGATTGACCTATCTTCTGGCCCGTCTGCTTGTCAAGGTCGATCATATCGGCATGGTCAACCTGATCGCCGGCGAGCGAATTGTGCCGGAGTTGGTTCAGGATGACTTTAAGCCGGAACGGATCGTCGAGGAAAGCCGCATCATGTTGGATAATCAAAATATTCGCACGCGCATTATCGAGAAATTGACTAAGTTGAGAGAACGGTTGGGATCTCCGGGGGCCGCGGGCCGTGTGGCGGAGATGGCGTTGGCGATGATGAGCTGAGCGCCGGGTTTTCTCAAGAGGAGATTCGTTGAAAAACTATCCAAGGTTGCTGGAATTTCTCAGGCCCTATATCTGGCCTCATTTCACCGTCGCCACAATCTGTATGCTGGGCTATGGCGCCACCGATGGGGCACTCCCTTTTGTGGTGCGGTGGATGATGGACGACGTATTCGTAAAAAAGAACGTCGTCAATTTATATTATGTGCCGCTCGCCGTGATCGGAATATTTCTTATCCGTGGCATGCTCAATTTCGGCCATAGTTATTTGAGCGATTATGTGGGACTAAGGATCGTTCAGGACGTTCGCAATCGGCTCGCCCGCCATCTCCAGTACATGTCATTGTCATTTTTTTCCCGTCATCCCAGCGGAACCTTGATTTCCCGGGTCTCGTCCGACGTTACCCTTTTGCGATTTGCTTTGACCGACGCGTTGGTTTCGTTGCTCAAGGATTCGACATCGCTCATCGTGCTGGTGACCGTGGCTTTCACGATGGATTGGTTTCTGGCATCGATCGCGTTCGTGGTCTTTCCGGCTTCCGTCCTGCCGATCATGCGGCTCAGCAGGAAGGTGAAGAGATTTGCCAAGCGCGGGCAAATTAGCACCGGTACGTTGACCGCTTACTTGCAGGAAAGTATTCAGGGCAATCGGATCGTCAAGGCCTTTGGGATGGAAGAGTACGAAAACCAAAGATTCGCCAAAGAAAACCAGCGGTTGTTCAGACAATCCTTAAGGGCGAGTCGCATCCGGGGTATGGTGGCGCCGGCGATGGAACTGCTCGCTGCATTCGGTATTGGGGGGGTGGTGTGGTACGGCGGGTCGAGTGTTATAGGCGGTGTCCGGACGACGGGCGAATTCATGGCCTTCATGACAGCCATGTTTCTCATGTACCAGCCGTTCAAAGGCCTCGCTCGGACGTACACGTCGGTGCATCAAGGACTAGCCGGGGCGGAGCGCGTTTTTGAAATACTCGACGAATCTCCCGGTGTTAAAGATAGGCCGGAGGCCAGAACGGCCCCGCGCTTTTCAAGCGCCATCGAGTTTGACGATGTCAGTTTCGCCTATGGCGCAACGCCGGTGCTAAAAGGCGTCAACCTGGTGATCCGCGCCGGTGAAATGGTTGCCCTGGTTGGGATCAGCGGCGCCGGTAAAAGCACGCTGGCGGATTTGATTCCCCGATTCTACGATGTCGGCTCCGGGCGCATCACCATGGACGGAATCGATATCCGAGACCTGACCTTGGAATCACTGCGCGCCCAGATCGGTATCGTAACCCAGCACACGTTTCTTTTTAACGATACGGTGCGGAACAACATCGCCTACGGCGACCCGAAACGGGGAATGGAAGACATTGTCGCCGCCGCCAACGCGGCTCATGCGCACGAGTTTGTGACGGCGATGCCGACAGGATACGAGGCCATGGTGGGGGAGCTGGGAATGCAGCTTTCCGGCGGCCAACGGCAGCGCTTGGCCATCGCGCGCGCGTTGCTCAAGGATGCGCCCATTCTTATCCTGGACGAAGCGACCTCGTCCCTCGACAGCGAGTCCGAACGCTTGGTTCAAGACGCGCTGGAAAAACTGATGACGACACGGACGACGCTGGTCATCGCCCATCGCTTGTCAACCATACGCAAAGCCGATCGCATCGTCGTGCTCGTGGACGGGGAGATCGCCGAGGAAGGAACTCATGATGAACTCCTCAGCCTCAAAGGTGCCTACAGCCGGCTCCACAATCTCCAGCTTCTGGAAAATGAAAAGGCCGGAGAGCTGGAGGCTTTGCACTAGCCGAAGCGGGTCATGGCTTACTTCCTTTACAATTTTATAGTGACCGCGGTCTTTATCGCATGCTTGCCGTTGTTGCCGTTGTTGTACTTGCTGGGGAAACGTTTTAGCGAGGGGTTGGCGGAGCGGTTTGGCTTTTATGACAGAGGGAGAATCATCTCGGTAGCCGGGAAAAACCCGGTTTGGATTCATGCCGCATCGGTGGGCGAGGTGCGGGCCGCTTCCCACTTGGCGCGGGAACTGAAGCAGCGCTCCCCGGCGCGCAAGATCATCGTTTCTACCTTTACCGCCACCGGCAATCGAATCGCCCGGCAGATGGGTTTTGCCGACCTCGTACTGTTCTTGCCCCTGGACGTGTTGTGGATCGTAAGGCGGGCCTATGCTCGCATCGACCCGTCGGTTTTGATAATCGTCGAGACCGAGATCTGGCCGAA
>ORMF010774105.1_pt1 | contig 23279 bp, 19 predicted proteins | sample 1779871 | NCBI WGS metagenome assembly ORMF01 (sample SAMEA104232316, study PRJEB22302) | groundwater metagenome | biome: forest; feature: aquifer; material: groundwater | place: USA | collected 2011-08-07 | depth 5.4 m | reverse complement strand
TCCTGGAGTGGGCACGGGGATGCTGGGATAGATAGTCAAATCCCAAAGCCCAAATCCCAAATCCCAACGAAATCCCAAAACCCAATCACCAAATGGCTGCCGGTTGGGATTTGGGAGTTGGTCGTTCGTTGGGCTTTGGGCTTTGGGCTTTGGGATTTGTCCTGGTTCATCGCGACCAACCTCGCTTGGCCAGCGGTTCGAGGCAGATGCTGCGCCCGATGGCCGGCGCGATGATCCGGAGCTCGGCCATCAGACGATCGAACTGGTTCGGGAACATCGACTGCGCCCCGTCGCTCAACGCATGGTCCGGATCGTGGTGCACCTCGATGATGAGGCCGTCGGCGCCAGCGGCGACTGCCGCACGGGCCATCGGTGCCACCATGTCGCGGCGTCCGGCGCCATGGCTCGGATCTGCCACGACGGGCAGGTGACTCAATTTCTTGACCACCGGAATCGCTGAGATGTCGAAGGTGTTTCGCGTGGCGGTTTCAAACGTCCGGATGCCGCGCTCGCACAGGATCACGTCGTTATTGCCGCCAGAGAGGATGTACTCCGCCGACATCAACCACTCTTCGATCGTGGCCGACAGACCTCGCTTCAAGAGCACGGGCTTCCGCGCATGTCCCAGCTCGCGCAACAGTGTGAAGTTCTGCATGTTGCGCGCACCGACCTGGAAGATGTCGCAGTACTTGGCAATCAGCTCGATCTGGCTGGCATCCATGACCTCCGAGATCAGCTTCAAGCCATGAGTGTTAGCCGCGTCGCGCAGCATCCGCAGGCCCGGTTCACCGAGGCCCTGAAAGCTGTACGGCGAGCTGCGCGGTTTGAATGCGCCACCGCGGAGCACCTTCGCACCGGCACGCTTCACGGCAGCGGCCGAGGCATCCACCTGCGCTTCCGTTTCCGCCGAGCACGGGCCCGCCATCACGATGACCTCGTCACCGCCTATCCGGACATCGTCGATGGTCACCACCGTGTCCTGCGGTTTGAACGTGCGGCCTGCCAGTTTGTAGGGCTCGGTGATCCGCAGCACCTCGTGAACGCCGTCCAGCAGGGAGATGAGCGCCGGGTCCACCTTGCCGGTGCCGACGACGCCCAGCACGGTGCGCGTGGCCCCCGATGAGCGGTGCACGTCCATGCCGAAGTCGATCAGCCGCGCGATGACGGCGTCGATCTCCTCCTCGGTGGCTCGTTCCTTCATGACTACGACCATCTTCGTTCCCCTCTGCTGTTGAAGCCCACACTATGGTGGTGGCGCAGCGCTTTAGCGCTGCGACGTTCAGCAGCCCTGAAGGGCTGCTCCACCTGACGCTCAGCTCGGCTCACGAGAGAGCCCGTCGGCAGCCCGGCGCTCCGCGCGTCGTGCCTCATCCATCACGCGTTCGAAAATACGCACCACGGCGTCTGCGTTCAGCGGCCCGGCCAGCGCCACGGCAGACGCGTGCACCTGCGTCAGCACCTGCTTCTCGCGCTCTGGCTGATAAATCGGCAGGCCCTGATCGTGCTTGAGACGTCCGATCTCGACGGCACAGGCTACTCGCACATTCAGCAGCCGAACCAGCTGGTCGTCTATCACGTCGATCCGCTCCCGCAACTCTTCTATCGTCAGGACTTCAGCCACCGCACATACTCCTCAACACGGCTGGCGAGGTCCGGAGACCCACCGGCGTCCGCAATGATGTTGACCAGCGCACTCCCCACGACCGCTGCATCGGCCCAGCGGCCAACCTCGCGCACATGCTCGGGTTTGGAGATTCCGAACCCCAGCGCCACCGGCAACGAGGTGACCGCCCGAATTCGGGCCACCATCTCGTCCGCGCCGGTTGCCAGCGTGTCCCGCGCGCCGGTCACCCCAAGGCGCGATATCGCGTAAAGAAAGCCGCTGCCGAGGCTAGCCGCCTTGCGAATCCGTTCGTCCGTCGTCGTAGGGCTAAGGAGAAAAATTGTATCAATGTCGCGTTGCCGCATCTGCCCGCGGAACTCGCCGGCCTCCTCGATTGGCAGATCGAGCACCAATACCCCATCCACCCCGGCGTCTCTCGCCCTATCGGCAAATCGCTCGCTGCCCATCCGCAGGATTGGGTTCGCATAGCTGAAAATGACGATCGGGGCGGCGATCTTCGGCCGCACTTGGCCCACCATCTCGAGCACGCGGGTGAGTGTCGTCCCCGCTGCCAATGCCCTCTCGGTGGCTCGTTGAATGACCGGGCCGTCCGCCAGCGGGTCGGAAAACGGGACACCGACCTCGAGCACGTCCGCACCCCCGCGGTCGAGCGCTACCAGGATATCAGCCGATCGCGCAAGGTCCGGATCCCCTGCGGTGACATAGGTGACCAGACCGGGATGACCGTTTCCGCGGATTCGGTCGAAGGTAGGAGCCAGGCGGCTCATGACACCTTCCCCGTCGCTTCGAGCACCTTCGCCACGCTCTGTACGTCCTTGTCACCGCGGCCGGACAGATTCACCAGGATGAGCGTCCCGTCGGGAGACTCGCTCGCCAGACGTGTCGCATAGGCCACGGCATGCGCTGACTCGAGGGCAGGAATGATGCCTTCGAGGCGCGCGAGCGCCTGAAATCCCTCGAGCGCCTCCTCGTCGGAGATGTTCACGTACTCGGTCCGTCCCAGGTCCCGCAGCCAGGCGTGCTCCGGTCCCACCGCCGCGTAATCGAGCCCGGCGGAAATTGAATGCGTCAGCTCGATATTCCCAGCCTCGTCCTGCAGCACGAACGTCCGTGTGCCTTGCAGCACGCCGGTGCTGCCGCCCGCAAATCGGGCTGCATGGCGGCCCGGTGCCATCGACTCGCCTCCGGCCTCGACCCCAATGAGCCGCACGCGCTCATCCTCGATGAAGCCGTCGAAGATGCCGATCGCGTTGCTCCCGCCGCCCACGCAAGCGACGATCACATCCGGCAGCCGGCCCATCTGACTCAGGCACTGCTCCCGTGCTTCGCGTCCAATCACCGACTGAAACTCGCGCACCATCAGCGGATATGGGTGCGGGCCGAGGGCGGAGCCGAGGAGGTAATAGGTGCTGGTGACGTTCGTCACCCAGTCACGCATGGCCTCGTTGATCGCATCCTTCAGCGTGCGGCTACCGGAGTCGACCCGGACCACGCTGGCGCCGAGCAACTCCATCCGCACCACGTTCAGCGCCTGGCGCCGCATGTCTTCGGCGCCCATGTAGACGTGGCATTCGAGCCCGAGCAGCGCGCACGCGGTCGCGGTGGCAACCCCATGCTGCCCCGCTCCCGTCTCGGCGACGATGCGCCGCTTGCCCATGCGTCTGGCGAGCAGGGCCTGGCCGAGCGCGTTGTTGATCTTGTGGGCGCCGGTGTGGGTCAGGTCCTCCCGCTTCAGAAAAATCCTGGTCCGGCCCGATGCGGCCGCGAGCCGCGTCGTCTCGTACAGCGGCGTGGGACGACCGACGTAGTGTTTGAGTAGCGCGCCCAGGTCGGCTTGAAAAGACAGCTCCTCGCGGACCTCGAGATAGGCGTGCGCGAGCTCCTCGATCGGCGCCACGAGCGTTTCGGGAACGAACCGCCCCCCATACGCGCCGAAGTACCCGCGTGCGTCGGGATCGCGCCGTCCCACAGTCGGACGGACGTCAGCCAAGGCTCACCCCCCGCACGTTCCTCAGAAAACGAACCATCTTGTCCACACTCTTTATCCCCGGAGAATCCTCTACACCCGACGACACGTCGACGCCGTACGGGCGTACTGCCTCGATGGCCTCGCGCACGTTGTCCGGCGTCAATCCACCAGCCAGGACGACGCGCCGCCTGGCCGCCACTGCAGCCGCCCGCGTCCAATCAATCCGCACTCCCGTGCCCCCGCGTCTCACCGGGTCGTGCACGTCGAGGAGCACCACGACGTCCTCCGGCCATTCGTCAAGCGTCGCACCGGCCGCGTCGAGCGAGGTCGCCTTGATCACCGGGAAGGGCAGATCCGCCGCGTGTGATGCGGACTCGTCCCCGTGGAGCTGAATCATGGAGATTCCTGTGCGCGCCGCGATGCGCTCGATCTCCCGCGCCGGCTGATTCACGAAGACGCCAACCGAATGGACGCCGGCCGGCAGGCTGCCGACAATGTCGGCCGCGCGATCGGGATCGACATACCGTGCACTGCCCGGCCAGAACACAAAGCCGACCGCATTCGCTCCATGCCGCGCCGCCTCCTGAGCATCCGCCGCGCGCGTCATTCCGCAGACCTTCACGAACGTCACGCCGGGACCTGCGCCTTCGGCCCGCCGATCAGCGCCGCCAGCGTGGCGGCCGGATCGGGATCCGTCATGAACCGTTCGCCAATCAGAAACGCGCGATACCCCAGCCGTCCCAGTCTCTGCACGTCATCCACAGACCGCAAACCGCTTTCGCTGACCGCTACGACGGATGGCGGGATGAGGGCGGCGAGCCGCTCCGAGGCTTCGACATCCACTTTCAGCGTGCGAAGGTTCCGGTTGTTCACGCCAATAACGCGCGCGCCAGCATCCACTGCCCTTCGCGTTTCCTCGTCGTCATGGACCTCGACGAGAGCCGCGAGACCCAGCTTCCACGCGAGCACCTGAAGCGAACAGAGTTCGGCTTGCTCGAGGGCGCCGACGATCAACAGCACCGCATCCGCGCCCGCCGCCACGGCCTCATACAGCTGGTATGCATCGACAACGAAGTCTTTGCGGAGCAGGGGCAAAGAGACGCGCTGACGAACCGCGGCAAGATGCTCCAACGATCCGTCGAAGAAGGTCGGCTCCGTCAGAACGGAGATCGCCGCCGCGCCGCCGCGTTCGTACGCGCCCGCGATCGCAACAGGGTCGTACACCGGCGCGAGCACGCCCTTGGACGGAGACCGCCGCTTGCACTCTGCAATGATGTTGATGCGGCCGGCCTTCGCGAGCGCGGCCTCGAAACGCTGCCCTCCAGCGGTGCGGCTGGCCGCGCGGGCCGCCACGGCCTCCAGCGGCTCTCGCTCGCGTCGCGTCTCGAGAATCCTGCGGGTTGCGGCCACGATCGTTTTCAGGAGATCTGGTGCGTCGTTCGTCATACGGTCGCCTCCGCACGCGACGCCGCGGCCATGCGATCCAGCGTCAGCCGGGCGGCGCCCGAATCGAGGGCGGCAGCCGCCTGCTCGATCCCCGCTCGCACCGAGCCTGCGCGTCCAGCCACCATCAGTCCGGCGCCGGCGTTGAGCACGACGACATCGCGCGCCGGCCCCTGCTTCCCGTCCAGGACGTCGCGGATGATCGCGGCGTTCGTCGCCGCGTCCCCGCCGGCCAACTGATCGGCCGCGGACTTTGCGATGCCGAACTCATGTGGGTGGACATAAAACGTGTGCACCGCGCCGCTGCGACACTCGGCAACTTTCGTGTGACCGGCGGTCGAGATCTCGTCGATGCCGCCGGCGCCGTGGACGACCCAGGCGCGCTCGGTGCCCAGCAACCGCAGCGCATGAGCCATGAGTCCCGTGAGCTCGGGTTGCGGGACGCCAACGATCTGGCGAGACGCCCCGGCCGGATTCGTGAGAGGCCCGAGGAGATTGAACGCGGTGCGGATTCCAAGTTCGCGGCGCGTCGGCGCCGCGTGCCGCATCGATGGGTGAAACGTAGGCGCGAAGAAAAAGGCGATGCCGGCGTCGTGGAGCGAACGCTCGACAACGAGCGGCGCGGCCCCGACGTTGACGCCGAGCTGTTCGAAGACGTCGGCGCTGCCGCAGCGGCTCGAGACCGATCGGTTACCGTGCTTGGCGACCTTCACGCCGCACGCGGCGACGACGAGCGCGGCGGCCGACGAGATGTTGAACGTGCCGGAGCGATCGCCGCCCGTACCGCAGGTATCGAACACGGCGCCAGCTGGCGCCGACAGCGGCACCGCGTGCTCGCGCATCGTCCGCGCGAACCCGACAATCTCGGAGGGCCGCTCCCCTTTCGTGACGAGCGCGGTCAACAGCGCGGCGAGCTGTGCCGGCACGACGCGCCCTTCCATCACCTCGCGCATCGCGGCCCCTGCCTCAGCCTCGGTGAGGTCTTCGCGCCGTATCAGCTTCTCGATCAGTGCTCTCAGCATGTCACTCCAGGCGGACCTTCAGGTCCGCCTCAACGACCCCGGTTTGTATCCTCTACGACCCCGGCTCGCACTCTCTACGACTCCGGCTTGCACCCTCTACGACCCCGTTTGTACGTAGGGGCGGACCTTCAGGTCCGCCTCCAACTACATATCCAGAAAATTCCGCAGTATCCGCCGTCCCTCGTGGGTCAGCACCGACTCCGGATGAAACTGAACGCCGTGAACCGGATGGGTGCGGTGTCGTACCGCCATGATGGTGCCGTCTTCCTCTGTGCGGGCAGCCACCTCGAGCTCCGCGGGCATGCTGTCGGGGGCGATCACCAACGAGTGATAGCGGCCAGCCTGGAACGGGACCGTCACGCCCGCGAAGACGCCCTTGCCGTCGTGGACCACCATCGACGTCTTGCCGTGCATTGGCGTGCCGGCGCGGCAGACGATGCCGCCATATGCCAACCCGATGGCCTGATGCCCAAGGCACACGCCGAGAATCGGCGTCTGCGCGCCGAGAGCCTTGATCACATCGAGCGTGACCCCTGCCGATTCCGGGCGGCCGGGTCCGGGCGAAATCACGACCTTGGCCGGCTGCCACCCCCGGATCTCGTCGAGCGAGACCTCATTGTTGCGCCGCACGCGCACCTCTGCGCCGAGCTCGCCCAGGTACTGCACGAGGTTGTAGGTGAACGAGTCGTAGTTGTCGATGACGAGAATCATCAGAGACGTGTCCTATAACCCTTGCTGCGCCAACTCCAGGGCCATGATCACGGCCCTGGCCTTGTCCCGAGTCTCCTCGTACTCGGCTGCGGGGTTCGAGTCGGCCACCACACCGGCACCAGCCTGGACGTATGCCCGTCCGTTTTCGATGACGACTGTGCGGATCGCGATGCAGAAGTCGAGATTGCCCGCGAAATCGAGATAGCCGACCGCGCCCGCGTAAATTCCGCGTCGTTCTTTTTCCAGGTCCGCAATGATCTCCATTGCCCGCACCTTGGGCGCGCCAGACACGGTGCCGGCCGGGAAACAGGACACGAGGGCGTCGAGCCGATCGTGGGCATTCGCCAGCGTGCCCTCGACGACCGACACGAGGTGCATGACGTGCGAATAGCGCTCGAGCGCCATATACGTTGGCACACGGACGCTTCCGTACTCTGAGACTCGGCCCACGTCATTGCGGCCGAGGTCTACCAGCATCACATGCTCGGCCCGCTCTTTCTCGCTTCGCTTCAGCTCCTCAGCCAGCCGCATGTCCTCGTCGTCCGTCTGGCCGCGGGGGCGTGTCCCCGCGATCGGATGGCTCACCACCCGCTTCCCTTCAACGCGCACGAGCATTTCGGGCGACGAGCCGACGATCGAGCGGCCACCCATGCGCATGAAATACATGTAGGGTGACGGGTTCACATGCCGCAGCGCCCGATACACGGTGAACGGATCCGCACTGATCGACGCCTCGAAGCGCTGCGACAGCACGACCTGGTAGACATCGCCAGCGGCAATGTGCTCCTTGGCGGTGCGCACCATCTGCTCGAACTCACCGCGCGCCATATTGGACGTGACCTCGAGCGGCGCTGGCGCGGGCGCCTCACCCTTGGACAGATTCCGCTCGAGCTCACGCTGGACGAACTCGATCTTCTCGCAGGCAAACTGATACAGCGAGGCAAGATCCTCATCGCCGGAAATGCGCGCGTTCGCGATGATCAGGATGCGATGCCGGACGTGATCGAACGCGAGCACCGTGTCGAACAGCATGAAGCCCGCCTCGTCATGCGCTCCCTGATCGTCGGGCTGCAGCGTCACCGGCTCGAACCACGCCGCCGTGTCGTAGCTGAGATATCCGACGGCCCCTCCGGTAAACCGGGGCAAGCCGGGCACGAACGGCGAGTGGTACGCCGCCATCAGCTCACGGAGGGTGGTGACGAGCGGCGTTGATGTCTCCGTGGTCTCTCCCGACCGATTGACGATCGTCTTCCCACCACGCGCACGGAGGATCAGGAACGGATCCTTCCCAAGGAACGAGTAGCGCGCGACCTGCTCTCCGCCCTCGACCGATTCGAGGAGGAATGCATGATCGGAGTCTTCGGCGATCTTGAGGAACGCCGACACCGGGGTGAGCAGGTCGGCCACGATCTCCTTGTAGACCGGTACGAACGTGCCTCGCTGCGCGAGCTGCTTGAATTCGTCGAACGTCGTTAGTCGCATAACTGTTCAACCACGAAGGTCACGAAGCTCCACGAAGGCTTCTTGTTTCGTGGCCTTCGTGCGCTTCGTGGTGCCTTGTCTTCAGCGCGGCATGCGCCGCGCGCGCCATCACGCCCTCCGGCGCTGGTCGTCCGGTCCACCATGCGAACTGTCGCTCGGCCTGTGCGATGAGCATCGGCAGCCCGCCAAGGGTGTCGCAGCCGGCCGCGCGGGCCTCTCGCAAAAGCCGTGTTTCAGCAGGCACGTACACGAGGTCGTACACGAGACCTTGTCGGAGCGCGCCCGTCGGAACCGGCGACTCGTCGGACAGCGCAAGACTGCCAAGCGGTGTGCAGTTCACGAGCAAATCCCACGACTCCACCGCCGGCGGCCACGGTCCGTGGGCCGCTCCGAAGACGGCCGCAAGATTGCGAGCACGCTCAGGCTGCCGCGCGTGCACGGTCACCTGTGCACCTTCGCTGACCAGTCCAGCGACCACCGCTCGCGCGGCGCCTCCGGCGCCCAGCACGGACGCCCTCAGTCCCGCCAGGCGCTTCCCCGGGCCGGCTTTAGCCGGCCCGATCAAAGGTGCCAGAAACCCTTCGATGTCGGTGTTGGTCGCGTCCCACCCGGTGGTCGAGCGCCGAATCGTATTCGCTGCGCCAACCTTTCGCGCCGGCTCCTCGACGTGATGGGCACTCCGGGCGGCGTCGAGCTTGAACGGGATCGTCACGCTAGCCCCTTCGATGTCCAGCGCCTTGGCAAAGGTCAGGAAATCGGAGAAGTCTGCGGCCTGCAGCGGGACATAGACGGCGTCCAGCTCCGCTGCTTCGAACGCCGCGTTGTGCATCACAGGCGAGAGCGAATGGATCACAGGGTTGCCCACGACGCCATAGACGGCGGTCTCCGGGTTCAGCTGACGGAATCGAAAGACGTCAACCATGGTCGCCGCCGGCAGCTGTCCGGGCGCGACCGCGTTTCCGGCGTACGTCCAGCAGGACCCGAATCGCGCTGCCAGAATCCGTGTCGCGACGCCTGTGGGACCCATGCCGATGGCAATCGCCCGCCCCTCTCGCGTCACCTCGCGCAATTGCAGCGTGTCGCTCAACCGGTGGGGCGACACGGCCAGCTTCACGACTTCAGCACCGCTCGCCCGCATCGCGCGTGCCCGATCCAGCAGGTCGGACGGGATACCCGCAAAATCGTGGTTCGAGATCACGACACGTGCGCCACCGGTGGACCGAACGAGCGCGTCGAATCCGGCGCGCCATTCCACATCGACATACTCGGCGCCAAGTGCCAGCGCCTGCTCCAGGATTCGCCGCCGATCCTCTTCGCTGCCGTCGAAGCGACCGCCTTCCCATGCCGGACGGCACGTCACCACCACCGGGCGGCGGCGTCCTTCGAGGGCGCCTGCCACGTCGAGGTCGGCGACACCATCGAGGCGCAGCTCTACCAGATCGGCCTGATGCGCGGCGTCGCGGGCAGCACGCAGCTCGGGGAGCGTGCGGGCGGTCACGGTCTCGCAAAGAAGCGGTCTCGTCACAGGAATCCGGCCCAAAAACAAAAACGCCTCTCCAACCCTGTGGCTGAAGAGGCGTTGATCTCGTCGTCGCGTGCTGTTGTGCTGTCTGCTCAGACGCTCGGAGCCCCCCCCTCAACCCTAAAGGAGTATCGCCACCAGTAGCTGGCGTACACGGAGGGGCGGAAAGGGAACGTGGTTATCGTCATTGAGCGAAAAACTCTCAAAACGGTACTTCACCCCGGCGTAGCTGTCAACGAGGCGCCGTCGAGGCGTCGAGGCGCCATCGGGTGTGTAGGGATCGACAGACACCACCCTTCATCCGACGCGTCCTAGAAAAAAGCCCGTTGCACGAACCAGAACGTTCCCGCCGCAATCACGCCGAGCGAGCCGACGAATACGAGCTGCCGATCGGCGGCTTCGCTCCGGGTTCGCAACGCTGCAAGCGCAGATGCCACTACGACAACGACCAGCAGCTGCCCGACTTCGACGCCGATGTTGAAGGAGAACAGCGACCAGCCGAGGGCGCGCGTCGGCAAATCCATTTCACGCAGTACCCTGGCGAACCCGAACCCGTGGATGATGCCGAACCCAAAGGCACTCCAGGCGCGCACGTCGCGTCCGCCCCGCACCAGCAGGTTATCCGCGCCCACGTATACGATGCTCAACGCGATGGCCGGCTCGATGAGCCGCGCCGGTGGGTCGACGATATTGAGCGCCGCGAGGGTCAGCGTCATGCTGTGTGCAATCGTGAAGGACGTCACGACCAGCGTGAGCTGGCGGATCGTGCCGCCCAGGAGCAGCAGTCCGACCAGGAACAGAAGATGGTCTGGCCCGATCAGGATGTGGTGGATGCCCGCCGGCAGGAACGTCTTTACGACGGCAAATGGTCGCTGGCGGCTGCCCGCGAAGTACTCGAACCGCACACGGTCGTGGTCGAGAATCGCTTGGGTCAGCGAGTCTCCCTCATACACGTTCAGAAACGTCTGGTGCATCGGATCGTATGGAAACAGCGCGGCGATTAACGTCACGGACTCGGCGGCAGACTGCGTCGCGAACTGGACCTGAACCCTGATCGACTGACGATCCGCAAGCAGCTCGGCCTGCCCCCACTCTGCCGGTAGCTCACGGCCGTCGGCCAGCACTCGCAAGCGCGTGCGCATCAGGGTGACGAATGACGACGACTGCTGTGCCACGACCGCCGGATCCAGCAAGCGTTCTGGCGGCGTCAGGTTCAACTCGTGAGCAGCATCGAAGATGTGCGCGACGAGTGTGCACTCGATTCCACGGGGTTGCACATGCAAATCGAGGTAGCTGAAGGGAGCCGGGTGGGCACAAACGGGGTCGGTAAGTGCAAGGAGCGCCGTCCCTGCGGCTACCAGCCTCAGCCCCTTCATGAGGGGCAAATGATAACGCACCGTGTGGGGAAGTCGTAGAGTTCGCAGCCGGCACGTTTCAGGTCCCACGCTACGTGCCGATCGATTGTAGGGCTTCGTCGAATACTGCAAAGCGTTCGTAGCACAAGGCGCCCGAGTACATGCTCGTCGAACGCGGCGCTGGCAGAATGCATCTGCGGATCTTGTGCCTCGGACGCCACTGGAAGAACATGCCGGCGCCATATGCTTCAAGACGGTCAAGCGGTCAGGCACTTGGTGCGATCAGCCTGGGGATGCCCGAACCAAGACAGGACAGATGCCCCGACTCCTCAAGTCAAAAGTCGGCTCGAACGCGAACGGCGATACTCCGCGGTGCGGCAAGGGCCGTCCCTGAAAACAACCCTGCGAAGTTGATAACGCTGAGTCGATCGGTGAGGTTCCGCACGTCCGCCTGCAATCGGACGCTGCGCCTCGGTCCCTTCGCAAGGATGAGGCCCACGGACGCGTCCAAAGAGAGCGACCGCCGCACGCGTTCCGTCTCGAAATCCACTCGATCGACAATGCGCTGGCCGTACTGCGCGACGGCTTGTTCGGGATCACCGTCAAACTCGAAGGGCAGCCCGCTGCCATAGGCGACAGCCATCGAGACCCACGCCGACGGCGTCAGCTGATAACTGGAGCGTCCGCGCACGGTGTGCCGCTGATCTTGAGACACGGGAAACTGGCCAGTGGCTGTGAGCGACGCCGCGACCTGGTCACCCACGAGCAGCCCGCCTGTGATCGGCAAGTTGCCGACGCCGCGCATATAGGCGTAGCTAACAGACCCAGCGAACGCTTTCCAATGTGGCACGTCGAGCGCGATCTCAGTGCCTCTGACCTCCGCGCGACGAAAGGCGATCGGAAAACTCACGCCGGTGTTGAGCAGCACGTCGTCATCCGCGAAGTTGGTCATGCGGCGATCGAAGTAATTGACGTCTACTCGCACTGAACTGCCGAGCGCTTTCGAGATGCCGACGTCAGAGAAATTGCCTAGCGATGACTGGACAGGCAGGCGGACCACGTGATCGCTGAGAGCCTCGACCGCAGGTGAGCTCGCCAGGAGGAGGTTCTCCACAGCTGGCGTTTGAAAAGCGCGGTCATACGAAGCCCGCAGGACGAGATCCGCGGAGGGCCACGCCCACGCCACGCCAAAGCGCGGGCTGACCGCGCTCTCATCGGCAACGAGCTGGTAGTGATCCCAGCGAAGTCCCGCGTTCACGGTCCATGCCCCGAGGCGGATCTGATCCTGGACAAAGAGCGCCTGCTCCCTGTCCGCGCGCTTGCCCGCGAAGTCGAACACGGTGGGTGTGTCCGAATCGAACTGGCTCGTGTCGGTCAACTGGTATCCGAAGCGCTCGCGGACGGTGCCGATGATGATGTCGCCCCCCGTCTTCCATTCCTGTCGCCCCACGTGCGCCGCAATCGTGCCTTTGAGATACAGCTCACGAATGCCTCGCTCCTGCTCGGCCAGGATCGGCGTGGCCGCAGCGTTGGACCACAAGCCGGCGGAAATGTCGCGGGCCATCCCGCGCACTTCGCCGAGCAACTTGGTCGAGACGATTCGCCGGTAGGAGAGCTGTCCCACGGTTTCCTGACTGTCGCGGTCCTGCCGCTGTCCCGCCTCCTGCTGCACCTGCTCATTGGGCACGGCGAAACGAACCTGACCACGGCGCAGAATGACGCCGATACGATCCGCGTCGGTCAGGTCGTGTTCAAGGCGAATGGCCACCTGCGAGGCCCTCCCATGGTTCGTGTAGTTCTGTTCGACAGGCGGATCGAGATAGCGGTCGGGGTCCGCAAGCCGGGCGCTGATACTCAACGTGGTTCGCGGCCAGCCGTATTCCGCGATCGCGTTGCCGGTCTTCGTGCTGAAACTGCCCAGGGAGGCGGCCACGCTGCCGTGTAGGCCCTGGCGCGCCTTGCCGGCCGTGATCACTTCAATCACCCCGCCCAGCTTCCGTCCGTATTCCGCGGGATAGCCGCCGGTCAGAATGCTCATCGCGTGCACGTCGTCCGCGTCGATTTCCGGCGCAAACGCCGGGGATCGATTGTCCGTCAGCGGCAAACCGTCGATGACGTACTGCGTCTGATATTCCGATCCGCGCGGGTGCAGAATCCCGTTTGCTTCGACTAGCCATCCGGGCTGCGTGCTGACCAAGTCTGACAGCGAACGGCCCGGAAGGGCTGTCGTGCGCTGCTGCAGGAGATCGGCGCCAATGCGATGCACTGTTGTGGTCTGATGCGGATCAACCATGGTATCTTCCCCCCGCACCGTCACCTGGGCCTGGAGCGTGGCGAGGCGTAACGTGACGCGGTACTCCGCGGGGAGTGCGGAACGCACTTCGACCAGTCCGGTGAAGGCCGCGAACCCGGTGCGCGTCACGGCGACGCGATACGGTCCGAAGGGCAAACGTCTGGCAACGAGGACGCCCTGCGAATCGGTGTCGTACCGCTCTCGGAACTGATTCGCCTCGCTGACGAATTCGACGACACTTGGCAGCGGCAAGCCCGCGTCGTCGGTGACGGCTATGCGCACCTCACCTGTGTGGCTCTGGGCGAACTGAGCAAACGTCAGCCACAGGAAGAAGACGCTGCCGAACAATCCCTCACCTCCAATCCGAACATCCGACATTACTCTGGGCAGGACGACACCGCCGCTCCCGAGGCGACACCTTTGACACAGTGTCGCTTGAGACGTCTTGGGGAGTGGCTGCTGTCATCGTCTGTTTTCCATGAACAGGCCATCATCGTGATGTCCGGGCGAAAAATAACAGGACGGACAGCAGAAAGAGGTTCTCCTGGGTTCGGTGCCCGAGGAGGGGACCCAGACTATATCCCTCCTCGCCAAAGCGTCCTAGCCAATGTGACTGCATTGCGCCTGGCGTGCTTTGTGTACCGGGGAACAGGGAAAGTTATGCATACTCCGGAAGAATTCAAAGTGTGGCAGGATACCGGGGTTGACGAGCATTCTCCGTGGTCTGCCTACTGCGTGACCCCGCCTGTGCCTCAGGACGGAAAAGGAAAAAGGGTGGTTGAGGCCTCCTTTGACGAGCCTGGCACCTACGTGCGCCGTTGCCGGGCGAGTGACGACGTCTCGTTGGAGTCTAAGGACTTGACAGTCACTGTGACCCGCTGATCGTGGTTTGTAGTGGCTAGGGTCGGCTCAAGTGGAGGCGTCTAGCCCTGCGCTAATTGAGAAAGTCTTTGCCTCTCGTTGGTTCGTCGCTCCAGGAGGGACAGATGCGAACACGAACCGTTCTTATCCTGATCGCAACGCTCTTTGTCCAGGAGGCTGGAGCCAGGGCGCAGAAGCCCACCACGCTGCCGCCGGCCGACTATATCGAAATCCAGCAGCTGTACGCGCGCTACAACATGGCGCTTGACAGCACTGACGCCAAGCTTCTCGAGACCGTCTGGACCGCGGATGGCGAGTTCTTCGCCGGCAACGCTCGCCGTAAGGGCAGAGAGATGAGGAGTGCTGCAGAGGCGAAGAGTGAGCGTCCCCTGGTCCGGCACATGGCCACGAGTATCACCATCACGCCCTCGCCCGAGGGCGCACGGGGCACGTCGTATCTCATGCTGGTTAATCTGCAGGCGACGCCGCCGGCGCTCGTGGGTGGTGGTTTCTACGAGGACGTGATCGTGAAGACGCCCGAAGGCTGGCGCTTCAAGACGCGGAGGTTCTACTCGCAGATTACACCCACTGCACCGGCCGCATCGGCTGCACCAGGAGCGCAACCACCGCAAAGTCCCTCGCGTTGAGTTTCGCGCGTGCCTCGCGACTCGATATCCCAACTGACGTCGACACTATTGACGGCACGCGAGCACTAGGCAGGACAACGTCACTGAACGACGAGCTGACCTATCATCCACGGGTGAGGGAGACAAAAGTAAATGTACTCCCCCGGCTTGTCGAACTTTAGCGTCGTCTTTTGTTGTGGCGCGAGCATGCCAGTGTCCCAGGTCCCACCCTGGTCGGTCGCAGTGTGGGGCATGTCGCCTTCATTCACGAATGTCACCATGGACCCCACCGGCACAACCGTTCGCTTTGGGCCGTAGTTGTATTCGTCTTTATCGCCGGGCTTGTTCGCCGCCACGTTCCAGGTTCGTCCAATCGTGATCGTCGTGGATTGAACGAGGGGACCCAAGCGGGCATCGGAAGTGTCGAAAGATAGAATCTGAGTCGGTGCAGGTGGACCATTCAGCGGATTCACACGCCCGCCCAGTTTGAACGTCCAAAGAATGTCACCTTTGGCCTCATTCGCACCCTCTCTGTTGCCGCCCGAGGCAATGGCAAGGTATTGTTCGCCGTCGATTTCGTAAGTAGATGCAGGTGCGTCAGCGCCGAACCCAGTCTGGAAACGCCAGAGTTCCTCTCCTGTCTTCGAGGCGAAGGCCCGAAAGAATCCATCAGCTCCGCCGTGAAACAAAAGGCCACCTGCTGTCGCAAGCACGCCGCTTCCAAACCCGGCCAAGTATGGTAGTTCTTTATGCCAAACCGCCCTGTTGGTTCGGGAATCGACCGCTGTGATCCGACCGGACTGGCGTGTGCCAATCGGCCCGTAACGCCCGGAGTTGAGGCTAACCCGCCTTCCATTTACGACTTCCTCCGTGCCAGCGCGGAACACACGTGTAGATATTCCGGTTGTGAAGTACAGATAGCCAGAAACGGGATCATACGCTCCAGGCGCCCAATCGCCGGCCGCCGACGGCTGAGCGATATTTCCTGTGTTCCAGAACGGCGTAAACATGCAACCCGGGTTGTATCCCTTCACAGGTTCAGCACACTGCGGCGCGGTCGGATCGCCTTGTGGGATTGGTTGTGTCGCGGCCGTTTTCTGCCTTGGCTCCTGCGGGACTGGCTTCTCGTCTACAGGGATCAACGGCTTACCGGTTATGCGATCGAGGACAAACACCAGGCCCTGCTTGGTATGCGCAGCGAGCGCCTTTCGCATTACACCATCATAAACTTGGTCAAACAAGATGACCGACACTGGGAGATCGAAATCCCAGATGTCGTGATGGACTGTCTGGAAATGCCAGCGATACTTGCCTGTTCTAGCGTCGATTGCGACGACAGAACAGGTAAATAGGTTATCGCCACCGCGCGCCGATCCGTTGTAGAGGGGCCATGGGTTGCCAGTACTCACGTACAGCAGTCCCAGCTCGGCATCTAGCGCAGGATGCACCCACACTGATCCGCCGCCGGTTTTCCAGGAGTCTCCTTCCCACGTATCGTTACCAAATTCTCCGGGTCCCGGAGTCGTGTAGAAGCGCCACACTTCTTTGCCAGTCTCGGCATCGTGCGCGGTCACCCGGCCTCGTGCCCCGGCATCGCCACCAGACAAGTAAATGTAGACGAGGCCTTTATAGTAGAAGGGCGGTGCCGTAACGAACTTACCTTGCCACGCTTGCAGATCCTCGCCAAGATCCTGCGCCCACCGTACTCTTCCAGTCTTTTGGTCGAGCGCCATCAAACGCGCCGCTGGCACGCCAATGGATGATTCGTTGCCTCCCGGCGGATTGGCGAGACCGTTTGTAGAGCGTCCTGACGCCGGTGGCATCACGTACGCCGATTGACCAACAAAGACCATCCCCTCGCCAAGCGCAACCCCACGGTTCGCTCTGATGCCAGGCGTTCGTCTACCGACGTTAGGACGATACTCCCACCTCGTCACCCCGGATTTCGCATCGAACGCGAAGACATCCTGGTCGGAAGTCGTCACGTACATGACGCCGTCTTGCACGACAGGAGTGGCCTCCAGGGAGTTGCCGGGTCCAAAGCCCGAATTCAGGCGAACCATCCACGCTCCCTTGAGCGTCTTGACATTCGAAGTATCAATCGTGGCCAGACTAGAGTACCGAGTGTTTCCCCAGTCTCCGCCAACAACCGGCCATTCGGCGTGCGCAGGAGCTCTAAAACCAGCTGGGCTTTGAGCAGACAGGGCTAGCGACAACAGAGTTCCCACAACTATTGCTACCGATATTCCTATTGCTAGGGAGACTCGTGACATGCCGTTCCTCCGCAACGCAGCCTCGCACCGTTCAGGCGGGAAATAGTGATCGAGCGTCACCGCGTGAGACCAGCATCAGTCAGATGCGAAAGAGAGAGAGAGAGACTGTGTGGTTCTCCAAGCAGACGCGACTGCGACACGGCGTGGTGGGCTTAGAAAATTGCTCACCTGTTGCCCACGAATGGCCGTCACGTCATCGTTTTCCTTTGCCCGAATATTCCTCATCACCCACTTTGGCCCCCCACGTTAATCCGTTTGCGGCTGTATTTGGGAAGGTGACCGAAATATGGGTCAATGCCTGTCGAGGCGCGGCGCCATGCCAGTGCGGAATACCTCCAGGCAAGTACGTACTCTCATGTAACGCAAGTTCCTTCATTTTGGCGCCCTGTACTTGATACCGAAGACGCCCTTCTCGCACGAAAAGCACCTGAGCGCCTCCATGCGTATGCCAATTCGAACGGGCGCCTGGCTCAAAGCCACGTTGAGACAAGCTGAATCCTTTTGAATCCACCCTGAATGCCTTGCCCGTGAAATTTGCATCCTCATCGGCTGCGGCCGGCGCCTGAGTGTTTGGCTGCTGAAGGCGATTCGCCCACGCCGAAACCGCAAAGACCACAATCAGCAGCAGCAATAATCCGAAACGATTTAGTTGGAATCGTCGATTCATGTCATACACCTCTGACAGCCAAAACAACCGTTGCGAAATGCGCTTCTGACTTCGCTCTCGATTTGACACTCATCCCTAGATTGCAATCCAAATCACTATCGCCTCAACTAAAACGTCACCTGAAGGCCAAACTTCAGCAACCGCGCAGGAAGAATGGAAGACGGCACCTTCCATGAAGCACCGTTCGTTCCGTAGCTGTTGTTCGAAGTCAGTACGGCATTGCCATTAAGCATGTTGTACACGTCAAACTGTCCCTGCCACCTGCTACTTCCGAAGAACGTGAACGTCTTTGCGACGCGCAGGTCTATTTGGTTCATGCGTTCCCCGTAGAGCGCACCGGGCTCGATCAATTCCACCGTGGCAACTCCATTCACCCCTGCTGACAAGTTCCGCCCCAGGGACGGCGCTATCTGGGCGTTTGAAGCTGTATAGGTCGCGGTGATTTGCGGACCAGGATTATTCTGGAACGTGAGGGCGACGTTGGTGTCCCACGGCAGCGAATATGAGCCGACGATCTTCACGATAGTCAGATACGGTGTTTCGGTATGGCAAAATCTCTCGCTCGGATTGCCGATAGCACCAGCCTTGCCTATCTTCGAGACGAGGTCGCAGTTGTCTGTCATCGTCGTCCCAAGATCGATCCCGCCTTGCAAGATCAGCCCGCGTCCCGGACGCGCGTCTACTGTGAAGTCAAACCCATCCCAATGAAACTGCTGCTTCCCATACCCATCCGATCCATCAATGAGGCTGTTCGAAAGACCAACTTTGGACGGGTTCAGATCGAAGAGGCCACAAACTCGCTCACCACCGCCCCCTGGCAATCGCGCATCGACCGGACCCGTAACGCAGTAGGTGTCGAAGTCTGCAGGCGACAGGGCCTGGTTCACCGTTACCTGGAACGTGCTAAACCAACGTCGATGGTACGATCCACTGACGGCTATCCCGGGCAAGAGCTCGTGCTGGACGCCGGCGGACGTCTCCCATTGATAGGGACGAACACCAAATCCCTTGGCATAGCCAGGGGCCACTTGCACGGTAAGTAGGGGTAACCCGAAATTCCTGTTGTTGCTGACCAGGAGCTCGCCATTTGGCGCAGGGTTGAGGGGATCGCCCTGCACGATGAAATCACCATTCAAATCGCGCCATTGGCGTGTGGCTGACCCAGCTGCGGCAGTCGTAGGATTCAACATGTTGGTCAGCGATAAGACCTCCTGTAGGACATACCGGCCGAAGCTCCCCTTTAGCGCTGTCTTGCCGTTTCCGAATAGATCATATGCGGCGCCCATCCGCGGAGACAGATCCTTCCAGTTCAGGATCTGGGCGCCAGACACGTCGCGCGGTTGTGGAAAGTACTGCACGGGATCTTGATGTTGGTCGGGATAACTCGTTCTGAACCAGTCGAAGCGCAGCCCCCCATTGAGCGTGAGCTGGCTGAAAGACCACTCTTCCTGCACAAACAGTCCAATGTTCGGCCGAAGGTATGAAATCTGAGTCACGGGAGTCGCCGAGTACCTCACTGAATTCGGCACACCGTTGAGTAAGTTATAGACGGCATTGCCGGGAACGTCACTCCGGGTGATCGTGCTGCCCACTTGGGCATCTATCCCGACTTTCAACGCACTGGTGCCAGTCACGTAACTGACTGCACTGCGGTAATGGTACAGTTTTGAATAGACTTCGGTCTCCGCAGGTCCCGCACTGAAATTAAAACCGCTACTCAATTCGATAATGGGATGTGTGCTCGCAAATGGCTGAATGCACAGGCATCCTGGAGCGACATAGTCTAAGCTGGCGCCCGCCTGAAATAGGAGGCGATTTGAAAGCGGCGCGGTCCAAGTAGTCTGGATGATGTGGTTGAAATACTGAGCGTGAACGCTGGCCTCGGGGCTCTTGAGCGTCGCCGCCGAAATGCCCGTGAAACGGCATTGGCACAAGTCGTTGTATTCATAGAAACCGCTCAACTTGTTCCTGCTCGTGGCCTGCCAAGTGAGGCGACCGTTTTGAGCAAAGCCGCGTTGGGGGTTGAGGGCCGGCCGGTTCAAATCCGGCACATAGGTAAACCCCATGATGTTCAGGTTTTCGTAGCTCCCGGCAACGTAGTTGTCTACTACCTGCCGTTGACCAGCAGTAAAAAACCAGAGCTTGTCCTGCCTAATAGGGCCACCCAAGCCCCAGGATAACGTCATGAACTCCTTGGCAGAGTTGGGAGACGTCAAACCTTGCTGTTTCAGCGCGTCTGTGTAGTTATTTGATTGCAGGTGACTATTCGAAAAATTGGCAAATAAACTTCCGTGAAAGATATTGCCCCCATCCTTAGGGACCATGTTCAGTCGTACGCCGGCCGTCTCGTTTTCAGCCGACCCGCCGGCCGTCTGAAAGATGATTTGCTCGATGTTACCGTCCACAGTTATGGTGGTGACCGGCACGCCATCGGCATTCAAGTACGCGACCCGGTACCCGTCCAAAAGGATTTGCTGATCCGCTAACCTGCCACCGTGAATTGCCAGCCGACCGCCAATCGCATGGCCGGTACTGCCACCCACATCCGATCCAGCGTTCGAGGTCACTCCGGGAATCATCACGGCCAGATGCTGCCAATCCTTGCCCGTGGGAATCGCATCGATGACTTCGCGGGTCATCACATCGACCTTAGCAACGCGCTGAACGTCGACGATCGGTGACGCGGCGACGACCGTTATGGTTTCAGTAATTTCTCCCGCCTTGAGTTCTCCGTCCACTGTGGCCGTGAACCCTGCGGTCAGCCGAATGTCTTCGCGGCGAACGGTCGCGAAGCCGGATAGCGTCCAGGTAATCGTGTAAACACCCGGTTGAAGATCGACGATCTTGTAGGCACCTGTCCCGTCCGTGACGGCAGTCCGGACTTTCTCAATCAGTGCCGGACTGGCAACTTCGACCGTTACCCCGGGGAGCACGCCACCAGTTTGATCCGTTACGACGCCCGCGATGCTGCCGGTGCTTTGCGCGAAAGCTCTCGATGGAGCCAACAGGACAATCAAAACCACAACGAAGAATATTGTCCTTACGACGGGTAACCTCATTTGAGCCTCCATGCAACCTACTTAGTTTTGCATCGCTGTATTCGTTTACACCATCAGATGTCGATAACGATACGAAGACTGGAGTGGCTACGGGAGCAATTCGTGCCTCGGCACTTCGTCGAGTAGGAATCCGTTCGAGTATTAGTACGCTACCGGATCGCTTCGACTCGGGTTTCACCGCGACGGGGCAATCGAGCGCGCATCCCCGACGGGGCTCGCACCTAGCACCGTGACGGTTACAGGCTGGTACGCCGTCAGGCCTCCATCGGAAGCAATGACTCGCAAAACATACGTACCCGGCTCGCTAAAGGTTACGGTCACAGGGAATTTACCGTCCGCGGGGAGCGGAGGAGGCATCCATCCTGCCCGCCATGGCGAGTTCGCGTATTTCCTGCGATCCGGGTAAGGCAGAAACTGCTCGGGCGCGAACGTAACCGCTTCTCCTGCACCTCGGTACACAGACCACGTCACCCTTAATCCCTTCGCGGACGCGATCGAGAAAGCAGTATTGGGAGCCGGAGCGACTTTCGGGACGCCATCATCGGAGGCAAGCGCCGTCAAGGCGAGAGGCTCGTTGACGCGGACCGTCCTCTCGGTCCTGCCTTCGATCGTGACAACTGGTTTCTTGTTCCTCTCCGTGTCACTCCGACGGTCGCCGCCGAAATTCCCCGACATCATCACGTCGTCGAGCACATACTCCGGCCTGAGGCTGCCGTAGGCACTCTCCGTCTTCCCGTGCGAAGTTACGAACCAGGCGACTTCCTTCTTGCCAAAGTCTTTTGGCACCCTCACTCGGAATATGTAATGGTTGCGACCCGGGAGAAAGTACGTGGGCTGTCCTCGATCCAGATCTCCCGGCTCCACGCGGTTGTTCGGGCCGACAGGGATGTGAAAATACTCCTCCACGTTCCGGTTCAGATACCCGAATACCAAGTCGAACGTTCCGTCGGGTTGCTCCTCCCAGCCTTCAAACGCGGGCGCGATGGTTTGACCGCGATAATAGATAGCAGTACCGGACTGCCCTTCACTTGACGTCAGGCCACCCACGGCTAGCAGCAATGTGACCCCCAGCAACTGCGGGCGCCTGCATTTCAACCAGTTCCTCAAGGCCGTCATCCGCACTCTCCTCGAACGTAAACGTCAAGACTGCCACGCGAGCATCAGGATTAATGCGAGCTGTCACTGACTCTTCGTCCGACTCGAGGCGCTGAGCCTTCTCGCCTCATGCGCGGCCCTTTCCTTCGCCTCGCGCGCGGCGACTTCTTCGGCAAACTGCTCCTCCGTGAGATAGAGCATTCGGGGTGAGAAGATGAACATGTCATCGATCGAGCGTTGGCCCCATCCTTTCCAGTTTCTCGGATCGACGACCTGTGGATTACTCGGTGAGTTGTCGTAATAACCAATGACATGCAAGAGGGTTCCCTTTGGTAACAAGGGCTGTGCGTCATCTTCGTATATGTAGTTCTTGACCCAATTGTGGTTGTAGTTCGCGCAATTCAAGACCTCGCGCGTTCTGTCTGGGTACATCACTTCGACGCACATGCGTTTTCCGCTGGAATGCAAATGAGGCTCGAAGCTCAGTAGCTTTCCGGGCTGCGGCATGATGTAGAACGCGTCTTTCATGATGTTGCTCTGGCCAGCCGGAATGTCGAGGTCCTGAGTGCTCGCGATGATGGTCCGATCGTCCAAGATGTACTTCGGCGTATAACCCTTGGGATAGAACTTGAAGCCAACATCCAGTCGCACCTGGATATCTGTTCCAATTGAGTGCATGTGGTTGTTATCAAACATGAGTTCTGAGCCGGCCCGGATGCGTGCGGCCACGTCATCCGGATAAATCAACGCGTTCTGGCCCAGCTCATACACTATGTGGAATCCGCCCTCTGCCCTGATGGCACCGGGGGTGTACTCTCCCGGTAGCACAGTCCTGACGCCCGAATGGTGAACCGAGAACAGGTTGAGTGCCCCTTTAAGGGGGGTCGAGTCCATGGTCAGCCGTACTTCCTTGATCTCAACAGCCTTGATCAATCGGTCCTCAGTTAACCCCATGGGTGTCGAACCGAGAGAAAAGTACCGATCCGGAGCCATTGCCTTTATCGTCGCAAGCGGCGACGAAATGATCAGATCCGGCGTGCCAATGGTCCACGTCGTCCCATCCGGGAACTTACGCAGCGGCGGCATGTCAGCGGGATTTCCAGCGGGCGCACCGCTGTCGGCCCATTTCGCCACCATGGCAATTTCCTCGTCGCTCAACGAGGGATCGTCCTTGAATCGTTGAATGCCGAGCGTCTTGTCGATGAACCATGGGGGCATCTCGCGACGGCCCGTCCTCTGCTTGATCATGCGGGCCCACGGGCGCACGTCTTCGAATG
>ORMF011332527.1_pt1 | contig 23291 bp, 16 predicted proteins | sample 1779871 | NCBI WGS metagenome assembly ORMF01 (sample SAMEA104232316, study PRJEB22302) | groundwater metagenome | biome: forest; feature: aquifer; material: groundwater | place: USA | collected 2011-08-07 | depth 5.4 m | reverse complement strand
CTGGCGATCCCGATCCTCCCGTCGCTGGGACTCGTCGAAGGCGTTCGAGCGGTCTATCGTCGGATGAAGAACGGCATCTACGGCCTGCGCGCGACGGTGCTCGTCCTCTTCTCGATGGCGCTCCTGCGCGTCAAGCGCGCCGAGGGGCTCAAGGCCATCTTCCCCGACGCGCTGGGACGCGTGCTCGGGCTCCTGCGCGTCCCCGAGGTGAAGACGATCCGCCGCAAGCTGGCCGAGCTAGCTGACAGGGCGAAGGCCCACGAGCTGGTCAAGTGGTTGGGGCTCAAGCGCGCCGAGGAGGCCCCGCGGGCCATGGGGATCCTCTACGTGGACGGGCACGTGCGCGCCTACCACGGGAAGCGCTGGATCCCCAAGGGGTGGTCGACCGCGCGCAAGCAGGCCCTTCCGGCGACGACGGACTACTGGGTCAACGACCGTGACGGGCAGCCTGTGCTGGTGCTGCCGACGGAGGCCAACCCCGGGCTCATCCAGGTCCTGCCCAGCATCGCCGCAGCCGTGCGCGAGATCATCGGTCCCGAGCGTCGCGTGACCCTCGTGTTCGACCGAGGCGGATGGAGTCCCGAGCTGTTCTCCAGGATCCTGGCGCTGGGGTTCGACGTGCTCACCTACCGCAAGGGGAAGATCCGTCCGTTGGCGCGGAAGCTCTTCCACGAGGAGACGACGTGGGCGGATGGGAAGAAGCACACGTACCTCATCGCGGAGGCCGAAACCCGCCTCTCGGACGGCCCTGTGCTCAGGCGCATCGCCGTCCTGCGCGAGGACGGGAAGTGCACTGAGATCGTGACGAGCCGGCGCGACCTCTCTGCGGCTCTCCTCGCGTACCGCATGTTCTCGCGCTGGCGGCAGGAGAACTACTTCAAGTACATGCTGGAGGAGTTTGCGATCGACGGCCTCGTCGAATACGCCGAGGAGCCCGCCGACGCGGAACGCACCGTCCCCAACCCCCGCAAGAAGGTCCAGGCGAAGCGGCTGGCGAACGCTCGCGCCGAAGTCACCAAGTGGGAGGGCGAGCTCGCCAAGTGCGTCGAGGGGCACGAGGAAGCGGGGTGTCGCACCATGCGCGGCTTCAAGATCGCGAATGCGCGCATCCGCAAGGAGCTTGAGTGGGCTCGGCAGCGCGTCGCCCTCCTGGAAGAGGAGTCGCGACGGATCCCGACCCGGGTCGCCATCAAGGACCTAGCCTCTGAGGACACCGAGGTCATCAAGCTCGCGGTGGAGCGCAAGCTCCTCGTGGATGCCGTGAAGATGGCGGCCTACCGCGCCGAGACGAAGCTCGTCCAACTGGTCGACCCTCACTTCGGTCGCAACGAAGACGAGGGCCGTCGCCTGATCAAGGAGGCCCTCAATCTCCCGGGGGATCTCCTCGTCGACGGGACCCAGGTCACCGTGCGTCTCCAGCCCATGAGCGCCCCTCGTTTCACTCGTGCCCTGGTGGCGCTGTGCGCCGCTCTCAACGAAATGGACACCCGCTTCCCCGAGTCACCCTACCGTCTGCGCTACCAGGTGGAGGGGGCGGAATGATGCAAATCGGCCGACCCCCGCGTCAGGAGGTCTGGAGTCGTATCGGTGGGACGGTGCTGGGACTCAGCGTGTCCAAGGGGTAGGATCGCGCCTTTGGATGACCTCTCCGCTGCATGGCGTCCTCTGCCACTGGCGTCTTTCCCGACAGGCCATGCGAAAGCAACACCGTCGCCAGGAACCCGACGACCTGATCGAATGGCGCTGCGCCTGCGACGCCCTGTTCGTCGGGATCGCACCGACGCACTGCCCGAAGTGCGGGGTAGCGGGACCGTTCGAGCGACTGACGGCCGGGGACGACCCCGAGGAGGAGATCGAGGTCGAAGGCGTGGTCCGCAAGCTGCGCTCCTGGGAAGGGGAGGTGCTGCTGCATGCCGCGGCCTGGGGCGCGGTGATCCGCGGCCTGGGGTTCCTTGCCGTCAATGTCCTCGCCCATTTCGCGGTCGGGACCCGGTTGTCGGTGCATTTCGTCTCGCTCCCTTTGGTCGGCCTCGGGCTGGTGGCCGGCGGGGTTGGGACCTGGGCCCGCTACCCGGCATTCCGCAAGCTCCTCGCCGCGTCCAGCCTGCTGGTGGCAGCGCTGCAGATCGCTCGAGCCCTCTGGCTGAGCGCGCCGCTGATCGCTGCCGCGGCGCCACCCGCTGGCGTTTCTGCCGTCCTCGAACCCCTGGGCGTCGCCGCCTCCGTCGCACTCGAGGTGTTTACCCTCTTCGCCATCCTCCACCGCGACGGCCGGAACGGGTTCGCGGCCGCCCCCGTCGGCACCCCGCTCTCTCCGCTCTGGGGCGCATGGAGGCGCAGTCCGAGCGCGCGGGTGAAGCCCGCCCTGGGCCTGATCGCGCTTAGCTTCCTCCCAGTCCTCGTACACGGGTTGGGGAGGTTCCGAGCGTAACTCGCTCGCAAGCCGGGCCGGTCCATTGCCAAGGGGCCGCATCGACGGTACCATCCACGCCGCCGTCCTCCCCAGGGGACCGGCGGGCTGGTGGCCGAGGGAAGAAGAGCCACGCATGGACACCCGGTCGAGCAAGCTGTTCGGCACCATCGCGATCGCCGCGGGGTACCTCACCGAGGCGAAGCTGAAGACACTCCTCGACGCGCAGGCCGAGGAGCGGAAGGCGGGCCTCTCCGTGCCGCTCGGCGAGCTCGCCCGCGAGCGTCGAATCATGACCGCCGAGCAGGTGCAGCGGACGCTCCTCGTGCAGGAGTTCACCCTCCTGCGCGAGTCGGGACGACGATTTGGCGCACGCGCCGTGAAGGCGGGCTTCTTGAAGGAGGAGCAGGTCGCCCGCGCGCTCGAAGATCAGCGTAAGGAGTACCAGGCGAAGAGCCGGGTGCCCGCCAGCCTCGAGGAAGTCCTCCTCGCCGAGGGGGCGATCACGAAGGCCCAGATCGAGACCCTCCGCGCTGGAGACGACGAAGCGCCGCAAGAGCCCGCCGCGGACCCTCCGGCCCCGAAGGCCCTGGCCCCCGAAGACGTCACCGGATCGCTCACGATTCAGGGCGGTCCGAGCTTTCCGATCGGCAAGCTCGCCATCCTGGGCCGCCTGCCCAACTGCGACATCGTCCTCCCGGAGCCGCGCTGCTCGCGTCAGCATGCGCGCATCCAGTTCGACCCGCGGGGCGGTCGCCATGCCATCACGGACCTGAACACGCCGAACGGGACCCGGGTCAACGACAAGCGGATCAGCGGGATCGTGCTCCTGAACCCGGGGGACCGGATCGGGATCGGGTCCCTGGTTCTCCAGTACCAGAGCCGCGGCGCGTCTCCGAACCCGATGGCCGAGACGCGCATCGGCCTCCCGGGCCAGTCCCAGCCTGACGCGCACGCCGATACCGTGGAGGTGCCTCCCCCCCGTGCGCCCCAGGCAGGAAAGCCCCCGCGGAAGCTCACCCCGTAGTTCAGGCACAGAGCGAGCGCGTCGCCTGTCAGGGGTTCGTCGCGGCCTGCGCGATCCGCACCGCCGCCTCGCGCGCCTGCGCACGCGTCAGGCGGACCCCACGCGGCGAACCGCCGATGCCCTCGCGGCCGCCCCAGCCCGGCGGGGAGAGCAAGGGGAACACCTGGAGCAGTCCGCCGTGTCCGAAGATGCGCTCCGCGGCCTCCTTGCCAGGGCACCCGACGGTGACGTTGCTGTTCGCCTCGTTGTAGAGCACGATGACGGGCGCGATCTCCGCATACCAGACGTCGAAGGCGCGACCGCCGCTCTCCACGAGGGCCACCTGGGCCGTGAGCCTGTCCACGCTGGCCCGGCGGGCCTCCTCGACCCGCTCGGATTCCTGCGTCGCGGCGGCCGCGACCAGGGCCCTCCGTTCGGTCCCGCATAGGAGGGCCCGCCAGCGATCGACCCCTGCGTGGAATGCGGTGGCGTCCTGCACATCGCTCGCCATCTGGTTCCACAACAGCAGGGTCCTGCCCTCGGGGGTCGCCGCCAGCCCCAGTCCGAGCGGTTCCATGTCGGCCTGGTTGACGAGGACGGCGAACGCGGACAGGTCCCTCGCCATGGCCGCCTGGATCCGCGGCGTCGCGTGCTCGAAGAACCGGGCCTGGGAGGGGTGGGGCAGGACCCCGGCCAGCGAGGCGATCGCAAACGTCGCGTCCGCGTCCGCCGTGCCGGTGACCACGAACCGCGCGGCCTCCCGACGGCTCCCGAAGTGGTCCCGGTAGGCCCGCAACGCCACGCCCTCGAGGTGCGAGAGGCGGCCATGGTGGTCCATCTGGAGGGGCCCGACGATCGACTCGCATCCGAGCGCGCACTCGACGGGCTCGTATCCCCTGGCGGTCAGGGTCCGGACCTCGTCCACGCTCGCCGACCAGATGATCTCCATGGAGCGTCTCCAAACCATCGATTGCCCGGGAAGATACTACGTCCACGGGGCTGCACGCATGCAAGGAATCACGCCAGTCGCGATGTCTCGCGCGGGGGCCCCATGCGTTGACGCGGGGACCCGCGGGGATAGAATGGCGGACCCTCGGGGCCACCGGTTTGGAGGTGCACATCGATGGACACGGAGGAGAGAGCGCCGCTGGGACCTCCGCTGGGGCCGCACGAGAGGCGGGTCCTCGGCGTGCTCGTCGAGAAGGCCCTGGCGACGCCCGACTACTACCCCATGACCGTGAACTCGATCGTGGCGGCGTGCAACCAGAAGAACAACCGCGACCCCGTGATGCAGGTCTACGAGCCGGACGTCGTGCGCGCCCTGCGGTCTCTCGAGGGGAATCGCTGGGTCGCGACGGCCGACCTGTCCGCCCGCGTGCCCCGATGGAAGCACCGCGTCGCGGAGAAGCTGGGGGTCGGGGTGGGGATCCAGGCGATCCTGGCGGAGCTGCTCCTGCGCGGGCCGCAGCAGCCGGGGGAGCTGCGCACCCGCGCGTGCCGGATGAGCAACATCGCGACACCGGAGGCGATGACGGAGTTCCTGGACGTGATGACCTCCAAGGACCCGCCGCTCGCGATCCACTACCCGCGCGTCCCGGGCGAACGCTACGACCGATGGGGCCAGACGCTCAGCCCCGACGCACCCCTCCCGTCCGCTGAGGTGGCGGCCACCCCGTTGGCGAGTCCCGCGGCACCTTCGTCGGCGGACGCCTCGATCCAGGAGCGGGTGACGCGCCTGGAGCAGGAGGTCCAGGAGCTGCGGGCCGCCCTCGAGGACCTCCGAACCGCGCCGCCCCCCGTGGCCCCCGCCTGAGCGCGGCTTCGTCTGCCTCATCGGCCATCGAAGAGGACGGCGTCGATGGCGTTCGAGAGCGTGAACTCGAGCAGGCTCCCCTGCGAACAGTCATTCAAGAGGATGACGTAGGCCGCGTCGACCTCCTCCACGCGCGCGAAGTAGCAGCGCGCGCCCGCGGCCGCGCCGGAGTGGCACTGCTTCACCTGCCCGCCGCGCGTGGTCATCACGTACCAGCCGCAGGCGTAGTCGTCGCGAACCGGCTCGAACAGCTTCGCGCGGGCGTCACGGTCGAGCACGCCGTCACCGAGCAGCGCGTCGCTCCAGCGGATCATGTCCTCCGCGGTGCTCACGACCCCCGTCGCGCCGCGGAAGCTCCACGAGTAGGCATAGTCCGCCATGTCGCCCCGGTCCTCGCCCCCCTCGTAGCGGCGCGCCGAGCGCTTCGCGTCCAGCCCCTTCTCGCCCGTGAAGCCGGTGTCCACGAGCCCCGCCGGCTGGAAGAGGTGCCTGCGGCAGTAGTCCTCGAACCCGGTTCCCGACGCGAGCTCGACGATCGCAGCCGCGAGGAAGTAGTTGGCATTCGAGTACTCGAACTTCTCGCCCGGCTTCGAGGACAACGGAAGCGAGAGCAGGTAGACGACCGAGGCCGCCCGGTCCGTCGTGTCCACGCCCTGGAAGGTGTACTGCCGGGAGATGCCCGAGGTGTGCGAGAGGAGCTGGTGGATCGTGATCCCGGCCTTGTCGTCGGGGACCTTCTTGAAGTGTTTGTCGAGCCTGTCCTCGAGCGCCAGTTTGCGCTGCATCCGGAGTTTCAGCACCGCGGTGGCGGTGAACGGCTTCGTCACGCTCCCCGTGTCGAACAGCGTGTCGAGGGTGTTCTTCCGCTCGCCGTCGCGATCCGCCATGCCGAACGCGGCGCGGTAGAGGGGGACGCCGTCCTTGCAGACCAGCACGGCCCCGCTGAGGTCCTTCTCGTGGGGGGCGAGCGCCTCGGAGAGCCTCGCGGCGAGTTGCTCGTTGGCCCGCTTGTTCTTCTTCTGCCGCGCCTTTCGCTCGGTCTCGAGCTTCTTCGCGGCGGCCTTCGGGCCGTCGTCCGCGTGGAGGGGGAGGAGCCAGAGCGGGAGGGCGAGGACGACGCAGAGGCATGCGCGCATGGGCGGGACTCACAAGGCCAGAGAAGTCGGGACGGGCCGGCCGCTGAGCGGAGCTACCTGGGAGAGATGGCGATCGATACCGAGAGCCCCTCCTCCTCCAGCCGCTTCGCGATCGCGTTCGCGTCGCCGGGGAAGACGAGGACGACGTGCAGGACGCGTCGACGCCCTCGCAGGTCCTCTCCCCACAGCACCTGCGCGGTCGAGGCCTCCTCGACGTTCACCTTCTGCAGGCGCACGGAGTCGATTTTCTCGCCCGCGGGCAGGGCCACGTCGAAGGCGATCTCCTTCCTCCCCTGCGGGCCGAAGTCCTCGCAGGTGTAGTAGCTGTAGGGTGACCCGGGCGCCTCGCCGGCCTCGTACCGGACCGCCAGCGAGATCGGCCCGCCGACCGCATTCCGGTCGGGGATGACGACGCGCACGCGGTCGGGGCGGGAGTCCCGCACGCGGCTCGCGGGGTCGCCGAAGAACACCATGTTCGACCCGGTCACGCAGCGGGCCTCCTCGAGGTCGCCTTCCTTCATCTCGAGGATCCGCTCCGGCGAGTACCCCTTCTCGCGCCACTGCAGGACCATCCGGTCGTACGTCTCCCGCGCTGCGTCGCCGCAGGTGACTCCCTCGTGGAGCAGGGCGGAGACGACGCGCATCGAGATCAGGCCGTGCCAGCCGTCCACGCCCGCGAAGTAGCCCGTGACGCCGGCGCGGATCAACGCCAGCGCGAAGCACTGGTCGGGCGGCGAGTCGTACTCGCGCATCCCCCCGGCGCCGTCGGGGAAGTAGCACTTCCCGACGACGCCCGTGTAGCAGGCGCAGGAGACCGCGACCGCGGGGTAGAGGTCGACGCCGGACTTCGCGATGTCCGCCGCCGACCAGCCGTCGCCGATCCCGTCGGGACCGCCGTGCCCCGTGAGGTGGATCAGGTCGTTCCCTGCGAGTTGCGGCAGGTTCTCGAGCAGGTAGGTCGCGCGATCCGCGTCCCCCGCGCCGACGGCCAGGTGGGTGTGCTTCCATCCCCCGGCCTCGTCCTCCTCCCAGGTCTGACACACGTCCATGTCGCAGATGGCGCACGAGAGGATGCTCTTCGTTCGCGTCCCCTCCCTCGCCTTCCGCGCGATGTTTCGCGCGAAGGCCAGGGCCCCCTCGGCGTCGGCTCCGGTGACGAAGCCGTACGAGAAATCGACGAAGGGGTCCTCGTCGATCCCGGTCGCCATCAGCAGGAATCGCCGCGCCAGCTTCACGTCCATGGCCTCCCGGGGCAGGACGACGCAGACATATCGCGGGCGGATCGCCCTCAGTTCCGCCGACAGCGCGTCCAGGTCTACGGGGTCGAAGCGGACAATGGTGGCGCCGGCGTGGAGGGAGGCGATCTCGCACGCGGCAGCCTCGTACGCATCGCCCTCGGGGGCGCCCAGCGCGACGACGTACCGATCGGCATCGGCGCTGGAGGACGAGGGAAGGAGGCCGAGGAGGGCGAGGGCCAGGACGAGCGACTTCATCGAGGTCTCCCTGTCGTCACTCCCCTGACGCTACCTTAGGCTCTGTAACGAAACAAGGTATCCGATTGGGGAAACGCCTTGCTGGAGTCGCGCCCGTCAGGGCGCGGTGGATGACGCCCGTAAGGGCGTCAGGAGCGGCTCGGACGCCCCTACGGGCGTCGATCCACCGCGCGCTCACGCGCGCGACTCCAGCGTTGCATCGAAAAGTGGACTACTTATCTCGTTACAGGCCCTTAGAACGGCCGGGCATTCCATTCGGTTCATGCGCCCATGTCTCCGTTTCCTTTCCCCTTCCCGTTCCCCTTCCCTTTCCCAGCGCCTTCCCAAGCGCTGGGGAAGGGTAATGGGACGTTGCACCAGGCCCCCTACGGGACCTCGCGCCACTCGTGGCGAGGATAGCGACGCTGCAGCTCCCGCTTCACGCGCGGGTAGTGCTCCCGCCAGAAGCCGGCCAGGTCCTGCGTGACCTGGACGGGCCGCGAGTTCGGCGCCAGGATGTGCACCACCAGCGCGGCCCGCCCCATCGCCACCCGCGGCATCTGCGTCACCCCGTACAACTCCTGGATGCGCGCGGCCACGTGCGGCGGCGCGTCCGCCTCGTACGTCACCTTCACCTTGCGCCCATTCGAGAGGACCAGCCGATCGGGCGCGTGCTTCTCCACCAGCTCCTGCTGCGCACCCCCCAGCCACCCGCGGACGCGCGGCAGGACCGGCCGCCCCTTGATGTCCCGATGACCCGAGGCGCCGTGGCAGAGGTCCTCCACGATGGTCCTCATCCCCTCCTTGCCCATCGATGGCAGCCCGAGCTCCGGACAGGTCCGACAGAGGAACTCGAGGCGGAGGACCCACTGATCGACCCCCGGGGTCCACTCGTCGAGCTTCAACCGCCCCGCCAGGACCTCGTCCGCCAGCAGCCGCGCCGCCTCGTCCGCGGGAGGGGGATCCACCCTCCGTCGCTCCAGCACGAGGTCGCGGAACCGCACCTGCTCCTCGGCCGCCACGCGGCGCGCCTCGGCGTCGTAGCGCACCTCCACGTGCCGGTTCATGTCCTCCGGAAAGGTCTCGGCGAGCCACCCGGCCTCGATCGCCGTGACCAGCGACAGGACCGTGCTGGACGAGTTCCCACGCCCCGCCACCTCCCGCACCTCCGCGGCCACGAAGAACGGGCTGTCCTGCACGACGCTCTCGCGGGCGAGGACCCCCGACCTGCCGTGGACCAGGCGGCACCGCGGCGTCCCATCCTCCGCGCGTCTCCCCACGCGGTCGGAGAAGCCGATGAGGATGCACCTCCTGAAGGCCTCCTCGGGGGCGTCCTGCGCGTTGACCTCCAGCCCCTGCCGGCGCGCGATCGAGAGGAACCGATCGAACAGCGGGCCGACCTGCCGCGCGGCGTGCGGATGGACCCCGATCCTGCGGCACGCGTCCGCGCGGAAGTCGTTCCGCGCCGCGAACTGCCATGCCCGGACCAGGAGGAGGAAGTCCGAGGTGGCCTCCTGCCCGAGGCGCGCGTCGCGGAAGGCCAGCGTCTCCCCGTCTGCCCCGCGCAGCAGGAGGTCGCGACCCTGCGTCAGCGCCGCGGCGAGGGCGGCCTCGCGCACGCAGCCGAGCCCCCCCGCCGCCAGCAGCATCCGCGCGTAGCGGGGGTGGAGCGGGAAGGCGAGCATCCGGCGTCCGCGATCCGTCAGGACCGCCCCGCTTGGCTCGGGGCGCAGCGCCCCCAGGTCCACGAGCAGTTCCTCGGCGTCCCGCAGCGACGACTCGGGCGGGGCGTCGAGCCAGCGGAAGGCGCGGAGGTCTCCCACGCCGCAGGCCTTCAGCGCCAGAACGGTCTCGCACAGGTCGACCCGGGAGACTTCGGGGATCTCTCGCGCGCGCCGCCGCGAGTGCTCCCTCTCGCCCCACAGCCGGATGCACGTCCCCGGCGCGGTCCGTCCGGCGCGGCCCGCGCGCTGGTCCGCCGAGGCGCGGCTGATCGACTCCACGAAGAGCGTGTTGATCCCGCGCCCCGCGTCGTAGCCGGGGACCCTCGCCAGGCCGCTGTCGATGACGAGTCGGATCCCGTCGATCGTGAGCGAGGTCTCCGCCACGTTCGTCGAGACGATCACCTTGGGGCGCTCGTGGCAGGCCACCGCCAGGTCCTGGTCCCTCGGGGGCAGCTCGCCGTGCAACGGAAGCAGGAGGTACCCCGTCGACTCCGGGCGCGCCTGAAGGGACTCGATCGTCCGCGCGATCTCGAAGCCGCCGGGCATGAAGACGAGGGCGTCTCCCGCGCCGCCGCCGCGGACGTGGCGCGCGAAGGCCTCGGCCGCCCTCTCCCATACCGGAGGCGGGTCGTTCGCCCGCGGCTCGTCGTACGCAATGGCCACCGGGTGCGCCCGCCCCTCCGCGTGCAGGCGTGCGCAGGGGCGCATCCAGGCCTCCAGGCGGTCCCCGTCGAGCGTCGCCGACATGACGAGGATGCGCAGCTCTGGGCGCCCCCGCTCTTGCAGATCCAACGCCCGCGCCAGCGTGACGTCGCTGTAGAGGTGCCGCTCGTGGAACTCGTCGAAGATCAAGACCGCGACGCCGCGGAGCCCCGGGTCCGCGATCGCCTGGCGCAGCAGGATCCCCTCTGTGACGAAGCGGATCCGCGTCCTGGGTCCCGTGACGTCCTCGAAGCGAACCTGGTAGCCGACCTCGGCGCCGAGGGGCACGCCGAGCTCCTCGGCCACCCGCGCCGCGAGCAGGCGCGCGGCCAGGCGGCGGGGCTGCAGGACGACGACCTGGCCCGAGTCCAGGAACCCGTTCCGCAGGAGCATCTGCGGGATCTGAGTGGATTTCCCGGAGCCGGTCGGCGCGGTGACGATCGCGCGCGTCGTCTCTCGCAGCGCCGCCGCGAGGGCCGCCTGCAGCGAGTGGATGGGGAGGAGGCGGGAGCGCAGGTTGGCGGTTCGGGGGGGGGGCCCAGCCCAAATCCGTTTCCCCAAAATCCGCAACAATCCGAAATCCGTAATCCAAGATCCGAGATGGCATCGAGTCTCTGCCAACCATCAGATTCACTGTCTACGGGACCTTACGTGTCGATCGCGCGCATGTCTGCGTATCGGTCCCCGATCGCGGGCTCGACGCCGTCCAGCGCGCGCAGGTCGTCGGCCGACAGGGCCAGCTCGCCTCCGAGAGCCCCAGGTAGCGAACCTTGCCCGCGCGGACGAGCTCGGCCATCGCGCCCACGGTCTCCTCGATCGGGACGGTCTTGTCGACGCGGTGCTGGTAGTAGAGGTCGATCACCTCGACTCCCAGCCGCGACAGGGATGCGTCGCAGCAGCGCCGGACGTACTCGGGCTTGCCGTTCACGCCGATCCAGGAACCGTCCTCGCGGCGCTCGTTGCCGAACTTGGTCGCGATGACGGACCGATCGCGCCTCCCCGCAAGCGCCCGTCCGACCAGCCGCTCGTTCGTGAACGGGCCGTACATGTCCGCGGTGTCGAAGAAGTCGATCCCCAGATCGAGCGCGCGGTGAATCGTCGCGATCGACTCCGCGTCGTCCCGAGGGCCGTAGAACTCGCTCATCCCCATGCACCCCAGGCCCATCGCCGAGACCGTGAGGCCCGATCGCCCCAGGTTGCGCCTCTGCATCACACGACTCCCCCGCGGTGAAACAACGGGCGCATCGTAGCAGGCGCCCACGGAGGGGGCAACGAGGCGGAGACCACGACGTGGCGGAGAGACCGGCACTTCGCCTTGGCGCGCGGGCGGGAGGGGGCGTAGGATGCCCACCGCGCGGGGGGCGGCCCCCGGCCGCACGTGGGACGCAGATGACGCCGACCGATCGATCGCTGCTCGAGATGCTCGTCGTCCGCGGGCGCGTCCCGCTGACCACGGCGCTCGACCTCGCCACCGCATGCGACCGGGAGGGGCGCCCGCTCCGGGAGGCCCTCCTCGCCGCCGGGCTCCTCCGCGAGGGGGAGATCGACGACCTCGCCGCCCGAGCGGGCCCGGCGGAGCAGGTCCCCACCCTGCAAGGCGACCAGCGCGCCGTGCAGGCGACGCCCCTGCCGACCGTCCCCCCGCGCATCGGCCGCTTCGAGGTCCTCGGCCCCCTCGGCGCGGGCGGCATGGGAGTCGTCTACAAGGCCCGCGACCCCAAGCTCGACCGCATCGTCGCCATCAAGGTCCTCCACGGCTTCCCCGGCCCGGAAGACCCCCGCGCCGCCAGGTTCCGGAGGGAGGCCCAGACCGCAGCCCGCCTCCGCCACCCGCGCATCGTCCAGGTCCACGAGGTCGGCGAGGAGGCCGGCCTCGCCTGGATCGCGATGGACTTCGTCGAGGGGACCACGCTGCGAGAGGTCCTCGACCGCGGCACCACCGACCGAAGCGCTCTCGTCACCATACTCCGCGACGTCGCCGACGGCCTCGCCTACGCCCATGCCGAGGGCGTCGTCCATCGGGACGTGAAGCCCGAGAACATCCTCGTCGGCGCCGACCAGCAGGCTGGCTTTGCCAGCGGACGAGCCGTCCTCGCCGACTTCGGCCTCGCCAAGGAGCGCTTCGGCTCGACGCGCGTGACCGCGAGCGGCATCGTCGTCGGGACCCCGGGCTACATGGCCCCCGAGCAGGCCACCGGGAGCCAGGGAGAGGTCGGGCCGCCCGGCGACGTCTGGTCGCTCGGCGCCGTCCTCTACGAGGCCCTCACGAGGCGTCCGCCCTTCCCCGGGGAGGGGGCGATCGAGGTGCTCTTCCGGATCGTCAGCGACGAGGTCGAGCCCCCATCGAGGATCGACCCGTCCATCCCCCCCGACCTCGAGGCCATCTGCCTGAAGTGCCTGGAGAAGGACCCGCGCCGACGCTATCCCGACGCCGGGGCGCTCCTGAGGGACCTCGATCGCCACCTCGCGGGGGAGCCGGTCGAGGCGAAGCGCCCGTCGATCTTCGCGCGCATCGCGTCGAGGAGACGGAGGAGGAAGTCCGACGCCCCGTCGATCGCCCTCCTCCTCGCCATCCTCGTGGTCGGCTCCGTCTTCGCGTGGAAGGCCTGGACGCGGGAGGACGCCCCGCCTGGCTCGAGCCCCCGGCCCGGGGTCGTGCGGGTGCGCGGCATGCAGCCCGGGGCGACCGTCCGTTTCCAACGCGACGGACGCGCCGCGGTCGTCGCGGACCTCGCACGAGGGTACGACGAGCTGGCCCCGGGACACTGGACTGTGCGTGCGGAGGCCCCCGGGTGCTTCCCGCACGAGGTCGAGATCGACGTCGCGTCGGACCGCGAGACCGACCTCGGGATCGTCCTCGATCCGATGGTCGTTTGGGATTTCAAGGCGGGCGAGGCGATCTTCTCCACGCCGCAACTCGCCGACCTGGACGGGGACGAGCTGCCCGACGTCTGGTTCCAGTCGCGCGACCGCAAGGGACGCGTGCTGTCGGGCGTCGACGGGAGCGTCCTCGCGGAGTGGCCCACGCCGAAGCGCGCGGAGAGCTCGATCGCCCTCGCCGACCTGGATGGAGCCGGGCTGCCCGAGGTCGTCTTCGGCTGCGACGACGGGACGATCTGCGCGTGGTCGGTGGCGAAGGACATGGCGTTGTGGAGCTTCAAGGCGGGTGGCACAATCCTGTCCTCGCCGCTCATCGTAGACGTTTCGGGCGACGGGAGGCCGGAGGTCGTCATGGGCTCGCTCGGCGGCCAGGTCTACACGCTCGAGGGCCGCACCGGTCTCCCCCTCAACGAGCCGGTCGAACTCGGCGAGATTGCCAACACGGCGTGCGCCATGCCCCGCGTGGGCCCGCCGCGGGGCTTCGTCATCGCGGCCCACGGCAAGGGCGTTTTCCGGGTATGGGTGCCGCAGAGGCGCGCGGGCAGGCCGCAGATTGCGTGGCACCACGAGCGGGTGTCGACGTGTTACCCAAGCCCCGCGATGTTCGTCTGGTCGGGAGAGTGGGTCGTCGCGCTCGACGACGAGGGGACGCTGACTTGCCTGGACGCGGAATGGGGCAGGGAGAAGTGGAGCACGTCGGTCGGCGGCAGGTGCCAGCCCTCGCCCGTGGTCGGAGACCTCGAATGTGACGGCTCGCAGGAGGTCGTCGTCGTCCGGCAGGACGGCACCGTGGTCATCGTGGACGCCGACACGGGGGCCCTCGAGCGCACCTGGCCTGGCAAGGGGCACGTCGGCGGCTCCCCGGCGCTCGCGGACCTCGACGGCGACGGGTCGCTCGACATCGTCCACGGCGTGGGGAACTGCCCCACGAGGTCGCTCGTGGCGTACTCGGGCAAGGATGGCCGCGTCCTGCTCGACGTGGCGGGGCTGTCCGACATCCACTCCTCCCCCGTGATCGGCGACGTGAACGGCGACGGGATCCTCGAGATCGTCGTGGGGACCTACGACGCCCGCGTCGTCGTGCTCCGCGCGCGCCCCCCGAAGGCGGCGTGGACGCATCCGATCGGCGGCGCGATGTGGGAGGCGACCGCGGACAGCCGCCCGGGGGCCCTCCTCCTCGTCGAGGGCGGGCGCATCCGCGCCGTCGATGCGGACACGGGGACCGTCTCCTGGGAATGCGCCCGCCCGCCGGGCAGGGTCGCGGCGATCCGCGTCGGCGAGGACAACCTCCTCGCATTCGGCGGTCCTTCGGGCCTGCGCCGCGTGCGCGTCAACGGGGGTCTCGCGACGGAGCTGGGCGCGGAGGCGACCGGCGTCGTCGACGTCGTCGCCGTCTCGGCGGGCGGCCGGGCGTCCTTCGTCGTCTCGACCCAGGAGGGCCTCGAGAAGGTCGATGCCGTCACGGGGGAGCGCGCGTGGAGGGTCTCCGGCGCCGGGCGGAAGGACGTACCGCCGCGCATCTGGACGGCGTGCGGGGACATCGACGGGGACGGAGGGGAGGACGTCCTCGCCGAGGCCGAGGGGCGGCTGATCGCGCTCTCGCAGCGGGACGGGCACCAAGTCTGGTCCGCCGCCTTTCCGGGCCTCAGCCACGGCGTCGCCTGGCTTCCCGGCGAGCGGCCGATCGCCCTCCACGCGAGCAACGAGCAGGCGCTCAGCGCCTTCGCTGGGCGAACGGGGGCGCTCTTGTGGCGTGTGGACCTCCCCAGCCGCCTCCTGCCCGGGGCCGCGCTCGTGGCCGACCGGGACGGCGACGGGTGCGCAGAGGTCGTCCAGGCGACGTCGGGCCTCGGCGTCCTGTGCCTGTCGAGTCGCGATGGGAGGGAGATCTGGCGCTCGGCTCCCCTCCCCGACCTCCGCGTCGTCGGGGTCGTACGGACCGAGCCGATCGGGGAGCTCGTCGTGGCGACCAGCCCGGCCGAGGGACTCCTCCTCGGCCTCGACCCGCAGACGGGGAGGACGCTCGAGAGGGTGACGATCCCCCCCGGGTGCTCCGTCCTGGGGCCGACCGTGGCGGGGAGCCTCATCCTCTCCCACCCCGCGGGGCGGACGTGGCCCTTCCGCTTCGAGCGCCACGAGGCGAAGCTCCCCTGGCCCCGATTCCGGCACGACCTGGAAAACTCCGGGTGGGCTGGACGTTAGGTCAGGATGCCACCCGTCCGAGGTTGGTGATTGACCGCGCTGACCGGGCTGCGAACGCCGATCCGTTACCTTTTTCCCCCGCATCGAGCCATTTACTCACTTCTCGTTGGGCATGCGAGCCACATCATATGTAGTGACATCTTCTTGTGGCTGTTTCCAAACATCGCGAACGCGACTCACATGGCCCCACTTTTGCCCGGATCGGGATCCCTTCGGGTCGAACTGGGGGTCGTGGGAAGATGCGTCGCTCCATCCTTCACCTGTGTGCGGTGCTCGCGCTGGTCTCGGCGATTCCCGCGGGGGCCGAGAACCTCCTCGGATACGAGTCGCGCTGGAAGTACGACGCGACGACGACCGACCTTGGCACGGCGTGGCGCGACGCGGCGTTCGACGACTCCGCGTGGCCGACCGGCGACGGCGAGTTCGCGCGCATCTCCTACACGGACTATCTGGTCCGCACCTACCTGCCCGCCGGCCCGACGGGGTTCTACTTCCGCACGACGGTCGACATCGCCGACGTCACGCAGGTGTACTCGCTGGGCGCGCGCGTGAAGTACTCCGACGGCGTGGCGATCTACATCAACGGGACGCGAGTCGCGGGAGCCGGCCTGCCGGCCAACCCGATCCGGACCAGCCTCGCGACGGGGCATCGGGACGCCTTCCCTGCCGAGTTCGGCCCGCTGCCGACGACCGTGCTGAGGACAGGGAGGAACGTCATCGCCGTGGAGGTCCACCCCCACGCCGCCCCGCCCGACCGGGCCTGGTTCGCGATGGAGCTGTGGACGAACGGCGCGGTCCGCGGAAACCCCGCGATCCGCCTCGGCCCGATCCTCCAGGACGCACGGACCGACTCGATCACCGTGATCTGGGAGACGGCGACGGCGGGAGACGGCCTCGTCGAGTACGGCCTCTCGAGCCGCTACGGCCAGACGACGCAGGGCGCGGCGGGCGTGACGATGCACCGCGTGCGCCTGACGGGGCTCGTCCCCGCGACGAGGTACCGCTTCCGCGTGCGGAGCGGGACGTCGACGAGCGAGGAGTGCTCGTTCAAGACCGCCCCGCCCTTCCGCCGCCCGTTCCGCTTCGTGGCGACGGGAGACAACCGCGGGCCGAACATGATCTCGGACAAGGTGGCCAGGCTGGCGGCGCGCGAGAATCCCGACATGGTGCTCACGACGGGCGACCTGACGATGCGCGGAGGGGTCTACGACGGGTGGGTGAGCGAATTCGACCGCCCGCTCGCGCCGATCCTCAGGAACGCGCCGTTCTACGCCTGCCCGGGCAACCACGACGACGGGTCGAGCTCGTACTACTACCAGTACTTCGACCCGCCCGACACGGGGACGGCCGACTGGTATTCGTTCGACTACGGCAACGTCCACTTCGTGTCGATCAACACGAACATGCCCACGGCACCGGGGAGCGCGCAGTACGCCTGGCTCGAGCAGGACCTCGCGGGGACGACGCAGGACTGGATCTCCTGCTTCTTCCACCACCCGCCGTTCAGCGAGGGGGCGCACAACTCGAGCCTCGACATCCGCGCGAACCTGACGCCGCTGTTCGAGCGGTACCGCGTCGACATGGTCTTCACGGGCCACGACCACGACTACCAGCGGAGCCACATGAACGGCGTGTTCTACATCGGCACGGGCGGCGGCGGGGCGCTCCTCGGCTTCCGAACGTCGTGGTCGATCTGGAACGACGTCTACATGGCGACGGAGAGCTACTGCGTGATCGACGTCTCCGGCGGGAGGCTCACGCTCCGCGCCTACGACGTGCGAGGGGACCGCTGGCTGGACTCGATGACGCTCACGAAGGACCTCTCGGTCTCCCCCGTGGCGGAGGCGGTCGCCGTCGGCCTCGGGCAGGGAGGCGACGGGCGGGTTCAGGCCGTGGGCGACACGGCGATGGACCTGCAGCACGTCGCGTGGGGCCAGGCGGGGACGGCGGCGTACCGCCAGGCGAACGGCGAGACGCGGCCCGCCGGGGTCGACGTCGACGGCGACGGGGCGGACGAGTTGGTGGTCGCCTTCGGACGCGGGGCCGACGGGTTCCTCCAGGTGATGGAGGGGGTCGACGGGCAGTTCGCGACGCGCGCGTGGATCCGGGTGCCTTGGACGGCCTACAACTCGGCGAACGGCGAGACCTGGGCCTCGCGAGTGCAGCTCGACGGCGACGCGGCGGACGAGATCCTGGTCGGACTCGGGCGCGGCGGCGCGGGGATGCTCGTGCGATTCGACGACGCCGCGGCGGGGCACGCCTTCCTCGGATGGAGCCAGGTCCCGTGGGCGGCCTACAACGCCGCGAACGGGGAGACGAGGCCCGCCTGCGCCGACATGCGCGGTGGCGGGGTCGACTCGTGGGCGATCGGCCTGGGCGACGGCGGGGGCGGCATGGTCCCCGTGTTCCACCCGACCGACACGACGCGGCCGAACGTGGGGCGCTGGATCTGGGCGCGGGTCCCGTGGGCGGCCTACCAGCGCGGCTCCGGGGAGACGCGCGTGGCCTCGGGAGACATCGACGGCGACGGGCGTGCGGAGCTGGTCGTCGGGCTGGGAAGGACGGGCGCGGGCTGGGTGGCGCTCCTGGAGGACGCCACGCTCAACCACCGTTGGATGACCTGGACGCGCGTCGGTTGGCGCGGTTACCAGACGGCGGGAGCCGAGACGTGGCCCGCGACGGCCGACACGGACGGGAACGGGACGCACGAGGTGCTCCTGGGGCTCGGCATCGGCGGCGCGGGGTGGTGGGAGCAGCGGGGCGAGGCGGCGAACCTGTACGCGCACCGCCGCTGGCGGCAGGTGCCTTGGGCCGCTTACAACGCGCAGCAGGGGACCACGCATCCGACGCGGGTGCGATAGGCGCAGTGTGGCTCGTGTGGCGCAGCGCCATGGAGTCCGGCTGCGCGAGATCCGAAATCCAAAATCCCAGATCCCAGCAAAATCCTGGATCCCAACCCGGTGGTCTCAAGTTAGGATCTGGGATCTCGTTGGGATCCTGGATTCAGGATTTGGGATCTGCGCGTGCGCGCCCAAGCCGCTCTCCTGGCCGTACTCCTGGCACTCGCCGCGGGCGTCGCGCACGGTGAAGAGGCCCTCGCACGCGCCGAGCGCCTCCGCGACGAGGGCCGCGACGACGAGGCGCTCTCCGCCGCCCGCGAGGCCCTGGCCTCCGACGCCCCCGCCGACGTGAAGGCCCGCGCGCAGTACCTCGTCGCCTTCGTCCTCGACTTCCGCAAGCGCGATCGCACCGCGGCGATCGAGGCCTACCGCGAGTTCCTGGCGCGCTGGCGGCATCCGCGCCTCACTGACATCGCCCGCGCGCGCGTGGCGGAGCTGGAGCGCATGCTCGCGGGCCCCGACGCCGACATCCTGCGCGCGATCGAGGACCTCTCGCGGGCCTTCCCGACGATCGAGCCCCTGCCGGCGATCCGGTCCTTCCGATTCGACCTCCAGCGCCGCGCCGACTCCGCCGTCGTCGCGCGCGGGTGGGAGCTGCTCGGGGACCTCCAGACGGACGAGCGCGTCAAGGACTGGGACGGGGCGATCGAGGCCTATCGCCGGGCGGAGGGGATGGAGCCCGACGCGCGCAGACAGGAGGACCTGGGCCACAAGATTGGCCGCGCATCGACCGAACGGCGTCGCGTGCGGCTCTATCACGCGGGCGTGGCGGCCCTCGCCCTGGTCGTCTCGGCGACGGCGATGCTCCTGACGCGGCGTGGGGGCAGGCTGAGGGCCTCGCACATGGTGGCGATGCTCCTGCCGTGGGCGCTGCTCACGGGCGCCTTCTGGGCGCTGCAGCACCTCGAGGCCCGCGAGGACCCCGAGAACCCGATGACGACCGGGCGCATCGCCCTCTTCGCCGCGCTCTCGCTCGTCCCGTGCGCCTGCTCCGCCCTCCTCTCCCGCTCGCTGGGCCGCTCAGGCAGGCTCTGGGTTCCCCTCGCCAGCCTCCTCGCCATGCTTGGGATGATCGCCGTCTTTTGCCACCACTTCGACTACTTCCACCTCTTCGGGCTGTAGCGCGACGCCCCCTCACCGCCGGTTCGCTCCCACGATCGCGATGACGGCACGGTGATCGCTCCCCGTCGCGCCTCCCGTGCGGAACTCGTCGAAGGCCAGGCCCCGCGCGTAGAGGTGGTCCAGCCGCAGCCCCGGCAGGTAGCGGAGGAGCCCGTTGACGGGCCAGGTGTTCCCGGACCCCGAGCCCACCTGCTCCTGACCGCTGGCGAAGCCGAGCCGGCCCATCCCGCGGTGATACTGGGTGAACTGGTTCCAGTTGAAGTCCCCCGTGACGAGCGTCGGGCGGGTCTCCGCGCGCAGCATCTCCGAGAGCTCGCGGAACTGCCGCCTCTGCACGCGCACGTAGCTCGGGAGCCTCGGCGGAAGCATGTGGACGTTGTAGAGGACCCACGTCGCCCCCTCGTGCGTGAACTCCGCGCGGAAGGCGGGGACATCGATGAAGCCGATCCCTGGGGCCTCCCCGCTGCCGAGAGACAGATCGGTGCCCGCGTTCTTCAAGGGGATGCGGGAATAGATCGCCCCGCCGAACGAGTCCTCGCGGCAGTCGTGGACCTCGTACGGGTAGCGCTCCCCCAGCGCCGCGCGGAGCGCCTTGTCCCAGTGAAGCGCATACTCCTGGAAGGAGATGACGTCGGGGTCCTCTCGGCGGATCTCGTCGATCGTGGGCTGGGTGTCGCGGTTCACCATCAGGAGGTTCACCGACATCACCTTGAGCCGCGCCCCCTCGACGGGCGGCGGGTCGCCCGATCCGACCGCACCCGCGCAGAGCACGAGGAAGAGGCCCCCGGCCGGCGCCGACGCGAGCGCGAGCCGCCACTTCCGCACGGCCAGGGAGGACAGGAGCACGACGGCGACGAGCCCCGCGATGTGCCAGGTGAGCATGCGCAGGACGAGGGCGACCCAGAAGAGCAGGATCCAGGCGGTTCCGTCGCCGAGCCCGCCGGTCGGCGCTGCCCAAGCGGCGGCCAGGAGGAGTTGCAGGGAGATGGCGGCGATCCAGGCCTCGCGGTAGAGGATCTTCTTCCGCTCGGCCCAGGAGATGCGCCGACGGAGCCACGGCGCCCGCTCCTGGGCCTCCGAGGGGGCGGGAGAGGGTCTGGGAGGACTGTCGTCAGCGTCCATGGAGGCCTCCCGTGTTTTCCCGGCCTCCTACGCGGCGGCCTTCGGCGGACCGGCCCCCGACACGAAGCCCCGAAGGGGCGCTCCAAGATAGCCAGGGGCGCAGCCCCTGGACCCGGGCGTTGCGACGATTCGGAGCCCTGAAAGGGCGACCCATGCTGCTGAGCTCGATGGGGCGCCCCTTCAGGGCTTCGTCCCCTCCGCGCCCAGTTTTCCAGGGGCTGCGCCCCTGGCTGTCTTGGGGCGCCCCTTCGGGGCTGCTCTCAGGACCAGCGCTGTAGGATTTGCGTGTCGGAGGCGAGTCGCTCGAATTTTACGCCTGCTGATCCCGAAGGCGCAACGCGGAATCGACACGAGGGGGTCTCAGACCTCGACATCCTTGGCATGATTGCCCCCTTCTGCCATCATTTCGGGGACTTCCACCCGGTCGAGATCGAGCGAGCCCCCCCCCATGGAACCCGACCTCTCGAAACTCCCGCCGATCTGGGAGCGCATCGCACGCGCCGTGCCGACGAAGGACGGCAGGCCCTCCCGCGGGAGGGTCCTCGCCGTGAAGCTCGGGTACAACCCCAACTCGAGCAGCATCGGGACGGCCACCTCCGTGCTCCTGTGGGGCATGCTCGCCGGCTACACGCTCTTCAACCTCCTCTCCGCGATCGTCCTCTCCCGCACAGCCTCCGAGGAGAACGGGGAGGCGAAGTGAAGTACCGCTTCGAGGCCTTCGGCGGCATCGTCGCGCTCGAGGACCCGCCCCTCGTCGCCTTCGTCGACGAGGAGTTCATGCGCGAGCGCGGCTTCGGGTCCTCCGCGCTCTGGGGCAGCGCCCGCAAGCACCTGACCGCGCCGATCGAGGCCCACTTCGCGACGACCAACGCCTGCAACTTCCGCTGCCCGGGGTGCTACATGGCCTCCGGGCGCAAGATGGACGGGGAGTACGACACGGACGGCGCCAAGCGCGTCCTTTCGTCGCTCGCGAAGGCCGGGGTCTTCCACGTCGCGCTCGGCGGCGGCGAGGCGACGCTCCGCGAAGACCTCTTCGAGCTTGCGGCTCATGCACGATCCGTGGGAATCGTCCCGAACCTCACCACGAACGGGACGCTCGTCACCGAGGCGAATGCCCCGAGCTTCCGCGTCTTCGGACAGGTGAACGTGAGCGTCGATGCCGTGGGTGTCGAGGCCGACCGCACGCGCGACCCGGGGACGTTCGAGGCCTCCGTCCGCGCCCTTTGCCTCCTCCGCGGCGCGGGCGTCGCCGCGGGGATCAACTGCGTCCTCCACCGCCACAACTTCGACCGGATGGCCGACGTCGTGGCCCTGGCCGCCGAGCTCGGCCTCGCCGAGGTGGAGTTCCTGCGCTACAAGCCCGCGGGGCGCGGGAAGGAGCGGTACCACGAGATGAAGCTCCTACCCGAGCAGGGCCAGGCCCTGTTCCCGACGGTCCTGCGGCTGCTCGAGCAGCACCGCGTCGAGCTGAAGGTCGACTGCTCGTTCGTCCCCTTCCTCGCGGCGCACGCCCCGCCGCTGGAGCTCCTGCAGCGCTTCGGCGTCTACGGCTGCGAGGCCGGAAACGTCCTCCTCGCCGTCCGCCCCGACGGGCGCATGTCTGGGTGCAGCTTCATCGAGGAGACCTGCGGGCGCGTCGAGGGCCTCGGAGAGGCGTGGGAGGGCTCGGCGCAGTTCCGCGCATTCCGCTCCTGGACCGAGGCCGCGCCCGAGCCCTGCAGCACGTGCCCGTACCTCTCGGTCTGCCGCGGGGGGTGCCGCGCCGTCGCGATCTTCGCCGGAGGGGGCTTCGCCGAGCCCGACCCCGAGTGCCCGCGCGTCCTCGCCCACCGCGCGGCCCCAGCAAGCTGGCTCTGCCAGGTCGAGGGCGGCCGCTGATGCTCTTCGCCGAGACCCTGGCGCGACCGCTCCTCGTCATCCACGCGGTCCTCGCGGCCGCGACGACCGGGGCCGTGACGCACGACCTCCTCTTCCTGCGGCTCGCCCTCAAGCGGGGAGGCCGCTTCGTCCAGGTCCACCGCCTGTTCACGCACCTCTCCCTCCTGCTCACGGCGGCGACGATGCTCGTCGGGAGCGTCGTCTACCCAACGTACCGCATCCGGGTGCGGGCGGAGGTCCTCGAGGAGGCCCACCCGGCGGTCCCCTTCCTCTTCGACATCAAGGAGAACCTGGGGACGCTCGTCCTCGCCGTGCTCCTCGCGTACGTCTTCCTCCTGCGGCGCCAGGGGCTCGCGGAGGACCGCTGGCTCCGGGCCACGTACGGACTCTTCTCGTGGACCGCCTTCCTCCTCGTCTGGTTCAACCTCGTCTGCGGACTGGCGGTGGTCATGGTGAGGTCGGTATGAATCGGGACGCCGACGTCTTCGCCGCATGCGCGTTCGTCTTCTGCGCCGCGCTCGGCTTCATCTTCGTCTCGATCGAGCCTGCGAAGCGCTCCCTGCCGAGGTACCTCCCGGTCGAGCGGGCGTGGACCTGGGGGACGGAGGACGAGGCGCGGAAGGAGCACGGCGTGAAGGTGACGATGGACTACTACGGGCGGACCGGCGCGGGGCTTGCGGCCGGGCTCGCGGGCGGCCTCCTCGCCTGGCTCGTCGTCGCGGGGCTGCGCCGCGGAAGGGGGCCCTCTGAGGGCGGGGCGGCGATCGCCTGGGAGCTGGCCGCGCTGGGCGTGGGGCTGGCCGTCTTCCTGCTTGGCCTCTTCGCCGCGAAGGGGATCTGGCGCTTCTAAGGGCCTGTAACGAAGTAAGTAGTCCACTTTTCGATGCAACGCTGGAGTCGCGCGCGTGAGCGCGCGGTGGATCG
>ORMF010110678.1_pt1 | contig 23309 bp, 20 predicted proteins | sample 1779871 | NCBI WGS metagenome assembly ORMF01 (sample SAMEA104232316, study PRJEB22302) | groundwater metagenome | biome: forest; feature: aquifer; material: groundwater | place: USA | collected 2011-08-07 | depth 5.4 m | reverse complement strand
CCGATCTCGTCGAGGAGCAGCGACCCGCCTTCGGCCTGCTCGAGCAAGCCTTCCTTGTCGACCGTCGCACCCGTAAACGCGCCTTTCTTGTAGCCGAACAGCTCCGATTCGATGAGATCCCGGGGAATGGCGGCGCAATTGATCTTGATGAACGGCCCCTTGGACCGCTTGCTGCTGTAGTGAATGGCATTGGCGATGAGCTCCTTGCCCGTGCCGTTCTCGCCCTGAATGAGAATGTTGGCTTCGCTCGAGGCCACGCTTTCCACCAGGTCGAACAGCTCCTGCATCTTCTTGCCCTTGCCGACGATATTCTGGAAGCGATAGCGGTCCTGCAGCCGCTGCTTGAGCTGCTCGTTCTCGTCGACGAGCGTCTTCTGCTTGATGGATTTTTCGAGCTTGTCGAGCAACCGCTCCGCGTCAATCGGCTTCTCGAGAAAGTCGAACGCGCCCGCCTTGACGGCTTCGACCGATCGCGGAATGTTGCCCTGGCCGGTGACGACGATCACTTCGGCTTCCGGGTCGATGTGCCTGAAGCGGCGAACGAGATCGATGCCGTCGATGTCGGGCAGCATCAGGTCGGTGACGACGGCATCGGGACGCCAGCTGCGGAAGATTTCCTCGCCCCGCGTGCCGAGGTGCGCCGTCCGGACCTCATATCCCGCATGTTCGAGGAGAATCTTGAGCCACTCGGTCATCGACGCTTCGTCGTCTATGGCAAGCACCCGTTTCCGGCGTTTGGCGATCACGTCTCCAAGGATGCCCTGCCAAATCGACATAAGTCAATACACAGAAGTCATTTTCGTTGGCTTCCACTACACGGCGTATTGATTCCATGCTGCGCAATAACGCTTCCTGTCCGCTGTGCGATAATCCCCGCGTGTCCGATCCGACCCCGCCGCGCTCCCCGGTCCCCTCCATTTCGCCCTTGCCCTCCGCCGCCGGCCCATGGTCGCTCGAGGGCTGCGTTCCCAGCGCTGACAAGACACTGTGCGAGCGGTGCGGCGGCGAGATGTACCGGATGCACGCCGTCTGGCGCTGCTCGGACTGCGGATTCAAAACGGACTGCTGCGGATGGTAATTACAGTGCTACAGCTGAGAGCTAGCAGCTGAACGCTCCAGCCATGGACCCGCTACCGACCCATATCGACCCGTCCGATCCCCTCTTCAAGGCGAACCGCGACCGCATGGAGCGCCTCGTCGCCGATCTTCGCGATCGGGTGAGCCGCGCGCGGGAGGGTGGCGGCGCGAAGTATCTGCAGCGCCATCGAGACCAGGGCAAGCTTCCAGTCCGCGAGCGGATTGACCGGCTGCTCGATCCCGGCTCGGCGTTCCTCGAGCTCTCGCCGCTCGCCTCCGCCGGCATGTACGACGACGCCGCGCCTGGAGCGGGCATCGTGACGGGCATCGGACGCGTCTCGGGCCGTGAGGTGTTGATCGTGGCCAACGATGCGACGGTCAAGGGGGGCACGTACTATCCCATCACAGTCAAGAAGCACGTGCGCGCCCAGGAGATCGCCCTGCAGAATCGCTTGCCCTGCGTCTACCTCGTGGACTCCGGAGGCGCGTTTCTGCCGCTGCAGGCCGAAGTGTTTCCCGATCGCGATCACTTCGGTCGCATCTTCTTCAATCAGGCGCGGATGTCGGCGGAGGGCATCCCGCAAGTTGCTGTCGTCATGGGCTCGTGCACGGCGGGAGGCGCCTATGTTCCCGCCATGTCGGACGAGACGATCATCGTCAAGGGCACGGGGACGATCTTTCTCGGCGGCCCGCCGCTCGTGAAGGCCGCGACCGGCGAAGAGGTCACGGCCGAGGAGCTCGGCGGCGCTGATGTCCACACGCGCTTCTCCGGCGTGGCCGACTACCTCGCGGACGATGATGAACACGCGATCCGCATCTGCCGAACGATCGTGTCGACGCTGCCTGTGACCGAACTCGTAGGCCCGACCTTCAGGTCGGGCGCGACACGCCTCAGGTCGGGCGCGACACGCCTCAGGTCGGGCGCGACAGGCGTCGACTCGATCGCTCCGGAAGATCCCCTCTACGACCCGGCCGAGATCTACGGCATCGTCAACGCCGACAGCCGCAAGCCCTACGACGTGCGCGAGGTGATTGCGCGCATCGTGGACGGGTCGCGCTTCGATGAGTTCAAGGCCCGCTACGGTACGACGCTCGTCACGGGCTTCGCCCGCTTCCACGGCATGCTGGCCGGCGTCGTCGCCAACAACGGCGTGCTCTTCTCGGAGTCCGCGTTGAAGGCGACGCATTTCATCGAGCTGTGCAATCTTCGTGGCGTTCCCCTCGTGTTTCTGCAGAACATCACCGGCTTCATCGTGGGAAAACAGTACGAGCGCGCGGGCATTGCCAAGGACGGCGCCAAGCTGGTGCACGCCGTCGCCAATTCCGTGGTGCCGAAGTTCACGGTGATCATCGGCGGATCGTTCGGGGCGGGGAACTAAGGCATGTGCGGGCGCGGGTACGAACAGGGGCTGCTCTGGATGTGGCCGAACGCGCGCATCTCCGTCATGGGCGGCGAACAGGCGGCCACCGTGCTCGCCACCGTGAAGCGCGAGCAGCTCACGCGAGAGGGCAAGGTGTTGTCGCCCGACGAGGAACAGGCGCTCCGCCAGCCGATTCTCGACAAATACGACCACGAGGGCTCGCCCTACTACTCCACCGCACGTCTCTGGGACGATGGGGTGATCGATCCGAGCGACACGCGCCGCGTGCTCGTGCTCGGCCTCGCCATGGCGCGCCGGGCGCCAATCGCCGAGCCCAGGTTCGGCGTCTTCAGGATGTAAGCCATTTTGTTCACGAAGACGCGATGAGCAGATGGACGATTCGGTGACCTACAACTTCCTCAGTACGCATCGCGAGGGCCCCATTGAGCACCTCGCCCTGAATCGGCCGGACGTCCGCAACGCGTTCAATGCGGAGATGATCGACGAGCTCACGTCCTGGGCGGAGCGGCTTGCCCGGCCCGGCGACGTCCGGGTGGTCGTCTTGTCCGGGGCCGGCAAGACGTTTTCCGCCGGCGCGGACGTGACGTGGATGTCGAAAACCATTCACTACACCGAGGCCGAGAACTTGAACGACGCCATGCGCACGTCGCGCATGTTCGCGGCCATCGACGCGTTGCCGGTGCCGGTCATCGGCCGCGTTCACGGTGCAGCGCTTGGCGGCGGCGCCGGGCTCGCGGCCGTGTGCGACATTGTGGTTGCAGAGGAGAGCGCGCTGTTTGGATTCACGGAAGTCAAGCTGGGCATTCTGCCTGCGGTCATCTCGCCGTTCGTGATCGCGAAAATCGGTCGGTCTGCGGCGCGAGAACTGTTCCTGACAGGCGCCCGCTTTTCCGCCGCGCGCGCGCGGGAGGTCGGCCTCGTTCACGCGGTCGTCCCCCCAGCGGCGCTGGACGACACTTTGGCTTATTACGTGCGGGAGTTCATGTCGTGCGGCCCGGAGGCCATTGCCGCGGCCAAGGCACTCATCGCGCGCGTAGCTGATCTCCCCCTGGAAGAGGCCATGCCCATCACGGCGGACGCGCTCGCGAAACGCCGCGTGTCAGCCGAAGGGCAGCAAGGCCTGCGGGCGTTTCTGGAGAAGCGGAACGCGTCGTGGAACGCATGATTCGGCGACTCCTGGTCGCCAATCGCGGCGAGATTGCCGTTCGCATCATCCGCGCGTGCCGTGAGCTTGGCGTGGAGACCGTGGCCGTCTACTCAGAGGCCGATCAGCACGACCAACACGTCCGCCTCGCGGACGAAGCCCTGTGCATCGGCCCGGCGCCGAGCGCCGAGAGCTATCTCGGCATTCCTGCCGTGATCAGCGCCGCCCGATCGTCGGGCGCCGACGCGGTCCATCCGGGCTACGGATTCCTCTCACAGAATGCCTCGTTCGCCACCGCGTGCGAAGAGGCCGGACTGATCTTTGTCGGCCCCTCCCCGGAGGCCATTGCCCGCATGGGATCGAAAATCGAGGCGCGCCGGCTCATGCTGCAGGCGGGCGTGCCCGTGGTTCCTGGCAGCACGCCGGCCGATCAATCCGATGCCGGCGTCCGCGACGCCATCGAACGCGTCGGCCTGCCCGTGATCGTCAAAGCATCGGCCGGCGGCGGCGGCAAGGGGATGCGACGCGTGCGTGAACACGGAGACGCGATCGACGCGGTCCAGGCCGCGCGCCGAGAGGCCATGGCCGCCTTCGGCGACGGCACGCTGTACGTCGAGAAGCTCATCGAGCGCGCCCATCACGTCGAAGTGCAGATCTTCGGCGACGCCATGGGCAGCGTGGTGCATCTGTTCGAGCGTGAGTGCTCTGTACAGCGGCGACATCAGAAAGTGATTGAAGAAAGCCCGTCGCCCTCCATCGGCCCGGACCTTCGGGAACGGATCACAAGAGCCGGCGTCATGGCAGCGCGCGCGGTGTCGTATCGCAATGCCGGCACGGTGGAATTTCTGGTCGATGTCGCCAACCAGTCCTTCTACTTTCTCGAGATGAACACGAGGCTCCAGGTCGAGCACGCGGTGACGGAACTCCTCGTCGGCGTCGATCTCGTGCGCGCGCAGGTGCTGGTCGCTGCCGGGCAGCCGCTTCCCTGGCCGCAGGCCACCTTGAACCAGCGCGGACATGCGATCGAGGCGCGCGTGTACGCCGAAGACCCCGACCGCGGATTCCTGCCACAGGCGGGATGTCTCTTGCTCTATCGCGAACCGCGGGTGCCGGGCGTACGCGTGGATTCCGGCGTGGCCGAAGGAGATGAAATCTCGGTCCACTACGATCCCCTGCTGGCAAAGGTGATCGCCCTCGCCGAAACGCGCGACCTCGCGATCGCGCGTCTCGTGGCCGCGCTTCGCGCCTTTCCGATCCTCGGCGTGCGCACGAACATTCCTTTTCTTCTTCGGGTTCTCGGCCACACTGACTTTCGGGAGCGCGCGGTCGACACCGAGTGGGTCGACAGACAGGGCGCGACGACGATGGGTCCAGCCGTCACGCGAGGCGCTCCAGCCCATGTTCGCGCGGCAATGGAGGCCCATCAGCGTACGTCGTCATCAGAGATGGGCGAAGTGCTGTGGGATCCGTGGATGGATCCGTCGATTGGTGCGGTCGGGACCGCGGGCGGGGCGGATCGGACGCGTGGGTCCGGCACGTCTCCGACGGCTCTCCGAATTGCCAGCGGCCTCTATCGCACGCAGGCCAGCGGCCATGCCGAACTGGTCTACACGGCCGGCACCCGGCCGAACATCTGGGCCTTTTGGAATGGCCAGGTCTTTTCCGAGCCGGCGGCCGCCCAGGCGAGCGTGGCGCCTGCTCGATCCACACGTCGCACAGCCGGTCGATCGCACGCCCTGACCGCACCCATGCCTGGCACCGTGTTGAAGATCCTCGCGAAGCCTGGCGACCGCGTCGCGACGGGTGAGACGGTCGTCATTCTGGAGGCGATGAAAATGGAGCTCGCAATTCGCGCGCTGGAGAACGGATCGATTGCGGCCGTTCGGTGCCGAGAGGGAGAATTGGTCAAGGCCGACGCCGTGCTGGTTGAATTCGAGGGGGAAACGCCCGACCTGAAGGTCGGGCCTACGCGTGAACGAGTGAGCCCGGACGTGCACAGAGAGTGAACGGCGAGAGCACGTAGGCCCGCCCTTCAGGTCGAGGTTGAACGGCGAGAGTACGTGGGCCCGACCTTCAGGTCGGGCGTGAACGGCGAGAGTCCGTGGGCCCGACCTTCAGGTCGGGCGTGAACGGCGAGAGTCCGTGGGCCGGCCCCAACCTTCAGGTCGAGAGTGAACGGCGAGAGTCCGTGGGCCCAACCTTCAGGTCGAGAGTGAACGGCGAGAGTACGTAGGCCCGACCTTCAGGTCGGGCGCAACAGCAACATGGTCATGACCAGTTTCCGAGGCCGCAAGGTCACCATCGTTGAAGTCGCTCCGCGCGACGGACTCCAGAACGAGCGCGCCGAGATCTCGACTGCCGACAAGGTGCGTTTCGTCAATCTGCTGAGCGCCGCGCGGCTTCCCGTGATTGAAGTCTCCGCATTCGTCAGCCCAAAGTGGGTGCCGCAGATGGCCGACGCGTCGGCTGTCTTGGCAGGCATCACGCGCGCGGCCGGCACTCGCTACACGGCGCTCGTGCCCAATCTCGAGGGACTCGATCGCGCCATGGCCGCTGGCGTTACCGAGGTGGCCGTGTTCGCGGCGTCAACAGAGACGTTCAGCCGCAAGAATGTCAACCAGGGCATCGATGAGTCGTTGAGGGGCTACACGCAGGTCTGCGATCGCGCGATTGCTGCTGGCATGCGTGTGCGCGGATACCTGTCCACCGCATTTGGCTGTCCCTACGAAGGCGCGGTGGCGCCCGGCGTCGTGGCCGACCTCACGGCGCGCCTCGTCGAGCTCGGCGTCTTCGAGGTGGCCGTCAGCGACACCATTGGCATTGCGCATCCGGGACAAGTACCACGCGTGTTGGAGCGTGTGCTCGAACGCACGAACGTGGAGCAGGTGGCCCTGCACTTCCACGACACGCGCGGCATGGCGATCGCCAACGTACTCGCCGCGCTGCCCTACGGCATCTCGACCTTCGATGCGTCCGCGGGCGGGCTCGGCGGTTGCCCGTACGCGCCAGGGGCCGCAGGCAACCTGGCGACCGACGACCTGGTTTACATGTTGGATGGATTGGAGGTCGATACCGGTGTGTCGCTGGCGGCACTGAGCGAGGCGTCCGCCTTCATCGCCAAACGCCTCGACCACCCGCTGCCGTCGCGCTACGCGCAGGCAGTCGGCAGGACCCTCTAGCAGCTAACTTCCTGCCGCAACCGCCGCTGGCTGGCTCAGCAGCTTGACGACCTCTTCAAACGGCATCATGTTGATGGCGTCGTAGTCGGCCGGGCACCCGAACTCTCGCTGCTGCGGTGCGGTGGGATTGCCGAGCGTGACGCACAGGCCGCAGCCGATACAGAGGTCGGCGCGCACGGCGCAGACCATCCGGCCGTCGCGGTCGGGTTCTTCAACGATGCAGTCGGCCACCGGGCAAGCGGCCTGGCAGATCGAACAGGCAAACGCGCCAAAGCAGCGATCGGGATCGATCACGGCAATCGTCTTCGGGGCCTTCTTGCGAGGCCCGTTCATCATCTTTGTCCACATCGTGGACAAATTATAGCGTGGAAGCCGCTGTTACCGGAGCGGGTGGCCGCTTGGGGCGTCTCCGCCCTCGGGCATGGCAGCCCAGAGGGAGGCGGTGTCCTCGATGATCGTGATGTTGGCGTTGGTTGCAAAGAACCTGACGTTCCCCGCTTCGACAGGGTCGGCGGCCGCCTTGAACCCTTGGGCGGCCTCGCCCACTCCAAGACCATTGCAGCTTGGCGGCGCCCCGGGAAAGGGCGTTCCTTCGAGCTGAACGACATACCCGGAACGGGTGATCGTATTGGCCATGGACATGCTGGGGCTGATGAAGGCCTCCCGCCCGCCCGCGGACGGCGTCCCGAGGATGGTGAGGCTTGGTGCATAGAATCCAGCACCGCAGGTGAACGCAAAACTCAGTTGAGCGCTGTTGATGGCGCGAAGCGAGCCAATCGCCGAGGCGGCACCGGCCGACTGCTTCGCGAGCAGCATCCGAGGCATCGCGATGCTCGCAAGGATTCCGATCAGTCCACAGACGAAGACCAAATCGATGATCGCAAAGCCTTGCTGGTGGCGATTCTTCATCCTAAGCGTCCTTCATAGCAGAGTCCGTGCCCGCTCCAGTGATGCTGGCAAGTCTTTATGAATAAACCAGTTATTACAATTGATGTTGCAGGAAATGGTGACACTTTCTGTCATTTAACGTCCGGCTGACAATTGTTGACACCACGTTTTCGGTAATTCGGCCCAGGACCTGCACTATGACGCGAGGTATCGTTGGAGGTGCCATGAAGACGAGAGCGCTTTCACTCGCATCCGCACTGCTAATCGTGGTCGCGGCCCCCGGGGCGCAGACACGAATCACGGCGCCCGACAACAAGTATCCGCCCACCCAGGACGCACAGCTTGGCCGGGACGCGGCCGCGGAAGTGCGTCAGCAGCTGCCCCTCATGAAGGACGAGATCGTCACCGCGTATATTTCCGGCCTCGGGCGTCGGCTGGTGGATGTGATTCCCCAAGAGTTCGAGCACAAGGAGTTTCACTACACGTTCGAAACAGTCAACGTCCGCGAGATCAATGCATTCGCCTTACCTGGCGGACCCATGTTCGTCAATCGCGGGATGATTGAAGCCGCGGGCGCGGAAGGCGAAGTCGTCGGCGTGATGGCGCACGAGGTGAGCCACGTCCTCCTGCGCCACGGGACGGCTCAGGCCAGCAAGGCCTCCAAGTATCAGATCGGCACCCTCTTCGGAGCGATCGCGGGCGCTGTGATTGGCGGCCAGGCCGGCAGCATCATCGCCCAGGGGACGCAGTTCGGACTCGGCACGGCGTTCCTGCGCTTCAGCCGGGAATATGAAAAGCAGGCCGACCTCCTCGGGGTGCAGGTCATGGCGCGCGCCGGCTACGATGCGCGCGACATGGCCAACATGTTCAAGACCATCGAGAAGCAGGGCGGCTCAGGCCCGCAGTGGCTGAGCGACCATCCCAACCCGGGCAACCGCGTCGAATACATTTCCAAGGAGGCGGCGACCCTCAACGTCGACAACCCGATTCGCGAGTCGCGCGACTTCGATCGCGTGCGGGCCCATCTCCGCGAGCTTCCCAAAGCACCGACGACGGAAGAGGCGACAAAGAATTCGAAACGCAGCACCTCGTCGTCGTCGCGCACGGGTGACCTGCCGCCCACAGGCCGCGTGCCAGCGCCGTCAACCCGATACACGGAATACAGCGAGGGCGGGATCTTCCGGATCAGCGTTCCGTCGAACTGGGTTGAGCTGCCGGAAAGCGGTTCCGTGACATTTGCGCCGCGCGGCGGCTACGGCGCCTCCGCCGGCCAGAGCGTCTTCACCCACGGCGTGCAAATCACCATTTCACGCAACGAGACACACGACCTGCAGACCGCGACCGATGAACTCGTGGATTCGCTCCGCCAGGGCAATCCGCGCATGAGCCGCCCGAGCGGCTACCGGAACGCGACGCTGGGAGGGCGCCGCGGTTTGCAGACAATGGTCGACAACGTCTCGGAGGCAACCGGTCAGCGCGAAACGATCTTGATCGTGGCGGCGCCGCTGCGGAACGGCGAACTCATCTACGCCATCTTCGTGGCGCCAGCCAATGAGTACAACTCATATCAGCCTGTGTTCGAGCGCGTCGCAAATTCGCTCCGCTTCCTCGCTTAGTGGTGTTCGTGGCCTTCGCTGCTTCGTGATGCCCGGATCCCTGGAGTACTACACCGAGACAAAAACGGCGCGGCGCACGGTCTAGAAGACCGCAATGGGATTGATCGGCGAACCTGTCCCCCCGGGCACACGTATCGGTGCGGCCATCAGCAGGAACTCCCAGCGCTTCAGCCTGGCAGCGGTGTCCGCCACAGCCTCCAGGTCGAGGTTGTCGAAGAGATGCATGCCGCGGGCGACCAACGCGAACTTGTGAACGGCTTCCCAGCACATCGTCGTCACCGGACCCTTGTTCGTGCAGCCTGGAATGACGCCAACATCCTGGGCGGCATCACTGCCGAGGATTGCCACGTCTCGATCCTTGAGGAACGGCAAGAACGAGGCATCGTAGCCACCAGAGCCTGGCTTGGCGCGCTTGGCCCATCGTCCCGTCCGGAGGACGAGCGCATCGCCTGGTGCCACTTTCACTCCAGCCTGCTTCTCCCACGCTTCGATATCTTCACGGTACACGTGCGTCCCGCCGTCAAGGTAGGGGAGATTGCGCAGGCGTGGGATATCTATCAACACGCCGCGGGTGACGATGCCATCCTTGAGGTTGTTGATGCCCAGCTTGCAGCCGGCGGCCGTCGCCGTCTCGTAGGGCACGTTGTTGTAGAACCGCCCCCTGTACGCCATATGGCACAGCGCGTCCAGATGCGTAAACGCTCCGCCGTGCGGATCGATATCGATCCGATCCCGCGCAACCTGCCGCTCCGGAAAGATCTTCATCTGCAGGACGAAGGGGACGCTGAATTCACTCGCCACTCCCCCGGTCATCAGGTCGTGGGACAGCGACACCAATTCGCCCGTCCGGACCAGGGCGGCCGCCTGGCGTCGCTTCTCGGGCGTGATCGTATTGGCCGCGCCTAGCAGATCGTCTTGGCCCCAGCGGCCCCAGTTCGACAACTCCTGCATCCACGTGTCCAGCTGCGCCTCGGTCACTCGATTCTCGCCAGGCTTCTGCGTCGGCGCCTGTTGCGCACGTGTGCCGCTTGACACGAAGCCGACACCTGCGAGCGTCGCCGCGAGGGAGGCGAGGAAAGCGCCAATGCGGAGATTGGATGTCATGAGTACGCTGCTGAGCGTCGTAGACCTACGGCTTCTTGGCAGCGCCCGCCGCGGCTTCTACATTGCGCGCGATGCTCAGTATGTTCGGCAGATCGTAGTTCCCCTCGTGACACGCGTACTCGTAGATCGGACCGTCTGCGGCTATCATCGGAATCTGGGCGGTCCACGGCTGTGTCCACGAGGTCGGATCCTTCACCGTGAACTCGTAGTTGATGGTCTCCGCGTCCACGCGGGTGAAGCGTTCGACGACGTGCAGGGCTTCGCCGGAGCCCTGGAAGTGCGTTCTGCCGGTGAAGTTCGTCGTGTCGACGACCAGCGTGTTGCCCTCCCATCGGCCGCGGGAGTCTCCGGCCAACTGGCGGATGTTCGGCGACAGATGCGGCCGGCCGTCGAGAGGGATGAGCCGCACCTGGTTGGTTCTCACCTCAGGGAAGATCACGACGTATCCCGGTCCCTGCAGGATCTGGAGTCGGTCGAGGTAGGCCGGGGGCAGCATGGGTGGCCCTTCGTGGCGCCACACCAAGCAGCGCTCGCCCAGCGTGCGGGTCTCGTGGCTGTCGGTCGCCTGGTCGGGATGGCTGTCGAGCAGGAACATGCTCCGTTTGAAACGGTCGGCCTCTCGTTGCTTGGCGTCCGGCGTGAGTGCAGGAACTCTCCCGTCCGGCGGGTCCACGATGAGCGATGTTCTCCGGCTCGTCAGGCCCTTCGGTCGTCTTTCGCTCAGCCAAATTGCGTTGTCGTAGTGGATGTTCTCCTTCGACTGGCGAAGCCGCTGGCGGCGCTGCTCCTCGGTCTCGGCCGCCAGGGCGGTCCTGGCGAGCGGGTCAACCCCCTCAGCAGTCAACTCCTCTGCCAGCGCAGCCGCTTCTTTCTCGGTGAAGAACTCTTTTCCGGCCAGGTTGGCGGGTCGTTCCAACGGCGTGAACGTTGCCATCGTCCAGATGCCTTGCAGGTCTGGCTGACCGTCCGCCGTTCGAGGCGACGTCCACTTCTTGCTCGCCGCGGGTGAGTGCCCCTGCGCGGTCGTTGCCACCACGGTAAGTGGTGCGAGTGCGACAATGGTCAACGCCGCTCGGAGAAGGCGGTTGTTCATCCAAGCCTCCGATATCTGCGCGGTTGTGAAACGCGTCGTGAACGTCTCCGATATACACCCGCCCCGCCGGTCAGTCAACACTTGCGGGACGACGCCCGGCATCGCCGTTACGGAAGGCTCAGGGCAATCAACTCCGAGGCGGGGCCTGAGCCTGTCGCGACAACGATGTACTGCTTGCCGTCGTGTACGTACGTCATAGGCGCAGCAGCCGAAAACGCATCCAGCTCGATTCCCCGTAAGAGCGCACCTGACTCCTTGTCGAACACGAAGATCAGCTTGTGCGCCGCGTCCGGGTCGCTCCATTCGGTCGGCCTGGGCGCCCCGCTTACGAACAGCAGCGTCTTCGTCACCAGCGCGCTGATGCCGGCCTGGAACGACTCGCCAAGCGGCGGCACGGCCGCCCCTTTGAGCAGCGGGTGCTTGCGCGGCCCGTTGCCGATTGCCGCCACCCAGCGATGCTCGCCCCTGTTCATGTCGATGGCGGTCACCCGTGAATACGGCGGCCTGAAAATGGGAAGACCGTCCATCGAGAGCAGCTTCGAGGTCAAGTCCGCGGTACGGACGTAGCGCATGTTGCCCTTGGCCGGCGGCCCCAGCACAACGACCGAGGGATCCATCCGCGACGGCACGTACAGGTAACCTGTTTCCGGATCGAACGCCGCCCCGCCCCAGTTCGCGCCGCCCAGGATGCCCGGCACGAGCAGCGTGCCCTTCCCTGCCACCGGCGGGGTAAAGAGCGGCCCGTGCTCGAACGTCTTCAACTGCTCGAGCGCCTGCCGCCTCAGCTCCGGCGTCAAGTCGATGAGGTTCTCTTCGACGGCCCCTTGCAGATCGAAGGCGGGTGGCTTGGTCGGAAACGGCTGCGTCGGCGCGTACCACTCACCCGGAACGCTACCTCTTTTGACCGGCCGCTCTTCGATCGGCCAGACGGGCTCGCCGGTCTTGCGGTCGAAGACGTAGGTGAACGCCTGCTTGCTCACCTGGATGACCGTCTTGATGCGCCGGCCGTTGACGGTGATCTCGCCGAGGATCGGATGGGCGGGGAAGTCGTAGTCCCAGATGCCGTGGTGCACCGCCTGAAAGTGCCAGACGCGCTTGCCTGTTTTCGCCTCGAGACAGACGAGGCTCTCGGCAAACAGATTGTCCCCGTGCCTGTGACCGCCGTAGTAGTTGCTCGTGGGAGTGGACGTGGGCAGGTAGACGTAGTCGAGCTCGGGATCGTAGGCGCCGCTGCTCCACACGTTCGCGCTGCCGGAGTACTCGGCCGAGTTGTCCAGCCACGTCTCGTACCCGAAGTCGCCCGGTTTGGGAATGGTGTGAAAGGTCCACCGTGGCTTCCCTGTCCGGACGTCGAACGCGTGCACGTACCCAGGCGGCGCTTCCTTGTCGATCACGATATCGTCGATCGAGTTCCCCACGACGACCACCTCGCCCGCGACGAGCGGGCGGCGCGCCGTGAAATTCCTCGCGCGGACCGCGTCGCGAATGCCGAGGGTCAAATCGGCCTTGCCGCGCTCGCCGAATCCGAGATCGGGCTTGCCTGTTCGCGCGTCAATCGAGAGGAGATACGCATCCGCGGTGCCGACGAACAGCCGCTCCCGTGATCCGTCGGTCCAGTAGGCGAGGCCGCGCTGCACGAATCCGACGTTGTTCGGGCGGCCGGCTTTGTAACTTACGGGATCGTAGACCCAGCGCGTCTGGCCCGTTGCCGGATCGAGGGCCACCACGAACCCCAGGCCGGTTACTGTGTACAGGACGCCGTTCACCATCAGCGGCGTTTCCTCGTTGCGTCCCGCGCGCAAGAGAGGGTCCGACAGCTGCAGTGGCCGGTCGGCCGTGACCCAGCGCCAGGCTACGCGCAGATCCTTGACGTTGTCCCTGTTGATCTGGTGGACGGGCGAATACTTCGTTTGGTGGACGTCGCCGGCGTAATTGCGCCACTCCCCTTCACGCGGGGCGCGTTGAGCGTCGATCGAGGAGGAGAGCAGGAGCGCCGCCGATCCGACAAGACAGGCCAATTGGAAGGATCGTTTCAGCATCGCAGCGCTACTTCGCGGCCTTTGCCTCCGACCCTTCTCTGTTGCGGGCTCCAGCGAGCATGTGCCTCATCGCATAGTTGCCCTCGTGACACGCATACTCGTAGATCGGCTCGTCGCTTCTCTTCAATAGAAGGATCCCGGTAAAGGGACGCGTGAACGTCGCCGGGTCATTCACCGTGAACGAGTATTCGAGCGTGTCAGCATCGACGCGTCGGAGGCGCTCCGTCAGATGCAGCGTCTTCCCGGTGCCCATGCCGCTCTGACTCGAATCGTTGAAGCTCAAGATCTTGTCGGTGAAGTTGGTGGATTCGATCACGAGCGTGTCGCCCTCCCAGCGACCACGAGCGTCGCCCATCCACTGACGGATGGCCTCGGGCAGATGCGGCCGCGCGTCGAGCGGCACGATCCGCGCATCATGCACCATCTCGTGGAGGAGCACGACGTGATCGGAGGTCTGGAAGATCTGGATGTTCTGGTTGTACCCGCCCGGGAGCAGAGGGGGGCCTGAGTTGAAGCCCACCAGGCACCGTTCCGCCAGACCCCGATCTTCGGGACCTGCCGGATAGAGTCCGCCGCCTCGGTACCGAACCGGGCGCTCACCGACCGTCCAGTTCTCCCCGTACGATCCCTGTTGACGAAACGCACCCGGCACCGTGGGAGGCAGTCGTCCATCCGCCGGGTCGACGATAATCGACGTGCGCCTGGGGGCGGCCTTGGATGCGGCATCCATCCAGAAGCTGTTGTACGCCCTCGCGACGTCGCCCGGCGTTCGGCGATCCTGCTCCCCCGCGGCCTCTGCTGCCTTCTGCCCGAGCGCGGCCGCTTCCTCCGCCGTCAGCCACTCTTTGTTGCCCAGCTCCTTGGGACGCTCAAGCGGTGTGATCGACCGGAAATCCCATACCCCCTCCAGATCCGGCCGCGCGTCGGCACGTCGCGGCACCTTCGACTGGTTCGCCGGGCCCGATGCCCTTTGAGCCGAAGCCGGTAGTACAGTCATCGCCAGCCACGCGGCCGCGACGCACAGCATGACGAAGATACGGTCTCGCATGGCCGTCCTCCCAAGGGCGACATCTCCCTTGCGGGCTGCGCCCTGGAAACCTAGCGGAGACTCGCTGACCCTTGGCACCTGATGACGCCCGGCCCCTGCCCTAGCGCTGCTCGGTCGCGTCCCGGCCGTCGCGCGGCGCACCGGTGCCCGACGAGCCCAGGAACAGTTTTCGTCCATCGGGGAATGTGACGTCTCGTCCGTTCGCGCGCGTCGATCCATCGAGTGCCTGGAATCCGTCGACCACGATCTCGGTTCCGGGCGTCAGGGAGTTCTTCGTGATCCCCCGGCGAAGCAACGTGTTCGGCGTTCCGCCTTCAATCATCCAGGTTTCGACAGTCCCGTCCGCCTTCTTCACCTCCATGTGTATCCAGGTGTGCGGGTTGATCCACTCCACCTTCTTCACCACACCGCGCAGGTTCAACGCTTTCTTTGCGTCGAACTCGGCGGAAAAGGCGTGATGCGCCAGCACGCGGCCCCCTGCCAACACAGAGACGGCCGCAAACGCGACCACAATCGTCATCCGCATGTGTCCTCTCCCTTCACTTCGAGGATTCTTTCGTTGCATTGGCCTCACGAAGACGCGCGCCCGAGAGGATATTCGTCAGACTGTAATTTCCTTCATGGCACGCGAACTCATACATCTGATCCGGACTCTTCGTCATCGGGATCTTCGCCGTAAACGGCGCCGAGAACCAGCTGGGGTCGTTGATCGTGTACTCATAGTCGAGCGTGTCGGACGCCGTGCGCGTAAAACGCTCGGTGAGCTTGAACGTCCCGTTGAGATTCGGGCGCATCCCGGACGTCGCCACGGACGGGTCGTAGACCTCCCTGCCGAAGTTGGTCGTCTCGACAACCAGTGTCTCTCCCTCCCAACGGCCGCGTGAGTCGCCGTTGTACTGGGTGATGCCGCTCGACACATGAGGCCGCTTGTCCAGCCAGATCACGCGTGTGTTGTGGACCATCTCGTGCAGGAGCGCGATGTGATCGGGCGCTTGGAAAATCTGAACGTTCTGGTTGTAAGCGCCGGGGTTGATCGGCGGTCCCACGTTGAAGCCGACAATGCACCGGACGAACAGGCCTCGCGGCCCGAGATCTTCGACGAACCCGCCGGGAGTCGGCGCGTCATTCAACACGCCCTTCCGAGCCGCCTCCGTGTCCGCATACCATTTTTTCGCCGCCGCCGTAGGCGCCGGAACTCGGCCGTCCGGCGGGTCGACGATGAGCGACGTCTGTTTAGATACTCGTCGTGGGGTGTCGGTCCAGAACCGATTGTACGTTCCCGTATCCCCGTCTTTTGTGCGGGTGTTGTCCTGTTGAGTTCGCTGTTTGACAGCCTTGTCGAGCTGCTCCGCCACCTCGGCGTCCGTGAGCACGGCCTTGTCCTTCAGCTCCACCGGGCGTTGCAGCGGCGTATTCGTCGAAAAGTCCCAGATGCCCTGCAAATCCGGATGGCCCCACGCTGTCTTCAGCGTCTGGCTCTTCTTCGCTGAGCTCTCGCGCTGTGCTGCGAGCGAATGCGGGTTCAGCAGCGCCACTCCCGCGGCGACGGAGAATACAACCCCAACAGCCTTGATGCTTCGCATCCTGTTCCGCACCTGGAGCCTCACTTTCATCTGATTAGCTGATTAGCGCCCGGCCGCCTGAACCGTGACGGCCACGTCCTGCGCGGTTTCGAGTCCGCCGTCGTGCGCCAGGATGCGCACGACGTACACGCCCGGTTCCGCAAAGGTCACGTTGACCGGGAACCTATTGTCTTTCGGGAGGGGTGGAGGCGCCCAGCCAGGCGTCCACGGCGAGTTACCACCCTCGGTTATGTGGTCAGGGTAGACCTTGATCTGCTCCGGGTCGAACGCGACCGCGTTCCCCGGACCTCGAAAGACGAACCAAGCCACGCGCAACCCTACCGAGCTCCTGAACCCGAGGGACCCCTGTGGTGCCGGCCGCGGAGCAGGAATGCCATCGTCAGTGACAATGGCCGATAACGCCATCGGCTTTCCGACGGTTGCCGTCCGCTGCGCGGCGCCTTCGATCGAGACGACGGGCGCCTGGTTCCCCTCGGCGCGACCCACCATCGACATCCCGCTGTAGTTGAGATACTGGACCCGCTTGTCGTGGGCGTAGTCCGGTTTGAGCGTCCCGTACGCGCGATCCGTCTTCCCGTTGGCGGTCAACGTCCACACGAGATCCTTCTTGCCGAAGTCCGCAGGAACCTTGATGTGCACGACGTTGCGGTTGCGCCGTGGGAGGAAGAACGTAGGCTGTCCGCGATCGGGCCCCCCCGGCTCGATGTTGTTGTTGGGCCCGGTGGGGATGTACAGGTGCTCCTCGTAGTTCCGGTTCAGGTACCCGAAGATCATGTCGAACGAGCCATCCGTGTTCGGCTCCCAGCCCTGGTAGTCTGGCGCGATGTTCTGGCCGCTCAGGTACTGAATCTGCGAGTGTGGCACCGCCCCACTCATCAGAATCAGCGCGGCCAGAAGCGATGCGCCGACTCCCCAGCCGGCCGGTGGCGTCGACGTCCCTCTCATCACGGCAAGGTCCTCCGATGTTAGTTGGCCGTAGTTCCCCGGCGTCGTTTCGCCTGCCTGGCTGCAACCTCGGCTTTGTACTCGTCCTCGCTCAGCGCGATGAACTTGCCGATGCTGATCATCATGTCCTCGATGGACCGGTTGCCAAAGCCTTTCCAGTTTCTCGGCTCAGGGTTGCGCGGGTTCGTGTTCGAGTTGTCGTACCAGCCGATCGCATGCAGGATCGTGTTCGCGGGCAACAGCGGCGCCGCCTCGTCTTCGTACTGGTAGACCTTAACCCAGTTGTGGTCGTACCGGGCGCAGTTGATCGTTTGACGCGTTCCGCTGGGCAGGATCGCTTCGAGACACATGCGTTTGCCGCTCGCGTGCATGTGCGGCTCGAAGCTCACGACCCGCGCAGGCTTCGTGAGCACCATATGCGCGTCGACCCGCACGTTGTCATCACCGGCCGGTATGTCGAGGTCGTGGTTCGCCAGGCTGCCGGCGGCCATCAGGAGATGCATCGGCTTGTAGCCTTTCGGATGGAGCTTGAATCCGAGATCAATCCGGACCTGGGTTTCCTTGCCGTTGGCGTGCGTGTGCATGCGCCAGGTGAGGACTGAATTGGCCGGCAGCAAGATGCCCAGATCGTCGGGATAGATAGTGGTGTTCTGCCCCAGCTCGTGCACCAGGGTGAACGCGCCGTTGACGGATTCGCTCGTCGGGAACTCGCTCTTCGGGTCGAAGTCGGTCCGTGCGCCGATCGTGGCGTGGTGAATCGCCGAGATATTGAGCGCCGCACGAGGCGTGTCACCCGTTTCCTTGACGGCCTTCGCGCTCAGCCGCACTTCGCGGACCTCGACCGCCTTGATGTACCGATCCTCGGTCAGACCCGTCGGCGTCACGCCAATGTCGCCCTGAAAGTCGGCCTCGACGGCCTGGATCGTTCGCACGGGAGAGGAGACGACCAGGTCCGGTGTGCCGAAGCTCCAGTCGGCGCCAGCCGGGAACTGCCGGGGCGGGGGCGCGTCGGCCGGATTCCCCAGCGGCGCGCCGCCGTCCACCCACTTGGCAATCTTCGCAATCTCGGCATCGCTCAGCGAGGGGTCGGCGTTGAACTTCTGGATCCCGACGTTCCGTTCGATGAACCAGGGCGGCATCTCGCGCGTCGACGTCCGACGCTTGATCGCTCTCGCCCAGGGGCGTACCTCTTCGTACGTGATGAGCGACATCGGTGCCATCGCTCCCGGCCGATGGCAGTTCTGGCAGGATCGCTGGAGGATGGGCGCGACGTCCTTGGTGAAGGTCGCGCTCGCGTCGGCCTGTCCCGCCGCCGCGATCGTCGGCGCCGCGCCCAGCACGCCGACAGCCGCCAATCCGATCCACACACCCAAAGAGCCCCGACGTCGATTCGATTCAACTCTCACATCGCACCCCCGGTTTGACGTTGCTACGGACCTGTTCGAGGGATCTCACAGATAAGGATTGAAACATGGGGTGCGGTGGCAGTCAAGGAAAGAAGTCGGGTCGCCCGTCCGGCTTTCTGGTCGACCCTACTGCCCTCTTTTACCCGGTGTTTGGGCCCTATCTGTTCCCAACACGCGCTTTACCCAGTCAAATCTGCTCTCGTGACGAACACCTACTTCGGTACTGGGAGGTACGCGACTCGGTCTCCGCGATTCGACCCCAGCCAGAGCTCATCGCCAATTGGGACGGCGGTCGTCGCCGCCACGAAGCCGGCAATCGCCTTGTGCTCGAAGATTCGACGATGTTCGAGCGTCGTGGGATCGATCCGTGCGATGTTGATGGTCTCTGTCAACGGCTCCCGCGGCTCGACAATGGAGCGGCCGTCCTTGTCAGTATGACCAGCCGCGAACAGAACAGATCTGTCGGCCGAGAAGCGAACGTTGTCGGGCCGGAACCCGAGCGCAATCACGTCACGCTGAATGGGCGAGCGCCCGCGCGACACGCGCGTCACCTTCTCCTCCGCCCAGCCGGCGATGTACAACCAGCGGCCATCCTTCGAGATCTCGAGACCATTCGGCGCGGTCTTCTCCGTGCCCGGCACCCGTCGCCATCCAGTCTCCTTGTGGTACTCCCAGACGTCCCCGGCGCGTGTGTTCGTCGCCGCGAAGCCCCCTTCGGGCAGACCGACTACGGCGTTGAACGTCTGGGTGGAGAGCGCCGGCGCGCAGCCGACCCATGTGAGCGACGGCGGCGTTGCACCGGCGTCGACGTCGAACACCTCGATCGATTCGCGCACGCCGTGGTGAACGACGTACAGCGCATGCCGTCCATTGGCGCCTGGCTTCAGATACACCCCGTGTGCCTTGAACAGATCCGGTTTCTCGAGCATGAGCGGACCGGGGCACGTGGGATAGCGCTCGGCGTCGAGCTGCTCGCGCTGGTCTGGCGCTGGGAAGACCGCCGTGGCGGTCTTGCTCCGCACGTTGATGAGATGCAGTCGGCCACCTTCGCGGTTGCCCGAGGCAATCGCCCACTCTCCACCGGGAAACACGGCGATGTCTTCCGGACTGACCATACCGCAGACGAACTTGATGTCACCAACCGGCGTGCACGGTGCTTCGCCAGGGACCGCGTAGTCGCGGGCCGACTGGGTTGCCGCCGGCGGCGTGGTGGCAGCTGGCACTGGTGCGGCTGCCGGCGCCTCGGCGCGTTCCGGCGCGCCGCACGCGAACACGAACGGCGCCAACACTCCACACACGGCCAGAATCGGTGCTTTCACTGTCCCTCCTCGTCGCGAACAACCCGTCCTTCTCCCCCTCCAACGGGGCGGATTATGACCGGTGGACGCACCCAGGGCAAGACACCCGGGCGCGTCCGCACGCCTTGACGCAATTCATCCTTGCTCAACGCGCTCCAGTGACGCTTGAGCGCCAAACTGCTTCAGCACGCCGATCAGCGTGTCGCTGTCCCGGTACCCGGGGGCGTCAGCGTGCTTACGGCAGACCGAATGTCAACACCGTGTCGGTCGCGATCACGGTGACGTATTGCCGGCCGCCGACTCGATATGTCAGAGGACTCGCCCTTACACCTTTCTCGGTATGAAACATGAACAATTCCTTGCCCGTGTGCGCGTCCAGCGCGTAGAACTCGCCCACGTCGCCGCCTTGAAACACCAGGTCGCCATCGGTGGCCAAGCTGCCCGCGCTCCCGATATTGGTCCGCGATTTGTGCTCAGCCTGCCACGCGACTTCACCTGTGGCCGGATTGTACGCAGTGACGGTTTCGGTTGGTGACACCCCCGTGTTGTTGTCGCGCTCCAGCATGTCGAGCTGACCACCCGGCGTCGTGTCGATCAATGTCTTGTCCAAGGCTTTGGTGAGGAACGAAATTGCCGCATTCTTCCCTGTCACAAACAACAGACCGAGTTTCGGACTGTATGACGGCGATCCGAAGCTCGATCCACCGTGGGAGACGATGTAGTGCTCCTTGGTGGAATACGGCGTATATATCTGTCGTGCGCGCTTCGCCAACTGCGGGTCCGAGATCATGGGGAAGGTGGAGCAAAACGGTTGCATCGGAACGCCCTTGGCCGTGTACGGGAACGGCTGCGTCGGCCACGGCTCCTCGCCGGGCACGTCGGTCGTCGTGGGCACACTCATCTCGACGATGGGATTGATCGGCTTTCCGTCTTGTCGATTCCACAGGTACAAAAGACAATTCTTTCCTGCCGAAGCGACACCCTTGATCGTTCGCCCTCCGGCCGTGACGTCGAAGAGTAACGGCCCGGTCACCAAATCCCAGTCCCACAGATCGTGGTGAATGGTTTGCGAGTACCAGACAAGCTTTCCGGTATCCAGGCGCAGCGCAATGACGCTGTTCGTAAAAAGATTCATGCCTTTGCGCGTGTTCCCGGCATAGTCCGGAAAAGGATTACCCGAATTGATGTAGATCATGCCCAGTTCGGGATCGATGACCGGTGTATTCCACGTCCCGCCGCCGATCCGATCGCCGCTCCACGTGTCTTTGGCGATCTCCCATCCGTCGTCGGCGGGTCCCTGCGGAACGGTGCTGAACGCCCATTTGATCGCACCCGTGCGGGCGTCGACAGCCACCGTGATCCCACCGGTAATGCGCTTTTCCGATTGCGCGAGCCCGAGGTACAGCATTCCCTTGTAGAAAATAGGTGGTGCGGCCATTTCGTAGCCGGTGGGATCTTTCTGCGGATATTTGAACCGCACCGCCGCGTCAGCAATCTGGAGCCTACCCTTGTTGCCGAACGACTCCAGGCCTTTTCCTGTTCTGGCGTCCACGGCATAGAGAACAGCCTGCGCTCCAGTACCACCGTAGGCGAAGATGATGTGACCGCCATCCGACGCAGGTCCGCGCCGGCCGAGCGTCGAGCCGGTGAAGGAAGGCGCGACCGAATACTTCCAGCGCAGGGCGCCGGTGCTCGCGTCCAGCGCGAACAGCGTTGAACCTGCGTTGAAGTACATCGCGCCATCAAGGACGATCGGCGTAATCTGGTTGACGATGTCGGTCGCATCGAGCTTGTAAGACCACTTTTGGACCAGCCTGCTGACATTCGATGTCGTGATCTCATTGAGAGGCGAGCTGCGGCCGCCGCCAATCTCTAGGTTGTGCTGCGGCCAGTCGGAAATATCAGCCTGGGAGGAGCGACGCGCATCCGCCCGAGCGTCCTGACCTCGTCGAGCTGCCAACAGAGGAAGTGAGGCTGCGGCTATGATCGCGAGCCCGCCCACGAGTATGGTGGCCAACTTGCGATGCATCATCTCTAGCTTCATCAGACATTCCCCCAAAGCGCAGTCACACGCATCCGTCCTTGATACTCTTCTACCGGACGATAGGAAATACTAGGGCTGTTCTGCGGTTAGCATAACGCCCGTTCTCAGGCCCTCCCGCTCCAACAGCGCGGATAAGGCCCTGTTTCGGCTGATTATCGTCAAATAGGCGTGAATACCCAAAGGGAAATGCCCGTCGGGCAACAGGAACGCCGAGCCGCGCCGACACCCCTCCTCGCGGAACGCGACACAGGCCTGATTGATTTCAGCACGGCCCCCACCACGCTCATGCGGGGATTCCCAACCGATACGTTCGCCGGCAGCCACGCGGCGCTCGTGAACGTGGAGTACCGCTTCCCACTATCGCGGCCGCAGCGTGGCTTCGGCACCTGGCCGCTGTTCGTCCGGGCGATTCAAGCGGCGGTTTTCACGGACGTTGGCCATGTGTGGACCGCCAGTTTTCGTGCGAGCGACGGGAAGGCGTCCTCCGGCGCGGAGCTGTCTGTCGACACCGTCCTGGGTTTCCAGCTGCCGGTCACCGCCACAGTCGGCACCGCCTGGGGGCACGACGGCAGCGGCAAGGTGCCGGATGCCACGGCGTTCTACGTTCAGCTGGGACAGGGCGTGGCGGGGAACAGGCGCGTCGCTTCATCGCTCTCGACAAGCGCACCGGCGACATCATGTACGTGGCGCACCCCGGCGGCCGCCCGTACGACACCGCGTATTCCTCGCCGCTGATCGCGACGATCAACGGCGTCCGCCTCCTCATCGCGGGGTTGGGCGACGGCGCGGTCCACGCCATCAAGCCACAGACCGGCGAAAAGGTCTGGAGCTTCGTGGCGGCGAAGCGAGCGATCAACACGGGCGTCGCCGTGAAGAACAACAGCGTCCTCATCTCGCACGGCGACGAGAACCTCCAGGGCAACGCGCTCGGAATGATCGCGGCCATCGACGGGTCGCAGACCGGCGACATCAAGACGACGCTCTGGTCGTCGCAGGGGATTGAGTACGGGTACTCGTCTCCCATCATCGATGGGCAGGTGCTCTACCAGATCGACAATGGATCGACCCTGCGGGCGTACGACGTCGAAAGCGGTAAAGAGCTCTGGATGCGGCCGCTCAGCTCGGCGCAGAAGGCGCCGCCGGTTTTCGCGGACGGAAAGATCTACGTCGGCACCGACGCCGGCAAGTTCTTCATCGTCCGGCCGCGCGTGGATCGTGCGGAGATCGTGAACGAGGTCGAGCTGCCCAACAGCACCAACAGCTGCTGCGGATCCGAAGGAACGCCGGAACAGGTGCTCGCCGGCGCGGCCGTTTCGCGCGGGCGGGTATTCTTCGTCTCGAGCGACGCCGTGTACGCGATCGGTTCGCGGCGAGCGACGTCGCCCACCGGCTTTGCCGTGGACGAGGCGGCCGGGCGCGGACAAGGGGAGCCGGCCCATGTACAGGGCTCGCCGACGGCGCTG
>ORMF012271448.1_pt1 | contig 23332 bp, 19 predicted proteins | sample 1779871 | NCBI WGS metagenome assembly ORMF01 (sample SAMEA104232316, study PRJEB22302) | groundwater metagenome | biome: forest; feature: aquifer; material: groundwater | place: USA | collected 2011-08-07 | depth 5.4 m | reverse complement strand
GTGCGGTTCGCCTAGTTATCAATCAAAGACTAAAAGGATGCGGGATCTTCTGGAAAGTTGAAAATGCGAATGCAATGATAACGCTGCGGTCATTTTATAAAGCTGAATGATGGGATATGCTTATGGATATGGATATGGGAGTTAGAGGTGGAGTATCAATGACGTTAAATTACCAACAATAATGGATTGCTCCCTAACATTAAGCTCTATAGACTTTATTGACAGAATGTTTCATCCTGTCAATAAGGTAGAAAATGTCTTTTTCTGAATGTGAAAAAGATATAAAATTAACTTCAAATTGTGACGGCGAAAGATAAATACCGTTTTCAAGCATCAATTTATAATATTCAGCGAATTTCCCAGTATTACATTCTTTGACTTCATCCAAATTATGAGGTTGAGATGATATTCCAAAATATAATGTAAAAAGACCTTTAAATTCATTTAAAAACACTGGCAGCTTATTTTGATTGGCAAAATTATTTATCTCAAAAGCTATATTCTTTGAAAACAATTCATTTTGGGAGTAGTTCATGGTGTAAAGCTTTTTTAATGTAGTTAAGCCTGCTGAAGAAGCGACAGGATTTCCACTAAGAGTTCCTGCCTGATAAACACTACCGTCAGGTGCAAGAAAATTCATTATGTCCGCTCTGCCTCCAAATGCAGCCAAAGGCATGCCTCCACCAATAATTTTACCCAAAGTTATTAAATCAGGCATAATATCTATCTTATCTGCATAAGCCCCATAGTTGCAACGAAACCCTGAAATAACTTCATCAAAAATCAACAGAGAACTATATTTATTTGTAATCGTACGAAGTGAATTTAAAAATTCTTCATTTGGAAGCACTAAGCCCATATTACCTGCGATGGGTTCTATAATAACGGCTGCTATACAGTTGCCGTATTTTGCAAAAGTTGCATTTACGGATTTCATATCATTATAACGACATACAATAACATCAGAAGTAACTGCAGATGGAACTCCAGCTGAAGTTGATATAGAATTAGTCAACAAACCACTTCCAGATGAAACTAAAAGATAATCGGCATGCCCGTGATAACATCCATCAAATTTTAAAATTTTATCCCTTCCTGTAAACCCTCTTGCCAGTCTGATTGCACTCATTACAGCTTCAGTTCCAGAATTTACAAGGCGCACTTTTTCAATGCATTTTACAGAATTAACAATCATTTCAGCTAGTTCTAATTCAAGCTGTGTACATGTGCCGAAAGTTAATCCCAATTTAGCTGTCTCAGCGACAGATTCTATTACATCTAGATCTGAATGTCCTAAAATCAAAGGCCCCCATGATGCACAATAATCAGTGTATTCACATCCATCTACATCGAATATTTTACAACCTAGCCCACGATTCATATAAATCGGGTCCATAGCTAAAGCTTTGAACGCTCTTACTGGACTATTCACGCCGCCTGGAATAACTTTTAAAGCCCTATCAAATAATAAACTTGAATTATTCAACTCACACCTTCCATTTATTTTATGGGACACTCAAAAAGCTAATATCTTATCATATTGATTTGCCCAATACGAAAGAATTATATCTGCCCCTGCCCGTTTAATCGACATTAAAGATTCTCTTGCCATAGGATAGAGATCGCCATAACCACAAGACGCGGAAGCATGTATCATTGAATACTCGCCACTCACATTATAAGCAGCAAGAGGCAGCAACGTACGCTCTTTAATTTTATTTATTATATCCAAATAAAAAAGAGCAGGTTTAACCATCAAAATATCTGCACCTTCAGCTTCATCTAGCAGAGATTCAAGAATAGCCGTTTGAGAATTACGAAAATCAGCCTGATAACTCTTTCTATCGCCATATGTTGGTGCAGAATCTGCAGCCTCTCTAAATGGACCGTACATTGATGATGAAAATTTAGTAGAATAACTCATCAAAATTACATCATGGAATTTATTCTCATTAAGAATATTTCTGATACATCTAACCTGACCATCCATCATAGCACTAGGAGCTACGCAATCAGCACCAGCTGCTGCATGCGATAAAGACTGTTTTGCCAAAACTTCATTCGTTTCATCATTTAGAACATTTCCATCAAAGTCTATTATCCCGCAATGTCCATGTGGTGTATACGAACAAAGACATACATCAGTCGCAACAAAAAGATTAGGAAAAGTATGCTTAACAGCTCTTACAGCAGTTTGAGTTATTCCATTTTCAAAGTAGGAATAAGATCCATTTTCTGATTTCAATGAGCGATTTTCAGGAACAGCAAAAATCATAATACCACCGACACCAAAAGAAACAACTTTTTCAACCTCTTTTAAAAGTTCGTCAACACTCATTCTAAATTGATTAGGCATGTTTTTTATAGGATTTTTTACATCTTTACCTTCTACAATAAAAACAGGCCAAATCAATTTTTTGGGAGGTGGCATCGAAAGAGCAAACATATCTCTAATAGTTTGATTTTTTCTAAAGCGTCTCAACCGCAGGTCAGAATAATTTAACATAGCAAAGCCTTAAAATAGTCAGATTAACATTTGGTAAGATAAGAACAGATTATTCAGCAAAACTTATCAGGCTGTTTATGCTCACTGCAAAGATAAACTCTGTGTTCCGATTCAATTATTTCATCATGAAACAAGTCTGAAACGAATTCAGAAGAAGCCAATTTATAGAAGTGATCAGCATTTATATTACTATTAACTGTATTAGACAAATGATAAGCTAAAGGAAACGAGACATCTTCCACGACACTGCTGCTTTCCAAATCTGTAACAATGAACTCAACATCTTCCCAAGAATTAACTTTTTTTATACTCATCTTTTATCTCATTTCATTTCAAATTTTCCGAAATGACTAATTATCACATATTAAGTTAAGACAACAAAGCTTTAAAATAACATAAACTATTAAAAAATAAAGCAGTTACCTCAAAATTCATCTTTAATTTGTGAGTATCTATAGCGAAGCTATTCCAAAAATTTCTTAATTTATGATAAAATAGCTTCAAATTTGATGTGAGTTTTTCTAAAACCAATTAGTCATGGGTATACATACTAGGAATTTTAAGTTATTCTCTTTTTTAATGTATTGTTTTTTTAATAAAACAAACTTAGACTTGCAGATATACTCATGCGCTTTGAGCTTTAGGTATTGCACAGCATTGCTCCACGCTCAATTATAAAAATTTCACGGCATAAATTTAACATACGTTAAGTATAACTCTTAAGTTCAAAACATAAACACTTTCAGGATCTCAGGTAATTTTTAACAATGATTTTCACCAAAAACAAAAAAAGTATTTCATTTATTGTATTGTTGATGGCAATTACATTTTGTCTATTTTCATGTTCCGTAACCAAATTAAATAAAGATTCTCAAATTCAACCTATAGAAAACATTAAAAAGGAAAATATATCAGAAACAACAGCTGTTCAAAATACACTTACATCTCCATACAGCCAGGTCGTTTCAAATACTGTTGAGCTTTTTGAAGCTATCTCAAAAATACCACCACAGGGAGGAACTATTACCATTAAAGCTGGTATTTATTTGATTAATAAAGAGATGCATATAAATAGATCTAATGTTACATTAAAAGGCGAAAAAGGAGTTCTTTTTGAACTAAATAAAAATGCAAATGTGCCTGTAATACTTATTGGAACAGATAAAGAAACGCCGACAAAAGACGATGTAATAAAAAATATAAAAATATCAGATATAGAAATAAATGGATTGATGAAATATCAATCTTCTGAACTGGTAAAAGGGAAGCCGTGGATAAGAAACAACGGAATAGATATAAGGGCAGTGGACAATCTATGGGTAGATAATGTTGATATATATAACTGCAGAAGCGGTGGGATCGTTGCAAGTTGGCATTCAAGCAGAATATTTATTACAAATTCATCTTTTCATAATAACTTTTTTGACGGAATTGCACTTTACGACAGCGAAGATATTCATATATCAAATGTCAATTGCTATGGCAATGTTGGTGCCGGCGTTAGCTTAGACAACAATCTGCGTGATGTCCTTTTTAATGGAGGAATAATAAAAAACAACCGTGATGTAGGTATATTCGTACGAGACTCTGAAAATATAGCTTTCCATAATCTTCAGATAAGTAACAATGGGAATAGTGGATGTTTTATGGCACACTCTGTTTATGGAAGCACAAACGAAATAATTCCAAACAGCGGAGTCAAACGCCTTTATTTTCAAGGGTGCAGATTTATAGGCAACAAAGGGTATGGGATAGCATTAGCTTCAGAAAAAGATATGTCTCCAGGCAACAGTGTAGTATCATGCCTTTTTGCCGACAACAAATATGGTCCAATAAATGATCCCCATGATATTATAAATAAAGTTTCAAACATCTACCAAAAATAGGATAGGAAATTCAATTTGAATATACCGAAGGGATCTTAAAGGTTGGTTAATTTACGATAAAACAGATCCATACTTAATATGAGTTTTTCTAAAAGCAATTAGTTATGGGTATAAACTGATTTGAAAACTGATGTTTTCTCATTATATTGTTGTATCTAATGCGGGTGTAGCATAGTGGTAATGTTCCAGCTTCCCAAGCTGGCTAGGAGGGTTCGATTCCCTTCACCCGCTCCATTATTCTTCTTCACTGATTCTTTCCCATTTAGTTATTTCCCAAAAATATGATGTATTTAATTCTTAGTTAATTGTGCTTTTGTAAATGCTGTATATATATTATTTTTTGCATACTAAAATTTAAGATACGGGTTAGAAACTATGTTTAAGAAATTATTCAAGATTCAGAAAAAGTCCGATGAATTTAACATTCAACAGCCTGTCAAAAATGATAAAACAAGCCTCGAAGTCAAGCATGGTACTCAAGAATTTCCTGAGATAGAGTTAGATCCCGAAAGGAAAATAGAAGTTCAAGAAATAACTAAAGAGTGCCAAGTTGTAGAAAATTTCAAAGAACTTAATTCAAACACTAAAACAGAGTGCGACGTCGAATCTTCCAGCAATTCAGTATCTCAAAATACCGAAAACGAAATAAAACAAAAGATGCTCGCAATATGCACAAAAGCTGAAGAATTAAAAATGTCGGATAATTGGGGTATAACTAGGGACATGTTTTCCGATATAAAAGTTGAATTTGAAGATTTACAACAGCTTTCCAACAATCAAGAATATGAAACAAGATTTCAAGAATCATATTTAAAATTTCAAAATCGTTATGAAAATTACAAAAAAAATAAAAAAATAGTAGAAGAAAAAGAGGCACTATGCAAAAAAATTTCAGATTTTTTGGAACAGCCTGATCATAATACTATAAATGCAATAGATGAATACGTAACTTCATGGGATAAACTGGAAAAAGCACCTGAAAGGTACGAAGAAATTCTTGAAAAAAAATTCTTAAAACTCAAAGCTGAATACAATAATTATAGAGAAAATTTAGAAAACGAAAAAAAAATGTCTATTGCAGGCAAAAGCACGTTAGAAAATTTTTACTCAAAAATGCTTTCACTTACACATATACCCGAAATTACTCCTGCGGCTATAAACGAGGCAAAGCAAATCAAAGAAAAATGTGAAAAAATTATTGCTGATAACCCAATATTAGATGAGTATAAAAATAAACTTTTATCAGCATACGAGTCTCTAAAAGGTAAAATAGAAAATATTCAAAATGAATTGGAATCTGCAAAAAAATTAAATTCCGAAAGTGCAGCAGCTATATGCAAAGAAATTGAGGATATTATTCTATCACCTGAAGACATAAAATTAGGATTTACCCACATTAAAGAAATTGCGGGAAAGTGGGAAAAACTAGATATAAAGAATATCTCAGAAGAAGTAAAATCTAAATACAATTCACTATATAGTGAAATATCTTCCAAAATAAAATTTAATTATGAAAAACAAGATTGGGCTCGTTGGGAAAATTACACAAAAAAATTACTTCTTTGCGAAGAGATAGAGGCTCTTAAAAATGAAGTTAATACTTTTAAAATAGCTAAAGAGCTAAATACTTTGTGGGAAAAGTGGAAAAAAACAGGCAGTGTCCCTAAAGAGCATAATGAAACCATATGGGAAAGATTTAATTCCATAAGGCAAGAATTAAAGGAAAGATGCAATCTATTTTTTACCAACTTAAAAGAAGAATCTGCAAAAAATTTAGGAATTAAAGAAAAATTGTGCAATGAAGCAGAGCTATTAAAGGCACAAACCGATAATTTCGAAGAAACCGCTGAAAAACTCAAACAGCTGCAAGAAGAATGGAGAAATACAGGAAAAGCTCCAAACCCTCAAAATGAAGAACTTTATAATAAGTTTAGAAATGCATGCAATGACTTTTTTCAAAAAAGAGCAGATCACTATAACGAAATTCATAAATTACAAGAACAAAATAAAGAAGTTAAAAAAGGAATATGCACTAAAGCAGAAACTCTTCTTGCATATAAAATTGATGATAATGCATTTAGACTTGCTAAAGAATTAAGAGAAGATTGGAAAAACGCAGGGCATACGAACAGAAAAGATGAGCAAAAACTTTGGGAAAAATTTAACACTATTTTGGATCAGTTTTATCAAAAAGCTGACGCCGAAAAACCGCTAAACCTAGAGTTAAAATTGAATATATCAAGAAAATTGGATTCTATCTTTGATCTTGATTTTTCACTTTGCAAAATAAATGAACTGTATCAAATATTAAACCAAAGTCTCGATGAATGGTACTCAGTTGGATCAGTTCCAAAGGAGTCTGAAAGAAAAGCTTGGGAAACTTTCAAAAAATCCTATAACCAACTCCTCGATAAAATACATAATTTTGAACTGCACTCAATAGAAAATACTGCAGAAAATTTCTATCAATTAGAAAAAACTATCTTTACATTAAACAATTTCTCTGCAGATGATATTGACAAGATTAAAAATAGTTGGGATGAAACAATAAACCAGATAAATGATAAAATTTTAACAGATTCGTATGAAAAAAGATTTAATGCTCGCATTGAAAAAATTAAAATGAACCAAGAATTTTCTTTCGTTTCTGATTCTATATTAATTGAAAACTTAAAAACAAAAAGAAAATGCTGTTTACAGTTGGAACAATTTTCTGGAATTCAGCATAAAGAAGAACATAATTTAAATTCTAACACGTTGGCAGATGAACTAAAATTTGCAATAGAAAATAATTTTAGCGGTTCAAAACCATCATTTGAGTCTAATGAAGAGACCTTTTCACATGCAGATATAATTGAAATTTGGAATAACTCAAATCCTGTAAAATTAGAAGAATTTAAAAAAATAATGGAAAGATTCCTTAAAGCTCAATCTACTTATAACTTTAAGCAAATGGCAAACAACTTAACATCATTCAAAAGAAAAAATATCATTAATCACGGATAATAGACGTTTTTGCCAACATTTAATAAAAACGGTGCACATTGTGGAGGAGGCGTAGTAATAACTTCAACTATTCCTTTTCTATTTGGAAGTACCCAATAAAATGAATACTCCATTTTCTCGGAGTTATTCACTATTCTAGGATTTGTATCCTGCACTATACGAAGATCATCTGCCGATAAATTATTACAATTTTCTTGCACATACTGTCTAACACTGCTTATATGGTCAGCAGGATTGTCTTGTGGGAATAACTTTGCAAATTCAACGTCACTATCTGCACTGCTAAAATATGAGCCGCTCTTTTTACTGCTACACGAACTAAAAAGAACAATTAATATCGGCAGAAAGAAAAATATAAATAAATGTTTCCTTAAACAATTCTTATTCATCATAACACTTTAAATAAATTATTTTATACCACATTATAAACAAACTGAATCTGTTCGGGTAATAAACAAATTATAAGTCAATTGCCTGTACAAAATCAACAGCTTCCATATATAATTATATTTTAAAGTTATGCAGAAAATTGACTAAATATAGCGAAGTTATCTCAAAAATTGGTTAATTTTCGATAAAACTGCTTCAAATTTAATATAAGTTTTTCTAAAACCAATTTGTTGTAGGTTTAAATTCAATTTTAACTTTTGTTTCTCTTATTCTTGTATTAAAAAATAACACATTATTGGGGTAAATAATGAAAAAAACAGTAATACTACTCTCACTTCTTCTCTCTCTTGTAATTGCAGGGTGTATCCATCAGCAACAGATTCCTCCACCAATAGAAGGTACAAACCACAGTAAGATTCAGAGATTTTATTACATGCAGGATAATTGGAGTTATCTAAATAATAACTGGATTGTTAGCCAAAGAATTACCCCTTACGCTTTAGAAGCAATATTTAAGGTTTCTGAAAAAGAGGCACAAAGCGATGTATCTCAATTTATTATGATACAGAAAAGATATAATGGATTTGAGCGTTTTTTGACTTCAATAGACATTTATGGAATAAGATTTTATATAGAATAATTAGTGCCTAATCTTAAACATGCTATAGCGAAGCTATCCCAAAAATTGGTTAATTTGCGAGGAAATAGCTTCAAATGTAATATAAGTTTTTTTAAAGCCAATTTGTTATGAGTATAAATAATATAAAAATTAAAAACATGGCTCTTATTAAAGATGCAGAGATTGAGTTCTTACCAGGTTTAAATATCATTTCAGGAGAAACAGGTTCTGGGAAAAGCGTTATAATTAATGCAGTCAACATACTACTTGGCAAAAGAACAGACAAATCAATAATAAGACAGGATGAACCATTATGTGAAATCTCTGGAATAATCTCATTAGAATATAAAGCAAAATCTAAACTTCTTCCCATCTTAAACGAACACAACATTTCCATTGAAGATGATTCTCTGTTAATAAGAAAAATAATAACATCAACATTAACAAAAAACTATGTCAATGATGTGGCTGTAACGTTAAACACATTATCCAATATTAGAGACATTTTAATTGACTTTCACGGACCAAATCAAAATCACCTCATTCAAATACCTTCATATCAGCTTGATATGCTAGATGATTTTGCCATCTTAAATGATCTTAGGGAGAGTTGCAGCTTACTTTTTAAGAAAATATCTGAGAAAAAAAATGAGCTTAAAACCTTAACTGAATCATTCCCTAGACAGGATGAAATAGAGTTCTTTAAAAAATCAGTCAGAGAAATCGATTCTGCAAACTTAAAAGAAGGAGAAGATGAAGAGTTAAATGAAAGATATTCTCTCATTTCCAACTCAAAATCAGTGGCTGAAATACTTAATGCAGCTAAATACGAAATAAATGAGTCAGATTTTTCGATTTATAATCACCTCGTTTCAGTTAATAAAAAATTATATGAGCTTAAAAGATTTGATCTCGCCTCATTTGAAAAACTATCAACCAACACTGAATTTGTTATTGAAAACTTAAAAGAATTATCTAATGAAATAGAGAATTTTGCCGATTCTATAGAACTTGACGAGAATCAGCTAGCTGAGTTGGAAAACAGAATTAATACGATCTCATCTCTTAAAAGAAAATACGGAAAAACTGTAAAAGATATACAGGCCGTCCGAAAGGAATATAATCAAAAAATTGAAATGGCAGAAAATTTTGATAGCAAAATTCAAGAAGCAACTAAGGAATTAGATGCTATTCAAAAAGAATACTCTATCGTTTCATCCGCCCTTTCTAAAAAAAGAAAAGAGGCAGCACTTATTTTTTCGGCAAAAATCAAAAAAAAGTTGCAAATATTAGGTTTCTTGAAGTCAGATTTAAGCATAGAAGTTACTCAAATATCTCCAACTATTAACGGTATAGATAAGATCGATATTCTTTTCTCACCTAATCCAGGAGAATCTCCTAAATCTCTTAAAGAAATTGCTAGTAGTGGTGAGATATCAAGAGTCATGCTGGCAATAAAAACTGTTATTTCCGACAATGACGCTATACCAATCATGGTGTTTGATGAAATAGATGTTAATATTGGAGGCGAAGTCGCATTCAACGTAGGAACTGAGCTTTACAAAATAGGACAAAATCATCAAGTAATCTGCATTTCTCATCTTCCGCAGGTAGCAAGCTTTGCCGATAATCATATACATGTAAAAAAAGAGAGCGATGAAAATAGAACTTTGACGAAAATAAAAGCAATAACGCATAAGGAGAGAGTGTCTGAAATTTCAAGAATGCTTGGCGGTGGCGAAGCATCCATCATTCACGCCGAAGAAATTATAGACAAAAGTGAAAAAATTAAATCAATGGTTGATAAATAATTCCAGTAATAAGTAGATGAAGTCGATCATTTATTAACTGCCAAATATTTATTATAGCTTTTCATAACAATAAAACTCTCCGTTGCTGAAATACCTTCTATTTTAGCCAGCTTTTGACTGATAAAATCAATCAAACCATGCTTGACGTCTACCCAAGCTTCAACAAGCATATCAAACCTTCCACCAGTAATCAATACCGACACAACTTCTTCTAATTCTGATATTTGTGTAGCTTTACGGCATAAATCTTTGGTTTTAATTATATTAACACCAAGCACAATTAACTCTTTTCCTTCAATTATGTCAGGATTTATCAACCCCTTTACAGTCAAATAACCACTTGAAGTCAACTTAGATATTCTATTTCTTACAGTGCCTTCAGATATAGTAAGAAGAGAAGAAATTTCCTTATTGGTTATCCTTCCATCTTTGTTAAGTATTTCAATAATACTTCTGTCAATTTCATCGATCATAATAAACTTATCGCAATACGGTTATTTTTATCATTAACAAAAAATTAAGGATTAAGTTCAAAAGCCTAATCCTTAAAGATGTTTATAAAATCTGGCAATACAAAGTTTTAGCAATATGATTCATATTTCATATTATGAGCTTCAGCTACAGGCTTATTGGTCAACTTGCCTTTATAACAATTCAAACCTGACAAAATAGCTTTGTTTTCACGTAATGCTTTTTCTATTCCCATGTTTGCAATCTTCAAACCGTAGAGATTGGTTACACTTGTCAGAGCATAAGTTGAGCTTAAACTTACACAACCAGGCATATTTGCCACACAATAATGAACCACACCGTCAATAATATACGTAGGCTCATTGTGATATGTAGGCTTAGTTGTTTCAAAACATCCGCCCTGATCCACAGCTATGTCTACAAGAACTGTGCCTGGCTTCATTTTTTTAAGATCAGCACGTTTAATAAGTTTTGGTGCTGCTGCTCCAGGAATAAGAACTGCCCCAATGATAAGATCAGCCTCACGAATGACTCTATCAAGATTATAGCTGTTTGAATATAATGTTGTAATTGAACTTCCAAAAATGTCATCCAACTCAGCCAAACGTTTAGCTGAAATATCGAGAATAGTTACATCAGCTCCCATTCCAACAGCTATTTTACATGCATTTGTACCTGTAATGCCGCCACCTAAAATTACAACTTTACCTCTCCTTGTTCCAGGAACTCCACCAAGAAGAATGCCTTCTCCGCCATATGTTTTTTCAAGATATTTAGCCCCTTCCTGCACTGCAAGTCTGCCAGCAATCTGAGACATTGGAATTAACAATGGCAACGAACCATCTTCTTCCATAACCGTTTCATAAGCTATAGCTATAATTTTTGCATCAAGCATCGCCTGTGTAAGAACCCTGTCAGGAGCCAAATGAAAGTATGTAAAAAGTATCTGTCCTTCATGGAAAAGAGTGTACTCTTCCTTAAGTGGTTCTTTCACTTTAATTATCATTTCGCAATCTTTACAAAGTTTTTTTCTATCTGATTCTATCTTGCAGCCTTTTTCCACATATTCACTATCTGAAAAACCTGAACCTATTCCTGCGCTTGCTTCTATTATTACTTCATGTCCTGCACGAATGTATTCAGATGCACTATCAGGTGTCAATCCTACTCTGTATTCTTCTTTTTTAATCTCTTTTAACAATCCAATTTTCATGATATTATTCCCCTTTTATATTATATTTTTCCTATTTTACTACAAATCGTAAATTTTATAGCAATTAACAGGTGATAATACTTAAAATATAATTATCTTAATAAATAAAATCAAAGCAATTTTTTACATATTATCCAAAATTTAAGTAACAATAATAATATATATGCAATAAGGTTAAGATTATTTGACTTATACGCAAAGAAACGGAGAAAACAGATGAAAGGTCGCGATAGTGGAATGCCAGATGAAAATTTTTGGTCAACTTTTTTCAATCCTACAGGCATTGTTAATGCTCTTATAGGCAAAATTAACGAAGACATCGCAGAATTTGGTTCTGGGTACGGAACATTCACAATCCCTGCAGCAAGTCTGACAAGTGGCAAAATTTATGCTTTTGACATAGAAAACGAAATGATAAAAATGCTGCAACAGAAAGCGTCTCTTAATTCAATAAAAAACATCTATCCTCTTGCAAAAGATATTCATATTGAAGGAACAGGTCTGCAATCCTCAATCATGGGGCATGTTATGATCTACAATCTTCTTCATATAGAAAAACCGATAATACTTTTGAATGAAGCAAGAAGAGTACTTAAAACAGGCGGGACAATATCCATCATCCACTGGAGAAGCGACATACAAACACCACGTGGTCCAAGCTATGATATAAGGCCTACACCCGAAAAATGTACAGATTGGCTTGTTCACGCAGGATTTATTAAAATATCCAATGTCGATATAAGTCAATTCGCTCAATATCATTTTGCATTAACTGCTCAAAAAGAGTATTAACACATTATAATTAGAAAGTTAAACTCATATATCAAGCTGTTCAAATGAGTCGCTGCCATTTAAAATAGATTGATATCTATTCAAAAGTGGTCGAATTTCATTAGCAATGAACTCTGTCACCTGTTGCGGTGCTCTGCCGATAAAGTCAGCATGATTCATTATGTCGTCTATATTTGTTATTTTAGAAAAAAGCTGATCTGCTTTAATTCTTGAAATAAGATCATTTTCAAGTCCCTCTTCTTTCACTTTTTTTATAGCTTCCATAGAATGTTTCCTTATAGCCTCATGAACAGCCTGTCTATCGCCGCCAAGCTTAACTGCAGCCATAATGATATTTTCAGTAGCCATGAATGGTAGCTCACGTTCAATTCTAGAACTAATTACTTTAGGCCAAATCTGAAGTCCGCTCGCCACATTAAAAACTATTGACAATACTACATCCAGTCCCAAAAAAGCTTCGCCAAGTATGATTCTTCTGTTAGCTGAGTCGTCCAAGGTTCTTTCAAACCACTGATTTGAATGCGTATTTGCTGCATTAGCAGGCAGTGACATTATATAGCGTGCCAATGAACAGATACGTTCACATCTCATTGGATTTCTCTTATATGCCATTGCACTTGAACCTATCTGTTTTGTTTCAAAAGGCTCTTCTACTTCACGTAAATGTGAAAGAAGCCTTATATCACCTGCAAATTTATAGCAACTCTGTGCAATCCCAGATAGAAGTGAAATAATATAATAATCAACTTTTCTCGTATAAGTTTGCCCGCTCACTGAAATAGAAGATAAAAATCCCATTTTTTGACTCACAAGCGTATCAAGCCTCATTACTTTTTCATGATTGCCCTCAAAAAGAGCTAAAAAACTTGCTTGTGTTCCAGTTGTCCCCTTCACGCCTCTAAAAGGAAGATGTTCAAGCTCAAATTCAACTCGTTGGAAATCAAAATAAAGATCTTGAAGATAAAGCGAAAATCGTTTTCCAAGAGTTGTAAGCTGTGCTGGTTGAAAATGTGTAAACCCCAAAACTGGCAAATCTGCATATTTTTCAGACAATGAAGCAAAAACAGCTATCAACTTAAGAAGTTTTGTCTTGACAAGTTCCAGTGATTCTTTAATCTGGATGAGTTCAGTATTGTCTGTGACATAACAGCTTGTCGCGCCCAAATGTATTATCGACATAGCATTCGGACACTGTTCGCCAAAGGCATGAATATGACTCATTACATCATGCCTAAGCTCTTTTTCAAGCAGCTCTGCTCTTTCAAAATCAACATCATCCAAATGTGAACGCATTTCATTTATCTGCATATCAGAAATATTTAATCCTAGTTCTTTTTCTACCTCAGCTAAAGCAAGCCAAAGTCGCCGCCATGTTGAATGTTTTTTTTGTGCAGACCAAATAAAACTCATCTGTTTGCCGGCATATCTTCCTGCCAAAGGACTTTCATACACTGAATAGTTTTTCACGCCAAACTCCGTTTAGTCTATTTTACTTAAAATATCTGCTAAATGCTTCCAGAATCTTTCTACTGTTTTTATCTCACAGTATTCACGCACCGAATGAGCATCTTTAATTGTTGGGCCTATCGAAATCATATCCATTCCTTCGAATTTATCTCCAATCAAGGCACATTCCAAGCCAGCATGCACAGCCAGTACTTCAGGTTCAACATTAAAACATTCCCTATATGAATCTCTAGCTATTTTGAGCAAATATGATTCTTCTGACGGAAGCCATCCTGGATAATAGCCTGAATGTTTAATTTTAGTTGCCTCTGCCATTTCAAAAATTGCGCTAAGTCTGTTAGCCATATCTATTATTGAACTATTTACCGAACTTCTACTCAATATCGTTAAGGATATAGAATTATTTTCACTAGCAATAGAGCCGATATTAATAGAGGTTTCTACCAAATTTTTAATGGTATCATGCATCTTTATAATTCCAAAAGGTGTTGCATAAATAGCATTAAACAGAGAATTAGAAACTTTTTTTGGTAATACTTTTAATTCAGCATTTTTTTCTTTTTCTAAAACAAACGCCATATTAGGCTCAGTAACATTACATTCGGCCTTAATTTTAGATGAAATATCTTCAAAAATAGATTTTAATACACTTACTTCTGAGGATTTAATAGCAAGAAAAGCATCTGCGTTAGAAGCTATTACGTTTCTTAAAGTACCACCAGAAAAAGAAACAAGTCTTAAATCAGCTTTACGGTTAATTTCCCATAAAACCCTATTTAACATTTTAATTGCATTTGCTCTGCCAAGATGAATATCTCCGCCTGAATGACCGCCATTCATACCAAAAAGCTTAATTTTATAACCTAAAAAATCAGGCTCTGGTGTTTCACTTTTAAAATTAAAATAGATATTTGTATCAATTCCACCTGCGCATCCTATAAATATCTGCCCATCATCTTCTGAGTCAAGATTAAGAAGAAGTCTGCCATCTATCAATTTAGGATTCAAAGCTTTTACGCCTGTCATTCCAGTCTCTTCGTCTATTGTGAAAAGCGCTTCAATCGGTCCATGTTCAATATCGTCGGATTCCAATAACGCCATCATTGCAGCTACACCGACACCATTATCAGCTCCTAATGTCGTAGATTCTGCACGAATTACGTTTCCGTCAACATATGCATATACAGGATCAGTGTCAAAATTATGCTTCGATTCAGCTGTTTTTTGAGGTACCATATCTATATGAGACTGCAGTACAACAATTTTTTTCTTTCCTGATGTAGAAGGTTTTTTGATAATAACATTTCCAATTTCATCGCGAAAAGTATCCAAATTTAATGACTTGCCAAAATTATATATATATTCGGAAAGCTTCTCTTCTTTTTGTGAGGCTCTTGGAATACCAAGTATTGAATCAAAGTGTTTCCATAACAAAGCAGGCTTCAATGATTCTCCATCTTTTAAATACTTCATGTTAATCAATCCTTAATTTTTAAACAATTACCAATAAACGTAAGCGTATAAGATACCACCCTAAACTTCAAAACCAAAAAACTCAAAAACATTTAACGCTTTTTTATGTTTCGTTAATTGACGAAATATAAAAAAATACTACATTGACACTTATAGTAAAACCAATTTTTAAAATACTCTCGGCATAATTGGTTCTAAAAACTTAAATAAGTGTTAAATATGAAAGAGTTACTAAAAGAGTTAAAAGCGCTTGCTGACCCTACACGTCTTAGAATAATAATGGCATTGAGAAATGAAGAAGTTTGCGTTTGCCATATTACAGAAATGATGGGGCTTTCTATCTCTACTATTTCAAAACATCTCTCAATTTTATATGATGCTGGAATAGTTGAAAGGAAAAAAACAAGCCGTTGGATATTCTACAAACTACATGAAAAGAAATTAGAAACAGACAAAAACATAACTTTCGATGTAATAGAAAAGCTTAAAAATGAACCTTTATTCGCAAAAGACAAATCATTCTTGAAAAATTTATTAACGCAGAATATTGACTCGATATGCCTCAAAGGATAAAACCAAGCTTTGTGCAAGTTTTTAAAAACGCTTTATTAAAGATATATAAATAGGTGAATATTGATGAATGATGAAAAAAATAAGGAATGTTGTAGTTCTTCATGCTGTGAAAGTTCATCGCCTAATGGGTATGGGTATGCAGCAGGCATGATAACAACTGTAGTCGGTAATATTGTTCGAATAAACAGTTTAAATACGTTTAAAGATAAATTTGAACATTTCAAATGCAGAGTAAGTTCATTTAGAAATGAGTACAAAATAGAGCCCAAACTTTATGCTTTAGGCAATCCTGATGCAGATTCGGACGTTTTTGTATCTGCAAACTATAAATATTCGTTTGATCACCTTCGCCGTGACCTTTCAGGGCTGAACTGCTGGATTCTTGCAATTAACACAAACGGTATAAATGTGTGGTGTGCTGCAGGTAAGGGAACTTTCGGAACTGGAAGGGTTGCACTTGCAATTAAAAAAAGCAGACTCACAGAGATAGTATCTCATAAGAAAATAATTCTGCCTCAGCTTGGAGCAGTAGGTGTAAGTGCTCATGAAATCAAAAAGCAGACAGGATTTACAGTGGTATACGGTCCTGTTTATTCTAAAGATATTAAAAATTTTATTAATTCAGGTTACACAGCCAATGAGGAGATGAGGAGCATAAAATTTCCATTTAATGAAAGAGTTAAAATAGCACCACTGGAGCTTATTCCTGCACTTAAACCTTTTTTATGGGCCGCTTTGATTGTAATGGTTATTACAGGAATTACTGGAACAGGAATAATTTTTTCACAGATGTATGAATTTGGGCTTCCGCTTATTATCTTGGGATTCATTGCAATTCTATGCGGAACGGTTTTAGTCCCTATTCTTCTTCCTTTTCTGCCGTTTAAATCTTTTGCTGTTAAAGGTATGATACTTGGGTTTATTCCATCCATTATAGCAATATTTAGCATTCCTTCAGTTGTCCTTATAGTTTTCAGTTGGATAGTTTTCCCAGCAGTTTCTTCTTACTATTCTCTACTACTAACGGGATCTACTACTTTCACTTCACCTTCAGGAGTAGAAAAAGAATTGAGGAAAGCCATTCCTCTTTATTTTATAGCTTTAGCTGCAGCCATAATTTGCCTTGTTCTTTATAAACTTATTCATTTTGGAATATTATGATGAAATATTTATCTAACGTCGTATCACTTGAATTTAATTCAAATAAATGCAGAAAGTGCATGATGTGCACGATTGTATGCCCTCACAGAGTCTTTGAATTTAAAAACAATGAAATTGTAATAAATGATAGAGACAGATGCATGGAATGTGGAGCGTGCATGAAAAACTGCCCTTTTGACGCAATTTCTCTTCACCCAGGAGTGGGTTGTGCAACCGCAATTATACGAGGCATGCTTACAGGAAAAGAACCTTCATGCGATTGTTGACGCAGAATCTTACTTTTTCTTCCACTTATATTCAATAATTTTCTGAATTGTCACATAAAATGCTGGTATTATAATAGTGCCAAGTATTGCAGCCATTATCATACCGCCAAATACAGCTGTTCCGAGAGATCTTCTACTCGCAGAGCTTGGACCTGTTGAAATAACCAATGGCAACACTCCTAAAATAAAAGCAAATGATGTCATAATGATTGCCCTGAAGCGAAGCTTTGCCGCAATTTCAGCGGCATCAAGAATAGGTTTCCCTGTAGCTCTCTGCTCTTTAGCAAATTCAACGATCAATATTGCTGTTTTTGCTGCCATACCAAACAAAAGCGCAAATCCTATCTGCACATAAATATTATTATCAATTCCTGCTATCATAATAGCGATCAATGCCCCAAAAAATGCAACAGGCACTGACAAAATCACAGCAAAAGCTATAAGCCAGCTTTCATATTGAGCAACAAGAAAAAGATAGATAAAAGTAATTGCTAAGATGAAAATTATAACAACCATATTCCCCGCAAGAATTTCTTGGTATGCTGTTCCTGACCACGAATAAGTCATATTGTCAGGGAATACGTCATCAGCAATTCGATCCATTTCGGCAATCGCCTGCCCACTGCTATAGCCAGGGGCTGATTCGCCTATTATCTCAAGAGAATTTAACAGGTTATAATGGTTTACTACATTTGGTCCAAATGTAGCTTTAGTCGTTATAAAAGTACTTAAAGGAACTTTGTTTCCATCTTTATTTAAAACATAAAGTGCATTCAAATCTTTAACCTGATTTCTAAACTCCTCTTGCGACTGTAAAAGAACCTGATAAACCTGCCCGTATTTATTAAACTGATTTACATAATAAGTTCCCCAATAAGATTCAATAGTAGTAAACAATGTTCCTAAATCCACTCCCATTTTCCTTGCTTTTTCTCTATCAATGTCGAGATATACTTTTGGCACATTTGCACGGTATGTCGTATTTAAACCTGACAAAACAGAAGACTTGGACGCTATGCTCAAAAACCGTTCCATAACGGAAGCTAAGCCTGTAGAGCTGCTTCCTACTGTCTGCTGCATTTCAAACTGAAATCCATTAGCTGTACCCAACCCTTGTATCGGAGGTAAATTAAAGGCAAATGCAATAGCTCCAGGTATTTTTGACAACGCCATATTAGTTTTATTTATCAACGCATTTATTTGGGTAGCAGGCGATGTTCTTTCATCCCATGGATTTAAATTTGCAATTGCAAACCCATAATTAGAAGATGTGCTTTGGCTCAAAATCGAATAGCCTGGAACGGAAAGTACATTAGCTACCCCAGGAGTAGAAGTTAAAAGATCAGTAACCTGCCGCATAACATCATCAGTTCGATTAAGAGAGGAACCATTAGGAAGCTGTACATTAACAAAAAAAGCCCCTTGGTCTTCACTTGGTATAAATCCAGATGGAATTTTACCATACATAAACCCTATTAAACAAAGTATAATTACAAAACATATTCCAACAGCAATAAGCCTCCGTATTAAAAAGGAGACCGTTTTGTTATATTTCTCCGTTATGAAATTAAAAATTTTATTAAAATATCTAAAAAATATGAACTCTTTATGTGGTTTGTTTGATAAGAAAATCGAACATAATGCTGGGCTCAAAGTAAGTGCATTTAAAGCAGAAAGACATACGGCAACTACAATAGTCACGGCAAATTGGCGGTAAAGCTGCCCTGTAATTCCAGGCAAAAAAGCTACAGGGATAAATGTAGCCAATAAAACGGCAGTAGTGGCTATTATCGGTGAGGTAACTTGTTCCATTGATTTTAAGGTAGCAGGCTTAGAATCTAAGCCCTCTTCTTCCATGATTCGATGCACATTTTCAGTCACGACAATTGCATCATCTACCACTATGCCTATTGCTAGAATCAATCCAAAAAGTGTTATTAAATTGATTGAATACCCCAAAAGTAAAAGTATTGCGAAAGTACCAACTAAAGATACAGGTATGGCAATAGTTGGAATCATAGCCGAACGCCAATCTTGAAGGAATAAAAAAGTAACTAATATGACAAGAATTACTGCTATAAAAAGTGTGCTTACTACCTCATCTATCGAAGCTACTACAAACTTTGTTGTATCATAAAGAATATCAACTTTTATACCTGGTGGAAATTTTTTAGAAAGACTGGCTATTTCGTCTTTAACTGCCTGCCCTGTTTGAAGTGCATTTGCATCAGGCAATTGGTAAATGGCGAGCAGTGCTGCAGGTTTATTATTTAACAAACCGTATGCAGAATAACCATTTGCACCTAATTCAACTGTTGCTATATCTTTAATTTTTACATATGCACCATTTGGAGTACTTTTTATTATAATATTTTCGAATTCAGAAACTTCACTAAGCCTTCCCTGAGTCAAAACCGTATATTGAAACTGTGTATTGTTTAATCCTGGAGGAGCACCAACCTGTCCTGACGACACCTGCATATTTTGACTTTTTATAGCTGCTACCACATCATCTGCAGAGACTTTCAACGTTGCCATTTTAGTGGGATCAAGCCAAATTCTCATGGCATAGTTCTGACCGCCCAAAACAGATGCCTGCCCTACGCCTGGAATTCTCCCTACTGGATAAAGAAGATTAATTGTTGTAAAATTGCTGAGGAACGTATCATCAAACTTTCCACTTTCAGAATGAACTACAGCAATTAGAAGCATATCTCCTGATTGTTGTTGAACTGTAATTCCCTGATTAACTACCTCTATAGGCAGCGTTGACATTGCATTAGAAACTCTGTTATTTACATTTACTGTGTTCATGTTTGGATCACTGCCAACCTCAAAAGAAATCGTAATCGAGCACGTTCCATTATCTGTGCTTACAGAGCTCATGTAAATCATATTTTCAACGCCGTTTATCTGCTGTTCCAAAGGAGTTGTAACAGTTGCAGCCACTGTTTCTGCACTTGCTCCAGGATAACTTGCAGTTACAGATACCTGAGGTGGTACAATGGAAGGATATTGAGCTACAGGAAGACATTTTATTGCGACTCCTCCTGCAATAAGTATTAAAATTGCTATAACAAAGGCAAACTTTGGCCTAGATATAAAAAATTTACTTATCATTATTCAAATACTCATTAAGGTTTATTGTAGTTGGTGCGACCTTTTCTCCATCTTGTATTTTTTGAGCGCCTTCGTAGACAACAAGATCTCCTTCTTTCAAACCGTCTTTAACCTCAATAAAAATACCATATAATGCCCCTACTTTGATGTTCTCTCTCTGCACCGTGTTATTTTTGTCTAGAACAAAAACATAGCTGCCGATTTGATCCTGCTGCATAGCGGCCTGAGGCATTAATAAAGCAGACTTTGAAACTTTATCCTGCATTACTACTGTTGCGTAAGAACCAGGAATCAACAGCCTATCTTTATTTTCGAAGGTTCCCCGAATGATCATGCTTCCAGTAAGAGGATCCACGGTATTGCCTGTATAATAAATAGAACCTGGGGTTGGGTATTCATCACCATTTGATAATATAAGTTTCAACTCAATTTCATCTATGCGTGGCGATTTTGTTGAAATATTAGTTTCATCTTTTCTTAATTTTTGAAGATAATCTAAAACTTTTGATTCAGGAACACTGAACTCAAATAAAATAGGATCGTATTGCACAATATTAATTAATGATTCACTGGTAGGTCTTACTAAGTTACCTGGATCATACGTTGCTATTCCAACTTTCCCATCGAATGGTGCTTTTATTTCAGTATAGCTCAAATTCAAGTTTGCGTTGATTAGATTAGCCTGTGCTAGCTTTACAGCTCCTTGAGCCTCACCAAGCTGTGCGGCTGCAAGATCGAATTCTCTAACACTTACAGCATTAGATTTGACTAATTGTTTTTGACGATCGTATTCAATTTGTGCATTAGTTAATGCGGCATTTGCCTTTTCCAAATCTCCCTCAGCAGCCAAAACTTCTGCCTTATATTGTTCTTGCTGAATTAAAAAAATCGTATCCCCCTTCTTTGCAAACTGCCCATTTGATACTGGCTGCTCCTCAATAAAACCAGTTATTCGTGCTAATAAATTTACACTTTCTATTGCAACTGCTTGTCCCACATACTTCTCATATTCTTTAACATTATCTTGAACTACAGGAGTAACAGTTACTGTAGGTGGTGGAATGACAAGTGCAGATTTCTCTTTACATCCTGCAAAAAAAAACGAAGTTATTAAAAACAAAAAAACTAGATTCAATGACTTTTTTTTATTCATATACAGCCTTATAAATTAATTTTAAAATACCTTCTTTGAAGATAAAACAAAAAGATGTCAAACCTCAATTATATTAGAAAGAATTTTTAAAACAACAATCCATTTAAATACAATTAATTCATTCTTATAAAGGCTGGGGAATAGTCATATGGCTGCTGGCTGACAAGTTCGCATCAAAAGCTAAAAATTAAAGAATTATTTGAAAGTAATTTTACATCCTGCCTGCTCGGCAATAGGAGCAAAAAATGTATTGAGTTTTTCGATAATTTTTGCCTTTGAAGGTATGAGTTTTTCGTCCTTAAAAAACTTTAAAGAACTTGTTTTCATCTGCTCTCTAAGTTCTTTTTCTATGCTTCGATTCGTAATATAATCAGCTATGACATTTAAACCACTTCTCTTGGTTATGAATCTAAGGCTGGCTGGATCTACACTAAAATCTAATTCTTGAGGCTCAGGCAGTACAATAATTATTTCATTATTATCCTTTTTTATAGTCGATAAATCTATCTTTGAGAGATCTATGCCGTAATACATAGTTACAGTTCCTATCAATATCCCCTCTCTTTTGCCGAGAAGTGGGTTATTTTCAGAAATATCTACGCATATCTGAGAGGTAAGTTTGTCCGTGACCAAAAATGTAAGATTCTCGCTTTTCAGAAGTGACAGTACAACATTTTCAGTTCTTGATGTAAGGATGATATTTCTGTAAAGACTAATTGCTCCCCAAATTATTCCAATGAAAATCAGGATAGCAATTATGAGCTTTAAAAAAAATTTTGAAAAATTTAAACAGAACATGTTCTTAATATGATTAATATAATAATTATTACAGCAGCTATAAAAATTACAGATATTCTCTTTCTGCCCATATTTGTGATAATTTCTTTCAAATAATAAATTATACCAAAGGTATCCCAAAAATTGGTTAATTTACGATAAAACTGACTCAGATTTGATATAAGTTTTTCTAAAACCAATTAGTTATGGGTATATATACAATATGATCTAAGGATAAGGCGGCAATCTGAAAATTACAAGACTCTTCCTCCTCAAACAATATACTAGGTATCTCCTCAAAGTGTTTCAACACACGTGCTTCTTTCGGCTTTGCTGTCATTTCTGACAGTATAAAAGCACAAAGGAAAGAATTAAGGAATTAGAGGTCTCAATCGCCTTTCGGCTTTGCTGTCATTTCTGACTTTCTTAAAAAATAAATATGGAGAAATAGATAACAGGCGTCTCAATCGCCTTTCGGCTTTGCTGTCATTTCTGACAATTGATGAAACGCTCGCTAGCATTTCAAGAAGTGAAGTCTCAATCGCCTTTCGGCTTTGCTGTCATTTCTGACAGTTTAAATTTTATAACACGTCATGCTCCAACATCGGCAGTCTCAATCGCCTTTCGGCTTTGCTGTCATTTCTGACT
>ORMF012317029.1_pt1 | contig 23337 bp, 15 predicted proteins | sample 1779871 | NCBI WGS metagenome assembly ORMF01 (sample SAMEA104232316, study PRJEB22302) | groundwater metagenome | biome: forest; feature: aquifer; material: groundwater | place: USA | collected 2011-08-07 | depth 5.4 m | reverse complement strand
CTCCAATACTCCATTGCTCCTCTGTAAGGAGAATGACCATGTCCACCAACCTCACCCGGCGCGAGCTGATCCTCCAAGCGTCTCTAACCGCCGGCCTCGGCGCAATCGGCGGCGTCTGGAGCGAAGTTCCCGCCCGCGCATCCAAATCGCCCAACGAAAAGCTCAATATCGCAAGCATCGGAGTGGGCGGTCAGGGAGGCGGAGACATAGGCAACTTCGTGGGGGAGAACATCGTCGCGCTCTGCGACGTGGACGACGCCCGCGCGGCGGATACGTTCAATCGATTTCCCGCCGCCAAGCGTTACAAAGACTTCCGCAAAATGTTCGATGAGATGGGCAAGTCGATCGATGCCGTCTCAGTGAGCACGCCGGACCACGTCCATGCCATCGCCTCGATCCATGCGATGAAGGCAGGCAAGCACGTCTACTGCCAGAAACCGCTCGCCCATTCGGTCTGGGAATGCCGGATGATGGCCGACGAGGCAAAGAGGGCCAAAGTCGCCACACAGATGGGTACGCAGGGCCACGCGTTTCCCAGCAGCATCCACGCCGTGGAGCTCCTGGAAAAGGGCGCCATCGGACCGGTCAAAGAAGTCCACGTCATCACCGATCGGCCCGCCGGATGGTGGCCGCAAGGGGTTGCCCGGCCGGCCGATACGCCTCCGGTCCCCTCTACCCTGGATTGGGATCTATGGCTCGGTCCGGCTGCCGACCGCCCATACAACCCGGCGTACTTGCCGTTCGTATGGCGGGGTTGGTGGGACTTCGGGACGGGCGCTCTGGGAGACATGGCCTGTCATCTTATGGACGTGGCATTCTGGGCGCTAAAGCTAGGAGCGCCTGCTTCGGTATCCTCGCAAGGCGAGCCGCAAATGTCGGAGACCGCCCCCCTTTGGTCGATCATCGAGTATAACTTCCCAGCGCGCAAGGACTTGCCCCCGGTAAAAATGGTCTGGTACGATGGCGGCAAGCGGCCCTCGGACGATGTATTGGAGGGTCTCACGCTCGCGAAAGACTTTAATGGCTCGCTCTTCATCGGCGAAAAAGGAAAGCTCTTCCTGGAGCACAGTAAGGAACCCCGACTGCTCCCCGAATCTTCGTTCGCCGGTTTCGCGGCCCCCGCTCCATACCTCCCCAGGCCCGAAAGCCATTACAAGCAGTGGCTGGACGCCTGCAAGAACGGAACGCCGACCGGAAGTAACTTCGCCTACGCCGGCCCGATGACTGAGGCAATACTTCTCGGCAACGTCGCCCTCCGCACAGGCAAGAATATCGATTGGGACGCAAAACGCATGACGGCCAAAGGATGCCCGGAGGCCGAGCCTTACATTCGACCCAGGTTCAGAAAAGGATGGAAATTATAGCAACCCGGGGGAGAGTGAATATATGTCAGCGCGCGTCTTGGTTGTGGCGGTGGTCCTGTTATCCGCTGCCACTTCCCCGGCCGTAAGCCAAGCTCCGGACCGTCCGCTAAGGGTAGCCACACGGGCTATCGCTCCGTTTGTCGAAGACAACAACGGCAGCTTGACGGGCTTCAGTATCGAGCTTTGGGATGCCCTCAAGACCGAGCTTCGTGTCCCGGCCGACAAGCCCACCGTTTATCCCAGCGTTCCCGAGCTATTGAACGCCGTCAAGACGGGCAAGGCGGACCTTGGGATCGCGGCAGTGTCCATCACATCTGAACGCGAGAAGATGCTCGACTTCTCCGTGCCGATGTTCGATTCCGGCCTGCAGATCCTCATTCGCAGTAAGGGTGGAGGCAATGCCGCGGGCAGTCTCTTTAGCATCCTCTTCTCGTCTTCGATGCTTCAGTTGTTGGGGGTCATCGTGCTCCTCGTACTCATCCCTGCCCATATCGTATGGTTTGTGGAACGGCAGCATTCCGAAGGCATCATCCCAACGAAAAAGTACTTCCCAGGGATCTTCCACGCCGCTTGGTGGTCCGCTTCCACGCTGGCAACGCAGGCCGACAGTATGCCGCGACATGCTTTCGCAAGGTTCATCGCCGTGATCTGGATGTTCACAGGCGTCGTTTTTGTCGCTTATTTCACGGCCCAAATTACGACATCAATGACCGTGCAGCAGCTCCAGGGCAGTATCAAAGGACCGGATGACCTTCCGGGAAAACTAGTCGCTACGACTACCGGGAGCACGTCCGCGGCATACCTTCGCGACCACGGAGTGCGGGTACAGGATGTTAAATCAATTCCGGAGGCGTACGAAGCGCTCCAAAAGGGGGATGTAGATGCGGTGGTATTCGACGCTCCCGTGCTTCTCTATTATGCCGCCCACGACGGACAGGGGAAGACGCAAGTGGTCGGTGATATATTCCGCAAGGAAAAGTACGGAATCGTATTTCCCGATAAGAGCCCGCTCCGGAAACGGGTCAACACGGCTCTCCTGACTCTAACCGAGAACGGAACCTATCAAAAACTGTACGACAAATGGTTCGGAGGCAAGTAGCTCCAAACCTGGATTATGCTCGGTCACCTGGGAGCGCAGGCATCTGGCCTGCTTGTGCACCCGTCTCATGAATAAGTCGAACTAACACAGCCAGTCTGACAAAACCGCACCTGTCGGTTCTTCCGCAGATTCTTTTCCCCCCGGCATAAATACCTGTTTTTCGACACCGCCAACTTCCCGAAATGATCGAAAATCGGGCTGGTTCCCCGGCAAAAATACCTGGGAACAGTCCTAATCGTCCGTCTCGTCTATCTTGCACAGGTGCTGCTCCCTTCGCACTTCGAGGCCGGCACTAATCAGTTGTGCACGCCTATTGAGACTGATGCCATCGATGAAGTTGGTCGACGGCCAATGAGAAACAGGAGAGTCCACTATGCAGCCAATCTCATGCCGGATCGTCCGAACCGTAATCCCGTCTTTGCTCGTCTTCTTCGCCCTTGCCCTGCCCGCCAAGGGCCAGCTGTTCCTGATCACCAGCCGTCCGCTCGTGTCGGGGAATGACTTCATCAATTGGGCCGGCGCCGGCCCGCCATTTACCTTTCCGGCCAACCCGTTTAACATCAATTCGTTTAACGGGAACACCACCAGCGTAGGCGCGCCTGGCGGCACACTGATCCGGTTCGATCAGGGCAATCCGTGGAACGGGAACTTTGCGCCCGGCGATGCCCTGCTCGACTCCGACCGGCCCCTCTTCCTAACCTTTGCGACGCCTCTCTTTGCTGCGGGCGCCCAGTTCCAGTCGGATTTTTTCAGCCCGTTTACGGCAAGAATTGAGGCCTTCGACGCCGGCAACAATTCCCTTGGGTTCTTTTCTGAAAATGGCGTCTCCAACAACAAGGCGGACAACTCCGCAATTTTCATTGGCGTCGGAAGCCCCACACAGAACATCAAAAAGATTAGTTTCAGCCTCACGGCGGTGGGCGGGACTCCGAACGACTTCGCGATCAATCGCGTGGAACTTAACAGTAAATCCGCGATAATTCCGGAAGGCAGCTCGCTCGCCATGATGGCCGCTGGCGGGCTGCCCCTGCTCCTCATAGCTCGACGACGATTCCGCGTCCATTGGGGCACGTAGTTTTTGGGCGACGACGGCATATGGACAGGGTTCTCTTACCAGAGGGCCCTGTTTGCCTTTCCAGCAATACGACCCAACTCCATTGACTCCCTTTCCTCCGCCGTGCTAATCTCCAGGCAGGGAATTGAAGCGAATCAAGCACGGAGACTAATCGAAATATGCCGGACTATTCGGTCGTTCGCTGGGGAATACTTGGACCGGGATCGATTGCAAACCGGTTTGCCGAAGGAGCGCATGCCCTGCCGGATGCTCGGTTGATAGCGGTCGGATCACGCGATCGGTCGAGGGCGGATGCGTTTGCCGACAAGTATGGGATTCCGAACCGGCACGGCAGCTACGAAAGCCTCGTGCAAGACCCCGATGTGGACGTGATTTACGTCGCCACTCCCCACAACTTCCACCACGAGCACAGCCTGCTGGCTCTAAACGCCGGCAAACCCATACTTTGTGAAAAGCCCTTCACCATCAACGAAGGGGAAGCCCGTGACGTAATGGAATTGGCCCGAGCCAAACGTCTATTTGCAATGGAAGCCATGTGGACACGGTTCTTCCCCGCGATGTACCGCGTGCGCGAGCTGTTGTCGCAGGGAGCGATCGGGAATCCCAAGATCGTCTATGCCGATTTCGGTTTTCGAGGTAAGTTCGATCCGAAAGGCCGCCTTTTTAATCCGGACCTCAGCGGCGGCGCGCTTCTGGATGTCGGCGTATACACCGTCTCTTTTGCCTCCATGGTCCTGGGCGAGCCGGCGCGGATCGCGGGCCTGGCAGCTCTTGGGGAGACCGGAGTGGACGAACAGGCAGGTATGGTCTTTGGCTATGCGAACGGGGCGCAGGCCGTTCTATCGACGTCCATCCGCGCCAACACGCCGCATTCCGCCGCAATCGTTGGGGAAGAGGGCACGATCACCATTCATCCCTCATGGTGGAAGCCCGACAGGCTGACCGTCTCCAGCTCCGACCAGGCAGACGAGGAAGTGCATCTACCGTACGAAAGCACCGGATTCAACTACGAGGCGGCGGAGGTCGCCCGCTGTCTCCGCGCCGGGAAGCTCGAAAGCGACATAATGCCGCTGAACGAATCCCTCGCGATCATGCGCACTATGGACACGCTTCGCTCGCAGTGGGGACTGCGCTACCCGATGGAGTGATCCCCCTACCTCGTTCAACTCCGCCGCGAATCTAAAGCCTATCTGGCCCCGACATGCCCGATCCTCATGTCTCGACCCAATTGCCGGACGACGTTATGCCCAATCTGTTCGACGTTGTTGGCAGCATCGCGGGCCTTTGCAGTTATGTGCCCATCGCGCGGCGGCGATAGCGAAATCCGCCAATCCACTAGTCCGGGACCCCGCGAAGTTATGATCGCTGCCTGCCCGTTAACGGTCACGGAGGTGATCTCGCCGTTATCTTCCGACACTCCCGTTACGTCCAATTTGTCGCCTGCTTTCCGGACGTGGGTTATGATGGTTGTCGGCGGCATGTCATCGACCGGCTCCAGGAGCGTTGGAAACGGGACGGGCTTGACCTCAGCAGCGCGGACATCCTTGCCGGTGACTCCCTTGATCTCTGCGAAGGCGCCGCCTCGCATGAGGTCGGGAAACTTGACGCTCACGAATTCGGTCGTATGACCGGTCGTCGGATAGTCATGGAAGTAGTACGCCACGCCGTTTTCGAGCTTATCGTTCCGCGGGCCGCCGCCCAGATCGACGACGTTTGCTTCATACGAAGTCGAATTCTTCAAGACCAGGTTCTTGAAGTGCCCGCTCACTCCCGCCGAAGGGGACGTGCAGGATAACTGGATCAGCGGGTCGCGTCCGATCCGACAGTTCTCCAATGTCAGGTTCTCGTAAGTGAAATCCCCATACTGAATGCTTTCGTCGTCGTGTCCTCGATTGATCGGCTCTGAAATCACGTTATTGAAATAGATGTTCCGGTAAACATGGGCGTCGTAATCCGGATGATAGACGCCATAGACTCCGTTGACGACGTTCAGTCCGTCCATCAGGAAGAACTGTAGATTCGGCCGGAGCACATAGTGCGTCTCCCATGCCCGCAGGTTGCGCGCTATAAACGGATGGTGGCGATCGCCGTGAACGGACGGATGCGCATCCTCACCAAAGTTGAAGCTGTATAACCCCTCGCTGTGCGATTCATTATCCTCGAAACGCAGGAATGGGACCGTCCGCACATCCCGCTGCTCGGTCGTTCCATCCGGCAGTCGCAAGGCGAGGAGCGGTTCGAAGTTGCTTCGCTTCTGGATGTCAAAGCGAAACCCGTATTCGTCGTTCTCACACGAGACGTTCCGCGTAAGTGTATTCCGGCCGTTCGCCCACCAGAACCCGGCGCCGTCGTTGGGATCGAAGTTGAGGACCTGCTTCGGCAGCGGCCGAGCGCGATAGGCCTGGACAGCCAGGTTCCTGTCCAGAATGTTGTATTGTTCAGTACCGTCCTCCAGGAAAAAACCGTGCCCCACCGATTGATAGCCTACGCAATCGCGCACCAGTAGATAATCGGTTCCGTGGATCGTGATCCAGCGGTTGCGGGAATCCCACACGCTTGCCCCAACCACGCTGCTTCCCCGCATCGAGTCCCCGATCAGATGGAAGTGGATCGGATACTTACCCAGCACGTTCTCTTTCCCAAGGTGGCGGAACTCCGCATACGAGATGCTTCCGTCGCTGGCGGCGTGATACATGGTATGTCCTCTAACACCGTTCGGATCGGCCGACTCGATGACTACATTGCGGGAGAGGTCCGCGGCCTCGCATCGGTACGGCCCAGCCCCCGAATGGTCCTTCGCCAGCGGCCGGTCGAGAGTTATGGTCGTTCCATCGACGGACGCAATCGTCCGCTCCTCCGTATTCCCCTGGACTCCGTTTGGAGCGCCTGGCCTGAATGTCCGCTGCAGGTCTACTTCCTTTGAGGCCGTTATGATTACCCGGTCGCCCGTCCGCCAGCCCGTCACCGACTCGGCGAGGGCGATCCGTGTTTCACCGGCCTTCGCCGGCGCGCCAAGTTTGATCCAGGTTCGGCTTAATGGCGCGCCGTGTACTTCCCAGCGCCCGCTGCAGTCGATGATCGCGGGCATCGTCTCTTTATCCATGCCCGGAAAGTAAGTTAACCGGACGGTCGCCGTCACATTCGCGGGAATTGGGCGCTCGGCAGTGCCGATCTCGAGTGTGGGACGAGGTCCGGATGCCGGGGAGCGGCCCGGCATGGGGTCATGCGCCGTACAGTTGAAACCATCCTCCGTCGTCGTCTCTCCCGGCTCTATCTTCAACAGTCCGACGTCCATACGGGTGGACCTATCTCGCGCAAAAGTTAGTGTTCCGGCCACGTGTACTACGCGCAGCGCCTGGTCGGACAATACGTCGTAGACCACGGTATGGCCGGTACGGACTTGCACGCAGTCGCCGGATGCCGGCACGCGTCGCTCGGTCCAGGTATTCGGGTCCGACCATCTCCCCGAATGGGCTGTGCGAACCGTGAAGACGACCGGACGTACTTCCGCCACCTTCTGCCCCAATGTTAGCGTCAAATAAACGGCTAAAGTGATGAGCGGAAATCTCATTCGGCCCTCCGGCGGTCCTGCTCTGCGGTCTTCGTTGGAATTCAGATCGTGTGACGCCGAGCGTAAGCGAATGTTTCACTTCCATACTAACATAGCCGGCGCCCGGCGAGATACCGACATTGAGCGAGCAGGAGCGACCCAACTTCGGACCGAAATCAGCCCTGTGGAAGGCATGAAATACGGATCCATCCCCGGCCTCGACAAGCCCGTCTCCCGCCTGGTTCAAGGAACCCTGGCGCTTAACCCCGCGGACCAAGACGCTGGATTCTCTCTTCTGGATGCAGTCTTCGACATGGGCTGTACCTGTTTCGACACCGCCCACGTTTACGGCGCTGAGCGGGAAAAAGGACTTGGTTTCTGGATCAAAGACCGCGGCATTCGTGAACAGGTGGTCATCCTGGCGAAGGGCGCCCATCACAACGACGTCAGGAACCGCGTGACCCCGTTCGACATCGCCGCCGACCTGCACGACACGCTGGCCAGGCTTCAGACCGATTACGTCGACCTCTATGTCCTTCACCGAGACGATCCCTCTGTGCAGGTAGGACCGATCGTGGAATCGCTCAATGAATGGGTGCGTGCCGGCAAAGTCCGGGCCTTTGGAGGCTCGAACTGGACCCATGAGCGGATCGAACACGCAAACGATTATGCGGAATCACACAGCCTGGCCGGTTTCGCCGTCAGCAGTCCCAACTTCAGCCTCGCCGACCAGCTGAAATCTCCCTGGCCGGGCTGCACCACCATCAGTGGTCCAGCCAACACCGCAGCCCGCGATTGGTACTCCCACAACCAATTGCCTGTATTCGCCTGGTCCAGCCTGGCCGCCGGCTTCTTCTCCGGCCACATCGCCCGGGAAAACGTCGGTGAGCTCGCCGACCCACAGCACAAGCTCGCCGCCGAATGCTACGCGAGTGATGAGAACTTCCAACGCCTCGACCGGGCCAAAGAGCTCGCCCCGTTCAAAGGCTGCACGGCCGCCCAGATAGCCCTCGCCTGGCTCATGCACCAGCCCCTGAACCTCTTCGCCCTCGTCGGCTGCCGCACACGGGACGAATTCAAGCAGAACGTCAACGCCCTGGACCTCCCCCTCTCCCCACAAGAACTCTCCCACCTCAACCTTTATTGACACTTACAATGGAAAGTCACTGATGACTGATCACTGATCACCGACAACTCGCGCCTCACGCCTCACCACTCTCTCCTCAACCGGGTACCATATCCACCATGAAACTCTACCTCCTCCGCCACGGCATCGCCGAAGACCGCCGCCCGGACCTACCGGATGGCGCGCGTCGGCTCACGCCCGAAGGGATCGCCAGGATGAAATTGGAGGCAAAGCGCTTCGCCGACATCGGCCTCAAACCTGACCGGATCATCACCAGCCCCCTGCCAAGGGCGAGTGAGACGGCAGTCATCGTCGCCGAGGCCCTGGGACTCCAGGCCATCCTCCGTGAGGACGACCGCCTGGCGTGCGGCTTCGGTTTCCGCGACTTCCAGGCAATCATTCGCGAACAAGATCAGGCCACGGAAGTCATGCTAGTAGGCCATGAGCCCGACTTCAGCATGATCGCCTCAGACCTGATCGGGGAAGCAAACATCGACCTGAAAAAGGGGGGCCTCATCCGCATCGATCTGGAGAAACCGGTTCCCGGCCAGGGCCTCCTAAAATGGCTCCTCGCCCCGGCCACGCTGATCGGAGAATCTTAGGAGACCGTCATTCCCGCATGCCGCCCCACCGTCATTCCCGAATGCCGTTGGCGGGAATCCAATCATAGACCATCCCAAAATCCCGCGAATCCCAGTTCAAGACAACCCGAAATCACAGCCCATCAACAAATCAGTGTAATCACCGTTCACGACAAATGCCCACCGATCACCTCAACCGCGACCAGCCCCCTACCACTGGGAGGAAATCGAAAGCTGGCTCTCCAAGAACCGGCGCCGCCCGCGCTGGATCGACCCCGCTTCCGACGACCTTCCCGCCGACTGTCCAAAGTGCTGCAAACCCATGCGCTGGATATACTGGCAGAACGACACGCCGCCTGAAGTCCAGTGCGGAACCGGCGGGTTCGTGGAAATCTGCCGCAGTTGCCAAACCTGGAGCCGCTATCAAGAGTGCTGGATCAGCTGAGGACCGTTTGATTTTTGGAGTCGTAGGATTGACGGACCAACAAAACTAGCGACAAGAGCGCCAATCATAGTCCATCCCAAAATCAGCGTAATCCCCGTTCGAGACAACTGGGCCGCATGACCAATCCGCCCAATCCCAAAATCAGTTTAATCCGAGTTCAGACAATATCACCACTTACCCTCGCACCCTCGCACGACCCGCCGTCCGTCTTCCGCGTCCCATACATCTGGAGCGATAGGCGAACAATGTATAATATGCGCGGAGGCACGAACAATGGCGAAGACAATTGACGCCGTGAACGAGCGGCAACTCTTAAATAGAATTACAATGCGCCCGGACGTTTTTGGCGGCAAGCCTATAATCCGTGATATGAGAATCTCCGTTGAGATGATTATCAGCCTGATGGTTCAAGGAGAGACAGAGGACGATATCCTCGAGGACTTTCCGGAGCTTGAGCCGGAAGATATCCGAGCCTCCCTGGCGTACGCACGGACGGCACTGTCCCGTCCCGCAAAGAATCGGGTGCCGGCGCCAGTCCGTTGAGATTCTTGGTCGATCGCTGCGCCGGTCGGATCCTCGCGGACTGGTTTCGGGCGCTTGAACACGACGTTGTCGAAACGCGCGAAATTGGGGCAGATCCGGGCGATACAGCCATTCTTGAATGGGCGCAGCGCGAAAACCGAGTTCTTATTACGACCGACAAAGACTTCGGCAAGCTCATGTACGTGGACTTCCTACCGCATTGTGGAGTAGTTCGCTTGCCGCAGGTCCCCCACGAACATCGAATTTCGCTAATGGAAGCGATCCTCTCGAATTATGCTGATGACCTTCAAAATGGAGCAGTCGTCACGGCCAAAGGCAGCCGAATTAGAGTGTCATGGCCGCCTATGAAGCCGTAACCACGACGCAACCTTCCGCTGGTGGATCGCATCCCATCCGGACGGCTTCGTCCTGAACTGCAACCGGAAACCGAGCCCCAATTACCTCGCGCTCCACCGCTCAGGCTGCGGGCATCTCAAGTCCCCTGATATCAAGCTCCTCCAGTGGACCGTCGATTACATCAAGGTCTGCTCGGAAGTCCGTGCAGAACTGGAGGAGTGGGCTGAGGAGACGACCGGCGGTCGGGTGACGGTGTGTCTGGATTGCGATTCGTGAAGTCCTAGGCGCGCCCCCAATCTCAGTCCTTCCTGAAATCCAATAAATCCCAGTTCGGACAATCGACTCCCGCCTCACGCTTCACCACTCTCAACCCTCGGGTTCCCTAGACGCGGCACCGCTTCGAGCGTCTAGGGCTCTCAACTCTCAACTTTACTCACCACCCTCACAAACTCCCGCCTCCCCACCTGCACCACCGCCCCATCCAGCTCCCCAACCCCAAACTCCAGCGCGGGATCCGTCACCTTCACCCCGTTCACCTGCACCCCGCCCTGCTGGATCAGCCGCCGCGCATCCCCGGTCCCCTTCGCCAGTCCGGATAACTGCAGAAGTCTGCAGATCCAGACCTTCCCGTCCTTCACGAGATCATGCGTGACCACGAACTCCGCTATCTCCGCCGGCCGCTCATGCTTCGCGTGTACGCGGTCGAACTCCGCGTCCGCGGCGAGCGCCGCCAGGTTGCCGTGATAGATTCCCACGATCTCCCGAGCCAGCCGCCGCTTCACATTCTTCGGATTCTCCCGCCCCGATTCAGCATCCCCGGTTAGCGTCTTGACTTCATCCAACGGAACGGTTGTGCAGAGCTCGAAGTAGGTCGGCATCAGGTCGTCGGAGATCGACATGATCTTGCCGAATATCTCGTTCGCCGGTTCGTTGATGCCCACATAATTGTCCAGGGACTTGCTCATTTTCTTCCCGCCGTCCAGGCCGACGAGAAGCGGCGTGAACAGCGCCACTTGGGGTTCCTGGCCGAGGTGCTGCTGGAGGTCCCGTCCGATGAGGATGTTGAAGGTCTGGTCGGTGCCGCCCAGCTCGATGTCAGCTTCGATGGCTACAGAATCGTATGCCTGAGCCAGCGGATACATGATCTCGTGCATCCCCAGCGGCAGGTTCGCTTCCAGCCGGTTCTGAAAGTCCTCCCGTTCCAGTATGCGAGCCATCGTCAGCTTGGCGCACAGCCGGATGATGTCCGCGAAGCCCAGCGGCGCGAGCCACTCGCTGTTGAACCGGACGGTCGTCTTGCTCCGGTCCAGGATCTGGCTGAGCTGATCGACATACGTCCGCGCATTCTCCTCGATCTGCTCTTTCGTGAGCATTGGGCGCGTAGCCGACCGGCCGGAAGGATCGCCGATGAGTGCGGTGAAGTCGCCAATAATTAGGATAACCTGGTGCCCCAGGTCCTGGAACTGCCGCAGCTTGCGCAGTACCACAGCAAACCCCAGGTGGATGTCCGGCGCGGTCGGGTCCAGCCCGAGCTTGACGTTCAGCGGCTTGCCGGATTTGGCCGACTTCGCCAGCTTCTCCTCCAGCCCGCCCTCCGGTACAATCCCCGCCGTCCCCCGCTTCAGCAGCTCAACCTGTTCCTTGATCGTCATATCACCCAATACCTAGCACCCACCACTGCACTAATCCATCACTGCACTAATCCATCACTCCATTACTCCATCGCTCCATTACTCCACCACTCCAAATCCGCCCCTACTTTCTGAACACAATGATATGCTGCCATGGCAGCGTCTCGATCGATTCCACGAACTTGATCGGCCAGATGGACATCTCTTTCTTTACCTGCGCCACGGTCATCTTGTGCACCAGCTTGATCGGTACGTTTGGATCCTCCAGGCGGTACTCGACGAAGACCAGCCGGCCGCCCGGCTTGAGCGATTTGATCATGGACTGGGTCATCTCCCAGGGATGATCGAACTCGTGGTAGACATCCACCATGATGATAAGGTCCTGGGAATTCGGCGGCAGTTTGGGGTCCGTGATCTCTCCGAGCACGGAAACCACATTCCGCACACCTCGCTCCTTCATCCGCTTCTGTATGATGTCCAGCATCTCTTGCTGGATTTCCACCGCATAGACCTTCCCTCCGGGCGTCACGCGTTTCGCCATTCGAAACGAAAGGTACCCCGTGCCAGCCCCAATGTCGGCCACATTCATACCCGTCCGCAAGTGCAGTGCGTTGAGCATCTTCTCGGGCTGCTCCTCCTGCTCTCGCTCCGGCCGGTCCAGCCAGTCCGCCGCCTGGTGTCCCATCACCATGGCTATCTCGCGGCCCATATAGAACACGCCGATCCCATTGGGATCGTGCTGCTCGCGTTTCTCATAAGCCGGCTTCTGCGGCTTCGCCTCCGGTTGGTATGGGATTGTCCGAGCGGATGCGAGTATCGTGATCGTGAGCGCCGAAAGCCCTATCAGCGAGCGCAGTCGCGTCTGATTCATGGTAATTCTCCTTACCGTTACCGGCAGCCGTTGTTTCCAGAAGGCTTGAGCACTCTCCTTCTCAAAGCGCCACTGGACTTTGTGTTCCAAAGTACTTTGTAATAAATGGAAAGTGTGGTATATTACCCGTGAAAGTCACGTCATCGATCCGCAAGTGATTGACACGTGCAGGGGCCGGTGGTACAATAGCGCCCGACCCCATACCCGGAGGCGCGCCCAAAAGTTCGAAGCCGGCTCCGGGACTATACCGCCCTTTCGCGGACGCGCCGAAGGGTCCGTTTGTAAGGAGGCTTTTCCCCTATGTCGACCCTGTTAGACCACATCAACAGTCCGGCCGACCTCAAGCATCTTTCCGTAGACGAGCTCAAACAAGTTGCAGTGGAGCTCCGACAAGCAATCGTAGATAACATCTCCAAGACCGGCGGGCACTTCGCCTCCAACCTGGGCGCAACCGATCTGATCCTCGCCTTACATACCATTTACGACGTACCCAAAGATAAAATTATTTGGGATGTCGGCCACCAATGTTATGCCCATAAGATGCTGACGGGCCGCCTGAAAGACTTCCCAACGCTTAAGCAATACGGCGGACTGAGTGGATTCCTCCGACGTGAGGAGAGCGAATACGATCTTTACGGCGCCGGTCATGCGAGCACTTCGATCTCCGCGGCCTACGGTTTTGCCGTCGCCCGCGATATGACCGGCAGCGATGAATCGGTGGTTGCAGTCATCGGCGACGCCGGCCTGACCGGCGGCCTGGCATTGGAAGGGTTAAACAACGCCGGCCACAGCGGTCGAAACTTCACCGTAGTCCTCAACGACAATGAGTGGTCCATCGCTCCGAACGTCGGAGCGCTCTCCAAATATCTGGCCAAAATCCGTATGCAGGGCTGGTACCAGGATATGGAGCGCAGCGCGAAAAAGGTCCTCCGCAAGATGCCCGCGGGCGAACTCGCGTCGAAAGCCGCAGGCGGGATGCTGAAACATGGTTTCACCCACCTTGTAGCGCCGCACAACACAGGCGTTGTTTTTGAGGAGATGGGTTTCGAGTATATCGGCCCTCTCGATGGGCACGACCTTCCGCTCCTGCTGGACGTTTTCCGACATGTTAAGGAGATGCAGGGACCGGTACTCGTCCACCTGCTGACCGTGAAAGGAAAAGGATACAATCCGGCCGAGGGTGACGCCCGAAAATACCACGCGCTTACACCGTTCGATCCTGAGACAGGAGAAGTACTCAAGAAGTCGTCCGGCGCGACCTACACGAGTGTCTTCGCGAATACCCTGATCGAGCTCGCGAACACGGATAAGCGGATCGTGGGGATTACCGCAGCGATGCCGGATGGCACCGGGCTCAACAAGTTCCACGACGCCCACCCGGACCGCTACTTCGATGTGGCCATCGCCGAGCAGCATGCAGTCTGCTTCGCGGCCGGTCTCGCAGCCGCGGGGCAGAAACCGGTCGCGGCAATCTACTCCACTTTCCTCCAGCGCGCGTACGACCTCATCATCCACGACGTGGCGCTCCAGAATCTGCCGGTCATATTTGCGATTGACCGCGCGGGACTCGTCGGGGAGGACGGTGGCACGCACCATGGCGCCTTCGACGTGAGCTACATGCGCCTGGTCCCGAACATGGTGGTCCTCTCTCCCAAGGATGGCGAAGAGTTGGCGGCGATGATCCGGTTCGCCGCAGACCACGTGGACAGCCCTTTCGCAAGCCCGATCGCCGTTCGATATCCCCGTGGCGGCGTTGCGCCGGTCGATTGGGGCGTAGAGACCTCGTCGATCGATCTTGGGAAAGCGGAAATGCTCATGGACGGAGACGACGTGGCATTTATCGCTCTCGGTTCAATGGTCCTGCCGGCATTTCAGGCCGCCCAAACACTGAAGGATGAAGGAATCCGTGCCACCGTAATAAATGCCCGGTTTGCAAAACCGATCGATGAGTCCATGATCCTCGACGCCGCGCATCGCACGGGCCGCCTCATATTGGCCGAAGAAAACGTCAAGATGGGCGGCTTCGGCGAAGGCGTGCTGGATATCCTGGCGGCAAATGGTCTCTCCAATGTGAAAGTAAAGCAGTTCGGCATCCCCGATCATTTCGTGGAGCACGGCGCCCCCGACATCCTGAAAAAGCTCTGCGGACTCACCGCGGACGACTTCGCCGCCGCCGCGCGGGATCTTTGTGGGCACGGCCTCGCGCCTGAACGCGCACTCGTCGGCACGCGATAGCTGTTCGACATTCGCCGTTCGCATAAGGCAAGGCGGCGATGGACCGTGTTCTTTGGGAGTATTCACTTAGGAACTTCCGCACTGGGCCGTGAATCTTGTCTTCGAGATGCTGTTCAGTCCATGGCAAATCGAGATGCTAGGCGGCCTGCGCGCTGTGCGCGGCGACCGCGTTATCGAGCGGTTTACGCGCCGCAGCGTCGCCGCGCTGCTCGCCCGTCTCGCATATCCTCCGATCCGTAATCACCCCCGGGACGAACTGATTGAGCTGTTATGGCCGGAGATCGATCCAGTCGCCGGCCGCCACAATCTCCGGCAGACGCTGTTATCACTCAGGCGTCAGCTCGAACCACCCGGAGTCCCGCGAGGAGGTGTCATTGACGCCGACCACTCAAACATCGGGCTGAACCCCGGAGCAATTGTCGTCGATGTGTCCGAGTTTGCAGTCGCGTTACAGGCATCATCCCTCAAGGACAGCGACCAGCAGCGGATCGGTGCGCTCAAGGAGGCGGTTGATTTGTATCGCGGCGAGCTCCTGCCCGGCTTTTATGATGACTGGATCGCGCCGCAACGGCAGCGTCTTGCCGACGCTCATCAACAGACCGTACGCCGACTTCGGGCCCTCATGGAACAGACCGGCGGTTTCGCGTCTGCGATCGTACCTCTGGGGACGCTTCCGCGGCCCCCAGAAGAAAGCTCGCGCGCTCCAAAACCGGCCGATTCGGCAGACCGAAAGCCATACGTGCAGCTGCCGGTGATGTTCACACGGTTCTTCGGCCGCGATGCAGAGCTGGAGCGTCTAGTCACATTCCTCGACGATCCCGAGACCCGCTTGATTACGTTGACGGGCCCGGGTGGTTCCGGTAAGACGCGACTTGCCATCCAGGCGGCGCGACGGTTCGCGAACCTGGGTGGTGCGGCGTGGTTCGTTCCGCTGGCCGACTTGACTGACGCGGGGCTCATTCTGGGTTCCGTTGCCGCGTCAGTGGGAGTCACGCATTCGAACGATCGAATGCTGATCGACGCCGTGATAGAACGTCTCTCCTCGGAATCCACGACTCACCGATGCGTGCTCGTGTTGGATAACTTCGAGCAATTGGTCGAAGGCGGTGCGGATATCGTCCGCAATCTCCTGGAAGCAGTTCCTGACTTGAGATGCCTGGTGACATCCCGCCGCATTCTTTCCCTGGAGGGAGAGCAGGACTCCCCGGTCGCGCCACTCCCCGTACCGACGGCAGCCGATGCGCCGGAACGGCTAATGGAGTTCCCGGCGGTGGAGCTGTTTGTAGACCGGGCGCAAAAGATCGTGCCTGATTTCGTAATTACACCGCGGAATGCCGGAGACGTCACCGCTATCTGCGCGCGGCTGGAAGGTATTCCATTGGCCATTGAGCTCGCGGCAGCTCGGATCAATGTTCTCGCTCCGTCACAGATTCTCGCTCAGTTGGACCATCGGCTCGATTTTCTGGCGAGCCGGCGAGGCGATGCTGCTGAACGTCACCGCACGTTGCGCTCGACAGCGGATTGGAGCTATCAGCTCCTGTCGCCTGAGCTGCAAAAGCTCTTTTCGCGCCTTTCGGTGTTCAGGGGCGGATGGACGCTCGAAGCCGTGGAAGCGATATGCGATGGAAGCCTGCATGAACTGGAGGATCTGCGCGATCGATCACTCGTGATAGCCGAGGAAATAGCGGGCTCAATCCGCTTTCGAATGCTCGAAACGCTGAGAGAGTATGTAACTTCCCAGCTCGACCAAGAGACTCAATTGGCACTGCAGCGCGGCCATGCCGCTTACTACCTTTCTTTAGCGACGAGGACAGACGCCGACTCGAGCCGGCATGAGATTCAGGCTACGCAGGACCGCGTAGAGGATGACCTGGACAACTTTCGCGCAGCGCTGACCTGGTCTGCCGAGCATGAAATCTCAACCGCTCTAAGTCTGGGAGCAGCGCTAACTCGATTCTGGCCGGATCGCAACCGCCTATCGGAAGGGCGACAGTGGTCGGAAAATATCCTCGGCGCATCGGTCGGAGTAGATGACTTGCGCCGCGTTCAGATCATGCAAAGCGCGGGGACTATGGCGTACTGGCAAGGAGATTATGCGGAAGCACGGGAGAAGTACGCAAACACACTTGTCGCGAGTGAGCGCATCGGAGACCGGTTCTGGTTGGCCAAAGCAAAAGACGGACTGGCGGATATCGCAGAGAAGCATGGTGATTTCGTTGAGTCGCGCCGACAGTTCGAAGACAGCCTGTCGATCTACCGCGATCTCGACCGGCCGGCCGGTCAGGCGTATGCGCTCCATGGCCTTGCCGGAATCGCAATGATCGAGCAGGACTACGAAACCGCGGAGAATCTGGCTAACGAAAGCCTCGCGACCTACCGAAGGCTGGACTTTGAGCATCAGATATCCGTAGTTCTCGACACGCTCGGCGATATCCGATTGCGTCAGAACGACTTGGACGGCGCCCAGATTGCATATGAGGAGAGCTTCGCAATACGACAGGTGAAAGGAATTCGGCTGCATGGCACCGCGGTTTCTCAGCTTCATCTGGCCACGATCGCCCATAGACGCGGACTGGCGGAAACTGCAAACGAACTTCTGGGTGAAAGTCTGGCGAACTTCCGGGAAGTTGGGGACAAATGGGGGATGAGCGCATGTCTGGAGGGATTGTCCGCGGCGCTTGCACTCTCCGACGAACCAGAAACCGCAGCTCGACTTGCCGGCGCCGCAGCCGCGCTGCGTGTGCGGATCGGCAATCCGCTTGCAGGCTGGGAATTGGATGATCATGTTAGAACGCTGAATACGTAGAGAGATTCATTGAGCAACGAGAAGTTCGCCAAATTATATGACGCCGGGCGGCGGCTGAGCTGGGCAGAAGCGGTGAATGAAGGGCTATCCATGTGTCGACCGCAACCCGCTCCGACCGCGAGTGTTCCTGAAGTTGCTTCTTGACCAGGCGACCCGCCTGCTTATTCTTCTGATGTCCGTCCGGTTACGCTCCGTTGACGATTCTGTGACGCCCCTTCGTTAGACTGTTCCCGGTTGGGACAAACCGCGGAGCGCCGTGCCGAGATCCGGCCGGATCCCGGCACATGGCTCCATTTCCGTCCCAGCCGACCGGGTCGTCACAGACCCAGAAAGGGATTGTCCCAGCTATGAACACGCAGAATCAGACGGACAGCAATCGCGTCCATCGCCTCAGCCGTCGCGAACTTCTGGCATGGGCTGCAGGCACAGCCGGCAGCCTTTGGCTTCCCGGTTGCGGTAGCGGATCGACTGGCGGTGCGAATCGAGGAGTGCCAAAGCCGAATGTAACCGTCCTGCCAGGCGATGGTACGGTCGGAATTGCCGCGATTGACGACACGTCCGTCACGCTCACGGGAGCCGTACCAGCGCTCCAACTGGGGGCCGTCCTCGTCAGCGGACAGGGCGAAGGCTTCCTCCGCCGCGTAAAGACGATCAACAAAAACGGCACAAGCACGGTCCTGGAGACCGAGCAAGCGACTCTGCCTGACCTATTCCAATCCGCTTCAATTCGCGTGCGCAGTGCGCTTGCGCCCTCACCGGCCGGTGGACCAAGTTCCCTCGCCCCCGGCGTACAGTATCTGCCGCCCGGCTCTCGGTCGCAAGCCCGCCCGGGCATCAGCCGGGATCCGCTAAAGTTCAAATTTGAATTCAAGGGTTATGATCTGGCGAACCCACAAGGGGGAGGCCAGACAGGATCGGCTGAGGCTGAGCTAAACGGCACATTGGACTGGGACGGTGATGTCGTTTGGGATGTCGACGTGGACGACCAGGGAATTACCAGCATGAGACGGGCGCCCACAATGACATTTTTCCACACGGGAGAGGTCAACTTTCGCTTGAAGAGTTCATACGATACAGAGAAATACCTGTGGGGAGAGCAGAAATTTGCGCCCATAACAGTAATTGTCGACGGCGTCCCGCTGATAATCGTGCCTGCAATTGCATTAACATCGCAGCTCAAGGGAAGCGTCGAGGTCGGCTATAAGAACAGTTACGCAACACGGCTTGGATTTACGACCGGGACTAAGTATGAGCGTGCCGCCGGATGGAGCCCGATCGGCGACAGTTGGAGCTCGATGGATTCGATGACACCGGACAACATTTATGACAGCTTCAAGATTACCGTCGTGGTTATGAAATTGGAGCTAAAGACTAAGGTCTATGGTGTCTTCGGTCCATATGTAGGTGTCGAAGGCGGGTTGGAGTTGGAAACCACGGCCGACACGGCCCCCGCGTTTGCGGTGAAGATGAAAGCTTCCATGGTCAAAAAGGCAAGCGCGGGAATGAAGGCCGATATCGCAGGCTCGACATTATGCGAGAAGGAGTTCGCCTCGACGCTCGAAGCAAAGGACACGCTCTGGCAGAAATCCTTCAACTCCGGCACCATCAGCGGAATCGTGAATTAGGAGGCGATTCACATGAGATCCATACCCAGTACATCCCGAGTGCTCGCTTGCGGTCTTACTCTGATAACACCCATGGCCGGCTGCGGCGGAGGCGGTAACCAGCCGGGCGCTTCTCGCGGAACCATTCAGTTCAACGTACTGTGGCCGTCCGGCACATCGTCACGACTTATCCCGGCTGCATCGAAGAGCTTGAAGTTTACCGTGAACGTCATGAAGCCTCCGAACGGTCCCGTCGTTAAGACAAAAATCGTCCCTCGACCTCCTGTCGGCGTGACTCTGACTACCGTGACACTCGATAATATCCCGTCCGTAGACGTGAAGGTAGATATCGTTGCCTCACCACAGGCCGACGGAGAGGGGAATCCGCAGGCCCACGGCACAGCCCTGGTGAAAGTAAAGGCAAACCAGACCGTCGAACAGACGATCACACTAGACAGCGCGATCCAGGATATCGCCGTGAAGTCAGTCGGCGCCAATCCCAGCAGCAATGTGTCGATGAACGCGGGCGACGTGCTGGACTTTATCGCCCAGGCCTTCGACGGGCGAGGGAACCTGGTAATAACCGGCCCCAACACGTGGGTCTGGACGGCGGATAATCCCCAGGCGGCCAGCGTCGTCCCCCAGGGAGACAAGATCACGGTGACCGCGAGCAGCCAGGCGACCGCTCCTGTAACTGTGATGCTCGCCGCCAAGGAGACCGAATCGCTCAAAAGCGGACAGGCCGCGATTAGCGTCGGCAGCGGCAGCACCGACCTGCGGCCGTACTTCGGCGCGTACGACGGCACGGCGATTTCCATCGGCGGCACCACCGACACCTTTCACGCGCACTACTATCTGAACGGCGACCCCGATCATCCCAACAACGTGTCGCTCGTTACCTATTACGTGAACGACGCCGGAGTGGAATTCAGGGGCATCCGGGGGGACAACGGGACGCTGTCAGGCAACCCGCCCGTCTTCCGCGCCTTTCGGACTGAAGGCGACGGCGAGATTGTTTACGACTTCAGAGCAGACATGACGATGGGACCGGGCGGAATTCCGCACATGAGGTCGAACATAACGATCACAACGACGTTTCCTAATGGTAACGTGTCTACCCAATCTCAATCTTTCAATGGAGACAAGATCTACTGAGGCGCTGACCGGCCCTAACGGCCCCACCTTCTCAGGGAGCGCAGGAACGGATACCGTTTCCGGCCACGCAGAAAACAGACTCGGCGATGGTAGATGCGGGAATCTCTATTCCCACTATACGCGACGGTTGGACGATGGACACGGGGGATCATACGGCACCGATAGGGACTTTTCGAGAAGCGCTTCAAACTGAATCCACTCGCGGCGCCTTGACGACATCCGATAAGGGTCGCCGCTACGAGTTATGACAATTCTATGATGCGCCTTCCTTAACCTAGTTTCGGTTGGGACAAACCTGCGGGCTGAGCGCCACTCACGCCTTCCCCGTCCACGCCCGATACATCGCCAACACCTCATCTCGCGAGCACTTCGGCCGGAACGCCGCACGCAGCCGGAATTCATACGTCTTCATCACCTCATAGTTCGGAATGATGTACTGGAAGTCCCAGGCCGGGTTGCTGCTCCCGCGCGCCGCATTAAACCCGCCGCCCGAAGGAGAATGCGTCAGCCTAACTCCCTCTGTCCGGTCGAACATCACCACCCAGACGTGGTCCTCGAAGTTCCCGTAAAACAGCGGCAGATCGAAACGGAACGGAGAATAATTCCGAAACAGCGACTCCCGGTTCTCTTTGCGAACCGTCAGCTCGAACTTGTCGTCCCGATGCCGCACCGTGCTCTCGTCGTTGTGCCGTTGCGTGCACAGCTGCTCCCACACCGCTTTTCCGCCGCTCATCGAGCTCACGAAATACATGCTCTTGTCTTCAGGCGCGTCGATATAGCTCGCCCAGAAGAGCCCGATGTAACCGCGCTTGAACACATGCTGGTGCGCCGTGCAGCGATAGTGCATGTCGATGAAATGGGGCTCGGCCAGCTTGAAACGCGTCCAGCTCTCAAGCTGAAACGTCTGGGTCGGCGGCTGGTGAAGCTCCGCCTCGCGATCCGATATCTTGCGGAAAGTCATCGGCGCGTGCCGGGGCTCGAAAAACACTTCTACTGTCTTATCGTCCGTCTCGCCGTCGAAGATATGCTCGTGGTTCAGCCCCGCAATCCCCGGAACGAATATGCTGCGCGTTTCCCTTCCCCTTGAGGGGGAGCCGGAGGGGGTCGAATCTCTCCCCCTTGAGGGGGAGCCGGAGGGGGTGTGCCGTAGGCTCCAAAGCCCGTTATACCCGGCCCGCTGCGTCCCGTCGGCGCTATTGTCGCCGATGACCGCCGTCAGGTCCCCAACCCGAAATGTATCGTGCCCCATACCCTCTATTTCTCCATCCCCACTCTGTCACCCTCCCCACCTCTCTACCTCGGCGCCTCTGTGTCTTTGCGGTGATATCGCTTTCCGCATCCCTATCCCCCGACCCAGTACCTCCATATCACCGAATCAAAGGACCACCATGAAGGATGAAACCTGGCTCTCCCTGGAAGAAGCCGCCGCCCGACTCAACACCACCATCGACGAAGTCAACGAAATGATCGACGACGGCGAGCTGGACTCCGATGAAGACGACGACGGCGCGAAAACCGTCCTCCTGGAAGACGTGGAAGACCTATCCGCCCTCCTCTCCGATGCTACTCCTACTCCTACTCCTACTCCTACTCCTACTCCTAATCCTAATCCTATTCGAAAATCAAAAGCTTGTCCTGAGCAGTGTCGAAGGATCCAAAATCCAAAATCCGGCTTCCCTCCCCGCTCCCACTTCGCCCACTACCCGAAATCCCTCAGCGGCGAGCCGGTCCTCTCACCCGCCCAGGCCGCCGACCTGCTCGGCATGACCAGGAACCACATATATCAAATGCTCCGCGAGGGCACGCTCAACGGCTACACCGAAAACAACCGCAGGTTCATCCACCTCTTCTCCGTAGAACGCGTCGCCCGCCGCCACGGCCATAATCCTAATCGTAATCCTAATCCTAATCCGGCGCTTGAATCAAAATCCAAAATCCAAAATCAAACCTGTTCTCCCCTTGTGGCCGAACAAAACCTTTGGATCTCCAGCCGCACCGCCGCCGCCATGCTCCAGCTCACCCGCGAGCGTCTCGCCACTCTCGCCAAACAGCAAAACCTCCACCGCGAATTCCGCCCCCTCCCTTTCGTACCCATGGACACTCGCGCCTCACGCCTCCCGCCTCGACGCGCCCGCCGCGCCGCCGTCTACCTCATGCACGAGATAATGGCCCTCATGGACCTGCGCGATCGAACCGCCAAAACCATCTCGCCTGCAGATTGGAAAAAAGATCTCCGCCGCCCCACAACGCGGACCACGATCGAGCCTCCTCCGGGCGACCACCTCATCACCCGCAGACAGGCCGCCGAAATCCTCGGCATCGCCGTCCCCAGCATTGCCAATCTGTTAAGAAGTGGCCGCCTCTTCGCCTGGCAAAAGGAGCCCGGCAAACAGGGATCGAAAACGTACCTCAGCGAGAATCAGGTCATTCGTTACGCCAATAATCCCGACCGACTCAAGCGCCGCGCCGCCGCCACAGACGGCCGAGAGCGATACCGAGGCGTGTATCCGAACGATCCATGGTGGGTGGAGGAAAAGGAGCTTCGCGACGAGGACCGCAAGCCCGCGCGGCCGTCCACAGACCGCAGCCACGGCGAGTTCTTCAACACCCGCCAGGCCGCTCGCGCGCTCAGGATCAGCACGGCCGCCCTCGCCCAGCTCCGAAAGAGGAAACGCATCCAGGCACACAAAGCCCCCACCGCCAACCCAAACAGCAGCAAGACCTGGTGGTTCTACCGCAAAGACGACGTCTACGACCTCCTCGCCGACCCGACTTACATAAAGCGCCGCGCCAGAGGGAAAGCCGCATACATCAAACGTTTCGCGCCGCCGGAGCTCACCGCGGAGGAGCTAGACGAATTCATCAAGATCAACGCATTCGGCCCCCCCCCGCGCGGCCAGACCACCGCAACCGCCG
>ORMF010547325.1_pt1 | contig 23343 bp, 25 predicted proteins | sample 1779871 | NCBI WGS metagenome assembly ORMF01 (sample SAMEA104232316, study PRJEB22302) | groundwater metagenome | biome: forest; feature: aquifer; material: groundwater | place: USA | collected 2011-08-07 | depth 5.4 m | reverse complement strand
GGCGCGCCGCCGGCTCCAGCCGCAGCCGGGGCCGCGGGAGCGTCCGCCTGGAAGCGATAGGTCCAGACCTGTTTCAGGGTGGCGACATTCTTCGTGTCGATCTGGGTGAGCGGCGAGTAACCGTTTCCGGCCAGGTCGTGACGGTACATCGGCCAGTCGGTGCCAGTTGTGGCCGTGGTTTGGGCGCCGCCGGACTGGGCGACAAGCACGGTGAGCGCTGCGGTGCCGGCGAGAAAGGTGAACCACGTCGATCGCATACCCGACTCCTCTCCTGAAGGCGGCAACGGCGTGCATGGTACACCGTTCGGCCTTCCCTTCCAGCGGCTACGCGTGGCATCTCCTCAAAACGGTACGAAAATCATTGCGCGGACAGATTCCTTCGCGACGACGTGCACGGCAAAGGTCTGTTGAAACTGGTGCGGATCCGTGTGTCCTGGCACTTCAGCGAAAAGTGCCATCCGGAACGGATAGTCACCGGCCTGCTTTGTGACGCGACCCACGACACTCACTGCTGTCGGCTGACGTCCCGCATCGATCTTGTAGTCGACCTTCGACTCGTACCCTTTTCCGTCTGCACCTGGTATGAACGCGGACATGAATGCACCGCGATACGTCGTCGGCGCGTCCGTTGGAAAGAGAAACACCGAGACCACAACACTGACGGGCTGGCTTCCGCTCGCTTCTAGAACGCAAGGCCGGTTTGCGTCGGAGCGGCATACTTCCCGCTCAGCACCATACTCGCCTGATCGGATAATCCATGATGCGCGCGGTTCGTTCGGCGGGCCTGGTGCCGCTGGGATCTGGCGTGCCGCGCACCCTATGGCCACCATGATGGCTAGGCCGGTCAGACAGGCAAGCGTCTTCGGACGCGCAATCCCGGTGGCGAACAATACCAGTGAGGTCATTGGGTGAACGGTTCCGCCCGAACATGAGTTGTCCGGCATTGAGAGCCCCCTCAATGCCCTGGCCCGTGCGGTACCCATAGCTCGAAGGTCATGATCATGAAGATCGTCAATGCGACGATCACGACCAAGACAGTCGCGAAATCCGGTTGCTTCAGCCGCGGCAGCTTGAACACCATGTCACCTCAGGCCAGGCTTTCCACCTTGCGCGATCCCCAGCGAGCGCTCAGGTCGTGCACAAAGAGGTAGAAGGTTGGGAGGGCCAATAGCGTAAACAACGTCGAAGTGACGAGCCCACCAATCATGACGATTGCTAGAGGGCGCTCGATCTCCGTTCCGTGCATGTTCAACACAAGGAGCGGCAACAGGCCGAGAATCGCGGTGAGAGCGGTCATTAGCTTCGGTCGAACACGGCCAATGCTTGCCTCACGAAGCGCTTCGCGGAATGGCCGCCCTTCCTCCAGTAGAGCTCGCGTCTGTGCAACCAACACCAGGCTGTTCTGGACGGCGATCCCAAACAGGCCAATCAGTCCAACCAGTGACGACACGTTCCACGTCTCGCCGGCAATGAGGAGCGCCACGATTCCCCCCACGAACGCACTCGGAATCGTTGCGAGAATGACGCCGGTCTCCGCGAATGATCCCAGTGCCAGATACAGGAGCGCAAAGACGGCTATTAAGGCCGCCGCGATCGCGATGGTGAGCGACTGCGTCGCACGCTCCTGCTGTTCCACGCGCCCGCCGACTTCCACGAAATATCCGCTGGGCATTTGAAGCCCTGACGCGAGCCGCTCTCGAATGGCTGCCGCCGCGCCGCCGAGATCCCGGCCGGCGACGCTCGCTTCCACGGCCACGCGCCGGTTTCCGCCCTCGCGGCGAATCGTCCCTGGCGCCAACACCTCCTCGACACGAGCCACCTGGTCGATTGGGATTCGCGTCCCATCATGGGCCTCGAGTCGAAGGCTGCGAATGGCCGCCACGCTATTGCGCGCCGAATCGGTGAGACGGACGACAAGGTTGTAACGCCGCTGGCCCACCCAGACTTCGGAGGCTTCCTCGCCGACCAGACCCACCCGCAGCGCCCGCACCACATCACCGGGCGTGAGGCCCGTGCGAGCCACAGCCGTGCGGTCGATTGAGATACGAAGTTGTGGAAGGCCCGTCACCGTCTCGACCCGGAGGTCTTGGATTCCTTCAACCTCTGCCATCAGTCCTCGAACCTGACCTCCAAGTCGAGCGAGCTCGTCCAGATCCGGCCCAAACACACGGACTGAGAGATCCGCGGGTGTCCCCCCGAGTCCCTCGTCGATACGCATCCCGAGCGGAGTCGTAAACAAAATGGAGATGCCTGGTACGCTTTCCAACGCCTCTCGCATGTCGGACTCGAGCGATTCGAGATCACCAGAGCGTTCTGGCTTGAGGACGACCAGCACGTCGGAGACGACGTGCGGCATCGGATCTTCCGTGTGCTCGGCCCGCCCGGTGCGACGGACGACATCCTCGACGTCGTCGAACTGGCGGAGCACATCCTCCACGCGGTGATTGATTCGATCCACTTCGTCCAGTGCTGTGTCCGGAGGCATGACCGTCTGCAGGAGGAAGGCACCCTCGTCGAGCTGGGGCATGAAGTCCGAGCCGACGACGAGCGCCAACGCGATCGCCGGTACCGTGATAACGATCGTCGCGATCTGAACAAGGCCCGGGTGCCGCATCGCACCGTCCAGGGCAGGCGCATACAGGCGCTTGAGCCGCCGCACGATCCAGACGTCCTCTTCGGCGTCTGGCGACGGCGCCCGAAGCAGGATCGCTGCCGCGACAGGAACGAGTGTCAACGCCAGGACCAATGAGGCGGCAAGCGCGGCGACCACCGCGGCCGCCAGCGGACGATACATCCGCCCTTCGATGCCGGTCATGGCAAAGAGCGGCACGAACACCGCCACGACGATGAGGGTTGCGAAAAAGATGGGACGCCCCACCTGCTGTGCCGCGTGCAGCGCGACATCCCGTCGCGCTTCGTGTGGCCGTTGTTGCAGGTGATGCACGATGTTCTCAGTCACGATGATCGCGGCATCTACCAGCAGACCGACGGCGATCGCAAGACCGCCGAGCGTCATCGTGTTGATGCCGATGCCGGCTTGCCGCAGCAGAAGCCCGGACAAGGCGATGGTCAGCGGCAGCGTGAGCGTGACGAGAAGCGCGGCCCGCCAATTTCCGAGAAGCACGAACAGCACGAGGACGACGAGGCCCGCACCGATCAGAATCGCCCGGCTGACGCCTCCAAGAGCGCTGCCGATCAGATCCGATTGGTCGTACACCATCCGCAGCGTGACGCCTTCAGGAAGCGACGGGTTGATATCCGCGATCGCGGCACGGACCGCCGCCGCCACGGTCACCGTGTCGGCGCCAAACTGCTTGACCACGCGGCAGCTCACCACCTCGCCGGCAAGCCGGTGCGCGATGCCGCGTCGGACCGCAGGGGCCTCGACGACGTCGGCGATGTCGCCCAACATGATGGGGACTCGCTCGTGGACGGCCACCACCGTCGCGCGTAACTCTTCGATCGTCTGAATTCGCCCGACGGCTCGCACGGCCCACTCGGTACCGCCCTGTGTGACGAAGCCCCCGGACGCATTCACATTCGCGTCCTCGACCGCGTGCAACACCTCATTCAAGGTGACGTGTCGCGCAGACATCCTCGTTGGATCGATCTGAATCTGAAACTGTCGGAGGTAGCCTCCCAGCCGCTCGACCGCGGCCACACCTGGGACGGCAAGCAGGCGGTTCTTGATTTCAAACTCCGCAAGGTCACGCAGGGTCATTAGATCAACTGCGCCGGTTTGCGCCTCGATCGTGAATTCCAGGATTTCATTTAGACGTCCGGTCAGGCTCGACAGCAGCGGCGCGTCGGTCCCCGGAGGTAACTGCGTCGTCACCTGACCGACGCGCTCCGCGACGAGCTGTCGGGCCCGGTAGTAGTCGGAGTCCGCCTCGAACTCCACGGTCACCTGGCTCACGCCGAGCTGCGATGACGAGCGGATGCGACGAACCTCTGGGAGGCCTGCGAGAGCAGTCTCCATCGGGATCGCGACCGACGCCTCGAGCTCTTCGGCGCCCATCGCGGGGTTCTGCACGATGACGTTGAAGACAGGCGCTGACAGGTCAGGGAATACATCGCGACGCAGCTGTTGAAAGCTTACAGCGCCGAACGCGGCGGCCACGAGGACGACGAGAATCGTGAATGCGGGCCGCGCAAAGGCGGCGGTCAGAATACGGCTGATCATCACGCGCCTCAGTGACCGTGCTCGTCGCCACCGCCGGCGCGTTTCTCAGCCTCGGCCTTCAATAAAAACGCCCCTTCGACGACGACTGTTTCGCCGGCGCGTAACCCGGATACGACCTCGACGTCGTTGCCCAGATCGCGACCGCGGCCAACGGGCCGCATTTCGTATTCGTATTGCGCCTTGGGAACAAACGCTAGCCAGCGGTCACCCACACGCTGAAGCGCCGCAGCAGGCACGGCGAGAATCGTGCGGCTCTGACCTGCGACCTCCAGGCGATTGCTCGTAGACATGCCTGGTCGCAGCAGACCCGTCGGATTGGCAATCTCGATCCTCACGGGAAGGGTTCGCGACCCCGGATCGACTTGGCGCCCGACCAACGCGATCCGGCCATCGAACTCCTGACCGGGCAGCGCGGCAAGTGTGATGTGGGCCGTGCTTCCGACCTGGACGTTCACGGCATCTCGCTCGAATACCTGAGCGAGGACCCACACACGGCTCAAGTCGGCGATCGTGAACAACGGTGCGCTCGGCTCGGAGTACTGCCCGAGCACCGCGTGACGTTCCAGCACATGTCCCCCGATCGGCGACCTCACATAAAACAACGAGCTGTCTTCCGATGGCGCCAGGCTGTCGTCGGAGACCCCCAGCGCCTGCATTCCGGCGGTCGCGGCCCGAACGTCTGCGTCGGCCGCCCGGAAGGCGGCTTCCGCTTCCTGCACTTCGCGGAGCGCTACGATCCGCTCGTTCGCGAGGGTACGCTTTCGATCCAGTGTTTGCCGCGCCAGATCCCGTCGCGCTTCTGCGGAGAGAAGATCGGCTCGTGCCCGCCCAAGGTCCGTGCTTCGCAATTGGGCTAACGGTGTGCCTCTGCCGACCCTGCCATTGGTCTCGACAAGCACACGAACGACCTGACCGCCCGTCGGAGGCGCCACCTCCGCGTATCGGGCCTGATCGGCCGCCACTTCGCCGAGCACGGTCACTTCCCCGGCTCCAGGCCGCTCCACCACCGAGGCGGTGCTGATGCGCAGGTCGCGCGCCATGTCTTCCGTGAGATGGATTGCGTTTTCCTCTTCTGCGTGCGTTTCAACGACTTGAGGCGTGGGCGGCGGAGGATTCTGTGACGTGGAGTCATTGCCGCAGGCCCCCGACACCACGATCGCGACAACCATCGCTCCACGAAGCATGGGCATTCTCATCGGAGCACTCCGGCAATGAACTCGACGATCAGCCGGCTGCGACCCGCCTCGAGCCGCCGATCGATCACGGTCATGCGCGTATCCAGAGCGTCACGTCGGATCAACAGAAAATCCATCAAGTTCATCTCTCCAGCCTCGTAGCTGCGCCTGCTCAGCATTTCGTTGTCGACGACGCTCGGCACGGCGTCTCTCTGCAGGGCGCCCGCCAGTGCCGCGCGCTGTTCGTACACGGCGTACGCAGTCCGCAGCTCGGCCAAAGCCGCCTGCCGGGTGATCTCCGACTCGAGACGTGCTCGGGTCACACGTGCCAGGCCAGCGGCGAGGGTGCCCTGACCGCGCTGAAATGCGGGCAAGGTGACGGTGAGGCTGCCGAGAAGAATCGTGTCCGCCTCCTCACGCGCATATCCGATCCGAAATCCAAGGTCAGGCTTCCTCAGCGCCCGACCGAGCTGCGCCTGTGCTTCGGCCTCGCGCACCTCCGCCTGCAGGACACCGAACTCCGGGCGCTGATCGACAGAGACGGCCAAGCCTTCCACCGGAGGAGGAGGAGGCAATTCAAGGGAGCCTCTGAGCTCAATCGGCTCGTTGACCGGAAGCCGCAGAATCGCTCGCAGGGCGCCCGCGGCGGCTGTCAAGTCGGCGCGTGCCGCGACAAGAGTTGCCGCCGACCTTGCTGCGTCGATTCGTGCGAGGTTCACGTCGATGGCGGCGATGTCGCCGAGGGCGTAGCGGCGTTCGGTCGCGTTCAGCAGCTCGCGCGAGACACTGTCCGTTTCCTCAGTCACCTGGAGCCGTTCCGTCGCGGCGATGCCGTCAAGGAACGCCGACGCCGCGTCGAAGATGACATCCCGCGCGGATTGTTGCGCCTCAGCACGCTGACGTTCGACGCCTGCACGGGCGCCGGCAATCCGCCCCTGACGCTGGCCTCCGGTCTCGAACTGCTGTGACAGACCCAGCTCGAGGTCGGCTGCGTGCGTCCCGGCACCTGATCGCGGACCAGCAGCGCCTTCAATCACTGGGTCGTCACGGAACCGTGCCGAGGCGTCAGGAACGGCTGCCTCCGCCTCCGCGATTCGAGCGCGCGCGATGACCACGGCACCGGCCTGTTCACGCGCACGAGCGATCGTTTCCTGTAAGGTCAGGACGACCTGTGCGCTGGCGGGCACAGCCGCGACGAGCCAGCACAACAGCGCCCACAAAAAAACGCGAGACATAAGACTCCTCCGTACAGACGAGCGCCACTAAGGAGGGTGACGCGTGTTACGTGTCTGTCAGCGAGCCTTGGGAACGTGAAGGATGCCGCGTGGAACGGCGTTTGTCGAAGGATCGATCGGTGGAAGAGGCACAGCGTCGGCGACGGCGTCCGTTGGCGCGGCAGCCAGCAGGTGAGGAACAAAGCCCAGGAGCCGCGCGCAACACACGCAGCGAGCGCAGTCTTCCGGGCACGGGTCCGCCGCCGACCCGCGCGTGTCCTCGACGCACCCGTCGGGGACGACACTGGCAGGCAGATCTGTGCTCTGAACGGCAAAGGCGACAAGCCAGACGGCGAGGAAGAGCCGCACCACGGTCCAACGATACCACGCGGTGTCATGCCGCCGGCGCAGGCCTCGCGGCCGAGTCATGGGAGCGACGGGTGATGGGCTGCCGAGTCCTCCTCCGTCGGCCGGAGCGCCAGGAAGACGCCCAGTCCAGGCGCGATCTGTCCACCGTACCGAGGCGCAAGAAGCGGAGGAACCACCGTGACCGCGAAGGTCCCGCCGATTCCTGGCAGAAGTCCCTTCCAGGCTCGCAGATGGCGCACGTACCCGGCCTGGAGCTTACCCACGGGAAAAATCATCGTGATGAACTCGTGGACATGGAGGTCATGGGCCGGCTTGCCGACAAATTCCAGACGACCGAACCACGTCTGCCGATCACCGAATGCCGCGCTGGTTTCGACCAGGCCGGCGTGGGTCCGTTCCTCGAGCGCTGCGCCGGGGATGAGGCTCAACTTGGCGTTTCTGCCGTATGCGGCTGTCGTCGCGACGAACGCATCAGCGCCGAACCGTCGGTGATACGTCGCCGACGCAGTGACGCGGGTCACGTCAGTCCGCGGCTGTGAGCCAACGCCTGCCTCCGCCTCGTGCAGACGCCCAGTTGATACCTGCAACGTAAGCCGTTCGGTGGGCGCGAGCCACAAACGCCCCGCGAATGAATCGAAGGGAGCCAGATCCAGGTTAGCCCGCGCTGCATCAGGCTCACGGCCATTGAATGCTGACGCTTCGGCCTTCCACCGTCGTCCGTAGATCCCCGTCGTCACGACGCCGAAGGTGATATGCGTGGCGTCCAGCCAATGATGCGAAATCGGTGCAACGGGATTTGGAAACGCAGAAAGGCGATGTGGAAACCCCGGTGGGCCAAGGGCTGGCTCGCCAGCTGGGCCCGCGTACACCTGCCACCGGATGGACTTTGTGAGGGACCCATCGTAGGTCGCGGCAAGTTCGATGAAGAGATCGTGCGGGTGTTGCAGGTCGTGGATCGTATCGCCGCGGCAGACCTCGCCGGTCGCCAGGAGGTTGGGATAGCCGCATCCGCGAATGGTCCACGGCTCCAGACTGATCATCGTCCGGAGGCCGAAACGACCCTTTCCGACTGAACGAGTGGCCATCCCCATCATCCAGTTGATGCTGCCGGCCTGCCTGCTGCGACGATGCTCCTCGCCCGATTCGTACAGGAACTGCGCGAACGCATTCCCGTGCAGCATGAACTGCCATCCGGAGATCTCGCGATGGAATCCGTACATCGGCGTCAGGTCCGGCAACCACGCGGTGCCGGATGCATCGCGCACCAGAGTCGGCACCGCTCCCGTTTGATCGTGCGTGTGGTCAGTCTGAGGTATCGGAGGATCTTCGTGGACCTGCTGTGCGAATCCAGGGCTCGACCGAGCGAGCAGACACCCGAGCAATGGGAGAATACGCAGTGCACAGGTGCGCCTAAACACGCTGTGGATGTCCTGCCTGTGCATCGCCGGGCGGGTCAAACTGAATCGTCGAATGGTGGACGCCGAACCGATCCTCCAGCTCGTATCGCAGGTCGTGGAGAACCTCAGAAGACGGCCGTTCGGCCACAACATGCGCAGAGAGCGCGACCAACCCGCTGGTGATGGTCCAAATATGCAGGTCGCGAACCTCCTGCACGCCCGGGATCGCCATCAACCGATCCCGGACCGCGGTCTCCCCTCCTCCCTGCGCCGCGTGGTCGTGCTTACCCGTCATCGATACCTCAGCACCCGCAATCAGGCGGTGGGTGTTTGCGCGGTTGCGGCGAATGCGGCAGAGGACGAGAGCAGGAAGAAGAGCGCCAGCCACAGCACGGTGGGGCAGCCCTTCAGGGCTGCCGAAGCACGCAGCGCTGAAGCGCTGCGCCACCTCCAGCAGCACGAAGTCACGATTCAGACCTGCGGGGCCGGCGCTGCGGCTCGGAGCCGCTTGCGTTCGGACACGATCAGCCCGTACTCTGCGGCGCGTTTCCACACGCGGTTGGCCATCTCCGTGAGATGAACCGCCTTCAGGCCGTAATACAGGAAGATGGCGCCCAGCAGCGTGACCACGAAGTACTGCAGGCCGCGGGACCAGGCTTCGCCGAGCTGCGGGGCGAGCGTGCCGAGCAGGCTGTAGATCAGGAACCCCGCTCCGGCGAGGAGCGGCCCGGTCACGGTGCGCACGCCCCACGACGCCACCCGCGATTCCTTCTCCATCAGCGATCCGATTGTGCGCAGGCGTTCGAGCGCCGCCCCGAGCCGTTCGAAGTCGTCGCTGTACAGCACGTCGCGCAGCGAGATCTGCGCGCGGCAGGCTTTCATGACGCGGCGATCCCCCCGCAGGTAGGAAGGCCCGTGCAGCTTCAGCCGGTACTCGGGAAATCGCTGCTTTAGCTCGGCAACCAGCCGCTCTCGGGACGCCAGGGAATGCTCCTCGGCCGTGGAGACGACGTCGATTTCAATCAGACGGCGGCCGGGGACGACAACGACCTCATGAAGGTCGTGCGACTTCGAGTCTTCCACGTACGCGGCGGCGTGCCGCGGGATGCCTTCGTGCAGCATCGCCTCATGGTCGAGGCAGGGCAGCGTCGGCACGCGCAGCGGCGGATCGAGCTTCACCCGATACAGCTTGATCGATCGAACGGTGCAGATTTCCTGTAGGCGGTCGAAGAACCGCTGGCATGCCTCGGTTTCGGTTCTCTCGATCATGGCGCGAAGGGAACCAGCTTCTTGAACGTCGCGAGAATCCAGCGGTAGCCGTCGGGATCCGTGACCGTCGACACTCGATCGCCCCACGGCTTGTCCTCGGCTTCGCTGACGCCGGCACCGGCTTCGCGGGCTCTGCCCAGTTGACGGTCAACGTCCTCGACGTATGTGTACAGGGCCGGCATCCCGCTAGTGGCTGCCATCGCATCGCTCTTCGGCACGAGCATCACAGCCTGTTCCCCATGGCGCATCTCCGCGTACCGCACCTGGTTGTCGCCGTCACGCAGCACGACTCCGCGAGTGAAGCCGAAGGCGTTTTCAAGGAATTCCATCGACGCGCCGACATTGGCCACCGCCAAGTAGGCGTTGATCGCGTGCATGCCGGGCGCGAGACCGCTTCCTTCGACGGGACGCCGCTTCGCTGGCGCCGTCGCCTTGGTGATTGCTGCCACCCGACGGGCGGTGCGACCGGACCGCGGGGGCTTGGCCTTGCGTCCGGATGGCCGCCGGGAAGAACGTGCGCGTTTTTTGGCCATCGCAGCCGATATTACCCTGCCGTCCGAAGCTCTTCGTGACAATCCCGGAACCTCGGCATTAATCTCGCTATAGTGGTGCTGGTATCTCCTCTCACAGTGCTTTTGACGACAGAACGGTAACTCGAGGCACAGGACAGAAAGACGATGGCGGGCTATCGACCGATTGATCACCTGTTGCGTCGGGCCGGTTTCGGCGCGTCCAGCGCGGAATTGGCGGAGTACGGCGATCTGCCGTTCAGCATCCTCGTCGACCGGCTCATCGATTACGAGTATTTGCCAGACGAGGTGGATTCGAAGATCGGGCAGAACGGCTACGCGGGCGTGACCACGCGCGGCGGGCAGTTCTCGCCGAACACCAATATCGAAGACGCCCGACAGCGATGGCTGTTCCGCATGATCCACAGCCAGCGTCTGCTGCAAGAGAAGATGACGCTCTTCTGGCACAACCACTTCGCCACCACGTACAGCAAGGTGTCTGGGTTTGCCGGCGGGCTACAGGGCACGCGCATGATGGCTGGGAAGCCGGGCGAAGTGCCGGGACCTCCCGGACAGCTCGAGTTGTTCCGTCAGTTCGCGATCGGCAATTTCCGCAACCTGCTGATCGAAGTCGCCAGAGACCCTGCCATGCTCGTGTTTCTCGACGGCCGCACGAACACGCGAGCGCGGCCGCAGGAGAACTTCGGGCGCGAGATTCTGGAGCTGTTCACGTTTGGCGTCGGCAACTATACCGAACAGGATGTGTACGCCGCCGCACGTGTGTTCACTGGGTGGAACCTGCGGACGGTGGGAACGACGCGCGCGGACACGAGCGGGTACTACGAGTTCGTGTTCAACGCGAACCAGCACGACGCGGCGGCGAAGACGTTCACGTTTCCGATTCACCCGAACGGGTCGACCACGATCGTTGCGCGGAGTGCGGCCGACGGGATGCAGGACGGGATCGAATTGATCAACGCGATCGCCAACCATCCCGAAACTGCACGGCGGCTCGCGCGCAAGCTGTGGGGCTTTCTCATTACCGAAGCCGCAGACCCGGATCCGGCGTTCGTTGAGTCGGTGGCCGCGGTGTACCTGCAGGCGCAGACCGAGATGAAGCCGGTGCTTCGCTACATCTTCCGGTCACACTGGTTCGCCGCGCCCTCCAACTACTACAGCCGTTACGCATGGCCCGTGGAGTTTGTCGTCCGCGCGATCAAAGAGATGGGGTGGGCTGGCTTCTCCGTGGATACAGCGCGGACGCCGCTCGTGAACATGGGCCAGGCGCTGTTCGAGCCGCCCGACGTTGCGGGCTGGACGCTTGGGGAGGGCTGGTTCTCGACAGGTGCGATGCTCGCCCGAATGAACTTCGCCGCAACGCTTGCCGCGAACCAGCGATTCAATCTCGGACGCGATGCGCAGCCATATCGCAGCTCGCCGGAGCGGGTGCTCGATTACCTGCTGGCGAGGCTGACGCCGTCGGCGTTCGAAAACGAACCGTACGGCGAGCTGGCGGGCTATCTCCGCGCCGGCGGCGCATGGACCGGGTCGGATGCGCAGCTCAATACCAAAGCCTCCGGCCTGGCGCGGCTCATCGTGGGGTCGGGGGAGTATCAGTTCGTATAGCTTCGCCTGCACGGGCTACGGACTACGGGCTACGGACTTCAGGGGCTCAGGCAGCCTGCAGCCCATCACGGCCCGCAGCCGGCAGCCTGTAGTCAGTAGCCAGGAAACATATGAAAGTCACTCGACGCACATTCATTCACGACGGCGTGGCGGCGTTCACCGTCAGCATGGCGGCGCCCGCGTTTCTCTCCGACATCGCGAGAGCGCAGGGCGCGGCATCGCGCAATCTGGTGGTGCTGTACCTCTCCGGCGGCAACGACGCGCTGAGCACCGTTGTGCCTTATACCGACAGCTTCTACTACAGCCGACGCCCCACGCTGGCGATTCCGGCGGGACAGGTGCTCCAGATCGGGTCCGATTCGAGCGGCAAAGTGCTGGGCCTGCATCCGCGGCTGACCGGTGTCCGGCAGATGTTCAATGCTGGCAACCTGGCGATCATCCAGCGTACCGGGTACCAGAACTCGAGCCGTTCGCATTTCCAGGGATTCGATATCTGGGGAACGGGCGATCCAGCGGCGTCGCAAGGGATGGGCTGGCTGGGCCGCTATCTCGACTCGCTGACACCGCCGCTCGATCCGCTGACCGGATGGAACACGACGCGCGAGACGCCGCGGCCGCTCATGGCGCGAACGGTGAGTGTGCCGGCGATCCCCGACGTGCGAACTTACAGCTTCGCGAGCCCGAACTCGGGCGCGGAAGCGTTGAATGAGCGCACGGCGGCCACACGGATCGCCTCGCATGTTCCGCTGTACCGTCCACAGCTCGCGCTCGTGAATTCATCCGGACGCGGCGCGCTCGAAACGCTCGATCGCGTGGCAACCGTGGCGAGCTACACCGGCACGGTTGCGTATCCCAATAACGGCTACGCGCTTGCGCTTCGCACGGTGGCCGGATCGATCGTGCGCGGCATCGGGACGCGGGTCTTCTGGGTGCAGACCGGCGGGTTCGACACCCACTCCGCGCAGGGCGCCAATGCGGGCGCGTACGTGAACCTGATGGGGACGTTCAACGACGGCCTGCTGGCGTTCCACGACGACCTTCGCAACCAGGGCTTGCTGAGCAACACCTTGGTAATCGTGTTCTCGGAGTTCGGGCGGCGCATCGCCGAGAACGGCAGCGGCGGCACCGACCACGGCGCGGCCGGCGTGATGATGGCGCTCGGCGGCGGCGTGCGCGGCGGGTTGTACGGGACGGCAGCATCACTCGATCCGAACGCCCAGAACCCGACGCTCGAAAACAACGGCGGCGATGTCCGGTTCGAAACCGACTTCCGCACCGTGTACGCGAAGGTCCTCGATAACTGGCTGGGGGCGAGCTCAGTGCCGATTCTCGGCGGAGACTTCCGCACCGGCCCCGGATTCATTTAGTCCCCCTCCATAGGCAGATTTTACTCCCACGTAACACCGAGGCACAGAGGCACTGAGGCAGAACGACAAGCCCCAAATTCCTCGGTGCCTCGGTGGCTCCGTGTTTCGTCGCAGTGAAAGAGGGATGCATCTGAACGCCGACCGTCCGGCTATTATTCAGGCATGATCCATCGATGCTTTTTTGCCGCCTACCTCGCGCTTACGCTGCTGTCCGCGACAGCCGCCGCCCAGTCTGCTCAGCGTGACGAAGCGAAACGGCTGGCGGAAGCGACGACGGTGTTCACCGAGATCATGAACGCCGAGGACAGCGCGGTTCCGGCGTCGATCCTCGGCAAGGCCGAAGGGCTCGCAATATTTCCCGGCACCATCAAGGCCGGCTTCATCGTGGGGGGCATGCGCGGCCGAGGTGTCCTGAGCGTGCGTGGGGAGAGCGGCACCTGGTCCTCGCCCGCGTTTCTGACCCTGACCGGCGGCAGCATTGGCTTGCAGATCGGCGGACAGGCCACCGACCTCGTACTCGTCATCATCAACCGCCGCGGCCTCGAGAACCTGGTGCGCAATCAGTTCAAGGTTGGCGCGGATGCGTCGGTCGCCGCCGGTCCGATCGGGCGGGATGCGCAGGCGTCGACGGATATTCAGATGCGCGCGCAGATCCTCAGCTACTCGCGCGCCCGCGGCGTGTTCGCCGGCGTCACCCTCAACGGCAGCACGATCCGACAGGACAAGGATGCGAATGAGCGGTTCTACGGCAAGCCGTACGAGACGCAGCAGATCGTGTTCGAACGCCTCGGCGGCGCCCCTGACCCGGTGGCGGCATGGCGCGCGATGCTCGACACGCACGCAAAATGATTCTTCACCGCTTCGTCATCCGCTCGAACACTTCAGCCAGCGCAGCGTCCTCGACCACTGGAACGATGGCGAGTTCCATCAGGTCGTTCCACATCAATCCAAATTCGGTGAGCGCCTTTGGATCGTCGCTCTCGAACAGGACGAATCCCCCGCTCATGTCCAGCCGGGTCCAGCGGCCGAGCAGTGTCGCGCCTTTCGGCGGTTGCCCGCCGGTCCGCTGAAACCGCGCGATCCCTTCGTCGCGCTTCTGTCCGTCCGCGCTCCACGAGAACGTCAACATGAATTTCACTGTGCTCCTCCAGTCTGCGTTGCTGTCCCACTTTTGATCGCCACGCCGCTCCTGCGAAGAGGCGCCGCCTTCGTCGCAACGTGCTGTTCATGGCCTTCGAGGCTCCGCCCGACGAATTGCGGGGACGTCAAGGATCCGCACCCCTCCTGCCGGCGCTGACTCAACGGCGGTGACGAGCGCCGCAACGATCGCGTGCCGCGTGACGAGGCCAAGCCGTTCGGCACCGGCTCGCGTCGCGGGCAGCCGTCGAAGCGCGGCGTAGACGGGAAGGAGCACATAGGGCCAGCGGTGACCTGGCCCGAGCACGTACCAGGGCCGGAGAATCGTCGCCGGAATCCCGGTTGCCTCCACGAGCGCCTCGCCTTCCTGCCGTGCCGCGATATACGCTCGCATCACGGGCGCTGGGTGGGCGACGCTCACGTACACGATGTGGCGCGCGGCTGCCCTTTGCGCCGCGGACGCAGTGGCGCGGATGGACGCGAGGTCCACGCGACGGAACTCCGCAGCCTTGGCTGGACTCGGGTGCGGCGTTCCCGCCAGGTGCACGACGGTGGCGTGTGCGGGGATCGCGGACTGAAAGGTCGTCGAGTCGAGCGCGTCGCCGGCCAGTGGCACCGCGCCCCGGGGCACCTTGCCTTCGGAGCCCGGTCTCACGAGCGTATGTACGGCATAGCCGCGTTCGAGGAGCGCGGTGACGAGCGGCCGGCCGATATATCCGATGCCTCCCGTGACGAACACCGGATCGAGAGCTCGCATCAGAACTCCAGTTGACGACCCATGCGTGCCGTACGCGGCTGCACTGGATGGGTGTCACGCTGGTCGACGACTCGGCCGCCCGGCGTGCACGTACCCCTGCTACAGACATCTACGGAGATGCCGCGGCCGTGGATGTCAGGGTGAGAGGATGCGCGCCGAGTGGCGCGCGAGACTACGTTAGCGCGGCGGTTCTGGCAGGTGGTCGTCCGGCGGGGCCACGAGGAGAACGCGGCAGCCTTCCTCGGTCCACAGCTCGCCGTGATCCGTCTCGGCGTCCGCGTGTAGAAAATCGCCCGCGGTCATCCGTCGATCCCACGTGTAGAGGCTGCCGGACAGGACCAAACATTCTTCGGCGCCGCCGTGATGGTGCGCAGGAAATCGTGTGCCGGGGGCGACGTCAAGGAGCAGCGTGGCATAGCCGGCCTCGCGGTTGAGCGCGAGCACCTTCATGCGGATGCCCGGCACCGGATGGGGCAGCCACTCGCCGTCCGCCGCAAACCGGAACGAGAATCCCGCAGGTACCGGAGAGAGGGCCAAGGCCTCCAGCAGCCGCTTCCTTACCTCCGGCCGCGGCGCCGGGTGTCCGGCCGCGGTGCGTGCCAGCGCCAGAGCCACCTCCGGATCGAAGTCGATTCTGTCTGGGAGAGGACGATCACTCATGGCTCAACGCCGATCTCTGCGAGAGCTGCTCGCGAAGCGCCAGGAGTCCCGTCCGGATGCGGGTCTTCACCGTGCCAAGCGGCAGCTTGTGCCGTTCGGCAAGCTCGGAATGTGTGAACCCCAGAAAATAGGCTTCCTCAATCAGCTCACGTTGCTCCGGTGGAATGCCGTCGAGAGCCCGCCTGATGGCCCGCTGCTGCTCACCCAGCGCGGCGCCTGCTTCCGGACTGTCTGCCGGCTCCACGTCGATGCGCGTCGATTCGATCCTGCGCCTGAGCGCAGCATTCGCGCGCAAGCGGTCGATGGCCCGGTTTCGTGCGATGCCGACGAGCCAAGCCGCAGGTGATCCAAGCCCGGGGTTGTACGTGGCCACCCGGTTCCAGACGAGCACGAAGACTTCCTGAAGGACCTCCTCGGCTTCGCTCCGATCGCGGAGGATGCGCAGAATCAGGCCGAACAGCAGCCGGCTGTGCCGGTCATAGAGTTCGCCGACCGCACCGGCGTCGCGCGCGACGATGCGCTCGAGAAGCGCGGCGTCTGTGCAGGTGCCGTCCGGACTCATGATGTCGGAACCCGAGAGCCTCAAGGCGGCGTCATTGTAGCGCAGGGCGGGATTCTCTATTCTGGAGCCATCCAACGATGCCTGGTGGACGTAGGTACAGTAATGGGACTCGTGGCCTCGCTGGCGAACTGACCAGCCAAGGGACTCTGCCCTTGATATTCCAGCAGCCCCTCGGCTGGTCACACAGCATCTTTTGGCGCGCGGCTGTAAAGCGTCTCGAGGATCTGCTTGCATGAACCGGCCGCACAGCGATTTCATGGGCGACGCCGGAGCCTATGCGATCGGCAGCCTCGATCCGGATGATCGGACGGCGTTCGAAGCGCACCTCTCGGAGTGCGATGAATGCGCGGCCGAAGTGCGTTCGTTGGGCAGAGTGACCACCTCCCTTGCTCACAGCCAGCCGTCCCACGCGCCGCGGCCCGAGCTCAGAGGGCGGCTTCTCGAGTCTCTGGCCGGCGCACCTACCGGGCCGGTCGCGCCCGCGGCGGGCACAGCCCCTTCACGCACGTGGCTCCCTCTGGCGGCCTCGGTGATCCTGGCCATTGGCGCCGGCGTGTATGCGGTCCGACTGCAGGGCCGCGTAGCGGATCTCGAAATGCGGCTGGAACAGGCGCTGGAGCAGGCATCGATGGCCGATCGGTCGGTCGCAGAGGCCCGCCGTGTCAGCGCCGAACTGCACGCGTCAATGAGTGTGCTGGCGGCTCCCGATCTGGTCCGCATCGACTTGCAGGGTCAAGCCGCCGCGCCGCGAGCACGTGGGCGCGCGCTCTGGAGCCGGGCTCGCGGCATGGTGTTCACGGCGTCCGATCTGCCGCCGCTGCCCGCGGGCCGGGTGTATCAGGTGTGGGTCGTCACACAGCCCGGGCCAATCAGCGCCGGACTGCTCGCGCCGGACCTGTCCGGCGGCGGGACGACGTTCTACGAGACCCCCCCGGACATCGCGCCGCCGACGGCGGTCGCCGTCACCATCGAACCCGTTGGCGGACTGCCCGCCCCGACCGGCGCGTTTTACCTGGCCGGCTCTCCCGGCGCCAGTCTGTAACATCCATCCGCGGCTCCGCTCCGTAGATGCCTGTGGAGGTGCTACGTGAGACCGCTTGCTTGTGCCGCGTTGGCGTGTGTCGCCGCCGTGTCCTTCATGACGGCGACGAAGGCCTTGAGTCACCGCGAGGCGCCGCTCATCGGTCAGGACCCGTTGGCAGACAACACTTAATATTCCGGCGCGAAGTGAACAGTCGGCGCGCTAACTGCGCCTGGAGACAACCTCACACACTGTGCGCGTTCTTCCGAGTGTCGGTCAGGCAGGTGTGCTGTCACGGGCGGGCGCGCGTCAGGGGGAGAAGTTATGAAGCGATTGATAACGGCGTTGATGGCCGGCGCGGTGCTCGCCGCGGCCGGCATCACGGTTCACGGGTCGAGCCACAGGGAGGCGCTGGCTATCCTCAACGAGCCGTGCGCCGACAACACCGACACCTACGCCTGGGTGTCGAATGGCTCGCACGACAAGCTCTACCTGATCATGAACTTCAACCCGCTCCACGAGCCGGGTCAGGGCAACCACGGCCTGCGAGCCTGCAACGGTTACCGCTACGAGTTCCACATTGCAAAGGGCACGAGCCTCCGGGACCAGGCGATCTACCGCATCGAGTTCACGAACATGCTGAACCCCGAGGCGCCTCCGGGATCTGCGGATTCCGTCGGCGGCGGCAACGAGCTGCTTTGGCAGCTCACCGGCGGTACCGAGACCATGACCGTCACGCGCGTCTTTGCTCCCGGCGACAACAACACCGTCGTCCTTGGCGCGAATCTTCCTGTCCTCCCGAACAACCACGGCCCGCAGACCGATCGGCTCATCTACGGTCTCGGCTCCTTCCAGGGTTACGATTCCGGGGATCGTACGAGCCGGGAGGTGGGTCTCTACGACCAGCCTTTCGTTGATACGTTCATCCGCACTCTCAGCAACGGCGGACGGGTCATCGCCGGCCAGTTTGACGATCCCTATCAACTCGACGAGAAAGGGATCTTTGACCTGGTCAACCTGAACGAGAACGATCTCGGTGGAATCCGCGGCGCCCGTCGACCGCCCGGCAAAGACGTGTTCACGGGCTTCAACATCTTCTCGATCGCCCTCGAGATCCCGACTGGCGAGTTGTTCCCGGGCGGCATCCCGCACAACGGTGCGCTCGTGTCCAACTCGACCGATAGTCTTCTTCGTGTGTGGACGAGGATCAGCCGCCAAGAGACGCAGACCGCGACTACCAGCAACAACATCACCGGCCTCGTGGGGTCCGGCCCGTACGTGCAGGTCGGTCGCAATGCCCTGCCGCTCTTCAACGCCGGCTTTGTGGGGACCCAGCGTCAAACGCTCTACCTGCGCAGCGATCCCAGCACCGACGTGACCAACTTCGGCGCCGACGTCTTGTTCCCGGTGCTCGTTCGCGACGCCGAGGTGCTTGGTATCTACCGTGCCCTGGGAGTCCCTCCGGGCACCGTTGCGACGCTTAAGGGCCCCCGCGTCGACATCATCAACGCGATCAATTTGGGCCGGCCGATCCCGATCGCCGACGGCTCCACGGGTGACGTCATCACCCTCGACGCGGCCATCGATTCCAGCTTCCCGAACGGTCGACGCCTTGGCGGCGGGTCTGCCCCGAACCGCAATCAGGTGAACGTGAACAGCGTGCTGATCAGCCTGATCGCCGCGGGAAACCCGAGCGCGGGCCTTGCCAGAGGAGTCGAAGAGAACGACAAGAACTATCTCTCGAGGTTCCCGTTCCTGGCTCCGGCTCACCAGGGTCTGCTCCAGGGGCACGGCGGCACCAACACTCCACCCGTACCGAACATCCCGATCCCATAACAGTCGAACAGCGATTGACGACGGAACGGCCCCCGCTCGCGGGGGCCGTTCTCTGAATGGATCGGAGGATGACGCTGTGAAGAGACTGGCTTTTCTGAGCATGACGAAGACGCCGACGTTCTTGTCGCGTGCGTGCGGTTCACCGACGTGTCGTCGTGTGGCGGCGCTCGTGGTGGCGATCCCTCTCACCGGAGCGTCGCTGTTCGCCCACGACATGTGGATCGAGCCGACGACGTTTTCTCCGGAGCTCGGGGAGATTGTCGGCGTGCGCTTACGTGTGGGTCAGGACCTCCTGGGCGATCCGGTGCCACGCGATCCGGCCCTCATCAAGGAGTTCGTCGTCGAGGATGCGGAGGGCCGCAAGCCGGTTGTGGGTCGAAACGGGGCTGACCCAGCGGGCTTCCTCCGCGTGGCCACCCCTGGCGTGCTCGTCCTCGGCTATCGGAGCAACCCGAGCACGATCGAGCTGTCGGCAGGGAAGTTCAATCAATACGTGAAGGAGGAAGGGCTCGAGACCGCCGCGGCGCTGAGAGCGCGCCGTGGCCAGACCGGGGCAACCCGCGAGATGTTCTCGCGCTGCGCGAAGAGCCTGGTGCTCTCCGGTTCGGCGAACACGGTGCAGGGCGACCGATCACTTGGTTTTACCCTTGAGCTCGTGGCCGAGCGGAACCCGTCCACGATGGACGTCGGTCAGGAGCTTCCGGTCAGGTTGACGTACGAGAACCGGGCACTGGCCGGTGCGCTGGTTGTCGCCATCAACCGTTTGCATCCGGCCGAGAAGCTGACCGCTCGAAGTGACAAGGACGGGCGAGTCCGATTCCAGCTGCCTCGCGGCGGCATGTGGTTGATCAAGGCGGTCCACATGGTCGAGGCGCCCGCGGGCGCCAACGCCGACTGGGTCAGTTACTGGGCGTCGCTCACGTTCGCGCTCAAAGGAGCGGTGGCCTCAGGACCTGCCTCGTGAAGGCTTTTCTTCTCAGGGCGGCGGCGTGTGTCGCGATGTCGGTGCTTGCGTGTGGCGCGCTCGTCCACGCGCACGAGATCGGCACGACGCGCGTATCGGCGCACTTCCACGAGGGTCGCCGCTACGATATCGAAATCGTGACCGACGCCGCGTCGCTCGTTGATAAGCTCGACGCCCTGGCGGGTCCGCACAGGCGTGCCCTCCCCACCGCTGCACCGACGCGTCCGGCTGGTCTCGGCGAGCGGCTCGTCGCGCTCGACGACATCTTTCGGCAGCGAGTCACGGTCGCGTTCGACGGGGCGGCCCGTCACCCGGCGATACGGTACGCCGTTTCGCCCGCTCCGGACGCCACGTCAGCCGTGCTCGCGACGATTCGACTGACCGGCGAGATCCCTCGAGGCGCGCGTCGCTTCACGTGGGTGTACTCGTGGACGTTTGCGTCGTACGCGTTGTCGGTGCGGAACATCGACGCGGCGGACCCCACGACTGAATGGCTGGAGGGCGGACAGGCGAGCACGCCGTTTTCCTTGACGACGCCGCCGCCCCAGGTCAGCCGTGCCGGCACGGCCTGGCATTATCTTACGCTTGGCTTCACGCACATCGTGCCGCACGGGCTGGATCACATGCTGTTCGTGATCGGGATTTTCTTGTTGAGCGGCCGTCTACGCAGTGTGCTGCCGCAGGTCAGCGCCTTCACCGTGGCCCACTCGATCACCCTCGGGCTGAGCATCTATGGCGTGATTGCTGTGCCAGCATCGGTTGTCGAGCCGTTGATCGCGGTGTCGATTGCATACGTGGCGATTGAGAATCTCCTGCTGACGGACCTCAGGCCGTGGCGGATCGCCCTGGTGTTTGCATTCGGTCTCCTTCACGGTATGGGCTTCGCCGGAGCTCTGAAGGAGGTCGGTCTGCCGCGTTCGGAATTCCTGACGGCCCTGCTGACCTTCAACGTGGGCGTCGAGGCCGGCCAGTTGGCGGTGATCGCCGCGGCTTTCGTGCTCGTCGGGTGGCAGTGGGGCAATCGGGCCTGGTACCGCTGTCGCGTCGTAATTCCCGCCTCCGTGCTCATTGCCTGCACGGCCGTCTACTGGACGGTCGAGAGGGTGGCTTTTTAGCAAAGCCTTCCGGCGCACAACGCTTCTACACATCGCAGCTGCTGGGAGAGCCGCCGGAGGGCGTGAGCGTACGCATAGCCATCCGGGAGTGGTGAGAAGCGTACGCGTGAGTCTGCAGGGTGACGCCTTGGAGGACGTGATGAACACCTTCTACGAGCATCACCACGATAGCATTCGTTTCGGATATCGCTGCGTCGATCGCATCTTGCTGAACGGGTTGATTCAACCCTTTCAACAGCCCGAGCGTGTGGTCGGGTTCTTCAACACTTACCGCGAGCAGTACCCGGTCAGCAAAGCGGTGCTCCGCGACATCGCGACCCAGTACGAGCACTGGGTGAAGGCCCAGCCTGATCTTCCACCGCCGCGTCGCCCTGGACGCGCTCGGTGACCGCCTGCTCGATGCGAACCGCACGATTGGCCAACCGACGAAGCTCGCCACCATCTTCGGTCGCAAGGTAACCCAACGGTACCGTGGCAAGCTCGAAACCGTGATCGAAGATCTCGACGTGCCGAATCCAGTCATCCGCAGCTACTGCCGCGACGGGTCCATCAAACAGTACGTGCGCGATCACCTCCTGCGTCGCACCGAGGCCACCTCCACCTCCAACAACGTCACGGATTTGGGCGTCCCCAAGGCGATCGATCACGTGTCCCGGCTGCGCGAGGCCATGGCGGCCGTCACGGACCGGTACCTCACGGTCCAACAAGACATCGTCGAAACGTTCGTCGACCGCGGGCAGCTGCGCAAACTCGCCGCACCGACGCGCTTGGCCAACGGCAAACGCATCCCCGGCCTCAAGCTCGATCAGCCGCCAGCTCGCCCTCATGCACGCCCTCGTTCGCTTCGCCCATATCGCGGGCGGCGACACCTTCACCACCCGCGACCTGCACGAGCCAGCAGCCGCCGCCCTCGACTCGACCACCGAACAGTATCGGCTCGGGTCACTGCGTTACGATCTCTCGAAGCTCCGCGCCAAGGGGCTCGTCGACAAAATCCCACACGCACGTCGCTATCGACTCGCCCCACACGGCTACCAGATCTGCGTCCTCTTTCTGAAACTCTTCGAGCGCGTCTACGCCTAAAGGGGCCGGCGAAGTGATCGGCCTAAGCCGTCAGAATCCGCAGCAACGCTGGTTCGAGAGCCGAGTATTCGAAGCCGTAGCCTGATTGCTCGGCGGCGGCGGGAAGCACCCGCTGCCCGGCCAGGAGCAACGCGTCCGCCATTTCGCCAAGCGCGAGCCTCAACACGAATGCCGGCGCGGGCATGAACGCAGGGCGCCGCATCACGCGGCCGAGCGTGGCGGCGAACTCGCGGTTCGTCACGGGTGCGGGCGCGGTGAGGTTGATCGGCCCTGCCACCGCTGCATTCCTCAGCGCCCAGAGCGCCAGCCCCACCCAGTCGTCGCGGTGAATCCACGACCAGTACTGCCGACCGGATCCCACCGGACCGCCGGTGAATAGCCGGAACGGCAGCGCGATTCGCGGGAACGCTCCCTCATTGCGGTCGAGCACGAGGCCGGTGCGTAGCAGCACTACGCGTGTTGCGGACGCAGCGGCCATCGCCTCGCTTTCCCACTCTCGGCACACCCGCGCCAGGAAGTCGTTGCCCGGAGCCGAACGTTCAGTGAGGGTCTCGGTACCGCGGGACCCGTAGTAGCCCACCGCGGACGCGCTGAGAAACGTTGCCGGCGGCCGCCTGGCCTGCCGAATGGCCAACACGAGAGAACGGGTTGCGGACACTCGGCTGGCGCGGATGGCGGCCTTTCGCGCCGCGGTCCAGCGTCCAGCGGCGATCGATTCACCGGCAAGGTTGATGACGGCATCGGCGTCGTCGAGCGCGTTGGCCCAGTCTCCGACGGTGCCGTTGGGAGTCCAGCGGATCGTGCCGGAGCCTGATCCGCGGCGCGAGAGAACAGTGACGTCGTGCGTCTCGCGCCGGAGCGCCGCGGCAAGCGCCGACCCGAGAAATCCCGTTCCGCCAGCGATGACGACGTGCACTGGGCCTCCTCCTGACGGTTCCAGTTCCTTGTTCAGGGTTCACAGTTCGTGTTCACGTTCATTTTCATGCGTGCCGATTGAACCTGAACACGAACCTTGACCTGTGAACCGGAATGGGAACTACCTCTGAGCCTCCTGACGGTTCCAGTTCCTGTTCAGGGTTCACAGTTCGTGTTCACGTTC
>ORMF011718080.1_pt1 | contig 23345 bp, 14 predicted proteins | sample 1779871 | NCBI WGS metagenome assembly ORMF01 (sample SAMEA104232316, study PRJEB22302) | groundwater metagenome | biome: forest; feature: aquifer; material: groundwater | place: USA | collected 2011-08-07 | depth 5.4 m | reverse complement strand
GCATGGCCACTTGCTGGTAGCGCGTATGCAAATCACATCCTACAATCTTCATGTGCTCGGCTCCTTTCCTCCGAGCCTTGGTCGTTGAGCGTTCCAAGTCTACTCGGCGGCTTCGGAGCCGACACCGTTATCTAATCAGGCACCCCAAGACTACCTGGGCCACCCGCCCCTGTTATCCAGCGTAGGGTCTGCGCTTCCGTTGTTTGCGGGTACGGGCCTATGCATTCGGCTCTTGATGCTGCCGTACCCAGTCCAGCCAGAGCACCATGTCACGCACAGTCTGGATCGGTGACGGCTGATTCGAATCCGTGGCGAATCTCGGGGCATCTGACGGTCTGCCTCGCGAGGTCAGAATCCTTTCAATCCAGCGCAGCCGAACCTCTTCAGAGGGCGGCTTCAGCCCCAGTTTCCTCATCAAAAGCATCGCATCATCTTCGATGTCCTCTCCTCCCCGGTTGAGAAGATGTTCCAACGAATCGTCCGGAGCAATCCTGAGGTTCCCAAAAAACCATGAACGAGTATAGAACTTGTACACAGCCTCGGGAATATCGGGAGCGCCACTCTGAGCAAATACCCGAACGAACTCCTCTCGCGACAGACCTATGTGCTTTCGTCTTCGCAAATCGAATACAAAGGTTGCAATGGCGATAAGGACTCCAAATCCCGTAAGAACCAGTGCAGATATTTCGACGTAAATACTCATGGATGTTGGTTGACGCAATGGTTGAAAAGAGCACTGCTAATAGCAGTGCCGATATAGGGAAACCATCGCCCCAGAACGCCTCCGAGTGTGCTACTGCTTCGCCAAGCGAAGCTCTCCGTAAACGGAATGCCCACTGGAGTTGGTGTTGAGGGCACGGTCAAACCTATGGTCCTCGCAGTTGCGGATGCCACGGATGTTCCCGAGGTTGCTCCTCCGAGTTTTGCGCCAGTAGAAAGAACGGCTCCCGATGCGGCTACAGAGCCGCCTTGAACAGCCCAACCCATACCAGCACACCCGAGATCATGGGTCGCTTGTTTTCCCGCAGCCGCAAGAATATCCGCCCCATGCCCCATCAAGCCGTAAATGGGTACGTCGCCGTTGGGCAGCGTGTTGTTTGCGGGGCCGCTGCTATTGCCGCCATCTGGGGGGCACCAGGTTTGGTCAGTGACCACGTTCACATAACAGTTAGATGGGTAGTTACTACCGCTGCCCACTGGCATCCAGGGGAAGCCCATACCAACCCCAAGGGGTGCGTTAACAATAGCACCAGCGAAAATCAGGCCACTAAAGCTTCCGCATGGAATGCTAAATCCATCGAGAAAGCACGCGATTGAACCGAGGCCTGTAGGATCGATGAAGTTCATCGGGTCATTGTCGACGTAGGCATACCGGTTCAAGCTCTGCGGGTCGTCTGCCGATCCAGCGAGCAAGTCCGCTGTCATGAACCTGCCCAGCCGACTGGAGTGGTAACGCATCATGGCATAGTCCAGCCCCGATTCGGTGTCCCGCTCGTAGCTGGTGAACTTCTGTTTGACGGAGACGCCGGTCTCGCACCAGGTCTCGCCGAAGGGGAGATGCCCGAAAGTACGGGTGACCGTTCCGTTCGGGCTCGTCTCCAGCCGGGCGGACAGCTGGTCCGGATAGTGATAGACCACCGGCGTGGTCGTCGACTGATACAGCGTGGCTAGCAACTGGCTCCCGGCATAGACGTACTTCACGCTCAGCGTGCCGTTGGTGTACTCGGCAATCACCTTGCTTCCCGAGAAAAGGTACACCGTCGTATTCGCGCCGACCACCTTCTTCACCCTCAGTCCCTTGCAGTCGTAGGAGTAGGTGGCCGTGGTCGTGCCAGTGTTGAGGGTTTTCAACCGGTTCTCGGCGTCGTAGGTGTAGGCGTTGCCGGTGCCGTCGGCTTGCAGGTTCCCAGCTGTGTCGTAGCTGTAGCCCGCGGTGGTGATCCGGTTGGTCGTGGGATTAATCGTGAGTTGCGGCGCGGTAGTCGAAATCGTCCCGCCGAGAATGTTCTGTTGGCTGCGGTTGCCGTAGCGGTCGTAGACCCAGCCCAGCTTCCAGGTGTTGGCAGAAGTAAGGTTGAGCGTCTGTCCCTGCGCGAGCCGGCCCAGCGCATCGTAGGTGTAGCTGGTGCTGTAGGCGTCGCCGCGCGTGTCGGTGACCCGCTGAATCTGTCCGTTGTTCACCGGATTGCCATTGACTGTCTGGGTGTAATTGTAGGTCAGATTGAGCAGGTCGGTGGTGCCCTTGGCATAATCAAGGCTGGCCAACTGAAGCCGGGGGTCGTAGCCGATGGTGGCCTGGACACCACTGCCGTAGGTCAGCGACCTGGGCAGGCTGGCCGCGTTGTAGCTGGTGGAAGGGACGGTCAGGTAGTTGGTGCTTCCGCTGCTTATTTGGGCCAGACGTCCGGCGGGGTCGTAGGACTGGTTCAGGGCGATGCCATCCGGGTAGGTCAGGGTCTTGACCTGTCCGACATAGTTGTAGCCGTAGGCGATGTTGTAGGTGGCGGTGCCAACGACTTTGGCAACGGCAGTGATTCGCCCTAACTGATTGTAGGTGTAGGTTTCGGAGCCGGTGCCGTCGGTCATGCTGGTCAGGCGTCCGAGGGCGTAGGCGCCTGCGCCGCCAGCGTCGTAGTTGTAGGTCGCTGAGGGCGTGCCGTCCGAGTAGGCAACGCTCTTAAGACGATTCAGGCCGTCGTACTGATAAGTTGTAGTGATGCTGCGGGCGTCGGTGCGCTGGCAGACATTTTGAGCGTCGGTGCTGCAGGCTGCGCCGGCGTTCTGATAGGAATAGGTGACCAAGCCGCTCTCGGGCGTTTGGGCGGAGAGCAGGTGCCCGAGGCCGCCATAGACATAAGCGCGCTGCTGGGCTCCCTGGTTGACCTGGATCAGGTTGTTCGTCGCGTCGTAGCTGTAGAAGGTGGCGAAGGGGTAGGCCAATGAGCCGGGTGAGCCATTATCGGAGCCGCCGGTAAATGTCCCAGAAGCCGGGCTTCCATTGAAGGATGAGTCGAAGAAGTCAGCAGGGTCGTTGGTTTGCGCAGTCACCAGGAATGAATAGTTTGAAGCATTGCCGCTGAGTATTGAGGTGAAGGTTATGGTCGCCCCTGAAACTCCGGCTGAGACCGGCGAGTTCGGATCGTTGTTGAATTTCGAGGCTAGCCCTGAGGCGAGGGAGGCGGCTGTGCTGTTCTGGAAGTATATGACCGTTTTCGCGAGCCCATTTACGCTTACGGTCACGGTCCCTGAGTCGTAAATCGGGTCGCATTGTGGCAACGGACTTTGGCACACGTAGCGCTCAGTCCCCGTTATGGTTACCGAGCCGCTGGCCGGCGACCCGCCCGGTTCGTCCACACGCACGAGCCGACCCAGGGCATCGCTGTAGTTCCGGCGCTGCTTGCCCGCAGGGTCGATGATGGTGGCGGTATTGCCGCTGTAGGAATATTGCGTGTTGTTGGAAGCGGCGGTTCCGTCGGGCGGGATGACTTTGATGACCCGGCTGAGAGCGTCATACTGGAATTGCGTATAGACAGGCGACCCTGAGACGTAGGGATTGCTGACGGAGGTGCGCCTTCCCAGGGCGGGTGGCCCACGTCTCCGGTGCGTGAGTATATCGCACGGTCCTCTTGGTGTGGACAGAGAAAACGCTCGGGGTGCCTCACTTCTCGTGGTGTTCGAGAAGTGGGACTTAGGGCCGCGGGCAGCGGAGTGGTTGGCTCCCTGCGGTCTCCGTACGGGTGCAAAGGACGGTGAGAAACAAGGGTCGTTGCTAGCCGATGACGGTGCACCCAGCCGAAGTCCCCACTTCTCGCAAAAGAACGCGAGAAATGGGGCACCCCGTTTATTTATGATGCCAGCGAAATGGGCCACCCGCCGGGAAGAAATCAGGGGCTTATCCATCCAGTATTCACCCTGCGCTTAGAGCGCCGGGGGCTGCCTCGCACGCCTCACCGGAAATAGATCCACAACCCGATGACCGTTGCCAGCAGCGCCAAACTGAAAATCACGTTCACCATGTGCTCGGTCGGCGTTTCTTTCGCTGGTTTGCGGGCTACGCCGGAGACTAGGATCGTATCCATCTTTTCGTCCACGGTGGCGAAGGTGAGGCCGGCCAGTTTGCGGCGGTCGGGAGCGGGGGTCATCAGGCTGACGGCCACCAGCACGACCGAGCACACCACGAACATGAAGATGGCGTAGTGCAGAAAGTTCATCTTTACCACCGTCAGCATAAGCCCACTGAACTCCGTTCCTTTGGCGGCAAAGATTTCCGCCACGAAGCGCACTGAGCCCAGGACAAATCCGGTGAGCAAAGACGAGATCGCTCCGGCGCCGTTCAGCCGCGTCCAGAGGATGCCCAACACGAAGCAGGAGGCGATCGGCGGGCTGATGTAGGCTTGCACGCTTTGCAGGTAGATGTAGAGCTGGCTGCTGATGAGGTGGATGAAGGGAACCCAGGCTAGTCCGAGAAGCACCATGACGCCGGTGGCGATGCGCCCGAAAAAGACGAGCTTTTTCTCATCGGCGTCGGGCCGCAGCTTCTTGTAGAAGTCGAGTGTCACCAGGGTGGACGCGGAATTGAATACGGAAGCCATGCCGCCCATGAGCGCCGCCAGCAGTGCTGCAATCATCAGGCCGACGAGGCCGGTGGGCAAAAGATTGATGATGAGCGTGGGAAACGCGATGTCGCCATTGGTGACCAGGCCGGCAGCGTTGACGTGGAACAGATCGCGGTAGAGCGCAAAGGCGATGAGTCCGGGAATGACGAGCAGAAATACTGGGAGGATCTTGAGGAATCCGGCAAAGATAGTACCGGCCTTGGCATGTCCTTCGTCCCGGGCGGAGAGAACGCGCTGCACGATGACCTGGTCGGTGCACCAGTACCAGATGCCGAGAATCGGCGCCCCCAGGAAGATCCCGGTCCAGGGAAAGTCGGGATCGCTGACCGGCTTGATCATATGGAAGTAGCCGGCGGGGACCGCAGCGCGCAGGCCGGCAAAGCCGCCTACCTGGTGCAGGCCGATCAAGGTCAGGGCGATCGCGCCGGTGAGCAGAACCAGGGTCTGAACGACTTCGGTGTAGATGACCGCAGAGAGTCCGCCCGCGATCGTGTAAATACCGGTGGCGATGACCAGGATGATGGCGGCCTGCATCGGACTCCATCCGACGACCCGCTCCAGGACGATCGCGGCCGCCCAGAGGTGCACGGATATTTTGGTTAGGATGTAGGCAATGATCGAGATGCTCGCCAGATAAACCGCGCACTGCCGATTGAAGCGACGCTCCAGAAACTCCGGCATGGTGAACACGTTGGAGCGCAGGTAGAACGGGACGAACACCCATCCCAGGATGAGCAGGATCAGGCACGCGAGCCACTCGAAATGGCCCACCGCCAGTCCGGAACTCGCGCCCGAGCCGGCCAGCCCGATGAAGTGCTCAGTGGAAATATTCGAGACGAACAGCGACGCTCCGATGGCAAACCAGCCAATGTTCCGGCCGGCCAGAAAGTAGTCGGTCGAAGTGCGCTCTTTGCGCGCGAAATAGAAGCCAATCGCAAAGACCACGAGAAAGTAAACGCCGATGATGACAAGGTCAATCGTTTCCAGATTGCGGTGGGTTACAGTCGCGATGGGATTCATCCTGTGCGGGTCCAGCCCAGCCCCAGCCGCCACCGGGGCGTCCTCTCTTGAGAGTCGTTACGCCGTGCCGCCCATGATAATCCCAAGAAGGCGATGGCGGCATTAGAAATTGAATTTTGTTTAGGGAGGACTGAGGGCCTTCTGGATTGCGGCTGCCGCGAGCGGCGCCATGATGGCGTAGCCATCGGCGTTAGGATGCAGACCGTCTTCCGCCAGCTCTTTCTTCAGCAGTCCGCGTGCATCGGTCATGGGGCTGAAGTAGTCCAGATACAAACAGCCGTGTGCCTCGCAGTACTCCCGCAACCAGCGATTGAGTTTGCGGATCTTTTCGGGCGAACGCATCGGAAAAGTATCGGTGGACTGCGGCGTGTAATTGTGCACCGGAAGCACCGACGAAAGGATCACGCGGATGTTGTGCGCGGCCGCCAGTTCCGCCATGGAGGCGAAGTTGGCCTCAATGTCTTCGAGGGACATGGGACCGGTGTTGCCGGCGATGTCGTTGGTGCCCGCGAGAACGACGACCGCTGCCGGCTGGAGATTGATGACGTCCTGGCGGAAACGGATGAGCATCTGCGGTGTGGTTTGCCCGCCGATGCCGCGGTTCACATAGGGCTTGCTGGGAAAGTACTTCTCGATTGGCCAGATGTCGGTGATGGAGTCGCCGAAGAAAACCACGCGCCGCTCCCCGGCGGCCGGCGGCTTCAGGCCGGCGTTCGCATCGCGATAGCGCGCGAGTTCGCCAAAATCATCGCGCAGCACCGGCGCTCTCGAGATTCGCCACTCCTCCAGACTTTGGGCGGCCTTCGAAGAATCGGCCGTCGCCTGGCCAAATGTGGGGGCGGACAGAAACACAACCAGCAGGATCGTCACCGTGATACGCACACCGACCATTGTTCGCTCTCCATGTACCTAATCTAGACTCGAGTGGCCCGCCCCCTTAGATCATGGCTTACTTGGTCACTTCGGCGATGAAGATTCCGAATGGTTCCAGAGTCACCTCGGTACCCTTCGCGGATGACTGCGGTGTGGCTACCAGGGTCTTCAGACTGGCTGAGGCAAATCCCTTATCGGCGAGGTTGAAGCTTGCCTTCTGCGGCGAAGCAGACATGTTCAGCGCGACCAGCACAGCCTTTCCTTTGTAGCTGCGGAGATAGGACATCACGTTCGCGTCGTCTTCGTTCAACGCGGCGTAACTGCCTTCCGCAACGCCGCGTTTGTGTGGCGGAGCGCGAGAACCTTCTTGTACATGTGCAGGACCGAATTGGGATCTTTCGATTCTGTGCTCACGTTGTGCGTCTGATGGCTGGCCGGAACGGGCAGCCAGGGATCTTTTTTGCTGAATCCAGCGTTCGTATCAGTGTTCCACTGCATGGGTGTGCGTTCACCGTCGCGGCCGATTTCCTGCGGCCATCCGGTGCGGCCGATCGGATCCTTTACGTCTACCTTGCGCTTCGGATCGTTGTTTTCCATTCCAATTTCTTCGCCGTAGTACATGATCGCGGTGCCGCGCAGAGTGAGGTAGAAGGTTCCCATCAGCTTGGCGATCGCGTCATTGTTTTTGCCATCGCCGTAACGGTTGTAGGAGCGAATGATGTCGTGATTGCTGATCACGTAGACGGGCCATCCGCCTGCGCTGTCGACCGTCGCGATCTGGCGGCGGAACTCCGGTGGAGAGAGCTTGCTAACGGTGGTGAACATGAAGTCCATGGGCAACTGGAGTTCATTGCTGTGTTCGCCGTAGTACTGCTTCAGTTCGTCGATGTTGGCCGTCCAGGTTTCACCGATCAGTACAGCATCGGATTCATCGGCCACCTTTCGCAGTTTTCGCAGCACATCGTGGACTTCGGGGAACTTGGTGTTGTACTTGAACTCCGTGTTGGGATCGCCCTGCTTGTTGGTGCCCGGCAGGACGGGATTGTCGCGGAGGTCTGGATCTTCGTAGAGAGTGTCGACGGCATCCAGGCGAAACCCGGAAACACCGCGCTTGTACCACCAGCGCGTGGTGTCCAGCATCGTCTTCTCAACGGCAGGGTTGCGCCAGTTCAGGTCGGGCTGGCCGGCATAAAAAAAATGGTAGTAGTACTGATTGGTCGCAGGATCGAGCTTCCAGGCTGAACCGCCAAAAATTGAAATCCAGTTATTGGGCGGCTGGCCGGGGCCCTTGCCGTCGCGCCAGATGTACCAATCGCGATGCGGCGCGGTGCGCGAGGACTTGGAGTCGAGAAACCACGGGTGCTGGTCAGAGCTGTGGTTGACAACGAAGTCGAGAATGATGCGGACATTGTGCTTCTTGCCCTCTGCGACCATGCGGTCGAAATCGGCGAGCGTTCCGTACATAGGGTCGATGTTCTCGTAAACGGAGACGTCGTAGCCGAAATCCACCTGCGGCGAAGGAAAGCATGGGGTGATCCAGATGGCGTCGACGCCGAGATCGTGCAGGTAGGCCATTTTCGATGTAATGCCTTTCAGGTCGCCGATGCCGTCGTTGTTGCTATCGGCAAAACTGCGAGGGTAGAGCTCGTAGAAGACGGCGTGCTGCCACCACTTGTGGCCTTCGGCGTCGGACGGTTTGGTTTGCGCGGCGGCGGAAACGAACCCGCAGAATGTCAACAGGAGCGACAAGATTAAGATTAGGGTGAACCGCTTTGGCATGAAGTCTCTCTCCAGGAAGGCAACGGGACGCCTAACTCTCACCGCAGTACATTCTACGGAAAGATTCGGATCCGGAGTTCTTGAAAATCGTTTTTGTCAGACGAAACTTGTGCCCGGGTCGGCGACAGCCTGTCAGATGGACACTTGCAAAGTCTTCCGGCACAAAATATAAGAATTCAGGGGCACAGTCCAGCGCGAGCCGATTCCCAGGTATTCCCTCTTGTCTTCTTCACGCCGCGAACTCCTGAAGTCGCTGAGCCGATCGGCCGTAATTTTGTCGTTGGAAAACGTTCTCGGGCTAGCGCGGCCGCTGTGGGCGCAATCTGTGCCGGCGGCGCCGCCACCTGTTGAACCGCTGAAACCGGGCACTCCGCTCGGAGTGAGTTTTGTGGACGTTGGGCGCGCGGCGGGGCTGAACGCCAAGACCATCTTCGGTGGCGAGCACAAGAACAGGTACTTGCTCGAAACCACGGGCTGCGGCGTTGCCTTCTATGACTACGACAACGATGGCTGGCTCGATATTTTCCTGGTCAACGGCACACGGCTCGAGGGGTTCCCGTCCGGGCAGGAACCGGTCTCGCACCTGTTCAAGAACAATCGCGACGGCACGTTTACGGACGTCACGCTCAAGGCAGGACTGGCGCGGTCAGGCTGGGGCCAAGGGGTCTGCGTCGGCGACTATGACAACGACGGCTATGACGATTTGTTCGTCACCTACTTCGGGAAGAACGTGCTCTATCACAATAACGGCGACGGCACGTTTACCGATGTCAGCGAGAAGGCGGGCGTCGCGGGCAAAGGCAATCGCTGGAATACGGGCTGCGCCTTCGTCGACTATGACCGTGACGGGCGACTCGATCTGTTCGTCGCGAACTACATTGACATGGACCTGAAGACCGCGCCTGTGCCGGAGTCGGGACCGTGTCTCTACAAGGGCGTGATGGTGGCATGCGGGCCGCCGGGATTGAAGGGCGGGAAAAACATCCTCTATCACAACAACGGCGACGGCACGTTTACGGATGTTTCGGAGAGCGCCGGGATTCTGAAGGCGAACGGGACTTATGGGCTGGGCGTGCTGACAGCCGATCTCGACAACGACGGCTGGCCCGATATCTATGTCGCCAACGATTCCACCGCCAGCGCGCTCTATCAGAACCAGAAGAACGGCAAATTCGTTGACATTGCTCTCGAAGCCGGCTGTGCCTTGAGCCCGGACGGCAAGCCCCAGGCGGGAATGGGAATTTCCGCCGCCGACTACGATCTGGACGGAAACCTCGATCTGGTGAAGACGAATTTCGCCGGCGATACGCCGTCGCTCTATCGCAATCTGGGTGAAGCCAGTTTTGAAGACACTACATTCACGGCGGGACTGGGCGCTCACACGCAGTACCTGGGCTGGGGTTGCGGGTTTTTCGACTTCGATAACGATGGCTGGCCCGACATCCTGATCTGCAATGGTCATGTGTATCCGGAGGTTGAGCAACTGAAGACCGAGGCCGGATATCCGCAGCGCAAGCTGCTTTATCGCAATCTGCGCAATGGGCGGTTTGAAGATGTTTCGCTGGAAGCCGGGCCAGGGATTTCGGAGCCGATCGCGGCGCGCGGTTGCGCTTTTGGCGACTTCGACAACGATGGCGATCTCGACATGGTGGTCAATCCGGTCAATGACTATCCGCAACTGGTGCGGTGCGATTCACAGACGGGGAACAACTGGATCAAGGTGCGGACCATTGGGACGAAATCGAATCGCAGCGGGATTGGCGCGCGCTTGAAGTGCGTGACGCGCGCGCCGGGTGAGGCAAGGCCGCACCAGCAAATTGATGAAGTGCGCAGCGGAGGGGGCTACTTTTCACAGAACGATCTGCGCGTACACTTCGGCCTGGGTAAGGCAGAGAAAGTGGAGCTGCTTGAGATTCGCTGGCCGAGCGGGCAAGTGGATACGCTCAAGGAGGTCAAGCCGAATCAGGTGATCTATGTGAAAGAGGGCGCTGGGATTGTGCGGACGATGCAGTTTGGGCCAACGAGATAAAAGTCCCGATGCTCCAGTACAACGGCGAAGAGATCAAAATCTTTAACCACAGAGGGCACGGAGGACATAGAGGAAAGCCGCGGAGGACAGTCAGGCGTCACGAAGGCTTTTTTGCCTCAGATATGACCGGAGTCCCCGATCCCTCTTTCAGGGTATGGATCGAGTCGGCAGGCAGGTTGTCAAAACGCTCCTGTAGTCCGCTGGGCCAGCGGATCTGAACGGAATCCACTTTGGTTGCCGAGCCGAGGCCGAAGTGGACGCGCATGTCGCTGCTGGAGTTGTAGCTGGATCCGCTGCGGACCTCGTCCACCAGGGTGCGCGTGCCGACTTTAATCGAGACGCGCGCGCCGATACCATCGCGATTCGATTTAGTTCCCACCGTGCGAATGGCAATCCAGTGGTTGGGGGAGCGTACTTGATTCACCAGAAGACTGGGGGCGGCGTTCAGGTTCGTGATCACCGCCGACATGCGGCCGTCGTTCCAGAGGTCGCCGACCGCGAGACCGCGCGACGAAGCAGGCGTATTGATGCCGGGGCCGGCGCTGACTGAGATATCGGCAAACGTACCCTTGCCCAGATTGTGGTAGAGAATGCGGGGCTCTTCGTAGCTGCTGCCGAGATGCTGCTTGTCCACTTCCGGGTAGACGTGGCCGTTTACGAGCAGAAGGTCGGGCCAGCCGTCGTTGTCGAAATCGAGAAACATCGTTCCCCAACCGAGATATTTCGTGTAGAGGCCGAGACCGGCGGCGGAGGGCACATCGTCGAAGGTGCCATCTCCGTTATTGCGGTAGAGGGTGGAAGTGTCGTAGGAGAAATTCGTTTTGAAAATGTCGAGGCGGCCGTCGCCGTTGTAGTCGCCGATGGTGGCGCCCATGCCGGCCTGCTCGCGCCCGTCTTCGTTAAAAGCAGCGCCCGCCACGACGCCGACGTCCGTGAAAGTGCCGTCGCGATTATTGCGGTAGAGAATGCTGGGGGTGCTGTCGCAGGCGACATAGATGTCGGGCCAGCCGTCGTCGTTGTAGTCGAGCGTGGAAACGCTGAACGCGTAGTGGCCGTCGGTCTGGTCGATGTGGGCTTTGGTGCTGACGTCTTCGAATGTGCCGTCGCCGCGGTTGTGGTAGAGGATATTTTTCGCGTCCGGGAGTCCGCGGGGGCCGCACATCACGGGCACTCCCTTCCATACGCAGGAAGGACGTTCGCCGGGAGTGGGAGCCGTCGCAAGATCGAAGTCCACGTAGTTGGCGATCATGAGATCGAGACGGCCGTCGCGGTCGTAGTCCACCCAGGCGCATCCTGTGCCCCACGCTTTTCCGGAGCCCGCTACGCCCGCTTTCTCCGCGACTTCGGTGAAGACTCCGCTCTGATTGTGGTAGAGACGGTTGTTCCCGTAGTAAGTAACGTAGAGATCCTCCCAGCCATCGTTGTCGTAGTCGCCGACGCAAACACCCTGCCCCCAGCCGGTCGCATTCAGTCCTGCTTTGACGGTGACGTCGGTGAAGGTACCGTCGTGGTTGTTGCGATAGAGATGATTGGTCGGAGCTTGGCCCTGGGGAAAGCCTTCCAGCGTGGTGCCGTTGACCAGGAAGATGTCGGGCCAGCCGTCGTTGTCGTAGTCGAAGATAGCGGCGCCCGTGCCGGTGGTTTCGATGATGTACTTCTTGGTGTCCTTGCCGCCGAATACGGTGGGCGTGGTCAGGCCGGCTTTTTGGGCGACATCGGTGAAATAGGCGATCGCGTTCTGGGGAGGTTTGGGCTGAGTCTGAGTCATGACGCTCCGGTCGCACAGCGAAACGAGGACTACGGAGATTACCCACCGCGGCCGGAGTGAACGAAGTTGAAGATACCGCGGCAGACTCATGACCCAAAATGCATACTAGGGCGCATCGCGGGAGGGGTCAAGGAGGCATGCTCCCAAACAAGCCAGTTATCGCAGCGCTGAAGCACTGCGCCACCCAAAAACGACGGCGACACAACGAATTCATCGTTGCCAGCGGAGATTCAGCTGGCGGCGGCTGGGCGACTACAAGAAAAGCATTCCGGGGGGCAATCCGAACCTCGACACCGAGCGTACCTGTGACAGTAAACGAAGCCGGTCGTAACCGCTGAAGCGTGGCGCCGCGCGACGGCCCGATGGGCGACGTTCACCAATCTCAATCTCAGAGGAAACTTCCATGAAGCAACTGAAGACACTGGTGGCCCTCGCTCTGGCTTTGGTCATGCTCGTTCCGGGCAACCTGTTTGCGGCCAGCCATCGCGAAGCGCCCATCACCGCACTCGACCGTACCGCGGACATCACCGACTGGTACACGTTCGTCAGCTATAACCACCCGGACCGGGTAACGATGATCCTGAATGTTGACCCGTTCCTCGAGCCTTCCAACGGTCCCACCTACTTCCCGTTCGATCCCAATGTGCTCTACGAGATGCGGGTCGACAACAACCACGACGGTGAGGAAGACATCACCTTCCAGTTCCGCTTCACGACGGAGATCCGCCAGCCGGGCCTGTTCACGGTCTACGCGGGCGGCATCGCCGGTATTCCGCCGATTACCGCGCTGGATGGCCCAGGCTCGGAGGGCTTGAGCCTGCGCCAGAGCTACACCGTGGCCGTGCTCAAGAATGGCAAGGTCACCGATTTGACAGGCGGCCAGAAGTTGTTTGTGGTTCCTTCCAATGTCGGCCCTCTCACCATGCCGAAATATCAATCGCTGTACAACCAGGGGATTTATGACCTGGGCAACAAAGTGAGCGTATTTGCAGGCACGGTGGATGATCCTTTTTTCATCGACCTGGGAGCGGCCTTCGATTCGCTCAACTTCCGCATGGGAGTCGGCGGAGTTCTGACGCCTGCGGTGGACGGAGACGACACTCATAACTACGCCCCCGACGCGGTTTCGGGCTTCAACGTCAACTCCATCGTTCTGGAAGTTCCCATCAGCATGTTGACGGTGGACGGCAAGCAGCATCCTGCCGGCGACAAAGAAGCCGTTATCGGAACCTACGGAACCACGTCGCGTCCTCGCGTCACCATTCGCCGCTCGCCCGACCCGGTGGAAAGCCGCGGCAAGTTCCAACAGGTGCAGCGCATGGGCAACCCACTCATCAATGAGCTGATCATCGGCATGGGCTTCAAAGATCGTTTCAGCATGGACGATCCTGTGAACGATGGCCAGTTCGCCAACTTCTTCCTGGATCCGCTGCTGGCGCAATTGTTCGCTTCGCTTGGGATTCCAGTGCCGGCGCCGCCCCGCACCGATCTGCTTCCGCTGGTCGTGTACATGGCGCCAATTTGTCCGGGCTGCGGACCGGGCGATGCGGGTCCGGTCGCTGACCTGCTCCGGCTGAACACCGGGATTCCGCCAACTGCCTTTAGTAGCCAGAAGCGTCTTGGCTTCCTGGCCGGCGATACGGCAGGCTTCCCGAATGGGCGGCGCCCCATCGATGACGTTACCGACATCGCATCCCGCGCGGTCGCCGGCATTTTGGCCGACCCCGTGAAGTTCGGTACGCGCATCGGCGACGGCGTGCAACTCAACGACGACGGCTACCGCGGTACCTTCCCCTATGTAACGCCGGCGCACAGCGGGCGTAACAGCCATCACACGGGTCCTGGCCAGAAAGGTTGTACCGGCCAGCCCAACGGTGTCTGCCCCGTTCAATAACCCTCACTCCTGGCCACTGTCGAATGGCGGTGGCCAGGAACTTCTTCACACACTCCTGAGGAACGATATGAAAAGACGGGCTGCTCTCTTACTGATGCTCATGACCGCGCTGGCGGCATTCGCGCAAACTTCCGCTCCTGCCACCGAAGCGAAACTCTCTCCCGCCGAGCAGAGCATCGCCAACGCCAATCGGTTGATCGAGAAAAACCCAAAGAATTTCGAGGCCTACAACGCGCTGGCCCTGGCGCTTTCGCGGCGGGCGCGAGAAACCTCCGACGTGAAATTTTATGCGCAAGCGGAAGACGCACTGAAGAAGTCGTTTGAGATTTCTCCTGGCAACTTCGATGGCGAGAGAACCCACGTCTGGCTGCTGCTCGGGAAGCACGAGTTCGCAGCGGCCCGCGAAGAGGCCGGCACGCTCAACAAGAAGATGCCGGACGACGTGATGCTCTATGGCTTCCTGACTGACGCCAATGTGGAGTTGGGGAACTACAAGGAAGCCGAAGAAGCGGCGCAGTGGATGCTGAACCTGCGCCCTGGAAACCTTCCCGGCATGACTCGTGCCGCCTACTTGCGCGAGTTGTTCGGCGATGTCGATGGCGCTTTGGACCTGATGAATATGGCGTATCAGTCCACTCCGCCCAGCGAAGTGGAGGATGCCGCTTGGATTATCACCCAGATGGCGCACTTGAATCTGGCTGTCGGCAAGACTGCCGAGGCGGAGAAGCAGCTTCAGCAGGCTTTGATTCTCTTTCCCGGCTATCACTATGCTCTCAGCAACCTGGCCAAGGTCAGAATTCAGCAGAAGCGTTATGAGGAAGCAGTGGATCTGTTGCGGCAGCGCTACACGGCAGCGCCTCATGCAGAGAATCTGTACGACCTCGCCGAAGCGCTGCAACTCGCGGGCCGCACCGCCGAAGCCAAGAAGGCGTTTGCCGAGTTCGAGCAGAAATCGCTATTCGAGACCGGCCGGGCTGACAACTCCAACCACGAGTTGATTCTCTACTATTCCGATTACGCCAAAGAACCAGCCAAGGCTCTGGAAGTGGCCCAGCGCGAATATGCGAGGCGGCATGATGTTTTCACACTGGACGGTTACGCCTGGGCGCTGCACGTGGACGGGCAGGACGCAGAAGCACGCAAGCAGATCGGCGCTGCCCTTGCCGTCGGAATCCGGGACGCGAGACTCTTCCGGCACGCCGGCGAAATTGCGCTGGCACTGGGAGACCGCCCGGCGGCTGAGAATTATCTGCGGCAGTCAGCGGAGCTGAACACTCTGGGATCGGAACAGGCGCGGGTTACGCTGGCGGGGCTGTCGCACGTCGCGGATGGGCCGGTGGCGCCGTGAAAACGCCGGCTACAAGCCTTGTATCCAGGCTAGCGGCGTGTCTCTGCTTGGCGAGTGCCCTGCTCCTGGCCGCCACGGCTGAATCCCAATCGCAACCGGCTCCTGGACGGGTGGTTTCCGGCGTCGTGCTCACGGAACAAAATGAAGTGGTCCCCGGCGCTACTGTTGTGATTCAGTTCGTCACCGGGAAAAAGGAAGCGGTGACCGATGCCGGCGGGAGTTTCCGCCTGGTCGTGCCCCGTGAGCCTCTGACCGTAAACGTGGTTGGAAAATACCTGGTATTCGAAGCAAAGAGTCTGAGCTTGGCCGACGCCACCGAGGGCTTGCAGCTACAAGTGAGTTACACCATTCCTCCGGTGCACGAAAGCCTGGTCATCTCCGCAACCGCGCTGAACCCAACCATCGACCAGCGCAATGGCAACGTCTACAAGAGCACGCTCTTCTCGCGCGACGACCAGATCTTCGACACGCTCGCCGCCGGGATCAACGCGGGCCAGCACGAAGGCGGGGGAAAGTCGCTGGAGATTCGCCGCTTTGGATTCAATCTCGATCACGGTGGCGTCAACGGCGGACTGAAAGTGCTGGTGGATGATGTGCAGCAGAATCAGTCCACTCAGGGACACGGCCAGGGCTATCTGGGTGCGCTGAAGACCTTGACGCCCGAACTCGTGGACGATGTGGACATCCTCAACGGACCCTTTAGCGCGGAGTATGGAGACTTCTCCGGACTGGGCGTGGTCCACATTCGACTCAAAGAAACTTTGTCGAATCTTCTGACGGTTCGCGTGCAAGGTGGTTCATTCGGCGCATATCGTGGCTTTGTGGCGTACAGTCCGGCCCTCGAGAAGGCGGACGCCTTTATTGCGTACGAGGGTTCGCACACCGACGGGCCGTTCATCAATCCCGGGCGCTATGGCCGCAACAACGTGACCGGCAACTATACGCGGCACCTCAATGACAAAGAATCGCTGGGATTCAAGCTGAACTTCGGCACCAATGACTTTTACTCTTCCGGACAGATCCCGCTCGATCTGGTGAACGGCGGCCAACTAGACCGCTTCGGGTTCATCGATCCTTCCGATGGCGGCCGCGTGCGGCTCGGCACCTTCGGCGCCTACTACAAGCGGGAAATGTCGAACGGAGACATTCTCAAGCTGGATGGCTTCCTGGGCCGATCGCTTTTCGACTTGTATTCGAATTTCACATTTTTTCTCAATGATAAAGTTAACGGCGACGAAATCCAGCAGCCTGATTCGCGTTTGCAGCAGGGCGTCAACGCGCAGTATCTGCACCCTTACAAACTATTCGGGCACAGCGCGCTGCTGACGTTCGGATCAAACTTTCATGACAATCAAATCAACGTCGGACTGCTGCACACCAAAGAGCGTCAGGTACTCGACACGGCCACCAGCGCACATGCCCACGTGACCAACGTCGCTGGCTACGCGCAACAGGGAGTCGATCTGCTACAGGGGCGATTGCACTTCGATGCTGGTTTGCGATTCGATTACTTCCGCTTCGACGTGGACGATCACCTCGATCCCGCGCATTCCGGGATCCAGGGCGCGTCACGCTTCCAGCCCAAGGTGAACTTGTCTTACACGCCTTCGGTGCGGGTTCCGCTGACTCTTTACGCCAGCTACGGACGAGGAATCTCGAGCCAAGATGCACGCGGTATTGTGCGGCAACCCCAAGCCCCCAAGGTCGCCACAACTGATTTCTACCAGGTTGGTACTTCTCACGTTCTGAAGCGAGTTTCTCTGAGCACGGATTTGTTCCTGATTGATCGTTCGAATGAGCAGGTGTACATCCCTGACGATGGCACGTTCGAGCTGAAGGGGCCAAGCCGGTCGTACGGATGGGAGGCGAAGAGTTCGGTCCAGATCACGCGCCATCTAATCCTGAACGGCGGTTTCACTCAGGTGTCGAACGCGTTCTACCGCGGGACGTCACCCCGCGAGTACGTGGACAGCGCGCCACATTCAGTGGCCAACTCCGGTTTAACGGTGGCGGGTTGGCACGGCTTCAACGGTTCTTTGCGTTATCGCCACATCAGCGGCTATCGCCTGGACAGTCTGGATCCGGCGATTCGCGCCACCGGACTGGATGTTGTGGACTTGAGCGTATCCAAGCAAATCCGTCACGGTGTGGATTTCAACGTAGCCATCGACAACCTAAACAACAAGCGCTACTGGGAAACCCAGAACTACTTCGAATCTCGCGTTCATCCTGACGACCAACCAATCTCCAGAATCCACGCCACGCCCGGTTCTCCCATCGGCGTCACGGTTGGACTTACCTTCCGATTCGGTGAGAAGTGAAATAGAAAACCGCCGGCTTCTGCAAGCCGGCGGCGTGTGGAACGTTATTGTTTCTAGGTTTATCTTCCGCGATGCGGTCCGTTGTTACCGCCGGAGGAGTGCTGGTCTCCGCCGCCGCGGTTCGGAGTTGAATGCCCGCCGCCACCGCTCGGAGTTGAACGCCCGCCGCCGCCACCGCCACCGCCGTTACCGTGGTAGCCGCCGGAAGGAGCCGGCCCCGAAGATCGCGGAGTGACGATGGGCTGTCTCATGTCGAGCGGCGGACGAGAAACTTCGCGCCCGCTGTCGCGGCCGGGAGACTGGCGCGAGTTTCCTGAGTCGCGCTGCGCTTCCGGAGCCGAATTGCGGGACGGAAAGCGATCCCCAGAATCGTTGCGCTCCGTGCGATTCATCGGCTCATCAGAGGTGGAACGCTGCGCCGGTGGCATCCTCCGCCAGTCGTTCCCGCGATCTTGCGTGGGAGTTGGGTCCTCACGCTGGAAACGATCGCGGGACGCTGGCGCCTCTGTCGGAGCACTCGTACCTCGGGTCGCTGGTTCGGAAGACCGGTCAAACCTGCGCCACTCCTGGTTTCCTTGCGGAGCCGGAGTCGGCGCTCGGCGTTCGACCGGCGTGTTGGCGCGCCCAGTCGGATTGCTGTTATTCGGAGAACCGCTGCCCGCAGCGCCCTGCGGCGCACCGGAACTCGGAGATCGCCTCCAGTCCGAAGTCTCGCCACCCGATTGCCTGCGCTGGCCGGGGTTCGGGGGCGTGGACGCTTTGCCGGGTGCGGGCGACTGCGCGGGCTGGCCAAAACGGCGCCAGGACTGGTTCGGGCTGTTGTTGCCGGCAGGTTCGCCGTGTTTCACTACGCCCGGTCCTTCGCCAATCTGGTTGTTGCCGGCAGGCTCACCGTGTCTCATCACGCCTGGCCCTTCGCCAACCTGGCGAGGGGTCGGGCGCGGATTGGTTTCGCTCGCCGTGGACCGCTGATTGCCGACCACGGGCGTAAAGCGTCCATCGCGCTGGATGGCGTTGTGAACTTCGGCGGCTTCCCGCTCGAACGATTTAGGCGCTGTTACCGGACGATTCTTCGTGAAGAAACGCTCGGGCTGCGTTCCACGACCGACGCTTGGAGGAGCCGCACGGCGTTCACCGGCCAACAGGCTTTCACGCGTCGGAACGACCGGCAGATTGCCGGCTACCACTTTTCCGTCGCGGAACAGCTCGCGTGATACCGGCTGAGCCGTGATGCGGCCGCGGCCGAAATCATTCGACGGAACCGTGGAGACGGCCTGCCGTACGCGCTCGTTGTTCATCGCCAGCCGCAGGTTGGAGAAGCGCGTTCCGGTGCGCAGCGGCGGAATTCCGCCGTTGTGGATGTTGGTAATGTTCGTCACGTTGGTGATGTTGGTCACGTTCACCACGTTAAAGCGCGACCGGTGTGCGCCCCACCAGGGAAAGAAACCATCGCAGGGTCCGATGGGCAACCAGCCAATCGAGCCCCAGCCGCTGCCGAACCCAAATCCGAACCCGCCTCCGCCGAAGCCGAAGAAGGACACGTAAGCGGGCGCCCAGATCGGACGATAGTGGCGATACCCATAGACCGGACCCGGCCACCAGACCCACGAGCTTTCATAGAGGAACCAGCGGCCGTAGTGATATGGCGCCCAACCCCACGGCTCGTAGGAAACCCAGGTCCATCCCCAGTAGGGTTCCCAGACCCAGCGTCCCGAGCGATAGGGAGCCCATCCGTAATCGGCTGCGGGAACCCACACCGAGCCGTAGTCGGGAACGGTCGTCCAGCGTCCGTAGGCGTCTAGATCTTCGGTTCCGACGTAGTAGCGATTGGTGTGGTTCCAGGCGTGCGCGTTGCGGATGGTATTGTCGCGATCGTTATTCCAGCGATCAAAGTCATCTTTTGAAGGGGCTTCGGCAATCTTGTATTGCGTGTCGTTGCCCGTGCCGCGCACGGTGATCATCTGGCCTTTTTCCAAGTGCGTGCGGCCCTTGGGCGTCGAGATCTCGGCATCACCTTTGCGAATCAGGATTTCAGTCTGATCGTCCGACACGACCGTGATGCGGAAACTGCCATCGCGGCGGTTGGGATGGAGCGACATATTGGGCGTGTCGATCTCGACATCGGCCTCGCTGTCTTTGAACATCGAGTAGTTGGCCAATCCGCGACCGAGCTGAATCTGAATTTGCGTGCGGCTCAAGCCCGTGATGTTGGCTTGGGTGCGCTCGTCGAGACGCAGAATGTTGGCGTAGTCGAGCTGGACTTCGGCGCGGGATTTGTCACCGGTAGAAACGCGGTCACCGGCGACGACCGGTGCGTTGAGCGCCGCCGCGGCCCAGTCGCCGGAGTCTCCGCGTTGCGTGGAGACTTCACCGTGAATCAGACTGACGCGCGCCACGCCCGATTCAGTTTTTACCGCTTCAGTTTGCGCCTGGGCGCTAGCTGCGCTGGAAATTGCGACCAGAAGTCCTGCCAAGCCTGCCATCAGTCTGAGTTTCATAAGTCACCTCCGCCCTTGCGGGGAAACGTCGGGCTTGATAATGCAGGAGTAGGGCCAATCTGAAGATGTTGGCTACAGCTTTGTTTTCAATAGATTGCGTGGATTTCGAACCTGCCCTTTGGAATGGGCGGTGGCCCGGTTCCACCAGGGTGGTGGATTTCAGCCAGGGGAGGAAGCTGTGCGCCGCCTGACCGACAGGCAGTCGGTAGGGGTAATCATGGTGCCGGGAGGGGGAGTCGAACCCCCAAGGGCCGAAGCCCGGCGGATTTTGAGTCCGCTGCGTCTGCCAGTTCCGCCATCCCGGCTAAGAAGGCTACCCAATTCTATCTCAACAACTTGAATCTGAACTGTTGAACCAGGCTAATCGGGCAGCAGGAAGGTTACATCGGGCAATCCGGCAAAAGCTAAGGGATGGGGAACGCTATCTGACCCCGGTCGCGGGCCGGGCTGGTGGCAACGCTGAAGCTGAAGCGATGCCCTGCTGCGAATCTTAGTTGTTTATCACGCTTTGGCGAGTTGCTCCGTAACTTCTGGAAGTCCCGCGGCGTGCCATGCGTCGAAACCGCCGATGACGTTGATCACGTTGCGATGTCCGGCGCGCTCGAGCAGGCTGCAAGCGATCATGCTGCGGTAGCCGCTCTTGCAATGGACGGCTAGCGGTTGAACGGGATCCACGTCAGGCAGTCCTTGCGGAAAAGTATCGAGCGCCCGGCTTTGCGCCTGCGCGATGTGACCCGCTTGCCATTCGCCGTCGCGGCGAACGTCGAGCACACGCACGCTTCCCTCCCGCAGCTTCTGGCTCAACTCTTGGGCCGAGAGCTGCGCAGTGCTGGCAAGCGGAAGTCCGGCCGCATTCCATGCCGGCACGCCGCCCGCCAGGTATCCGCGCAGGTCTTCGATGCCGACACGGGCCAGGCGCAGGTGGGCTTCTTCGATCTGGGGGTCGGTGTCCGCGACCAGTACCGGTTTCGAGCCAAGCCCCAGAATCGTGCCCGCCCACGAAGCGAATTGCCCCGAAAGTGCGATGTTGATCGAACCGGGCACGTGTCCGGCCGCGAACTGTTCAGGGGGACGCACATCCACCACGTTGGCCTTCTCGCCCAACAGCGACTGCAACTCGACCGGCGTAAACGCCGGGAGCGGCGGCCGGTCCGCCAGCGCTTCGGCGCCGGAGCGATTGATTTCTGCGTCCTGAAGGAAATAGCCGGGACGGGCGGGAAGATTCGAGGTCAACTGCTGGACAAACTCTTCCCGGCTCCCGATCTGGAGCGCGTAGTTCGTCAGACGCTCGGTTCCAATCGTCGAGGAACGCTCGGCCCGCATGCTCCGTCCGCAAAGCGATCCAGCCCCATGCGCCGGATACACGAGTGTGGAATCGGGCAGCCGAAGCAATTTCTGGTGCAGGCTGTCGTAGAGCAATCCGGCGAGGTGCTGCGGAGTGTGGTGGGGCGATAAATCGGGGCGGCCGACGTCGCCGATGAATAACGTGTCGCCGGTCAAAACGCCCCACGGTTCGGAAGATTTCTCCTCGTCGGTGATTACCAGACAAACGCTCTCGAGCGTGTGGCCGGGAGTCTCGAGAGCGCGCATCCGCACCGCTCCTATCTTGACTTCAAAGCCATCCCGGAGCGGCGCATGCGGGAACCCGGCATGGGCCTGGGCGCCGATGTAGATCTTCGCGCCGGTGCGGGCGGCGAGTTCTTTGTGTCCGGAGACAAAGTCGGCGTGGAGGTGAGTTTCGAAAATGTGGCGGATCTTGAGGCCCTTTTCATCGGCCGCTTCGAGATAAAGATCAACATCGCGTTGCGGATCGATGACCGCAGCCTCGCCCTCCGACCCAATCATGTAGGAGGCATGGGCCAGGCAGGTGAGATAGAACTGTTCGAAATACATAGCGCCTCCCACGCCGAGGTGGAGTACTTCGAGTGGTTCTAGGTTATCACTGGCAGGCGTAGCGCCCAACCGGGATTAAGATCAGCGCTTCCGACACTGCACCGGCTTATTGCAACGACTTGGCGTTGGACCGATTCTTCGGCGAATGCGTATTCAGCAAGGAAAGCAGTTCCTGAGCCGAGGCCGGAGCACCCGCCTTGCCCTGCCGGACAATCTCGCGGGCGCTTAACTTTCTTCCGTAAAGTTTCTCATTGGCGCGGTTGTCCGGGCGCAACGTGGACCCTTCGAGCGAGATGCCCGCAAACAATCCGCGTGAGCGCGAATAAGAAAGGATTTCGGCGCGCATGACGACATCGGTCGCCCCGGTGGCAGCACGGCCCTTCGGGCCGGCGGCGGCCGCCGCGTCGGCGCCCAGCTTCACTTTACTGCCCATCAGGCTGGTGGCGCCGCGCGGATTCATGACCAGCAGGACAAAATCAGTGGCCTGGCCACCGAGTTGAAATCCGATGTTGCCGCCTTCCAAAGCGTACAGAGCGGGCGCGCTCCAGGGTCCAGTGAAATGTTGTCCCGTGCGGCACGTCATCACGCCGCGGCCATAGCTTCCGCCGATTCCGATCGCCAATTTCTTGACGGACGGGAGAACGATGATGCACTCGGCGCGATCAATAAGATCCTTCGGAATGTTGTCGGGGATATCAATGATCTCTTTCATGACCTCGCCCGACTCCTTGACGCGGTCCGTCTCCTTCTCGCTGTCCGCCGCCATCGGCAGAACCAGGACGAAGAGAGAGAGCAGCGTAGTCAGCACTTTTTGCATGGAACCTCCGCAATCAGGAAAAAATATCCTGGGATTCTCTAGAAGACTACCTGATATTGACATCACTGCACGCCGCTTTCCAGTCGGCCAGCGTTGTAGAGAGACGGCGCCACTCAATTTCTTGTGTGGAATACAGGTTCCCAACTCGTTGAACGGCTTATGTTTAAAGCTCACATCGGCTGCGTACTCCTTTTGTAACTTGGACATGCAGCCGGGAACGGCCTAGAGTCGGTCAAAGTGGGTTTGAAGGGTCTTCGGCCCCTGGCGTGCATCGAAAGATGTGGAATCTTCCACCGGCGCGCGCGAGGAGCGGATCAGAGCGAAGGAATGACGAAGCACAGCCATTTCGGGATTGCACTCATCGCGGTTTCGAGTTTGTGCACTCCCGCGTGGGGTCAAGGGAGCGCCCACGCGAGTCCTGCGATCGCGGCTGCTTCCACTTACACCGCCGCCGTCGCGATCACAGGCGGAGCTAACGGCGCTGACGAG
>ORMF011183552.1_pt1 | contig 23358 bp, 20 predicted proteins | sample 1779871 | NCBI WGS metagenome assembly ORMF01 (sample SAMEA104232316, study PRJEB22302) | groundwater metagenome | biome: forest; feature: aquifer; material: groundwater | place: USA | collected 2011-08-07 | depth 5.4 m | reverse complement strand
TCGTGCACGTCGCCCTTGACTGTAGCCATCACGATCTTGCCCTTGGCACTGGTATTGCCGGTGCGCAGTTTTTCCGCTTCGATGTAGGGCACCAGGTGCGCCACCGCCTGCTTCATCACGCGCGCCGATTTCACCACCTGCGGCAGGAACATCTTGCCCGCGCCGAACAGGTCGCCGACCACGTTCATGCCGGTCATCAGCGGGCCTTCGATCCCCTCGACCGGGAACTGCGCCTGCCGGCGCGCTTCCTCGGTGTCCTCGACGATGAAGGTGGTGATGCCGCGCACCAGCGCGTGGGTGATGCGCTCCTGCACCGTGCTCTTGCGCCATTCCAGGTCTTCGACCTGTGCGCGCCCGTCGCCTTTCACCGTTTCGGCCAGTTGCACCAGCTTCTCGCCGGCATCCGGGCTGCGGTTCAGCACCACGTCCTCCACCGCGTCGCGCAGTTCTTTGGGAATCTCCTCGTACACGCCGAGCTGCCCGGCGTTGACGATGCCCATGGTCAGCCCGGCATGAATGGCGTGATACAGGAACACGGTATGGATGGCCTCGCGCACCGCTTCGTTGCCGCGGAAGCTGAAGGATACGTTGGATACGCCACCGCTGATCTTGGCGTAGGGCAGGTGTTGTTTGATCCAGCGCGTGGCTTCGATGAAATCCACCGCGTAGTTGTTGTGCTCTTCGATGCCGGTGGCAATGGCGAAAATGTTGGGGTCGAAGATGATGTCTTCCGGCGGGAAGCCGACTTGGTTAACGAGGATGTCGTAGCTGCGCCGGCAGATTTCCGTTTTGCGCTTGAATGTGTCGGCCTGCCCTTGTTCGTCGAACGCCATCACCACCGCCGCCGCGCCATAGCGGCGCACCAGCGTGGCGTGTTTGATGAATGGCTCCTTACCTTCTTTCAGCGAAATGGAATTGACGATGGGCTTGCCCTGCACGCATTTCAGCCCGGCCTCTATCCCTTCCCATTTGGACGAGTCGATCATCAGTGGCACCTTGGAGATGTCCGGCTCGGAGGCGATCAGGTTGAGAAACTTTACCATCGCGGCCTGCGACTCCAGCATTGCCTCGTCCATGTTGATGTCGATGACCTGCGCGCCGTTTTCCACCTGCTGGCGCGCCACGTCCAGCGCCTGCGCGTAATCTCCGCTCAAAATCAGGCGCGCAAACATCTTCGAGCCGGTGACGTTGGTGCGCTCGCCGACATTGACGAACAGCGAGTCGTTGCCGATATTGAACGGCTCCAGCCCGGACAGGCGCAGCTTCTTTTCGATATCAGGAATGCTGCGCGGTGGCACGTCTTTCAGCGCCTCGGCGATCGACTTGATGTGTGCCGGCGTGGTGCCGCAACAACCCCCGGCGATGTTGAGAAAGCCGCTGGTGGCAAACTCTTTTATCAGCCGTGCGGTGGTTTCCGGCGCCTCGTCGTAGCCGGTCTCGGACAATGGGTTGGGCAGACCAGCGTTGGGGTGCGCGCTGACGTAGCAGCTTGCCACACACGATAATTCTTCCACATACGGCCGCATCAGTTCTGCACCCAGCGCGCAGTTCAGGCCAATCGAAAGCGGCCTGGCGTGGCTCAGCGAATTCCAGAATGCCTCGGTGGTCTGCCCCGAGAGCGTTCTCCCCGAAGCATCAGTGATGGTGCCGGAAATCATGATGGGCACCCGCACCTTGTGCTGCTCGAAATGGCGCTCAATGGCAAACAGCGCGGCCTTGGCGTTGAGCGTATCGAAGATGGTTTCCACCATCAGAATATCCGCGCCGCCGTCGAGCAGGCCGCGCACCGCTTCGCTGTAGCTTTCCACCAGTTCGTCGAAGGTAATGTTGCGCGCGCCCGGATCGTTCACATCCGGCGAGATCGATGCAGTGCGTCCGGTCGGCCCGAGCACGCCCGCGACGAAGCGCGGCTTGTGCTTTGTTCCGAATTCATCGCACAGCCCGCGCGCCAATTTGGCTCCGGCTACGTTCAGCTCGTACACCAGATGCTGCATCTCGTAATCCGCCATCGAGACGGAATTGGAATTGAAGGTGCAAGTTTCGAGAATATCCGCGCCTGCCTCGAGGTACTGGCGGTGGATGCCGCCGATGACATGCGGCTGGGTCAGCAGCAGCAGATCGTTGTTGCCTTTGACATCGATCGGGTGATCGGCAAAGCTCCGGCGCGGCCCGTTGTAATCGCCGAACAACTCGGTGCCGCGATAGTGGGCCTCGGTCAGCTTGTAACGCTGAATCATGGTGCCCATCGCCCCATCCAGAATCAGGATGCGTTGTTCAAGCAGGCGTTCGACGGGGTGAGGCGCGTGGCTCATGGTGTGCGACCAATAAATTGAGCGCGGATTTTACCATGAGGAGCTGCGGGTGGCCTCGTCAGCCGCCATTCCGGTGGTGTCAATTCCACATCCGCTTTAGCGGATAGTGGATTGCCTACCTTTGGTGCAGGTCGGAATGGCGAATCGAGATGCTTAGAAATTTAACCGCCGATACTGCACCGCTTCGGCAATATGTCTGGTAGCGATGCTATCAACCCCTTCCAGATCGGCGATAGTGCGGGCCACCTTGAGCACACGGTGGTAGGCGCGTGCGGAGAGGTTGAGGCGGCTGATGGCTTGTTGCAGCAGTGCGACGCCCTGTGCGTCCGGTATGCACAGCGCGTCGATTTCAGTCACCGAGAGTTGCGCGTTGGTTTTGTCCTGGCGTGCCAGCTGGCGTTGCCGTGCCATTTCGACACGAGCTTGCAAATCGGCACTGGCTTCGCCTTCGGCCTTGCCGATCAAATCATTCTGTGGCACGGCAGGCACCTCGATCTGAATGTCTATGCGATCAAGCAGCGGGCCGGAAATCTTGCTGCGGTAGCGTGAAACCTGGTCCGGCGTGCAGCGGCACTTGCCGTTGTAGTGGCCGAGATAGCCGCACGGGCATGGATTCATCGCGGCAATGAGCTGGAACTGCGCTGGAAAATCGGCGCGGCGCGCGGCGCGCGAGATGGTGATGCGCCCGGACTCCATCGGCTCGCGCAGCACTTCCAGCACGCTGCGCTCGAACTCCGGCAGTTCATCGAGAAACAGCACGCCGTGGAGGGCCATGGAAATTTCACCGGGACGTGGATTGCTGCCGCCTCCGACCAATGCTACGCCGGAAGCAGTATGGTGAGGCGCGCGATACGGGCGCGTCTTCCACTTTGCCACGTCGAAGCCGCCATCCAGCGATTGCACTGCTGCGCTCTGCAAGGCTTCAGCCTGGGACATTTGCGACAGGATGCCGGGGAAGCGGGCTGCCAGCATGGACTTGCCGGTGCCCGGCGGGCCGACCATTAGCACGCTGTGCCCGCCTGCGGCGGCGATTTCCAGCGCGCGCTTGGCTTGCATCTGCCCTTTCACCTCGCGCATGTCCGGGTAATGCGGCGCGATGGTTTGCGGCTGGCTGACATAAGGCGTGAGTGCTTCGCGCCCGGCAAGGTGTGCCGCAACCTGCAACAGCGTCTGCGCCGGATACACTGTGGCATCTTCCACCAGTGCGGCCTCGGCGGCATTGGCTTGCGGCAGGATGAAAGCCCGCCCGCTGTTGGCGGCGTGATAAGTCATCGCCAGCGCACCGCGTATCGGGCGCAGCTCGCCGGTCAGAGCGAGCTCTCCGGCATATTCATATTCGGCAAGTTTGTCTGAGGGAATCTGCCCGGTGGCGGCGAGAATGCCCAGCGCGATGGGTAAATCAAACCGACCGCTTTCCTTGGGCAAATCGGCGGGGGCGAGATTGACGGTGATGCGCCGCGCGGGAAAATCGAACTGGCAATTCTGCAGTGCGGCGCGCACGCGATCCTTGCTCTCTTTGACTTCGGTTTCCGGCAGGCCGACGATGGTGAAGTTGGGCAAGCCGTTGGCGAGATGCACCTCAACCGTGACCAGCGCGGCTTCCATGCCGGAGAGGGCGCGGCTGTAAAGTACCGCGAGACTCACTAGTGCCTCCTAAAATTCAAAGTTTCGTCGCCATACTTTGTTGCGCTCGAAGAATCTTGCTTACATATACCAACATATGCGGCGCTGCGATTTTTCTTGCGCGTCGCGTCTGGCATATAACCAGCCACTTGGCTACCGTTTATTGGTGGCCTAATGGATTGGCTAGTAGCCCCATCAGAAATTTGAATTTTTAGAGGCACTCTTCAGGAAAGCTAACTTAGTTGCGTGCTTCAAGGGCAGCGACGCGCACTTCCAGTGCCGTGAGTTTTTCGCGCGTGCGATCCAGCATTGCCGCCTGGATATCAAATTCTTCACGCGTCACCAGATCGAGCTTGGCAAAACCCTGCGCCAGCAGCGCGCGGGCATTCTTCTCGAAATCCTTGGCTGGGCTGCTCGCCATGATCTCGTTCAGCTTGGCAGAAAGTTCATCTAGAAACTTTGGATTAAACATGGCATGCCTCCATTTTTTGTGAGTAATGCAGTGTAGCAAAAATTCCCTGCATGATCGTTGCACCTGATAAGTGCAAACGCACATGATGTTTGCATTAATTTGGTGCGAGGCAATTACACGAAGCTTTATATTTTTGCGCAAGACATTGTTTTGTATTAACAAAAAGTGGTGGCATGTAACCTGCTGAGAGCATGACGTGGATAGTTATCCCGTATTCAATTAACCAGAAAAGGAAACATCATGCTGAAAAGCAAACTGTTGAACTCTTTGCTGCTGGCTGCCTTGGCTGTACCGGGCGTGGCAATTGCGGCGGACGCAGAAACCATGACTATGTCCGAAAAACCCGGTGCGCCATCGGGCGGGTTGCCCTTCGACCATGCCGGCCACATTGACATAGGTTACACCAACCTCTCGGAGTCGGGGCGATTCGCCACCACCCCCAACAACTTCAACAACCGGGTCTTCGACTTCGACAGAAATGCCGTCAATCTTCACGCGATTGATTTGACTCTGTCCAAGCTCCCTGAAAATGGCTTCGGCGGCCTGGTAAACTTCACGGTGGGCAGGGATGCAGACACTATCGCCGCCTATGGCACCATCGACAAGAACCGGGGGCCAGCCAACGGCGTCAACCAGAAATTCGACGTAACCCAGGCGTACCTTCACTATGCCACCGGCCCGTTGATGCTGATTGCCGGAAAATATGTAACCCTGGCCGGTGCGGAGGTAATCAAAAGCCCGAGCGACGTCAACTACTCGCGCTCTATTCTGTTCGGCTACGCGATACCCTTCACCCACACCGGCGTTCGCGGCACGTATAAGTTCAGCGATACGTTTAGTCTGGTCGCAGGCGTCAACAACGGCTGGGACGATTTCCAGGACACCAACAGCGACAAGACTATCGAATTGGGGTTGTCCTGGGCGCCCATCAAATCATTCGCGCTTGCAGCGCAGGGATACACCGGCAAGGAGCAACTCAGTAATTACTTCTGTGCCCCGACTACTGCCTGCGTGAATCCCCAGAAAGGCACGCGCAGCCTGATTGACCTGGTTGCCACCTACAACGCCACCGAGCAGCTCACACTGGTGCTGAATTACGACTATGGCTCCCAGGACAACACTTTGACAGCAGGGTTGCCGACCGGCGCCAGCAAGGCGAAGTGGGAGGGATGGGCGGGCTACGCGAATTATCAGATCAACGAGCAGTGGCGTGGCTCGCTGCGCGGCGAATGGTTCAATGACAAGGACGGCTACCGCACGGTGTGGGAAGCTGGCAAAACCGCCGGGCAGAAATGGAAGGAAGCTACCCTGACGCTCGCCTACCTGCCCGCCAAGGCAATTGAAATCCGGGCGGAAGTGCGCAAAGACTGGTCCGACCAGAAAGTGTTCCTCGCTACTGACGGAATTACCCAAAAGGATAGCCAAAGCTCGTTTGGTCTCGAAGCGATTTATAAATTTTAAGGAGAGTGAAATGAAAATGGTCACTGCTATCATCAAACCGTTCAAGCTCGACGAGGTGCGTGAAGCTTTGTCCGCCATTGGCGTGCAAGGCATCACCGTCACCGAGGTCAAGGGCTTCGGCCGGCAAAAGGGACACACCGAGTTGTATCGGGGTGCGGAGTATGTGGTGGATTTTTTGCCCAAGATAAAGGTGGAAGCCGCTATCAAAAGCGAGATGCTGGATCAGGTGCTGGAAGCCATCGAGAAATCGGCAGGCACCGGCAAGATCGGCGACGGTAAGATTTTTGTCCATGACATCGAACAAGTTATCCGCATCCGCACCGGTGAATCCGGCGCAGAAGCCCTGTAAGGAGAGCACTGATGAAAAAATTATTCGCACTTCTAGCTTTGATGGTGATGCTGTGCGGGCTAACCGTTCCGGCTTATGCCGACGATGCACCTAAACCGTCGGCAGCCGTTCCCGCAACAGCCGTTGCGCCTGCTGATGCAGCCAAGCCAGCCGAAGCTGCCGCAGTTCCTGCGCCGACACCCAACAAGGGGGACACCGCATGGATACTGACGTCCACCCTGCTGATCATCATGATGTCCATCCCTGGCCTCGCGCTGTTCTATGGTGGCCTGGTGCGCAGCAAGAACATGCTGTCCATCCTGATGCAGGTATTCTCGATCTTCGCGCTGATCATCGTGCTATGGGCCATTTATGGCTACTCGCTGGTCTTCACCGAAGGCAACGCGTTTATCGGAGGATTTGACCGGCTGTTCCTGAAGGGCATTTTTGATCCGGCCACCGGCAGTGTCGCCAATGCCGCAACCTTCAGCAAAGGTGTAGTGATTCCCGAGTTTGCCTTTGTCGTCTTCCAGGCTACTTTTGCTGCCATCACCGTGGCACTGGTCGTGGGTGCTTTCGCTGAGCGCATGAAGTTTTCCGCTGTGCTGTTGTTCTCCGCTCTGTGGTTTACCTTCTCCTATCTGCCGATTGCACACATGGTGTGGTTCTGGACCGGCCCGGACGCCATCAAGGACGCTGCCACCCTGGCAACGGAAACCGCCAAGGGCGGCTGGCTGTTCCAGAAGGGCGCGCTGGACTTTGCGGGCGGCACCGTGGTGCACATCAACGCAGCCATCGCTGGCTTGATTGGAGCGTATCTGGTGGGCAAGCGTGTCGGCTATGGCAAGGAAGCAATGGCTCCGCATAGCCTGACCATGACCATGATCGGCGGTTCCCTGCTGTGGGTGGGTTGGTTCGGCTTCAATGCGGGTTCCGCTCTGGAAGCCGCCGGCACTGCCACACTGGCTTTCGTCAACACGCTGAATGCCACTGCCGCCGCCGCATTGACCTGGACGCTGGCCGAGTGGCTGTTGAAGGGCAAACCTTCCGTGCTGGGTGCGGTTTCCGGTGCAGTTGCCGGATTGGTTGCCATTACCCCTGGCTGCGGCTGGGTAGGCGTAGGAGGCGGCCTGGTGATTGGTGCGCTGGCTGGCGTGGCCTGTTTCTGGGGCGTAACCGGCCTGAAGAAACTGCTGGGTGCGGATGACGCGCTGGATGTGTTCGGCGTACACGGCGTCGGCGGTATCCTGGGGGCAATGCTCACTGGTGTATTCAACACCTGGGGCTTGGGTGGTACCGGTATCGCCGACTATGTCAACAACAAGGTGGTTGATACCGAGATCGGTGCGCAAGTATGGATTCAGGCGCAGGGCGTGCTGACCACCCTGATCTGGTCCGGTGTGGTAGCTTTCATCTGCTACAAGATCGTTGATTTGACCATCGGTCTGCGTGTATCGGAAGAAGCGGAACGCGAAGGCCTGGATACCACTTCACACGGCGAACGCGCTTACAGCCTGTAACCCGGGCAATCGAAAAACAGAAGGGCGCCGCAAGGTGCCCTTTTTTTATTGGCGCGTATTCAGTTTGGTAGCTTTAACCAGTTCGCCACAGGTAATAGTTTTGTCAGTCAGGGCCACATTCTTTTTGTACGGCCGGTTACTTCCGCTTTGCGCACCGAGTTAAAACCGGTCGTGTTTGTTCATTTTGACACGATAACCAGACCCCGCGCTTTTTTGCTGGCTGTGTCGATGGTGGCGATCGCCTGTCGCAGGGTGCTGATGCCGACCCACACCGGGGTGTATTTATACTTTGCCACATCGAGTATCAGCACACTGTCGGACTGCTCATCATAGGCTGCCAATACCGACCAGTGCCCGCCTCCTGCCTGCCCCAGATTGGCACGCAGATAATTGGCCAGCACGAACCGTCCGTCCTCTCCCAGCGCTTCTTGCAACAAGTTACGCAGAGCCTCATCGTCGAGGGTGTCGCCGGCGATGGATGTTGCACTGACACCGTGGCGAGTTAGCGCCTCGGCCATCTGCTCGCGCGTCATGCCCATGGCCAGCACGGTCTGAGGGGTTATGACTTTTATGACCTCGGGAGTAAAAAAGTTGCTCTGGGTAAGGTAGGCGTAGGGAGCATAAGCAGGATCAACGGGTTTCTTGATCGGCATGGCGTTGAGCACGGTGATGGCACTGGCGACGGAGCAATATGACTGTGTCATCTGCACGGCGAAGGCCGGGCTCAGCTGCCAGTAATCCGCATCTGCAGGGATGCGGGCACGCAGTGTCCTGCCTGCCGCCGAGTCCCAATAGATGACGGCAGGTTCTGTACCCGCCAACCCGAAAGCCGGTGACGCCAGGGAGTGCAGAATTATTGCGAGTACGATCATTTTCATAAGTCAGCCTGCAAACATAACGGGCAAAATTAATGGGGGCAGCATGGGCCGATGCTTCGATTGCAGCTCGATGATTTCAGTTGATGGCCGGAATGAATCAGCTGAATATCACAACGCGATTTCGCCCCAGTTCCTTTGCACGGTAGAGCGCCTGATCCGCTTCGCCGATGAGGTCCTCTAGCTTTTCTTCATGTTGGGTCGGCGCTATACCAATTGAGATGGTGACCTGGAAAGAAAGCCCTTCGTGATGTATTACGGTATCTGCAACTCTGGTGCGCAGCCGCTCGGCGATTGCCTTTGCCTCATCCTGGCCAGTGTCAGAAAACAGTGCCGCGAATTCCTCCCCGCCATAGCGAGCCAGCAAGTCATGCGGCCTGAAGCTTTCCGCCATGCACTTGGCGACGGCTTTCAAGGCGATGTCGCCAACAAGATGTCCATAAGTATCATTCACCCGCTTAAAGTGATCAATATCCACAATCATGATCGCGAGGGGACTCTTGTTGAGCTCGCAACGGTGCAAGGCGCGCGGAAAGGCATCAACCATCCAGTGGCGATTGTGCACTCCGGTCAACGCATCAACATAGGCCTGGTGCTCGAACTGCTTCCTTTTGTCCTGCGAAGTGATCAGTGCCCGGTTGTCGTTGCGCATACGGCCGGTAACAATGCCGAGCAGATTGCGGGCGATCTCATGGGAATGGTCGACCAGTGACCAAACCGTGTCACGGGGTATAGACAATACACGGGTAGGCTCGGTGGCGACGACCAATGCCGAAGGGAGTTTGCCATCCACCAGAGATATTTCCCCCACGCACTCTCCGGCACCCAGCGTCGCATGTTCCAGTGACTCTTGTGCGGCCAGGTGAACGCTCAGCTTGCCTTCGAATATCAGATAAAGATGGTGATTCGGGACGTCCGGTTGCAGCAAGCTTTCGCCTGCGCCCAGGCTGCGCACGGAGCAGTGCTCCAGCATGTATTCGACACTGGTGAAGTCCACGCCCTGGAATAGCCGGTTTTGCTCGGTTAAAGCGCGGTCTGTTGCATTCATGCCGGCCTGTCCTCCATGTCTTCAAAGATTCAGCGAAACACGATGGTCTTGTTGCCACACACCAGCACGCGGTCTTCGACATGATAGCGCAGGCCGCGCGCCAGTACCGTTTTCTCGATGTCGCGGCCATAGCGCACCATGTCTTCCACGCTGTCGCCGTGGTCAATGCGCACGGTGTCCTGTTCGATAATCGGTCCGGCATCCAGTTCGTCGGTGACGTAATGGCAGGTCGCACCGATCAGCTTCACGCCGCGCTGATAGGCTTGGTGGTAGGGCTTCGCGCCGGCGAAGGAAGGCAGGAAGCTGTGGTGGATGTTGATCACGCTCCCGGCATAACGCCGGCATAAATCCGGCGGCATGATCTGCATGAAGCGCGCCAGCACCATTGTGTCGCCCTGCTGATCAAACAGGGCGGCGATTTTTTCAAACGCGGCGGACTTGTCACGCCCTGCCTTGTCTTGCATGGGCACGCAGTGAAACGGAATGCCGTGCCATTCGACGAAGCCGCGCAGCTCCTCATGGTTGGAAATGACGCAGGGGATATCCACCTGCAATTCGCCGCTGCGCCAGCGGTGCAGCAAATCATTCAGGCAGTGATCCTGTTTGCTCACCAGAATCACCACGCGTTTTTTCTGCGCAGAATCGCTGACTCGCCAGTCCATGTTGAACTTGCCCGCCAGTTCAGAAAAGCGCGCATGGAATTCAATCGCACCGAAAGGCAATGAGTCGGCGAGAATCTCCTGGCGCATGAAAAAGCGCTGCGTTTCCTGATCGGTGTGGTAGCTGGCTTCCACGATCCAGCCGTTATGTTGCGCAACAAAGCCGCTCACCGCTGCGACAATGCCCACGCGGTCCGGGCAGGATAGGGTCAGTGTATAGCGGCGTGCGGAGTTCATGTGTTTAATCCTTGGATAAGTGATGCTGTTTGCTTTGCCTGCTGATTTTAACAGGCTGCTGAGAAACGTCACTATTTTAGGTTACCCCGAGCCGGCGAAGCAGGAGCCAAACAGGGAAAGAATTGGTGGCGCGGAACAGGGAGAAAAAGCCACACGAAATGTTATTTAGCCCATCAGGCAACGGTTTTTTTTCAGTGGGTGCGATACGTTGCCGGTCACAAAAAATAGAAATAAAGAAATACCAGCAAGCCCGGCGCTACCACTACGAAGTTCCAGTACCATCCCACGGCCTCGAAACCAGAACAGGCGCCGGGTTTGAAATGGCCGTGAAAGCCGCGGAACAGAACCACAAGCAGCATGATCAGGCCAATCAAAAGGTGGAAGCCGTGGAAGCCGGTCAGCATGTAAAACATGGTGCCATAAGAGCCGGTGCCGATCATTACCCCGAGTTTGGAAGCGGCATGGCCGTACTCCACAAGTTGCTGCACTAAAAATGTCGCGCCCAGGACAAGGGTCAGCAGCAGGCCGGAGGTCATCTGGCCGCGGTTGTCTTTCAGCAAGCCGGCACGCGACCAGGCAAGGGATGCGGCAGAAAAGAGCAGCAGCAGCGTGTTTGCCGCAGGCACACCCCATGCGTTCAATGGAGTGAAAGGCTTTCCCGCCGGGCCGCTGGATGGCCATTTCCCCTCAAACCCAGGCCACAGCATATCGGTCGCATGCAGCCATGGCAGGGAGAAAACACGGGTATACATCAGTGCGGCCAGGAACGCAGCAAAGAACAGGAGTTCGGCCGCAATGAAATAACCCATGCCGATGTGGAATGACCTGTCTTCCCATTGGTGATATTTTCCGCTCTCGTTTTCACAGATTACCTTGCCTAGCCAGGCGACTGTGCCGCAGGTGGCCAACAGCGCCCCCGCCAGCATGAAGCCGGTTCCAAAAGCCAGTGCATTTATCTTGAGAACAAACCCCAGCGACAGCAAGAACAGGCCAGCATTCAGCGCCACCGGGTATGCGCTGGGATGGGGAACGTAATATTGACGGTTGCTTTGCGCTTCGGTCATGTTAACCTCCGATGGATAAATATTCTTACGAGCCGTTGCCAACAGGAAAAAACGAATAGGACAAGGCGATTGCCCGCACATCCCGAGGCAATTCCGGGCTGATAAAAAAGGTCAGCGGCATCTCGCGTGTTTCACCCGGTTTCAGTTGTTGCTGCTTGTAGCAAAAGCAGTCCAGTTTCCTGAAATATTGCGCCGCCCATCCCGGGCTCACACTGGGTATCGCCTGCCCATTGATGGCCTGGTTGGTCGGGTTTCTGGCGTAAAAAGTGGTGGTCACGATCTCACCCGGATGCATCTGGAGCTTGTGTTGCCTGGGACTGAATTCCCAGCTCAGCCCCGGCATGGTATTTCCGGAAAATTCAACTGTGACCCAACGCGATAGATCAACTTTTGCTGCCTGAGCAGCCTGCACCGAAACCGCACCGCTTGTCTTGCCGTTCAGCCCGGTGACTCTGCAGAGCACGTCATAGAACGGCACCAGCGCAAAACCGAACGCACCGGCCGCAGCCACTGCCAGCACAAGTTTTTGTGCCAGACGCTGGTTGGCCTGCTGAAGTGATTTCTCCATGCTTCACGACCAGTCCTTGAACCATGCGAACAAATACATGGCCACGGCAACTGCGGCCAGCACCATAGCCAGCTTCAAGTTGGCCTGGCTTTTTTCCTGCTGTGTGGTCTCATCCATGCGGCACCTTATTTCACCACCGGTGGCGTAGTGAAGGTGTGGTAAGGCGGCGGCGAGGGCAAGGTGAATTCCAGTCCTTCAGCGCGCTCCCATACCCTGTCGGTTGCCTTTTCACCGTGGCCTCTGGCGCACCGGGTAATGTTATATACGAACAACAGCTGTGAAATGCCCAGCAGGAAAGCGCCGACCGACGAGATCGTGTTGAGTCCGGCAAATTTCAGTGCGTAGTCGGCGATGTGGCGAGGCATGCCCCCGAGGCCTGCAAAAAACTGCGGCATGAAGGTCAGGTTGAAAAAAACGATGGTCAGCCAGAAATGCAATGTCCCCAGCTTCTCGTCATACATGCGGCCGGTAAACTTGGGCAGCCAGAAATAGGTTGCCGCCATCATCGCCATCACGGCAAAGCCGAAGAAGGGATAGTGGAAGTGCGCGACCACGAAATAGGAATTGTGGTATTGGGCGTTTGCGGCAACAGCGGGCAGTACCAGTCCGGTCAGTCCGGCGATGCCGAACATCACCACAGCACCCAGCGCAAACAGCATCGGGGTTTCAAAGGTCATGGAGCCGCGCCAGAGGGTGGCAATCCAGCAGAAGATCAGCACCGAGGTCGGGATGGAAACCGACATGGTGGCGTACATGAAATACAGATTCCCGGCCAGCGGCATTCCCGAGGTAAGCATGTGGTGCGCCCATACGACTGACCCCAGAATGGCGATCCCCCAGAAAGCATATACCTGAGCCTTGTAGCCATAGACCGGCTTGCGGGAAAAGGCCGAAAGGATGTGCGGCAGCAGCCCCCAGAACGGCAGCACCACGATGTATACCTCAGGGTGTCCGAAGAACCAGAATATATGCTGGAACATGATGGGGTCGCCGCCGCCGGAGGCGATGAAAAAATGGGTTCCGAAATGACGATCGGTGAGCAGCATGGTGACCACGGCGGAGAGCACCGGCATCACCATCACCACCAGAATGGCGGTGACCAGCCATGACCACACGAACAGGGGCATTTTCATCAGCGTCATGCCGGGCGCGCGCATGTTGAGAATGGTGACGATGACATTTATTGCGCCCGTCACCGACGAGATGCCCAGCAGGTGAATTACCAGGATGGTGAAGTCCATGCCGATTCCGGCCTGCAGCGATAGTGGTGAATTGTGCATGGCCCAGCCGCCCGCCGCCCCACCGGCGCCCACCCCGAAAAACGCCAGGAAAAATGGCAGCACCAGCAGGATGGCAGCCGGAGGCAGTATCCAGAACCCCCAGTTGTTGACCCGCGGCAGCGCCATGTCGGGGGCGCCGATCATCAGCGGGATCAGGTAATTGTTGAGCCCGGTGGCGGCCGGCATGATCGCTGCAAACACCATGACCAGCGCATGCAAGGTAACCAGTTGATCGTATAACTCAGGCTTCAGCAACTGCAGGCCGGGGTATAACAGCTCGGCCCGCACCAGCATGATCATAAACCCGCCCACCAGAAACATGATCAGGGCAAAGGTCATGTACAGTGTGCCGAGATCCTTGTGGTTGGTGGTGGTCAGCCAACGCTTGAAGCCGGCTGGATGATCGTGATGATTTTCATGCAAGGCGGTAGTGGCAGCTGTTGTCATCATCATTTTTCCCTAACGGGCATGGCACAAAATGCCGCCCTTAGTCATTAAACTTGCCATGCCCATTTCCCTCTCCCCAACCCTCTGATGAAACTACTAACCATTCGACTAAACTGGCTAACAACGCCAGCAAGTCGCTGGTTATCTCGCAAGCTGGCGAGGGGGCGAACGAATCGCTGCGCGAGCTTCACGTTAACGTAGTGACTTGACCTGCGAAGGCTGAACCAGGTCGCCCATGCTGTTGCCGAAAGAGTTGCGCTCATATGTCACGATCGCGGCGATGTCGGTGTCGGAGAGCGAATTCTTGAATGCCTGCATGGCAGTGCCGGGCTTGCCGTTCATGACACGGTCGAGATGGCCGTCCTTGATCAGGCGCCCATTCGTGTCCAGGAACGGCCCATTGACGATTTTGCTGCCAGCCAGCGCCGGGAAAGCGCCGGGAAGCCCCTTGCCGCCTGCCTGATGGCAGGCAATGCAGATCTTTTCATAAATACCCTGGCCGTGCTTCATCAGATCTTCCTTGTTCCAGCCCTTCTCCGCGCTGGCGGCGAGACTGGCCGACTCGGTTTTTTTCTGTGCTACCCATGCGCGGTAATTTTCCTCCGCAACCGCCTCTACGACAATCGGCATGAAGGCATGGTCCTTGCCGCACAACTGGGAACATTGTCCGCGGTAGATTCCCGGCTTCTCAATTTTCACCCAGGCCTCCCGCAGAAAACCCGGCACCGCATCGCGCTTGACGCCAAAAGGGGGCATCCACCAGCTGTGAATTACATCGGTGGACAGGAGCAGGATGCGCACCTTCCTGTTGATCGGCAGCACCACCGGGTTGTCCACTTCCAGAAGGTAATTCTCGTTTTTGGGCGCCTGGTTGCTTATCTGGTCTTTCGGTGTTGCCAGCATGCTGACAAATTTGATCCCTTCATCCGGATACTCGTATTGCCATTTCCACTGGCTGGCAGTCACCTTGAGCACCATGTCGGCATCAGTCCTTGTGTCTTCCATCGAGACAGCAGCATGGTAGGCGGGGATACCCATCACGATATAATCGATGCAGAACAGGCCAACAAAAGGTGCGATGACGCCGACCCACTGCGCTTTGGTGCGGGGCCCGGTGAACGAAGCGGGAGCTTGTCCTTTGCTTTTGCGGTGCTTGACCAGTGAATAGGCCATGATGCCCAGCACCGCAAAGAACACGGCAAGGATGATCAGCATGAATTGATTGTGCACCCGCAAGGTGTCTTCCGCGAGGGGCGTCACCGGATCGGGGAAATTGAACATATACTCAGCGTGAACGATAGTCGCGTTGAATATTGGGAAAAGTGCGATTAGCAGCTTTCTGCATGGCATAGCTTCGCTCCCCGAAGCAAACGTGAGACATTTTTGATGTCTCGCCCAAGTAATGGGTGGCTTCATCATAATACCTTTTTACAGCAGGCAGAGTCCATTAGGCGCCATAAACAGAAAGATACTGGTTTGTGAATTAGCGGTAGATCATCGCTATCAAATCCGGTTTGAGATATTCTTCGGGAAAGAAATACGCAATGCCATTCCATCATGCATTGAACCCGTGACATGAAAAACGCTGTAATTTTATTATCCGGCGGGCTGGATTCCGCTACTGTTCTGGCGCTGGCGCGGCAGCAAAATTTCGCCTGTTATGCGTTGAGCGTGGATTATGGGCAACGGCATCTTGCCGAACTGGCTGCGGCACGGCGTGTGGCACGGGCGCTGGGTGCGGTCGAACAGCGTGTCATCAGCATCGACCTCACCGGATTCGGCGGCTCCGCGCTGACTGACGCGAGCATTGCCGTGCCGGAGCAACCGACGCGAGGCATTCCTCTTACCTATGTGCCGGCGCGCAACACCATCATGTTGTCGCTGGCTTTGGCCTGGGCTGAAGTGTTGCAGGCGCAGGACATTTTCATCGGAGTGAATGCGGTGGACTACTCCGGCTATCCTGATTGCCGCCCCGAATACATCGAGGCCTTTGAACGCATGGCCAATCTTGCCACCAGGGCAGCGGCCGAGGGCAAGCGCCTGACCTTGCATGCGCCCTTGCTGCACCTGTCCAAGGCAGGCATCATCAATAGCGGTGCGCAGCTGGGTGTGGATTACAGCCTGACAGTGTCCTGCTACCAGGCCGATGAAGAGGGGCGTGCGTGCGGCGTGTGCGACTCCTGCCGGTTGCGCCGTGCCGGCTTCGAGGCCGCTGGAATGGCCGATCCGACGCGCTATCGCCGTGTATGAGGTGTGCTGTTGCGTTGACAGTAATTGGCTAATCCGTATAATGCGCGGTTCCCTGATCAGGGATGTGGGTCGTTAGCTCAGCCGGTAGAGCAGCGGACTTTTAATCCGTTGGTCGGCAGTTCGAATCTGCCACGGCCTACCACAGTTTAAAGCAGGTTTTTCAGTGTTGCAGTTCTTGAAACATCAGCCAATGTTTTATCGCCGCCTTAGCTCAGTTGGTAGAGCAACCGCCTTGTAAGCGGTAGGTCATCAGTTCGAATCCGATAGGCGGCACCATCGGTACCAAATCAAAGAAGGCCAAAGCATCCAAGCCATGCAAGGTGGCCACCTTGCGTGGCCTGCCTTGCCGTATACGGGTTTGGCGTATTTGGGCACAATAGTACATGCTGGTAAAAGCATGATGCGCGCCGCGCAACCGGGTTATAAGGAATCACGTAAGACTTTAGAGGTGCAGCTTTTGTTTTGGAGGCAGGTTATGGGAAAAATAATGACTAGAGTATTTTCCAGGCTGATTCTGGCTGCGGTTGCACTTGCGGTTTGCGGGGGGGCGCGCGCTGATTTTCAGGAGGGGCTGGAAGCTTACAACAGTGGAAACTACCTTTACGCATTTGACGAATTCAGGGCTCTTGCGCTTAACGGCGATGCGGCTGCACAGTACCGGCTCGGGGTGATGTATACCAAAGGGCAGGGCGTGCCAAAGAATGATAAGGAAGCCGCGTTGTGGTACCTCAAGGCGGCCGAGCAGGATGATACCAGGGCACAGTTCATCATTGCGGAAATGTACGCCAAAGGACAAGGTGTGCCGCAAGACGACAAACAAGCTGCGTCGTGGTACCTCAAGGCGGCTGATCACGGGTTTCCAAAAGCGCAGTACACCGTAGGGTTGATGTATGCCAAAGGACAAGGTGTGGCGCAGGACTTTATACAGGCACACAAGTGGCTTAGTTTGGCCGGGGATATGGCCGTGAACAGCAAGAACTGGGTTGAAGAGAGAATGACCCCCGAGCAAATAAAAAAGGCGCAGGTGCTGGCACAGGAGTGGCTGGCTAAGTACAAGTGATTCCGCTTTTACAACTACTGCCTTCCCCTTGCGGGGGGAAGGTTGTGATTACGGCCACCGCTGCGTGGTTTAACCAGCGGCTTGGCCGATTGGCTATGCAAAGCTAACTTGCTGCGCATAGTTAGCCTCCACCGCAACCCCATTCTGTTGTTTTACAGCAGAACGAGGTTGTCTCGATGTATCAACTCTGATTCATCCACATAGCCGAGTATTATTCCGATCTCATGACTGGGGTGGCGGGCGATGCGGCGCGCTTCCGCGGAGCTGTAGTTGATCAAGCCGCGTGCGATATCCTCCCTGTTCTCGTTAAGGATGGCTACCACCGCGCCGCGCTCGAATTCGCCGACGACTTCGGTAACTCCGATCGGCAGCAGGCTTTTGCCTTCGCTGCACAGGGCTCGCACCGCGCCTGCATCCAGCACCACCTTGCCGCTGACTTGCAGATGGTCCGCCAGCCATTGTTTACGTGCGGCCAGCGACATGGCTTGCGCTTCGAGCAGGGTGCCGATGTTCTCGCCGCGCAGCAGGCGCGGCAGCACGTCGTTTTCGTGGCCGGAGGCGATAACAGTGTGCGCGCCGCTGCGCGCCGCGCGCCTGGCGGCCAGCACTTTGGTGATCATGCCGCCGCGTCCGATTTGGCTGCCTGCGCCGCCCGCCATGACTTCCAGTTTTTCATCGCCTGCCTGTGCCAGGCTGACCAATTCTGCATCGGGGTTTTTGCGCGGGTCGGCAGTGTACAAGCCGGACTGGTCGGTGAGGATAATGAGCGCATCGGCCTCTATCAGATTGGCGACCAGCGCGCCAAGAGTGTCGTTGTCGCCGAACTTGATTTCGTCGGTAACCACAGTGTCGTTTTCATTGATGACGGGGATAACATTCAGGTGTAGCAGCGTGCGCAGAGTGGAGCGGGCGTTGAGGTAGCGCTCGCGGTCGGCGAGGTCGGCATGGGTGAGCAGCACCTGCGCTGCGTGCAGGCCGTGCTCGCGGAAGCAGCTTTCATATACCTGCACCAGGCCCATCTGCCCCACCGCGGCGGCGGCCTGCAATTCATGCACGGCGCTGGGGCGCTGTTTCCAGCCCAGGCGCTGCATGCCTTCCGCAATCGCACCGGAGGAAACCAATACCACTTCTAGCCCCATCTCGCGCAAGGTGGCGATTTGCTGCGCCCAGTTGCCGATGGCGCGCGTATCCAGTCCCTCGCCCTGGTTGGTAACCAGGCTGCTGCCGACTTTGACGACGACGCGTTTACACTGGGTCAGCACGGTTTTCATGGTGGGTTTGCGGTTTCCTGTACGTTTTCTGCAGCAGTTGCTTGTTCTTGTTCCAGCGGTTTGTTCGGATATCCTGCATGCTCTGTTCTGGCTGGGGCTATTCAACCAGCTTTGTCAGTGCTTGTGCATTATTGTACTTCCTGGCCTTTCCCAGCAATTGCTGAATTTGCGGCTGTTTTCTCAGGTTTGGCCAAACTGTCAATATTTCTGCCCAGATATTCGCGATGCGTTCATCTTCGCGATGGGCCAGATAAACTCCCATTTCAAAGGTTAACCTGGGAAGTATCTCTGAATCACCCGACATGGAGCGAAGTTTGTCATCAGCAAAACCCGGGAAAAAATAGCGAATTTCATATTGACGGATCAGCTCATCATTTTTCGGAACGCGCCGTAATAAAAGAACAGCAAATGGGTCGGAATAAATTCGTGCCCAGTTGGATGGAGGAAATAAGGGGGACATTGAGTCAGCGATACTTACAACGGCATAGTTTATATCCTGCCCAATTATCTCGTCCGGATGTTCGGTAAAGCGTGCAGTATCACCGAATACTATGGGCAGGTTGTACTGGAATATCTTGCGCTCTGGCGTTATGTGATAGGCAAGATAGCCACCATATGCTCCAGTGTTGTAAAGATTGCCGGTTAATCCAACAGCCTTGATGAAGTGCACTGTGCCGACCGGGTAAACATTTTCGTTAAAATGATAGCCAAATGCAGTGCGTGACGCAGGGTAGTAATAGTTGCCAATATTTTGTGGTGATGCATTCAGAAATTTGACGACATAGCCAAAGCTGAGGATGTATGTTGCAGCTAGAATTACTGCTGCATTGTGCAGCTTATTCTCCAGAAGGCTCTTCGAATTTTGCATGCCTGACATGGTCAGGGTGGCGATGATGGGCGCCATGATAATGGCGGCTGCACCGGTTACGCGGTTGTAGCGCAAGGCGGCGCAACCAAATATGACCAGCAATAAGAGCTGCGTTATATCCGGCCTTCGGATGTGGCGTAACACAAGAAACGCTGCCCAGGAGAATAGCAGGATATATGGCGCAAATTCTTTCCATGTTACGGGCATGAATTCACTGATTTTAGATGTGGCTGCCCCCTCGCCACCCAGAATGCCAAAGAAAATTCCATAGGTGAGCAGGCCAAATGGATTAAGCAGCATGGCAATTATTGTTACCGCGAAGCAGCGGTTGAGATATAACAGATTGCCTTTTGAAAGCGATGGTGCATGAGATATGACGGGCAAATGGTGTTTGGCATTTTCTCCGGCCACGAACAGGGTAAGAAGTACCAAACCATATACCGAGCCATGCAGCCAGTCCCAAACTACAAGAATCAATGGGATGAACCAGAGCAGGCGATGAGCCAATTGATTGGCGCGAAAGCCATAAAGTATGAACCCAAGTAATGCGGTGTTCAGTAAAGAAAACAATTCTGGGCGCTCGGTATACCTGATAAGACCGGAGAACACCGCAAATACACATAGCACGGCAGCAAGCCAAGTGTGCCCCCCGACGATACGGATGGTGCGATAGAGCAACAAAACCACCAGGGAAACAACCAGCAATTTGAAGCCAAACAGACTATAAAGTCCCAAGCTGTGCCAGATTAGGTAAAAAATAACCTGGCTGAGCCATTCGTGGTTGTCGAACTTTGCGCCGAAATGGGTGTAAGAAAAAACCTCTTCACTGATAATCCGCCCGGCATTAACCATTTCGCGCCCATTGGCAAGGTGCCAATACGTATCGGAATCGTAAAAAAACGGATAGATGACGAAGGCCAGGGAAATGAGCCACGCACTGAGCAGCGCAATACGATCCTGGGTAAAACAGGCGGATATATTTTGCTTCATGGCATCACCAGATTGCCCGATGCTGGTTTTAGCTTGCCCATACATCCGAAGATGTTCTCCTCGTGGCTGGGACGGCGCGCGTATCCAGTCCCTCGCCCTGGCTGGTAACCAGGCTGCTGCCGGCTTTGACGGCGATGCGTTTACACTGAGTCAGCACGGTTTTCATGGCGTATTAGAGTGCAGGAATATCGCTTTCTTGCGGGTTTTAGCTACGGCATAACCTGAAGGTTAGCCTACACTGAAACTCCGTTTTCGGCGATGGCCGCTTGTTCCAGTTTGGCAGTCTGTTCCAGATGCTCCATGATAGCGTAGGTCAGTTCCTTGCAGCCATCGCCATTAATCGCGGAAATGGCGAAGTGGCGCGTGTGATCGCCGAATTCGCGCAGGAAGGCGGCGACTTTTCCATCCTTGTCTTGCAGCAGATCCAGCTTGTTTAGCACCAGCCAGCGCGGCTTGTTGTACAAGGCCTCGTCGTATTTTTTCAACTCATTTAATATGGCGCGGGCTTCATGCACCGGGTCGGTGCCCTCGTACATCGGGGCGATGTCAACCAGATGCAGCAGCAGGCGGGTGCGCGCCAGGTGGCGCAAAAACTGGTGCCCCAGCCCGGCGCCTTCCGCCGCGCCTTCGATCAGGCCGGGAATGTCGGCAATCACAAAGCTCTTTTCGGCCGATACGCGCACCACCCCCAGATTGGGATGCAGCGTGGTGAAGGGATAGTCGGCCACCTTGGGGCGCGCGGCGGAGACCGCGCGGATGAAGGTGGACTTGCCCGCGTTGGGCATGCCCAGCAGGCCGACGTCGGCCAATACTTTCAGTTCCAGTTGCAACTCGCGCCGTTCGCCTTCTTCACCCGGCGTGCATTGGCGCGGCGTGCGGTTCGTGCTGGATTTGAAGTGCAGGTTGCCCAGTCCGCCCTTGCCGCCTTGGGCGAGCAGCGCCTTCTGTCCGTCGTGTGCGAGGTCGGCAATCAGTTCGCCGGTGTTGATGTCGGTAATGACCGTGCCGACCGGCATGCGCAGAATCACGTCATCCGCGCCCTTGCCGTAACAGTCAGCGCCGCGCCCGGATTCGCCGTTGCGCGCGCGATGATGGCGCGCGTAGCGGTAATCCACCAGCGTATTGATGTTGCGGTCGGCCAGCGCATATACGTTGCCGCCGCGCCCGCCATCACCGCCGTCCGGGCCACCCTTGGCGATATATTTCTCGCGCCGGAAACTGGCCGCGCCGTTGCCGCCGTTGCCTGCAACGACCTCGATTTTGGATTCATCAATAAACTTCATTTGGAAATCTTGTTTTGTTTTTCCGCCAGAAACAAAAAAGCCCTACCTTGCGATAGGGCTTGTTGTACTTGGCCAAGTGCGCTTACGCCGCAACCACGCTGACGGTTTTGCGCCTGGCCGCACCTTTGATGGCGAACACAACCTTGCCGGTAATCGTGGCGAAGAGGGTGTGGTCCTTGCCCATGCCGACGTTGTCACCGGCGTGGATTTTGGTGCCGCGCTGGCGCACGATGATGCTGCCCGCATTGATAAGTTCGCCACCGTAGCTTTTTACGCCCAGGCGTTTTGAATGTGAGTCGCGGCCGTTACTGGTACTGCCGCCGCCTTTTTTCGATGCCATGTTTTTGCTCCTTCAGTATTAAGCGGAAATCCCGTCTATGCGGATTTCGGTATAGTTCTGGCGATGACCCTGGTGTTTCTGGTAATGCTTGCGGCGGCGCATCTTGAAGATTTTTACCTTGTCGTGGCGGCCGTTCGATACGATGGTCGCGCTAACAGTGGCACCGGCCAGCAGGGGCTTGCCGACAGATATCTTGTCGCCATTGCCCACCATCAGCACCTTGTCCAGCACGATTCCGCTGCCGACGTCGCCGCCGACGGATTCTATTTTCAGGGTCTCACCGGCGGTAACGCGGTATTGCTTGCCACCGGTCTTGATAACTGCGTACATAACAACCTCGCTTGAATGCGGTTTTACAGAGCCGCGCATTATACACAAACGGCTCCAGCCGTCAAAATGGTTTTTAACGCCGCATGGAATCGAAGAAATCGGCGTTGTTCTTTGTTGCCTTGATCTTGTCCAGCAGGAATTCCATCGCTTCCAGTTCGTCCATCGGGTAGAGCAGTTTGCGCAATACCCAGATTTTTTGCAGCACGTCAGCCTTGATCAGCAATTCTTCCTTGCGGGTGCCGGAGCGGTTGACGTTGATCGCCGGGTAGATGCGTTTTTCGGCCATGCGGCGGTCGAGGTGGATTTCCATGTTGCCGGTGCCCTTGAATTCCTCGTAAATCACATCGTCCATGCGCGAGCCGGTATCCACCAGCGCGGTGGCGATGATGGTGAGCGAGCCGCCTTCCTCGATGTTGCGCGCCGCACCGAAGAAGCGCTTGGGGCGCTGCAGGGCATTGGCATCCACGCCGCCGGTCAACACCTTGCCGGAAGACGGTACCACGGTGTTATAGGCGCGCGCCAGACGGGTGATGGAATCCAGCAGGATCACCACGTCCTTTTTGTGTTCGACCAGGCGCTTGGCTTTTTCCAGCACCATTTCGGCGACTTGCACGTGGCGTGTGGCTGGTTCGTCGAAGGTTGAGGCGACCACCTCGCCGCGTACGGAGCGGCTCATTTCTGTGACTTCCTCGGGGCGTTCGTCAATCAGCAGCACGATCAGGTGTGCATCCGGACTGTTTGATGCGATGGAATGAGCGATGTGCTGCAGCATCACGGTCTTGCCTGACTTCGGCGATGCAACCAGCAAACCGCGCTGGCCCTTGCCGATGGGTGCGACGATATCGACAATGCGGCCGGTGATGTTTTCCTCGGCGCGGATGTCGCGCTCCAGGATCATCTGCTTGGTCGGGAACAGCGGCGTCAGGTTTTCGAACAGTATCTTGTTCTTCGCATTTTCCGGTGCCTCGTCATTAACCTTGTCCACCTTCACCAGTGCGACATAACGCTCACCTTCCTTGGGGGTGCGGATCTCGCCTTCAATCGAATCCCCGGTATGCAGGTTGAAGCGGCG
>ORMF011792879.1_pt1 | contig 23359 bp, 17 predicted proteins | sample 1779871 | NCBI WGS metagenome assembly ORMF01 (sample SAMEA104232316, study PRJEB22302) | groundwater metagenome | biome: forest; feature: aquifer; material: groundwater | place: USA | collected 2011-08-07 | depth 5.4 m | reverse complement strand
CTCATCGAGACCTTGGGTTTGAAAAACGTCCACGTCATCGGCCACTCGCGCGGCGGTTACGTCGTCGCCAGGTTGACCCTTGATCACCCCGAGCTGGTGCGCTCATGTGTGATCATCGACAGCGGCACGCTCGCCCCCGGGCCTTCTAAGACCGAAACCATCATGAAGGAAGCGCCAAAACCGCGCTTGAGCCGGGAAAGCCAACGCTGGTGCATCGAACACTTCTCTTTCAGGCCGGACCACATCACGCAAACCTGGCTCGACGAAGCGGAGAATATCGCGAAGTCGGCGAAATACCAGGAGACCGTCAGAAAGATGGAGGACGAGGGCTTGAAGAGAAATCAGTTCTTCACCCACCTGGCGGTGCACAAGGAAGAGACACTGAACTGGATCATCCAGGGCAAGCTCGCTCAACCGACGTTGCTGGTCTGGGGCTACAACGACCCGACCGCCGAGCTCAAGCGCGGTCACATGCTCTTCGAGCTGATCGCCGACGCCAACCCGAAATCCGAGATGCATATCATCAACCGGGCCGGCCACTTCTGCTACCGCGAGCAGCCGGAGACTTTCAATCAAGTGATCAAAGGCTTCGTCGAAAAATGCGCCGGGAGCACATAGCGCGCGCTTTGAAATCCGAAAGATAGCAATTTGCTACTGAGTTCCCGCAAGCGTGAACTCCGAATTCGTCCCGATGAGCAGAGGCAGCCAACCTTTCGCGACCCAGTGAGCCTCTCCCTGGGGACGATCGACCGCCACCCGATCGCCATTACGAAGCGGACAGAACTGATGTGGCGTTGTTGTTTCAACTCGCGGGCGATTCCGAGGCAGAGCCGGAGCTTGCATAGGGAACGCGCCTGTTGATAGTGGTCCGCGATGCGCCGCTGCTCTAGTTTGAGGCAGCTTGGTTCAACGAGTGGGTGACGTTGAAAAACGGGAGCGGGCGGAGAACGTGGTTACAAAAGCATGTAGACGCAGGGTGAACAAATCCAGACACTGATAGCGACCGAGAAGCGGTGGAAGGTCTTCTCGTTTGACGAACCCCATCGGAACAACGAATTCCCAAGAGCCGAGTCGCATCTGTACCGTTCGGTGCAAGAAAACCTTCTGTTGCCCGCCAATCCCTGACGCGGCATGCGGTTCACATTGACGCAGCTCGATACCTAAGTCCCACGCAATCGATGCCGGCAGCACGCAGTAATCGGCCCCTGTATCGACGATCATTGTGTAGCCAATCCACCGCTGAAAGGCTGCCGAGTACAATTCCACATAAGCCACAGGACGACGAACGGTCCCAAAGATGGCTGAAGCGCGACGTTCGTAGGGGAAGGAAGGCGATTGGGTTTCACGGGGTGAGGATCAGGGTCTCAGCCTTGGGGACATAGATGATCGTTGGGGTTTCCCTCGGGTACTGCTTCAAGACCCGCTTGAGCTTGCGAAAGCCCGTCATGCCACCAGGACTTGGGAACGCCTTTCCGTGGATGATGATCACTCGCTTGCCACGGTAGCGCGGGTTAGCATAGACCTTCGCGATGAGGCTTTCTTTCGATTTCGAGCGACGGTTCGTCTCCATGGATACAAAAAAGTTATCCTCTAGCCTGATCGGTGTCAAGAACCTGGAAAAATGGCGACAGGGGCCAGGCAAGGTGTGCGGAACCATTTACCTTTCCTCAGTGATTCGAGCAATGCAGAGGCGCGATATGGATGGCTCCTCGAAGTTCTCGGCATGTGAAGAGGCGATCGGGTCCTATTCTAAGTCAGGTAGGTGGCCTCGCGGCGCCGCTGCCGCTCGATGTCCTTGTCGGTGGCGAGATTCTGCGGCCGGCCTTCGATGAAGGCGATGATGTTTTCCACCGCCGGGATAAATTTCCAGCCGTAGCCTTCCTCCGTGTATCCCCCCATATGGGGCTGCATGACGACGTTGGGCAAAGAACGAAGCGGATGATCCTTGGGTAGCGGCTCTTTGGGGTAAACGTCGAAGCCGGCGCCGGCGATCCTCCCCGAACGAAGCGCTTCCAGCAACGCGTTTTCTTCCAACACGCCGCCGCGCGAGGTAATGACAACGACTGCCGTCGGTTTCATGAGTTTGAATTCCCGCGCGCCGATGAAGCCCCGCGTGGTGTCGGTGAGAGGGATATGGATCGAAATGACGTCGGATTGCGAAAGTAGCTCTTCCAAGGAGACGGCTTCGATGCCAATCGTCCGCCCGCTCTCTGAAGTCAGCGAGCGGCTCCAGCCGATCACCCGCATATCGAAGGCGAGACCGACCCGCGCCACCCGGCTGCCGATCTTGCCGGGGCCGAGGATGCCTAGCGTTTTTCCCGCCAAACCCCGGCCCGCCTTCACCTGCCAACCACCCTCGCGCATGGTTTTCTGATTAAGCTCGCTGTCGCGCATGAGCGCGAGAATCAGATTCCAGGTCTGTTCGGCGGTGCCGGTCTTGACCACTTCGTCGCCGTCGTCGGGGCAGCGTGACACCGTGATGCCGTATTTCTTTGCCGCCGCCAGATCGATATGCGAAAGCCATGGGCCGGTCTGGGAGATAAGTTTGACGTGGCGAATGCGCGAGAGCAGTCGATCGGTGAAGCTTACCCGGTTGCGCACGGGGATGACAAAGTCGGCCTCCGCCATGCGCGCGACATTCTCATCCTCCGACTTGGCGGGCTCCGTGTAGCAAATAACTTCGCCGAGCCTCTTCAAAGGCTCGATGCACGCCGAAGTCGCGGCATAATTGAGATAGTCTTCGAGGACGACGACGCGCATGGCAAAAGTCTGAATCAAATCTTGAGATCGTCCGGCGGCGTCGCCGTATATACATCGAAGGTATTCAAAGTGCAGGCAAGCATCGCGTAGTAACCGATCGTCGCGGCAAGCTCGACCATACCCTTCTCGCCGAGGCGCCCGTAGATCGCCTGAAACGTCGGCTCGCTGACGCGGTGCGAATGGATCATCTCGCGCACGAAGCTGACGATCTGGGCGTCCTCCGATGAAAAACTCTCGGCGCCTTTTTTCTGATGAACGGCGCGGATGGTTTCCATCGGTATGCCGGCCTTCTGCCCGTGAACGATGTGCGCCGCCCATTCGTGCTTGCATTCGAGTTCCCGCGCCGCCACGAGCGCGGTCAGCTCAACCAATTTTCTATCCAGGCTCGACTCGAAGCGAACATAGCTTCCCAGATGCGCCGTTCGCCCCGCTAACTCCGGACTATGCAGCAGCGCGAGCCACGGCCCGCCCACCACGCCGCGGCTCTGTGCGATGGCTTCGTAGACTTGCTGATTCTCCGGCGCCAGGTCCTCTTTCTTGTCGATGGTGGCGATGCGCGCCATAAGTTTCTCCAATAGAAATTAACAGTGACTTCCAGGTTTACTGTGGAGAAATTTTCACCACGAAGGACACGAAGAGCACGAAGTTCAGAGTTTCTATTACCCGAAACCTTCATGTCCTTCGTGATCTTCGTGGTGATCAACCCAAACTACTCATGACACATTTTCCACATGAAAGCCTGAAGACCCGATCAAGCAAGCCTTTCTTTCAGCCACTTCGTGACGATCCCGACGACCTCGTCGTTGGACTGCCCTTTCTTGCGTCCCATATGGCCGGCGCCGGGAATGATGCGGAGATCTTTCGGGCTGCCATGCTCGGCAAGCAAATAAAGATCGCTGATCGGATGCTGGTCGTCCTCTTTGCCGTTGATGCAGAGCAACGGCGAGCAGGGCTGGTCGATCAAACCTTGCGTCACCAGAGATAAAGTCGGGGCGATCTTCAGCGTCTCTTCGAGCGTCCTGACTCCGAAAATGTAAGAGCGCGCGTCCAGTAAACTCGCCGGCCCCATGAGATACTGCGAGGCGGTTACCGTCAATGCCGGACGCAGCCATTCTTCTTGAAACGTCCGATGCACGCCCGCGCCATGGTTGACCGCCCCGCGCAGCCGCTTCGGTTCGGTATGGGCCAGCTTCGCCGCCCAGTACCCGCCGAAGCTGCCGCCCATGCAGGCGATCCGCTTGCCGTCGATGTCAGCGCGCGTTTCGAGATAGTCCATCGCCGCGGAGAACGTCCGCTCGGCGCGCGGATCGTTACCCAAACAGGGATTCTCACCGGTCCCCGGCATGTCGATGGTAAAACAGGCGAGCCCCATTTTGAGCAGCACGTCGTTGTTGGTGCGGCGGTCCTCTTTCCAGCCGTCGACGCCGCCCCAATGCATCACCACCGGAGGCCGATTAACCCCCTTGGGAATCTGCAAGTAACCGACCACTTTCTTGCCTTCAAACGGAATCTCGATTCGTTCCAGCGGCGGCTCCATGGTCGGCCCGGCTCTGAGAAAGGTCCGCAACGCGCCCTGGTAGCATTTCATTTTTTCCGGACTGCTCGGCACCGGGTAACGGCCCACCCGGTAGTACTCGTAGGCCAGATAAAAAGTCTCGCCCGCCTCCTTCTTTTTCCCCAGCTTTTCCTGCTCATCGCCCGCCGCTTCATATCTCGCGCCGATCCTGCCCCATTCCCGGCCCCAAAGGTCCGGGTCGAGACTCGTCAGGTTCTTGAGCACCTGCTCGACGTCTTCTTTTTTGACGCGTTCGAACGGATTGATCCTTCCGGCGCGGTGCAGGATATCGGCTTTGATTTCTTCGAGAGATTTCTCCGCCATGTCTTTGTTCCTCCAGGTTCTGGCTACAACAACAATTTTAGAACAACTTACTCCGCGCCAAGACTGTCGCAAAAGAAAATCCGAAATCCGAATATCGAAATTCGAAACAAACTCAGAAACTGATGAATATCAAACCGGGAAAATCCAAAACACCGAATCCGAAGGACCCTTGTTTTGAATTTTGCCTATTTTGGCCATTTAGATTTGTTTCGAATTTCGGTCCGCGGGGCCTCTTTCGTGCTTGGAATTTTTTTGGCGCCCATGCACCTTTGTGCGCAAATGGTCTTGACCAAACACGAACCACGATCACCCCCTAGGGTTTCGCCCCCGGCTCGCGCGCCAGCGCCTTCAACGCGGTCTTGTAAAAACGGTCGTCGATGAATTGCTCGGGCTTGAAGTTCGGCCGCTCTTTCAACAGAACGATCTCGATTTCGGCGCGCTTCATGACCCCTTCCGGATCGAGCGCAGGGACAAAGGCGTCGCGCATCAGATCATAAAGCGAAGCGGCGATCTCCCGTTGGTCCATTCTTCCGTGCTTCATAATGATATCGATGCTCCCTTCACGGTTGGCGCGAATCCAGTAGAGCGACTTGACGATTGCTTTGACCATGCGCTCGGTCAAATCCGGTTCTTCTTTTATCGTCTTCGCGGTGGCCAGCAGGGCGCTGAAGGGTACGTCTTTGAATTCGTCGCCGCCGTAGACCAGCCGTTTAAACCCGGCTTTCAAGAGCGGCTGATCGGTGGGCGGGGCCATGAACGCGGCGACCACCCGCCCCTGCTGCAGCGCGAGAATCTTGCCCGCATTGTCCGGGATGTTGATGTAGTCGGCGAAATTGGCCGGCAGGCCGTATTTGGCGAACAGCGCCTGGAGCAAACTGTAAGTGGAGCCGCCGAAGGTGACGGCGATCTTCATTCCCTTCAAATCTTCGAGACGCTTGATCTCGGGGCGCGTCATCAACCCGAAGGGCACCTGGTTAAAGATCTGCACGAGAATGCGCAGTTGCTCGCCGCGAAACATCGTCTGCATCGCCGGGCCGAACGCCGAGGAGAAATGAACCGTGCCGGAAACCAGCGCCTGGACATTGATCGCATTGCCGCGCAAGACGACGATCTGGGTATTGGGAATTCCCATCTCGTCGTAAAATTTCTTTTCCTTCCCCACGGCGTAGGCCAGGTGCTGGATATTTCCCGGCCCCGGCAGCGAGATGTAGACGGGCTTGGTGTACTGGGCGTACGAAGAGACGGATGGAGTTAGAACGGCCATCACCACCGCCAGTCGGATTGCAATCTTCATCGGGCTTCGCTCCTCCCGGAATGACTCCCTACAGGCTCCAGACGCCTTAAGAGGCTGGCTTTCGCTTAGCAGATTCAGGGTTTCTAGCGCAAGCCCCGCCGCAGGCGGGGATCGAGCGCTTCGCGCAGTCCCTCGCCGACAAGATTGAAGGCGAGCACAACGACAAGAATCGATAGTCCCGGAATGAAAAAGAGCCAGGGCGCGTCAAAAATGAAATCTTTCCCGTCCGACAGGATGTTGCCCCAGGTGGCGTAGGGCGGTTGCACGCCGAAGCCGAGAAAGCTCAAGGCCGATTCGGTGAGGATCGCGCTGGCGACGCCGATGCTCGCGGAAACCAACACCGGAGCGAGGGCGTTGGGCATCATGTGGCGGAAAATAATGCGCCGCTCCGGCAGCCCCAACGCCTTGGCCGCCACGACGAAATCCTGCTCTTTAAGAGAAAAAAACTCGGAGCGGACGAAGCGCGCCGTGCCCATCCAACTGGTTAAGCCGATCACGATCATGATGTTGTAGATGCTCGGCGGCAGCAGAGCGACCACGGTGAGGATAAGAAAAAACGTCGGGAAACAGAGCATGACATCGGTAAAACGCATGAGGATGCCATCGACGGATACCGGGCCGAATTTCAGATCGCCGTAGAAACCCGCGACACCGCCCAGCGTGATGCCGATGATGATCGAAATTCCCACGGCGATAAAGCCGATGGAGAGGGACACGAATGAACCCTGGAGCATCCGTGCCAGTACGTCCCGCCCCAACTCGTCGGTGCCGAGCCAATAGCGTCCGAGCGGCGGCCTGCTCGCCACGGCCAGATCCTCCGCTGCGGCGCGCGCCATGGGCGGCCTGAACTTGTCCGTCAAGCGCACGGTGGCAGGGTCGAGAATTTGAGTCCACTCGGTCAGCGCCTTTCCCGCCAACGCGGCGATCATGAGCAGGAAAAGAACCACAAGTCCTGTCATGGCAAGGCGATCGCGCTTGAGACTCTTCCAGAGTTCTCGCAGCGGCCCTTCGGACGGCGCATCGAGCGCTTGTTGTGGCCGCGATTCTACGACGTTAGAGATTGCCATATGCGTCACTACAATCGGATGCGAGGATCGGCCGCCGAATAAAGAATGTCCGACAAAAGCGTGCCGGCGAGAGTCAACACCGCCGCGATGAAATTCAACGTTAAAATGACCGGAAAATCTCGGGCGAGGATCGCTTCATAACCCAAGCGGCCCAGCCCCGGCCAAGCGAAGATCTGCTCGAAGATTACCGAGCCGCCGATGAATCCCGGCAGCATCAGGCCGAACATGGTGATGAATGGCAGCAGCGCGTTACGCAATGCGTGGGAGTATATCACTTGGTCCTCGACGACACCCTTGGCGCGAGCCGTGCGCACGTAATCATGGCCGATGACTTCCAGCATTTGCGAGCGCACATAGCGCGATAGCACGGCAATACCGCCGATGGCCGACATCAACGATGGCGTCACGAGGTGCCAGACCCGGTCCATCCAGCGATAGCTCGTTTCGGCGCTCTCCATACCGAAGGTTCTCATCCCGATCACCGGCACATTAAAGGTGTCCACGATCCAGAGAATAACGAGATAGGATAAGAAAAATCCCGGAATTGAGATCAGGGCATAGGCCAGGAACGTAGTTGAACGGTCGTAGATCGATCCGCGGCGCAGAGCCGCCTGGATCCCGGTCGGGAACGAAAGGCTCCAGACAATCAACGTCGCGCACAAAAACAGCGGCAGCGAGTTTAAAAAGCGCCGCCAAATCTTCGGCAGCACCGGCTGGCTATCCTTGAAGGATTTGAGCTCCCCGGTGAATAGGTCGCGCATCCAGTAGGCGTACTGGAGGTGCAGCGGCTTGTCGAGATGAAAGGCGGCCCGGATGCGCGCAATGTCTTCGGGTTTCATGCGCGGGTTGGATGGGTCCACCTGGCTCGGCTCCCCCGGCGCCAGATGCACGACGGAGTGGGCGAGGATCGAAATGATCACCAGGAGAAGCAGCCGTTGCGCGAGGCTGCGCGTTAAGAATGCCAGCATTTTAAAAATCCGGTGTAAATTCCAACTTGCGCCATTTGTTGAAATAGTAGGTGATGTTGCCGCCCTGAGTCGGAAAGATTTTTACGTAGCGCTCTTTGCCGTCCGCCGGGCGGTCCACGATGACGATTTTTTTATCCAACACCCGCGTGGCGAGCCCGACGAAAAGGAAGGTATAGGGTTGATCCCCGGCAATGATGCGATGCAGCTCATGGGTCAGTTCACGCTGGCGTTCCCGGTTGTATTCCTGTCGAATGCGCAGAATCAATTGGTCGGCCTTGGGATTGTTGTAACCGACGAAATTGAGCTGTTGCGGCCCGGCCTGGCTGGAGTGAAAGATCTGGTAGATGTCGGGGTCGATTCCCATGCTCCAGCCAAGAATCGTGGCGTCGAAGGAGCCCGTATTGATAAAATCCTTCAGGAAAACCGCCCATTCGAAATATTGCGTATGGCACTTGACGCCGATCTTGCGCCACGCGTTTTGCACGATGGTCATGATATTTTTGCGGATGGGATTGCCGCTGTTGGTGATGAGATTGAACTCGAGAATTTTACCGTCCTTCGCCAACCAACCTTCGCTGTTGGGTTTCCAACCCGCTTCCGCCAATAACCGGCGCGCTCCCTCGGGATCGTAGGGCAACGGTTTGACATTCGGATCGTACCACTCGGTGTTTGACGGAAACGGCCCGGTAACTCGCTTGCCTTCGCCGTAAAGCAAGTATTTGGTCGTTTCATCGACATTGATGGCCATCCCCAAGGCCCGCCGGACGCGGGGGTCGGCGAACAGCGGCCTGCGGTTGTTATAGCCGATATAGGAATAACCGAAGCCAAGACTCGAAAAAACCTGGTAGGCCGGGTCCGTTTTGTAGCGCGCCACCTGATGCGGCCGGGCGTCGTAATAGTCTATGGAGCCGGCGCGAAACTCTACTTCCTGCGTCAACGGGTCGGGAACGATGCGGAAAAAATAATCCGCATACTCCGGCGGACCTTCCCAATAATCTTGGTTTCGCTTCAAGTGGATAAACTCGTCGGTCTGCCATTCGATGAAACGGAAGGACCCGGTGCCGATCGGTCGGCGATTGAAGTCGCTGTCGCGCACGCCAAAAGCGGCTCGCGCTTCGGTCGATAAATGACGCCGGTCCATCTCCTCTTTTAGAGCCCGTTCATTGAGCAGATGCTCCGGCAAGATTCCCATGGTCCAGGCGTAGATCGCCGGCGAAAACAGCCGCTTGTAGATCATCTTCACTTTGTAAGGATCGACGATTTGAATCTCCTTGATCGGCTCGAAGTCCGAAGTGCGCGGCGAGAGGTTTTTAGGATTCATGATCGCGTCGTAGGTGAATTTTACGTCCCGGGCGTCGAATTCATGTCCGTCGTGAAAGCGCACCCCCTTTCTCAAGTTAAAAACAATCACCGGATTGTGCTCGCCGACGGGAAGGATTTCGCCAAACCGCGGCTGAAGTTTTTTCCGTAGTCCGGCCTGGCTCACGGAAATATGCTTGTCGTAAGGAAACTCTTCAAAGTAGTGTTCGCCGAGAATCGGCAGAAGGCGGGCAAATAAATCCTGATCGACTTCGTTCAGTACAAAGGCGATGCGCTCGGGCAATCGGACGGCAATCTCAACGTCGGTGACTTTCAGATCACCGCCGGGCTGTTTTTCCGGCAGCGCGAGCTTGACCACCCGGTTTTCGGCGGGCAAGAGCCGCGTTTCCCGGAGGTTCTTTTTCAATTCCGGGAGCTTGCCGCCATCGAGGGCGCGTTGAATTTGGCTCAGCAACTCCGCGCCGCTCGCCCGGGCGCCGTTCGCGAGGCGTTTTTCCGAATTGACCAGGAGATAAGCTTCTTCGGTGATCTCCCAATCCGTCGCCAACCTGCCGCGGAGCGCGAGTTTGTCGTCGTAAGCGAGCAGCCCATCGAAAACCAAAGCCACGATACCGCTACTGGCGGAGTCGGCGTTCAACGTCGGATTGAGGATCTTGGCATCCCCGATGGAGGCTTCGACATAGGTGCGTAATCGGTTGGGGTTGCCAGCCGCTTGTTTATCGTAGGTCGGGACCCAAACGAACGACTGCAGCAGGGCCAGAACAAACAGAGTTGGAACAACGATCAGCAGACGCTTCAGCAACATGACGGCTTTGTGATCGGTCGTCGAATCGTTCAGCCCGGCGGCGCCGCCCCGAGCGCTTCGATGGGCAGCTCCTTGGCGTTGGCCGGTTTTTGCTGGGAAAACAGCTCGGCGGCAAGCGCGGCATTGATCTCCGGCGCTTCGTAGACGATCTCCAGGGATCTTTGCTGACCCGCCGATTCGAAAATGATCTTTAGCGGAAAAAGCCCCGCCGGGGTGGGCGAAAAGTTTTCGAAAGCCGCGCTCAGCTCGGGGCTGCCGTCAGCACCCAATCGGTGCCAGCGAACTGGCAATCCGCTCTGGAGATCGAACGTCACGATTTCTTTCCCCTGGCCGCCGCGGTCCCGGTAAAGCGAGCCGCCCGCCGTCTGCCAATCGGAGCCGGGCGCGACCGGCGGCAATCCCACCAGCAGTCGGGTCATCTCTTCGAGCTCCAGCGGGATTCGCGTGTAGCGAAAAAGGTTTTCTTTCGTGCTCTCGCCGCGAATAAAAACTCCTTCTCTCGGATGGAACCCGGCGATCTGATCGCCATTCACCGTCACTATCAGGATCGCTCCGAGCATCGAAAGCGTTTCCAGCCGGACCCGGTCCGGCCGTTGGACCAAAATGGCTTCCTGAAATCCTTGTCGTCCTTCCGGCCCGCGATAGGAGATCGACGCCAACGCGCGCACGGAACGAAACTGGCGATCTCGTTGGTCAAGAATCTGCAGCAGTTTTTCCGCGCCCCAGCCAGCCACCGGAGGCTCTTCTAGGATCTGCGGGCTTGGCGCCTGGATCCGCGGGGCGAACGTCGAGCAGCCGGCGAGCAACCCGCAGAGCAGCGTCAAAACAAGTAAAACCCCAGGGGCAAGCCCATGGCGCCTGCCAGGACGCCCCTGGGGCGGAATCCTGAGCGAGAGCCCCCGGCCAAGGCCGGGACTCGCGTCGAAGGGTCGTCCGACGAAGCCACCCGATATCCCTTTCGCCGGCACCCGCCGCAGGTTCAAATCTTTTTCTCCAGGCGTTGGATCTTCTCGCGGATGCGTTTGATCTGATCGTTTTCTTTGGTTTTCTTCAGCGCCTCGCGGTAGCGGGCGAGGGCGCGGTCCGGCTTGCCGACTTTTTCGTAAGCGTCGCCAAGATGTTCGATGATCGTGGGATCGTCCACGGTGATCTCCACCGCTCGTTCCAACTGCTCCACGGCGCGCGTAAAATCGCCCTTTTGATAGTAGACCCAGCCCAGGCTGTCGATGTAGAAGCCATCGTTGGGCTCGATCTTCAGCGCCCGCAAAATCAAGCTCTCGGCCTCGTCGAGATGCACGCCCATTTCCGCCCAAGTGTAGCCAAGGTAGTTCAGCGCCGGGGCGTTCTGCGGATTTAGCTCGATGGCCTTTTTCATGCTCGCGATGGATTTGTCCTTGTTCTTGTTCTCATCATAAAGGGCGCCCAGTTGAAAATGCGCCTGGTCGTTCTTCGGGTCGATGGCAGTCACCCGCTCCATCGCCTGGATCGCCTTGGGAAATTCCTTGGTCTTGCGATAAAGTGACGCGAGCAAGCCATGGATCTCCTTGCGGTCGTTTTTCTTACGGAGCGCCGCTTGCAAAGCTTCGATGGCCTTCTGAATTTGTTCCCGGCGGTCGTAGATGTAGGCCATTTGAATCCGCGCGTCGATAAACAACTCGCTCTTTTCCGGAATGCGCCCGAATTCTTCCAACGCTTTGTCGTCCGACTTTAGTTCGGCGTACGCCGCGCCGAGATAGAACCGGGCGCGCTCATTGTCCGGGTCGCCGGCCAATACTAAATTGAACTCCGTCGCCGCCCGTTCGAAGTCGCCTTTTTCGAATTGGATCAGCCCGATCTTGATGCGGGTCTCGCGCGGGTCGGCCTCGGCGCCCTCGATTTTTTGGAATTGCGCCAGGGCATCGTCCAGCTTGTTCTGGCCGACGTAGAGCTCGCCCAGGCGCTTGCGAGCCCAGACATTTTGCGCGTTTACTTGCAATAATCGCTGGTAGGTCTGGATCGCGTCCTCGGTTTTGCCTTCAAGCTCATAAACCAGCGCCAAGTCCATCAGGGCGGCTTCGGATTTGGGATTGAGCTCCAGCGCCTTGCGATAGCTTTGCTCGGCGGCGAGATAAAGCTTGCTCTTGGCGCGAACGCGCCCCAGGTAGTAATGGGCGAGGCCGGAGTTGGGGTCGAGATTGAGGAGCTCTTCGAGGTGCGTCGCCGCCCGAGTGGTATCATCGAGCTGCAGGTAAAGCGCCCCCAGATATAGCAGCGCTTCCTGGTTTTTTGGATCGAGCTTTAGGACTTCCTGGTACTCGTTTAGTCCTTTTTGAGCTTCGCCCAGGGACGAATAAAGCCCCGCTAAAAGCAGGTGATTGTCGACGTTTTTTGGCTCGCTGGCGGCGGCCGCCTCAGCTTCCACTAAGGCTTTTTTTAAGTCGCCCTTGCGCAAATACAGCGTCGCCAAGCGGAAACGCAGAAAACCGTCGTCAGGATTGGCCTGGGTCGCCGCTTCGAATTCTTTCAATGCCTGGTCAAACTCGCCTTCGCCGAGCAGTAGATGGCCGATCAGGAAGTGAGATATTCCGCCGGCATCTGCCGGAACTTCGGTCTTTTTCTCGCGTTGAAAAGGGGCTTCGGGCGACCATGCGAACCCATCGGGGGGAGACCTAAATTCAGGCCCCGAGGTGGCACAGCCTGACAAGATCAAAAAGCAAATCGCCCCTCGAATAAAACGTGTAGGCATTGGCAAAAGGGTTAACTTAACATACTGGACCCAGTGGGTCAACGTAACGAAATGGTAGCTTCATTCACAGGTACAATTGTGCTAATTCTCGGCTAAACAGCGCGTAAGGGAGTCACTCGCCCTTGCGCCGGCCTATTGTATGACATCTAACTCCCGCCACCAAGTGGAAAAAGAGGTTCTTAATCTACGCCGTGAGATCGATAAGCACAACTACCATTATTACGTTCTCGACGACCCCTTGATCAGCGACGCCGAATACGACCAATTGTTTCGCCGGTTGCTGGAATTTGAGAAAGAGCGCCCTGACCTCGCCACAGCCGACTCGCCGACCCAAAGGGTCGGCGCGCCGCCGCTGGATAAATTCAAAACGGCGCCGCACCCCCTGCCGATGCTCTCGCTCAGCAACGCTGTGGGTCAGCAAATGTTGCCAAAGATAAAAAAGATCAATTGTCCAGCTGGTCAAGAAACCCGAGTCAGTGCAATGCAATTCACTGCGGACAAAAGGAATTGTTTCAGCCCGAGCATTTCGACGCTTCAGTTTCGTCAAAGAACCAGTGGCATAGGAGTCTGCAATGGCCTACATTGCCGTCATTGATGTCGAGACCACGGGTCTGAATCCCTATCGGCATGACCGCGTGGTCGAACTTGCTGCTTTGGTTACGGGACTGAATGGCGAAACTATTCGGGAGTTCGCAACTCTTCTTAATCCCGAACGTGACATCGGCCCGACGAGCCTTCACGGACTCACCGCGAGCGAGGTCATATCGGCCCCTCTATTTGGGGAAGTTGCCGGACTGCTAGTCGATACACTAAACGGCTGCGTGGCGCTGGCTGGCCATAACGTCCGTTTCGATTACTCGTTCCTGTCGGCCGAGTTTGGCCGTCTTGGACACGCGATCCCGGACTGTCCCACCCTCTGCACGATGCGACTGGCGGGCGGGGGCACGCTATCCTCCTGCTGCGACGATTACGGGATTGTTTTCCAAGGGAATAAACATGCCGCTCTTTATGACGCGCGTGCTGCGGCCAAACTGTTAGCTGCACTTCTCCGAGATGCCCCTAGGGAAGCATCCAAAATTGGACACTTGTCACCGATTACGTGGCCAGCAATTCCGAAATTCGGAGTAGGCGTGTTAACACGGGACCAGTCTAGGAGGCGTCAAGCCGAGCCGCCAACATATATTCAGAAGCTATTTGCGAAAGCAGAGAACATTTTGATCCCAAAAACCGAAGACAGCGTCACGTTGGCTTACACGGCTCTCCTCGATCGCTGCCTTGAGGATCGGCATATCGACGACGCTGAAGCAAACTCGCTACTGGATATTGCTACACGATGGGGAATTACGGGCAATCACGTTCGGGAAATACACCAGAAATATCTGCTACAGCTGGCAGGCGTAGCGTTGGCGGACGGTATTACTAGTGACAGCGAACGTCGCGACCTGCATAAGGTCGCTTACTTGCTCGGACTTTCAGGTAACGACCTTAACGGGATACTAGAAAAAGCGTCGAAAATTCTATCGCAACTACCGGCGCAGGCTCAGCCACAACTGGAGCGAAGTTCTGCTGAGCAACTAACTGGAACCCAAGTGTGCTTCACTGGCGAGTTTCAGTGTCGCCACCAGGGGCACTTGATCACGCGAGAGATGGCAACGGCACTCGCAACGAAGCAGGGCATGACCGTCGTGGAATCCGTAACCCGGAGCGTAGATTTGCTGGTGGTGGCAGACCCACAGACGCAATCGGGAAAAGCCAAGAAAGCACACAAGCACGGAATCCGCATTATGCACGAAGTCGTATTCTGGAAGATGCTCGGGCTCAACGTTGACTAAGATAGTCGTGGAGCCTCGCCGTCCGCAGATTGGGGAGCGGTGCTATCTTTGTGTCAATATGGTTTGGCTTGATTCAGCTCCTCCGAGCCGTCACTGACGAAAATAAATAATCTGAAAATTGCGCACAGCATCATGAAGAAAAACCAGACCACCCTATTTGATGTTCCCGTCGAGGCACTTACGGAAGCGCAGGCTGCTTCCGAACTATCCGAGTTGGCGGAAATGATTGCTCATCATGACCAACTTTATTACCAACAGGACCAACCGGAAATAACGGACGCTGAATACGACCTGTTGCGCCGTCGGAACAATGCTATCGAGGCACGCTTTCCTCATTTGATACTTCCGAACAGCCCCTCACACCGGGTCGGGGCGGAGCCAGCAGTAGGTTTCAAGAAAATCCGCCATACCGTCCCAATGGTATCGCTGGAAAACGCTTTTACGGTTGAGGGCATCCGTGGCTTTATTGGTGATGAGCAAAAGGGTATTCGCAGTTTCGTCCGCGAGTTAAACGACGCAAATGTCCCGATAGACTTCGTTGCCGAACCGAAGATAGACGGGTCGTCCTGTTCCCTTCGCTATGAGAATGGCCGCTTGGTATACGCCCTAACACGAGGCAATGGACTTGAAGGCGAAGACGTAACTGCCAACGTCAAAACTATTAGAGGCGACATCCCCCACAAATTAGGGGGGATGGGCTGGCCTGACGTTTTGGAAATCCGCGGAGAAATTTTCATGTCCGACGAAGATTTCCTTAAACTCAACGAACAGCAGGAAGCCCTGGGTGACAAGGAGAAGCTCTTCGCAAACCCACGCAATGCTGCTGCCGGAAGCCTGCGCCAGAAGGACCCTAATGTCACTGCAAACCGTCCGCTCCGCTTTTTAGCCTATGCATGGGGAGAAGTCTCCGCACCTTTCGCGAGTACTCTCTGGGAAGCACGACAAAAAATATCTGAGTGGGGATTTAAACTTGATGAGCCGTCAACTTTAGCAACGATTAACGGTAACGATTGTACACCTCTATTGAATTACTACAAAGAAATCGAAGCCAAACGACCTTCGCTTGGCTTTTCCATTGACGGGGTGGTGATCAAAGTTAACCGCCTCGACTGGCAAGACCGTCTGGGGTCAGTAAGTCGTTCACCACGCTGGGCGATTGCCTGGAAGTTCCCAGCCGAAAAAGCATTAACCATGATCCGCCAAATCACTGTTCAAGTCGGTCGTACCGGTCGGATTACTCCTGTTGCGAACCTTGCTCCCATAAATGTGGGTGGCGTCTTAGTATCTCGGGCCACGTTACATAATCGAGACGAAATTGAACGAAAGGACATTCGAGAACGTGACGCGGTCATCATTCAGCGGGCTGGTGACGTGATTCCTCAGGTGGTCGAGGTGGTAATGGAACGACGGCCGAATGATAGTGAGCCTTTTGTCTTTCCGACACATTGCCCAGAGTGCAACAGTTTACTTACCCGCGAAGCGGACGAAGCGGACACATATTGCAGCGGCGGGTTGGTTTGTCCCGCCCAGGCAAAAGAACGATTACGTCATTTCGTGTCAAGGAACGCGTTTGACATTGAAGGTTTAGGAGAAGAGAACATTAATCTTTTTTATGAGAAAGAACTCATCCGTACCCCGTTTGATATTTTTACGTTGGAGGAAAGGGATAAGCATTCGCCCAACCCAATCTCAACATGGAAAGGCTGGGGTGAGAAAAAGAAGGGCGGCGAAAAGAAACGAGCAACGAATCTCTTTAACGCTATTAGTCGCGCACGAACCGTTTCTCTGGACCGATTTATCTACGCGCTCGGCATCCGGCAAGTCGGCGAAGCAACAGCGCGCTTGTTGGCCCGTCACTACGGTTCGTTAGCAAATTGGTGTACAAGCATGAGCCTAGCCATCGACCCAGAATCCGACGCGAGAAAGGAATTGACCTCGATCAATGGCATTGGCGACAGCATGGCAAGAGACACTGTAGCGTTCTTTAGTGAACCACAGATGCAGGACTTACTTGATCGATTAACTAAGCCTATTGATGGCGCTGACCCGTTGGTAAAGGTAAATGATTTTGAGTTCGTGAAAACGGAAAGCGCTATTTCAGGAAAAACCGTTGTCTTTACCGGCAAACTGGAAAAGATGACTCGCTCTGAGGCAAAAGTCCGCGCGGAACGGCTAGGAGCCAAGGTTGCGAGTGCAGTATCGAAGAAAACTGACTATCTCGTGGCTGGACCAGACGCCGGATCTAAGGCCAAAAATGCTCGTGAACTCGGAGTCCCGATCCTAACGGAACAAGAGTGGTTAAATTTAATCGAGGCCAACTCGAATCCAGTAAACTCTTCAGCTGAGAGTTAACCCAACCCAGTGAGCCGAAAAAAGCCGGCAAACTCACCGACGCAATCTTCGTTTTGACCGGCGGTTTGGAAGGGATGTCGCGGGTCGAGGCGCAAAAACGGATTGAGGCACTGGGGGGACGGATAGCGTCGAGCGTTGGCCGGAACACGACCTACGTGGTCGCCGGGGCCGAGCCAGGCTCCAAACTCAAAAAAGCCCGGGAGCTGGGAGTGCAAATTCTTAGCGAAGAGGAATTCTTGGCTCTGCTAGAGCGCTAACTTGGATTATCCACGGTCCCGGGCAAAATGCCAGCACGCTGGAGACCAAGGGCTAAAGCCTGGAGGGAGAAGGCACCTCTAGGGATCTCAAATCACAAATCTCAAATGGCAAAGTTTGAAATCTGAAATATGCAATTTGAAATTCCGAGCGCCAGCGAGGACTGGCCCATTGCCTTCTCCCTTCAGGCTTCACCCCTCAGCCTGTATTGTCGCTTTCCCCGGACTATGAATGATCCCGGCTAGTAGCGGTCGCGGCGCGGCGGCCGGTCGCCACCGCCTTCGCGCGGCGCCTGCGGGCGCGCTTCGCTGACCACGATGTTGCGGCCCTCGAAGTCCGTGCCATTGAGGGCGCTGATCGCCCGTTCCGCCTCTTCGTCGGAGCTCATCTCGACGAATCCAAAACCCTTGGAGCGTCCGCTGAATTTGTCCGTGATGATCCGCGCACTGACCACCGACCCGTGCTGCGCGAAATGTTGTTGGAGCCGTTCCTCCGTCACGGAATAGGAAAGGTTCCCAACGTATAACTTTGTTCCCATCTTGGCCCTCCTTGCTGCCTCAATGATTGCTTATAACTTCGGGGTCGACTTATCCAAAGGGCAGGGCCTCAAATGGCTCTCATAAGCGGCCCTGCGGACGGAAACCACTTTCTTGGCGCGCTCTTCGGTAACCGGACCCATACGAAACGGCGCCAGACTACCTAAGTTGCCGGTCGCTTGTCAAACCTCTCTGGTTCACGGCTTCTCATCAGTCATGTTGGAAATCTCCGATCCCGTGGCGGATTTCTCTCAGCTTTCTCTTTCTCTCCGAGTTTTATCAAAGTACGAATGCGCCGCGCGCAATGCATGACGCAGCTAAGGTTTTTAGCGACGCGTCCTCACTCATGACGACCGGACAGCCACTGACGTTTTCAACGAGGCTAATGACAGCGCGGGTTACTTCTCGAAGTGTCATGGATTCCTTCTGTGACGGAGTCTCGACGATCAGCGGTTCGAGATTTAAGCAGCCTATTCATCTGGACACACCAATACGAATGCCTGACCCGAAACCTTCTGGGGCAAGTTAACTTGCCAGGGGCGGGAAGATGACTCTGTTAGGAATCTCCCATGCCTTGATCCTGATGACGGTTCAGCCGGAGGCTGATCAGCGTTAGGCTGAGACTGGTGCGGACCAGCGGTCCGACACCGCGTGAAAAGAAAAAAGGGTCGCGTAACCGAAAGATCACGGACCGTGCGAGAAGGAAAAAAAAGGGGGAAAGAAGAAAATTCTTTTCACGGGAAGCGTCTGTGCTTCGTGACCTGCCTGCTAATGGTGCCTGCTAATGGGTGGCCCGAATCAATTTGCTCCCGCCTCTACGACTGGCGCAACGATCAGCTCACTCTCGATGAAGTCTAGCGCATCCTGGTCTGCCAGCCCCGCGGGCTACGCCAGCAAGCTAAGAATGAAGCGCTCCTGCTCTTCGACAAGAGCCGGCTCCGTGCCGTTGTGCGCCTTCATACCCAAGATGATTTTGCGGGGAACGCCCATCCCCATGTGCTCCAAATAGCGATAATCCCGCATGACATCCTTCAAGAGTTGGTTTCTGGCCGCTCGGCAGCCTATACGCATTCGCTCCGTCGTGATGCCGTTTGGAAGGCGTCCTGGTGAGATGATCTCTAGGCGATCACTGTAAACGGCTAGCTCTATATCCGTACTGGTGAGCAGATAGTCACGGTGGATGAGGGCATTGACGATTGCCTCGCGCAGTACCTCCGGCGGATAGGCAGGCTTCTCGATTCTTCTGCCGTTTTCAAGAACGGCGGTCACGGGGGTGTTCCGTCGCACAAAGTCTAGCGCCTGCTCAACCAGACCGTTTTCCACCACTGCACCGTTAGCGTCGAGCAAGGGCGTCATCGGGCCGCGCAGCGCCGCGCGTTCGCGCGCGGCATAGTCCTTTTCAGTTCCAGGGAAGGCGGCCGCGTCAATGCCGGCATGCGGAAGAAAGCGGTTTGGCGTCGTACCAAAAAGGAGTATCCCGCCAACAGTGACGCCTTCCTCGCTCATGATTTCAGTATTCACAAGCAGAGTTTGCCAAGCTGTTTCATCGTCGTCAGAAGGCACGCTCTGCTGACGAATACGGCCGAAGTAGTCCCGGAGCCGCCGCCGATCTAAGTCGGCGAGTGTGGCTCCTGAAACCGGCCGCAATTCGGCGCGGAAAGTGCCGCGTTGCTGGAAGAGACGGCCAAGCTCCTCGGGGCTTGGCTCCCTGCTCTGGGTTCCAACCCGGATGTAATAGGTGTTGCGGTTGTTGTGCCAAAGGCTATGAACATCGAAGCCGCGCGTCACCCGGACAATGGCCACGTCCTTCTCAGGCTCAATGTCACGGACAATCTCAAAGAAAGGAATGATGCCTGGCCTAATCTTGTCCCGACAGGCAGTCATCACCCACTCTTCGAGGTCGGGCCTCGTCAGGCCTGAGATGCTCCCGTCATCGTCCACGCCAAGTAGTACCATGCCGCCACTAAGATTCGAGAACGCGACAAGCTCTTTCGCGAGGGCATGATTTCCCAGCACGTCCCGCTTAAACTCGACGCCGGAGCTTTCTCCGTTCCTAATGATTTCCAAAAGCTCGGTGTGTGTCGTCATGTCTCAGAACCCGTATTTGGAGCGGCGCATCTCGAAGGCGTCCTTGCCGCCTTCGAGGATTTCCTCGACCAGCTCGCACACAGGCTTCGAGTCAATTGAGCCCATATGCTCGCGGGCAATTTTGGCATGGCCATCCCTCCCCTCACCTGAGGCAGCCAATCCAAGGATTAGCTCCGCGTCGCCCAGGACGGGGATGTTTGCGTTGTGAGTCGAGAAAACGAATTGACGGCGCCCTTTCTCTTGGCGCATGATCGGCACAACGCCTTCAGTAATAAAGCGGTTATCGAGGTCGTCTTCTGGCTGATCGACAACAAGAGGAGCCTCGGACTCCAGCAGCAGAAGCAGCAGTACGGCGGTGGCCTTCTGCCCGGTTGATAGCGCTTCGAGCGTCTGCCACGTTGGGGGATCTCCGTCCGGCGCAGTGTTCAGCTCGATCTTGGTCGTCGCCGGGAGGTCAAGTTCCTCGATCCTCATAACCAGGTCAAGGTCGGCTTGGGCGAGCCGCTCTGCCGAGCCTGCCGGCAATCCGTAGTGCTGCATGAGAGCCTCTTTTCCTTCCCGGCAACGCTGTGCGAAATCAGGCAGGGACAGTTGCTCCAGAGACCGCAACCTTTCCAAGGCGGCGCTCAGGTTACCGCCTACCTCCCGCAACAACTGTTCTAGCGGATCACGGTTGCCAGCCATAGTGACGTCCGCCCTGACTCGATCACGCAGCTTGCGAGAGACTTTCTTGGCCGCGTTTTGAATCTCCCGATACTCGCTCGCCTTTATGTCTTCCCATTCTGAAAGCAGCTTGCGCCGGTGCGCCTCATGCGCGGCCAGGGAACTTTTCAGAGCCTCCTTCTTGTCCCTCAGTGGGCGAAGCTCCTCGATCTGCTGTCGCAGCCTGATAAATTCAGCTCCGTCGATCTTGGATTTTTGAAGCTCCCGCAAGAGTTTCTCATAGGTATCCTCGATGACCTTGCGCTTCTCGGTCCAACGAGCTTTTGTGCTTGCAAGCGCGCTATCTGTTTCTGCCAGCAGCTTGGCGAGCTGATCGGCGGTGGCGTTAAGCTTTGTGCTCAAATTGGCCAGAATGGCTTCTATCTCTACCAAGATGGCCGCATTTGGAAGCCCTTCGAGGGCCTTCTGAGAAACGAAGGCCGTATCGAGAGGAAGTCCCTCTACCAGATCACTGCGAAGAGTGCGGATAGGCTCCAGGCGTTCAGCAACATTTGCAAATACGCGTTCTTCGCGAATGAGAAGGCTCTTCTCCTTCAGGCGCTCTTCCAGCCCCGCTTCCTGGAAGCGCGTCTGGGTCTCTTCAAGGCCGGGGAGCGCCGCAAGGCGGTCATCGAGAGCCTTCGCCTCGCGCCGGACATCGACAATGCGCCTCCGTGAGCGCTCCAGCTCCAACCTGAGTTTCGCCTTGCGTCCTGAAAGGGTTGGATCGCGCTCAACGAAGCGATCTAGCAACAGAGTGAGCTTCTCCCGGCTCTTGGTGAGTTCAGATATTTCGTGTTGTCCGAACACCTCAACGCCAGGCATGACGTCTCTCGGTGAAAGTGTCAGCACTTCACCGGCTTCGTCCTTCACGATGGGGGGATTCGGAACCGACCGTTCGAAGGTATAGCAGCGTTGGGAGGGCTTATGCGAGAGTACCAGCAAGGAGACTTTCGTACCGGAGCGAAGCACATGACGGATAACCCCCTCATGTGCGTTGCGTGCCTCTTCCCCGAGAGGGTCAAGACCAAGCGCATAGCGCATGCTCTCGATCATGGTCGATTTTCCCGTCCCTCTCCCGCCGACCAGGACATTCAGATTGCCGCTGAAATGAACGGATGTGTCGCCGAGAAATCCGCCTTCCCAGGTCATGGCCAGAAACTCGGCGTGCGGCTCCAGTTGCGGATCACTGTTTAGACGAATGCGAGACTCCGGGTCAAGGAAGGCCTGCCGCAAAGCCTCGACTGACACATTCGACATTTTTATGAAACAGGACGCGCTGTCCTTTTTCAAGTCTTCCGGGCTGTTTATGTCCGAAGCGTTTATGACCGCGACGGGGCGGCCGCGATAATATTCTCCGCCCTTGTTCTCCAGGATCGGCCGAATGCCCTCCGGAGCATCTTCGATAGGGCCGGCAAGGGCGCAGGCAAGAAGCTCGGGCGACTTCCACACATTGACGCGGGGTTGACCCGAGAGTTTCTTAAGAAGTCCCCCCTCCGCGGCAACATGCGCGGCGATGCAGACTGCCCCCCATCTTTTAGCACAGCCAAGGAGTTCAGCAGAATCCAGGTTTCCGGTTGGCGAGACCGCACTGGTGTCGTGAATTCCGCATTCACCAATAAACCGTTCGAGCACATTGTCCTTGTCTGGATCGAAAAGGCATAGAAAATGCACACCATCCTTGGTGACGGCCTCGAAGCCGCTGAACGCGAACAACCCGGCCGCGCGAGCGGCCTGTACCAATCCGACGGATTCCTCCACCCGGAAATGGTCCGTAATGCCGATGACCTCGATTCTGGCTTCCTGGCAGGCCGCGATGATCGCCGCATTGTAATCCGCTTCCGTGCGGAAGGTGGTTTGCTTACTATGCCTGTTCAAATAGGCAAAGGGGTTGAGCTGCAAGGCGCAACGGTAAAAGCGCGCGCCGTTTGGAAGCTTCAGGGCGGCGTTCAAGCGCTCTGATAGAGTTCCTGTCATGCTGTTCGTTTTGACGGCCATTGGCCTGCCTCCTGTATCTTCATATTTCAAACACCTTCAGCACTTCGTCGCCATAGTGGTTGATGACCTTGACGGCGATTTTGCCGGTTTTCGGGCGGTAGAAGGGAATGCTCTTGGTTGAGTAGAGCCCCTTGAGACATCCTTCGCGGCGTCACCGGCGACACCTCCAGACACGCGAAGTCTGTTCAAGGCTTCACTGAACCGGGAGTCGCGATCGATAACGACGTTATTCATTAGGATTTTCAACTCTTCAGTTCAAGCCCAGCACTTTCATGGCGGCGGTCTTTGGGTCTCCGTAGAAGATTGGATCGACATGCTCGACTACGTCGGCCGGCACTTCGAGGAAGCTCCGCTTGTTCTCGATCGGAATGAGCGCGCGCTTCGCGCCGTTGTCCTTGGCGACCTGGAGCGATTCGGTGAGTGAGCGCAACGGCTTGATGTTGCCCTGAACGCTCATGTCGCCGAGCACGAGGAGCGCGGCGTTCACTGGCGCCTTGCGCATCGCGGAGTAGCAGGCGACGAAGAAGGCGACGCCCACCTCTGCTTCGACACGGTTCGCGAGGAGATCGATGACTTCGACGTGCAAGTCGGAAGTGTCGAGGTCTCGAGCAATTCCAAGATCCACTTTTTTCGCCTGCACATAGCTAAACGCTCGCTGGACTGATTCTTTCATCGCGCCGGCGAGACCGCCCGCCATTTTAAGTTTACCCGTCCCGCTCGCGACCGAGACTTCGATCCGATAGAGCCCCACTGTGCCGTCCGACGTGACACCCGCGGT
>ORMF012581522.1_pt1 | contig 23379 bp, 29 predicted proteins | sample 1779871 | NCBI WGS metagenome assembly ORMF01 (sample SAMEA104232316, study PRJEB22302) | groundwater metagenome | biome: forest; feature: aquifer; material: groundwater | place: USA | collected 2011-08-07 | depth 5.4 m | reverse complement strand
TGTCCGCCATAGCTTTAGCGCCGGCGGAAGCCCTGCCCGCCGGCAGGCGGGCTTGGCGAAGGAGGGAGCTACGAGACCTAAACGTGAACTCAAGCTAAAATCTAAACCGGTGAATAATGCGTTGCACTAAAGTTTCTGCGGCACCTTCGTTTTCCGGCAACTGTTCAAGTAAAAATTCTCTAATTTCGCTCGGTTCCTGGTCTGCCAGTTCTAAAACAATCATGTTATTTAAATAAGCAGTGGTCTCCATATTTAAAGTTTTATGGTTGTCGTTATGTACTAGCCAAAAGTGTTTTATGTTTTTATACGGGATATGCAAAGAGTCTATATGCAGCCCCTTGTTGCTTAAACCGATTTGCACATTTTTTGGTTTTTGCGAGGCAAAAAGTACGATAAAGACGGTTAAGATTGCAACGGTAACTGCGCCAAAAAAATCTTTTTGTAATATTAGGTACATAATAATCATGCCGATTATTATAAATAAAGTAAGATACCAAGCAAAGTTTTTTGGATAGTGCCGGAATTCCGGCGCTTCCCAGCCAATGTTTATATCTTCAGCCATAAATTTGTTTTTAATTTTTTAAAATTTAAATTAATCAACCAAAACGTTAGCAAAGTAATACATTAAGCGAAGCGTTAGCGAAGTTTAATGGCGGAGAGGGAGGCCCGCCAGAGGCGGGTAAAGATTCCTTGTCCGCCCTCACCTGCCGGCAGGCAGGTTTGGCGGAGAACCTCTGATACCCTTCGGGTAACATAAAGTTTTTCTCGACCCCGCACCTTTACAACATTACTGGCGGAAGGGGTGGGACTCGAACCCACAAGCCCCCAAAGGGGCGCTGGTTTTCAAGACCAGTTCCTTAACCAATTCGGAGCACCCTTCCTAAAGATTATTTTTTATTGTGGAAAGGTGCGGGGCAAGCTGCCCGATTAAACCACTCTCGCACCTCTCCTCTCGTCGGTCTTATTGGCGACCAATTAGATTTGAATCTATTATTAGACTGATATTATTATACCATTTTTTAGGGCATAACAAAAACGGCACTTCCTCTAGAAAAGGGCCGTTTTTTGTTTTGTGCTTACCGTTTCAGTCTTTTAGGTCATTCGGAAGTGTTTATCCTGACAAGTCGGAATAAACATCTCGGAACAACAGGACTTTCTTATAACTTACGCGTTTGAGCCAAGTTCGACCCGTCTCGACTCGGCATCGAGCCAAGACTGAGGCATCCCGACGTAACGTCGGGATAACAAAGAAGTCGGCCAAAGCTTTGTAATGTTCGGCAAAGCCTGACTGGAACAAAGCGAACGCGGGAGTTATGTTATGGTGCAAATTGAGGACTAGGATCTTCAGGAATAATGCCGGCTTTCAAGGGTTTAGGCGAAATTTGGTCTACAGTTTCAGTGTCAGTATTTGAAGGAGCATCACTTTTTGTTGGCGCTGTAGGTTTGACAGCTGGTTTTGTAGCAACAGGTGCATCTACAGCAGTTTCCTCTGTTGATAAAATTACTATTTGAGTCGCAACCAAGCCTTTGTCAGTTTTCACGCCCAAAATGCTTACTTTGTCTTTTAGCTTTAAGGCTGCGCTTGTGGAAGTGGTGTCGACTTGTTTGACTACGGAATTTGCATCTATAATAAATACATTTTTTTCTACTTCAATTTTGTTTTTTTCCAAACCGCTGACTGTTCCGGTTATGGTAATGGCATCCGGCTGCTGGTGGGCCAGGTTAGCAAAAACCTGCTCGTTCACTGTAGCAATAATTGCAGCCAAAGCTTTTTTTGTTTCCGTTGTAGTTTTTAAACCTTGGTCGGCAGCGGTTTTTGCTTCCCCATAGCTTTTAACGTTGCTAAGCAAATCTTGCTGTTTGTTGTTTATGGCGACCAAATCTTTTAATAAACTGTTGTCCTTTCCTGCTATGGCTTTTGTAGCAGCAACTGAAGAAGCAAAGTTAAATGTAGCTTGAGTTTGGCTGGAGAGTTCGCTTAAAGCCGCTGCTTCCAACCTGTCGTTCTTTGGTTCTACCGTTAAAGCAGCCTGGGCTTCCTGAAAGCGTTTTTGGGTGAATTGGAGCTGCAAAGTAATTTTTTGGTCTGGGTCGGTGGTAAGTTTCAGGCTGGCTATTTCGTAAGCTTTTTTTAAGGAGTATAGGGGAGTGCCGGGAAGGCTTTGCGACGCAGCTATGCTAATTTTCCAAATGCTGCCAAAAACTACCACAACAGCTAAAGGTATAACTGCATAGCGCATTACCAGAACAGACTTAAGCAAAGTAAACACGTTCTGATGTTTGTTGGCAAAGCGATACTGACGAACGGCTCGCGCAGGGGAGAGTTTTGGAATGCTGTAGCCCAACGTTACCACAGGCAAGAGTTCCAAAAGTTCGTCTTTGTATTCTGGGTAATCTAGCACAACCAAGTCCACTGGCACCCCCTGGTGCAGTTTGGTTATGGCCCTGTCAAATGCATCTTCAATTGAGTTTGCTTTTTTAGTCATGATGCGCATTAAATTTCTCAATAAGCTCTTTTAGTTTGGCAATGGCGCGATGCTGAATTACGCGTATGGCACCTTCGTTTTTGTGCAAGAGTTCGGCTATGGCGGAGTTATCCAAATTTTCTAAAAATTTCAACTTAATAACTATTTGCTGTTCCGGCTTGAGTTCCTTGAGCAGCCTTATAAAAACTTTTTGCTGAGCCTGCAAGTCTACCAGGTCTATGAGATTGGTTTCGTATTCTAAAGTGTTTTCCACAGCCTCCAAGGGAACAATGAGTTTTTTGCTGCGATAATAGTCTATAACTTTGTTCCGGGCAATTTGATAGAGCCAGCCTTCAAAAGAAGTGCTATCGGTAAGCTGATGCAAACTGCCAAATGCTTTTATAAAAACCTCTTCGGTTAAGTCCTCGGCCACTTCTTTGTGGCTGACCCGATAAAAAGTAAACCGATAGATTTTTTCAAAGAAGAGCTCATAGATTTGGCCTATCGCCTCGTCCTGGCCGGCTTTGGCCCGCAGTAGCAGGTCTTTGAGTTCAAAGGACTGTGACGCTCCGTAAGCTATATTGCTAATTTTATAGACGTCATCACCAGGCATTTTGTTACATTATTAAGAGATAAACCGTAAATTTTCGCAAATTCCCCCTAAGTTCATTTTATCATACTTAATGACGGAAAAAGAAGCGAAGAGTTAAATTTAACGGAGTGTAGGTCATCTCGACACACAAAGTCAAAAATGATAAAATTAATTGAATTTGTGTTAAATAATAACATTTTATTGCTTGGGCTGAAGCGAAGCGAAAGTTAAGCGATAAAATGAGAGGAGTAACAGCGTAGGGAAACAGGCTTTTGGCTTTAGCCAAAACCGTAATCCCAGATCGCAAGTTACGACGAGGAGAGGTCGCATAGTGGCCTAGTGCGTCGGTTTGCTAAACCGATGTACGGTTGTAAAGCCGTACCGAGGGTTCGAATCCCTCCCTCTCCGCCATGGATTCGGCAAGCTCACCTGCGGTGAGGTTGGCGGATCCATGGCAAAGGGTTGGGTGAGAACCTTCAGGTGAGAATCCTGACTACATTAATTTAAGCTTCCGAAGGAAGCGAATTGATAGGGAATGCATAGCGAAGCGGCCATGCCTCCCTCTCCGCCATCCTTCGCTAAAGCTGCGGAATGGCATGCCGATCTGTAGCAAAGCGAAAGACGAGCATGCCGTCTATGTATTACGCATACATCTTATTGAGCTCAAAATCACATATTTTCTAGTTCGGATCTACAAATAACTTGCTGAACAGATTTAATTTACACAACGCCGGAAAGATTAGTTCAACAAAACCGCATGCCCCATGGAAAATAGTTTGGTACAGTGCATTTAGTACTGAAAAAGAAGCAAGAGATTTTGAGCTATACTTAAAGAGCGGCTCCGGTAAATCGTTTGCCTATAAAAGGTTAGTCTCGGTAGCTTTAACGAAGGATTTTGTGGGTGGGAGAAAGGGTAGTCCGAAGCATAAGGCGTAGGATACCTCTCCGCCAGTGGTATTTGGCTTGCGAGTACCCTTTGCGCAAAAAGCATTGAGCATGCCAATGAAAGATTTACTTAAATAATATGGTAATATTTCGTTTTATATTTTCGATCATTTTTGCTCCAGTTAGATGGTTAGCAAATTCACTAACTCAACGCAAAGATAATGTTTTAGAGTGGCACTTAAATTACGGCTCCTCATTTATAAAAATTCAAACAAATCATAAAGAGCAATTTTTGCCTGATGACCTATTGATCGCCAGTTATATTCTTTTCTTGGCTCGCTATTTTTATATTTGTGATGACAGGCAAGAAGATGTTGTGCGAAATTTTCTATTGAACACAATAAATAAATCCGAGAAGACTGATAGAATTACTTCCAAACTATTTTATGCAGTGCTCGAAACATTAACGCAAATGGAGCGGTACGTAGCGTATGACTTATTTGAAGCTCCACCTATGATATATTCTGAGAATGAAGAACCAAAGCATTCATTCGCAAAGTATAAATTTTTGGTTTTTGAGCGCGCTGGCGGTAATCGTTTGGGTCATATTTTCCATATGTCCGCTGGACCCGATATAGTTTTACTCCCTCTTACTGTTGGAATTTTATATGACTATGTAATAAATAAACTGCGAGACAAAAACAAAAAAGAAAAATTAGACAATTCAATTATTGATTTGCTGAAAAAACATTCAGCCGTAGATTGTCGTTCTATGGCGGGACAAAATGAATTACCAAACGAAGTCATTAGTAATAATAATTTAAGCTACTAATATGGGAATTGTAATTTTTATAATCGGTTTGGTTTTTGGGCTCTTTGCTTTTAGCCAAATTGTCTATCCTTTGTTCTCGGCTTGGCCAAGAGCGAAAAGGTTGGAACGAGAAGGAAAGCTAAAAAGACAGATCCCAATTTCTACATTCTTAATCGCTCCGATTATTTGGGGCATTCTTATGTGGGTTTCCGTTTGGGCGGTTGGGAAATTTTCGCCGGACAATTTGAACAATTACTATATCAGTTTGGTGATAATTTTATTCGTGGTAATTGTTCAAATTCCAAAGCAAAACAGAGATTTAGAAGCTGATTTTAAAGATTCTTGGAAACAGTATTTGAAAGAAGAATAAAAGAATTTGCCGCCTATGAATTTTAGAGAACTTAGAGATAACCTAAGAAAATATATTCGTGTTTACCAAGCACTCTATAAAGACCCAAGAACGCCGCGGCTCGCGAAAGTGTTTCTCTGGATGGCAATCGGATACTTTTTTCTTCCATTTGATCTAATACCAGATTTTATCCCCGTTCTTGGTCAGCTGGATGATGCCATAATTATTCCCGCCTTAATTTTTATCGCTCTAAAGCTAATTCCAAAGTCTTTGTATCAGGAGCACTATCAAAAAGTCTTTGGAAGTAATTAAATCTAAAGAATTTACCGCCACATCCTTCGCTAAAGCTATGGAGTGCAAAGCAAAGAAAAACTTGATAGAATTCCAGCAGTTTGCAGAGCCAACTAAAAATTGATAAAATACTATGAGGTCGACAATTAAATTATAAACTGAAAGGAAATAAAAAATATGGCAGATCTTCAGGAGAAAAATTTTAATACCCCAGATGAGCAACATAAACCAGGAAGAGGCATTGTCGATGTTGTAAAGCTCGGTGAAATAACGTTAAGAAGACTTACGCTTCAACCAGGATGGAGATGGTCAGAAGACGTAAAACCTACAGCAAAAACGGACGCCTGCCAAATACCGCATCTTAATGTTCATATCTCTGGTCGATTAGGTGTAAAGATGGTTGGTGGCGCCGAACGCGAATATGGTCCGGGTGATGTATCTTTGATTCCACCGGGACATGATGCTTGGGTAGTTGGTGATGAACCAGCTGTAATCATTGAGCAAACTCCCCCGGAAGTGTAATAAAAACTTGAAATCGGCTTTTCCACGACCGAAACTAAGCAACTTCGATTGGGATTTTCTTATGTTTAATCGCTTTGCGTTTAATCTCGTGCAAGCGTAAGGCACCAAACTTGATTGGCGCCGTTGCGTTTTAATACTTTAACTGCTTCACGGAGAGTTGCTCCGGTGGTGACGACGTCGTCCACCAGTAAAAAGTTTTTGTTTTTTACATTTATTCCGGGAGCCAGAGCAAAACTTCCTGCTACGTTGTCCGGCCGCTTGGTTTTGTCCAAATCTTTTTGCGTTTTGGTGCTCCGGGTTCTTTTGAGCGCATGGGTAACCGACCAGCCAAAATTTTCCGAAAGCGCCTGGCAAATAACCTCGGCTTGATTAAAGCCCCGCCAGCGCTTCCGGCTTCTGGAAAGCGGCAGAGGACAAAGCACAAAATCCGTCCAGTAGTTAGGCAAGTCCAGTTGTTTGACGCGGCCGACCGCCACAGCACTTAAAATTTTATAAACTTCCGGCAGGAATTTATATTTGCCGGCAATTACCAGCTCGGCAACTTTTGGGTCCTTGTAGTTAAATACGGATATTACCCCGGCTGCTCCATGGCCGCGGCTACATCTTTGGTGAGTGAGCCCTAAGAGACTGGGTTTATTGCAATCCAGGCATTGTTGGCCTTCGGCTAGTTTAAGCGCCCCAAGGCAATTTGCGCAAACCAAGATATTGTCTTGCCCGCAAAGCTGGCAAGACAAAGGGAACAAAGTATCCAGAACAAAGTTTTTCAGGTCAAAGAAAAGTTCAGTCACAATTTAGGCGGCTACTAACATTTTTTCTTTCTTGTTTTGCGTGCGGAACACAATAGCGTCCTTTTTCAGTTCAGCGCTGACTACAGAACCGGCTTTTAAGTTTTCCGTAATTATTTTTTCCGCCAGCGGGTCGCCAAGAAGATCTTGAATGTTTTTGCGGACAAAGCGCGCGCCTTGGGCTGGGTCAAAACTTTTTTCTGCAATGAATTTAATTAGCCCAGGCGTAACTTTTAGCTCCACGTTTTGTTCCGCAAGCCTGGCCCGGAGATCGTCTGTTTGCAAGGCAGCAATTTTTTTTAATTCCGCAAAACCAAGCGGCTTGTATATTAAAATTTTATCAATTCTATTTAGGAATTCTGGGCGGAAGTCCCGCTTTAAGCTTTCCAAAACTTTGTCTTTTATAATTTCGTATTCTGACTCTAACTGAATTTTTTGCGAAATAGCTTCCTGCTTGTCGGCAAAACCAATGCGGGAGGCTTGCTGGGTTAGTTCCTGCATGCCCAAGTTGGAAGTCATAATAACAATAGTGTTGCGGAAATTTACCCGTTTGCCGGCGGCGTCGGTAAGCTGGCCTTCTTCCAGTATCTGTAATAATATGTTGAACACATCGGGGTTGGCTTTTTCAATTTCGTCAAACAGCACTACGGCGTAAGGTTTGCGTCGTACCGCTTCAGTCAGTCGGCCGCCCTCTTCGTAGCCAACATAGCCGGCGGGTGCGCCAATAAGCCGGGCGACATTGTGGCGTTCCATAAATTCAGACATGTCCATGCGAATGAGCGCGTCTTCGTCTTCAAAAATTTCTTTGGCAATGGCTTTGGCTGTTTCGGTTTTGCCCACGCCGGTGGGGCCCAGGAAAATAAACGAGCCCATGGGACGCCTCGGGTCGGTTATGCCCGCTCGGCTCCGGCGAATGCTTTTAGCAATTTCCGTGATAGCTTCGTTTTGCCCGACTATACGGGATTTTAAAGTTTTTTCCAAACTGCTTAGTTTGCCAATTTCATTTTGCGTCAATTTTTTCAAAGGAATTTTCGTCATCATGGAGACAGTGTGGGCAATGTCTTCGGCGCTGAGCACCTGGCTGTATTTGGAGCCTTCGCTTTTGGCCTGGTTTTCCAGTTCCTGCTTTTGCTTGATTAGTTTTTCTTCCTGGGCGCGCAAGTGCAGGGCAGTGGTGAAGTCCTGGGACAGGACAGCCTTGGTTTTTTCTTCTTCGAGAATTTGCAAATCGTTCTCTACTTTTTTCTTGTTTTTTAGAACTTTAGAGTTGCTGTGAAGACTGCGCAGGAAAGCAGCGGTTTCGTCTACCAAGTCCACTGCTTTGTCGGGCAGGAAGTGGTCGGAAATGTAGCGGCTGGAAAGTTCCACTGCAGCCAAAATAGCTTCGTCAGTTATGGAAATATTGTGATGCTTTTCGTAGTTGGGGCGCAGGCCTTTAAGAATTTCCACCGACTCCTCTTTACTTGGTTCTTCTACCAAAATAGGCTGGAACCGTCTTTCCAAAGCCGCGTCGTGCTCAATGTACTTTTTATACTCGTTTAAAGTTGTCGCGCCAATAGCGTGCAGTTCGCCGCGGGCAAGAGCCGGTTTTAAAATGTTGGCCGCGTCTAAACTGCCGGTGGTGGCACCGGCACCTACCATAGTGTGAAGCTCGTCTATAAATAAAATTACTTCTTGGTTTTGTTTGACCTCCTCAATAATTTGCTTCAGCCGGTTTTCAAATTCGCCGCGGAACATGGATCCAGCCACAATAAGCGCCAAGTCCAGGCTTAAAATTTTCTTGTCCAGCAAATTGTCCGGCACTTCGCGTTTGGCAATGGCCAAAGCCAAGCCTTCTACAATTGCTGTTTTGCCCACACCGGCTTCGCCAATTAGCACCGGATTGTTTTTGGTGCGGCGGCCCAGAATGCTGACCAATCGTTCAATTTCTTTTTTTCGGCCAATAACTGGGTCAACCAGTCCACCGGCTGCTTTTTTTGTTAAGTCGGTAGTAAAATATTCCAACAGTCCGCCTTTTTTATTTTCAAAAGGGCTGCCAGTCGTTAGGTCCTGGTGTTCGTGAAAGGGGTGAGCGCTTTCCGGATTGGGGATTTCTGGAAACTTGGAAATATTTTCAAAAGCAGCAAGCAAGTTGTTTTCCAGCTCAGTAATGTCAATGCTCAACTTGGACAAAATTACTTTGGCTTTATTCAGCGGCATGTTTACCAAACCGTAAAGAAAATGTTCAGTGCCAATGAACTGATAACCGTATTGGCTGGCCACAATGGCGGAGCGTTCAATGGCACCTTTTAAATTTTCTGAAAGCACCGGCTTCCAGTTGGTGACCTTATTGTTCCGGTTCACCATTTCCAGCTCAGTTTTTATTGTTTCTGCGGCAAGTTTGGCTTTTATTAAAATTTCCGCGGCAAAGGAGCTTTTTTCCAAAATAACCCCGTAGAGCAGGTGTTCCGTGCCAATGTGATCATGGCGCAGTTCTTCAGAAATGAGTTGCGCAGAAATAAGGGCGTTTTTGGCTCGGGAAGATAATCTCTCTAAAATAAAGGTAAAATTGTTCATAAATGAGTTTTTTGTGTCAAAGTAACAAAGGAGTATTTATCAGTCTAACACCGAGAGTGCTAACTGTCAATAGTTGGTTAAAATTTAGTCCGTTCCAATAATAATAGTATAATACAAATACATTTAAATTGATATGTTTAGAGCAGCCAGAAAATTAAAAGAACCAAATTCTGTGGAGCATGGTTATAATTATGCTTTGTTTTTGCTGAATTTGCGTTTGCGCACCGAGGGTGAAATGCGGCAGAAAATGAACCAGCGCGGCTATGCTTCTGTTGTTGTTGACGAAGTTGTAGGCCAGTTGCTTACAGAAAAGCTGCTCAACGATAGCTTGTATGCGGAAATTTACCTGGAAAACTTAAAGCAATACAAAAATTACGGGTTTTTCATGATAAAAAAGAAGCTCATGGAAAGGCGTTTGCCCAAAGAGCTTATTGAGGCAAAATTAACAGAGCTTCTGCCGCTGGAGGAAGAGTTAAAAATTGCCAAGCGGTTTGTAGCAAAAGAGCTTGACTTAGCTAAGCGTAAAGGAGTATCATTGAAAGTCAAATCCGACAAATCTAAACCTTTGACGGATAGACAAACGCTTGCTCGGAAATTCCAAACCAGGGGATTCCGTAGTGATGTAGTAAGACAGGCAATTTTTTAGAAACATCAATCATTGAGGAGGAAGCAAACATGTTAGAGGGAAAAGAGGAACGCGTAGCGGAAGCGCGAGAACCCGGATTTATCAGGGACAAAATCGAAAGCGCAAGCTTTAGAGGTCTCAAAGCGGAAATGAACAGCCATGAGGCTTCGTTTATCAGAGTTGCGCTTGAAATTTCCAATGGCAGTGTCACCCGGGCTGCACGACTGTTGGGATATAAACACCATCAATCGTTAATCTCGGTAATCAATGCTCGCCACAAGAGTTTGCTTTCGGCGAGAAAGCCAGTCAGAATTCGCCGGAAAAGCATCATGAGGCGCAAACGAAAACCTTGATGGCGCAGCCATCAATAACTTTAGGAGGGGAAAATGCCAAGTTCCGATATTGAGAAAGGGGACATTGTATTTTACAATGACCCTCACGAGGCGTGGATGACTAACTTGATCACCGAGGTCTTGGAAGTCAAGGGGGAGAACATCGTTGTAATCAGAACACGGGGTTCGGACGCCGAAGTATCAACGGCAGAACTGATCAAGATTCCCGTGGACAAATCGTTCCCGATTTATTCGGTGACTCGTTATAAACCGCAGTATGAGTCACCAGACTAAAGAAGGACGAACAAATCAACAAGGACGCTAAGCATAATGGTCCTAAAAAGGCCGCTTGATCCCGGATCAAGCGGCCTTACAGTTTTATAAATTCATTTCTTTTAATCTTTTTATTCGTTCTTCAATGGGCGGGTGAGTGTTAAATAGTTTGGCTAGCCAAGACACGTGTCCGCCTTGGCCTTTGAGAGGATTGACAATATAAAGATGAGCCGTGGCCTTGTTGGCCACTTCCAGTGGTTCTTGGTCGCTGTTGATTTTTCGCAAGGCGCTAGCCAGGCCTTCGGGGTAGCGGGTTAGAAGCGCGCCAGAGGCATCTGCCAAAAATTCGCGCTTTCGGCTGACTGCCAGTTGAATTAGCATGCCTATAAGTGGCGAGAGCATGGCCAAAACCAGGCCCGCAATAAGAAAAATAAGTTGTAGTTGCCCGCCTTCGCTGTTATTGCTCCGCCGCCGGCCGCCAAAGAAAGTTATGCGTAACATCCAGTCGGCCAAGAGAGTTACTATGCCGACTAAAACTACCACCAGAGTCATGAAGCGGATGTCGTAATTGCCAACGTGCGAGAGTTCATGGGCAATTACTCCTTCCAGTTCAGTTTTATTTAGTTTTTGTAAAATTCCGGTAGTCACGCAGACCACAGCATGTTTTGGGTCGCGCCCTGTGGCAAAGGCGTTCGGCGCCGTGTCTTCTATAATATAAATTTTTGGCAGAGGAAGGCCTGCCGCAATGGTGAGATTTTCTACCAAGCGGTAAAGCTCGGGATTGCCTTGCCGGTCAACTTCTTTTGCACGGGATAGCGACAAGGTTATGGAGTCGGAAAAGTAATAAGAAACGAGCGCTGAAACTGCGCTAAATAACACGGCGGCTACAAGCAAGCCGGGTGCGTTATAAATTTGCGAAAAAACAAATCCCAGCGCAATAATTACGAGCAGGAAAAAGAAGATTAACAAGACAGACTGAAATTTATTTTTAGATATTTCAGTATAGGTGAGCATATAGTGAATTTGGAATTAAGAATTATGAATTAGGGTTGTCTTTCCATAATTCCTGATTCATGCTTCGTGATTCAAGTTTAAAAGTTTACCTTTACTGGTTGGCCTTCGGCGCCTTTTTCGTCTATATCAAAAAATTGCCGAACCTTGAAGCCGAGCATGGAAGCAAACAAATTCGTGGGAAATACTTGAAGTTTGGTGTTAAAGTCGCGTACAGTGCCGTTGTAAAAGCGCCGTGCAGCTTGAATTTTGTCTTCGGTGTCCGTCAGGTCAGTTTGTAGCTGCATGAAGTTTTGGTTGCTTTTTAAGTCTGGGTAGCTTTCTGCTACAGCAAACAAAGATTTTAACGCGCCCGAAAGCATATTCTCGTCTTTCAATTTTTCGTCCAGAGACTGGGCGCCCATGGCCTTTGTTCTGGCCTCGGTGACATTTTGCAGAACGCTGGATTCCTGCTTAGTATAGCCTTTCACGGCTTCCACCAAATTGGGGATAAGGTCGTAGCGGCGTTTTAGCTGGACTTCTATGTCGCTCCAGGCTTCGTCCACGCGGTTGCGCGAGCGAATAAGCGAATTGTAAATAATTACCAGAATGACTAAAATGGCTATAATTATGTATAAGAAAATCATATTTTATAGATTAATTGATTTGTTTGTAGTATAGCAAATGTTGTGGAAAATATCTATGCCGCAAGGAGCATTGTGGATATTTGGTTTGACACGGTCTGGGGCATAGTTTAAAATGTCAAATAGTATGAACAATTCCTCGTTACGCAAAATTAAGACCACTTGGACCTTGGCTTACATTCAGCCCTTGTTTATTTACCTTGGCCAAAAAGGAGCAGTACTCGTTACATAAGTATCACTTTTTACAAACGTTTACTCGCTACTCCTGGCCGACAGAAGTAGCGAGTTTTCTTTTGTAACAGCCGTATGGCTGTTAATCCCAACAAGCCCAAAGAGGAAGAAAGAAGGAGAAAAGTCTAAATGTCAGAGCATGCTGGAACCGCTCGCGCAACTAAGGAAGTTGCTGAAACATCAACCACAACGCAATCTGAAGATGAGATTAGAAGACAAGCTCATCTCGCGAGGAGGGGCGTACCCTCGGTAATATCGATAGATTCTCATAAGGAATGCGTGAGAACAAGGGGAGATAGACGCCGTTGCCTGGCGCCTGGTTGCCAGGCGCATGGCAAAAAGCAAACCATAGCGAAACTGGGCGCGTGTCCATCAGGGCCCCCGCCACACACTCCGCCTTCTCTTTTGAGAAGAAAGATAAGGAATCCAATCGCACGTCCCTATGCCTGCTCGTGGTGAATTTCTTTCATTTGTAGTGCCTTGGTCAAACCAATTGGTTTGATGGGGTCGGCGATCTTTCGTCTGGCCCCATTTTTTGTTATACTTTTTATATGTTAACCTTCGAAGAAGTTAAAAAAATAGCGGTCTTAGCCCGCATTGAACTGCGTGACGGGGAAGTGGAAAAATTTCAGAAAGATTTGTCCACTGTTTTAGACTACGTGGAAGAACTGAAAAAAGTTGACACCGAGGGCTTGGAAATTGTTTCGCAAGTCACCGGCTTGGAAAATGTGCAAAGAGATGACGAAGCAGTTGTTGCGGATAACCGCGAAGAAATTATGAAAAACGCCCCGGAAATTAAGGACGGCTACTATAAAGTGAAAGCGATTTTGTAATCAACTAAACATTCTAACAATGTAACAAATAACACGGTGCATTTTGTTAGTATGTTAAATTGTTATTTTGTTTAAATGAACCAATGGATTTACAATATTTAGAAATTAGCGAACTGCGCAAACTGTTAGATGAAAAGCAAATTTCGTCGGTAGAACTGACGAAGTATTTTTTGGATCGCATCAAAAAATCCAATCCAGATTTAAACGCGTTCATTACTATTACGGAAGAGGAATCCATTCGACAAGCTCAGGAAGCAGACAATTTTATTTCCTCGCCCGGCGAGAATTTTCCACTTTCCGGTATCCCCTTTGCCGCCAAAGATTTATTTTTGACTAAAGGCGTTCGCACAACGGCAGCAAGTAAAATTTTAGACAACTACATCCCGCCTTATAATTCCACAGTCATAACCAAATTAAACGATCAGAAAAGCGTGCTCCTCGGAAAAACCAACATGGACCAGTTTGCCCACGGCAGTAGCGGCGAAACCTCGGCCTACGGCCCGACCAAAAACCCATGGGACAAAACGCGCATGCCGGGCGGGTCTTCCTCCGGGTCTGCCGCCGCTGTGGCAAGCGGGCTTGCTCCTTGGGCCCTGGCCACGGAAACCGGGGGCAGTATTCGCCAGCCAGCTTCCCTCACAGGAATTTCCGGCTGGAAACCAACCTACGGCCGGGTTAGCCGCTACGGCGTTATTGCCATGTGTTCGTCTCCAGACAGCATTGGCGCGGTAGCGCAGTCGGTCCGCGACTTGGCGGCGCTTGCAGAAATTATGTCTGGCCCGGACCCTAAGGACGCTACAACAGGGCCAGTGGAAGTCCCGGCGTATTCTAAATTGTTAAATGGCGACGTAAAAGGTCTGCGCATTGGGGTTCCAGCAGAATACTTTATAGATGGCATGGAAACGGAAATTAAGCAAAGGGTTTTGGAAGCAGTCGCAGAACTGGAAAAACTCGGCGCTGTTATAAAACAAGTGCATTTGCCAAATACTAAATACGGTTCTTTAGTTTACGCCATTGTTTGCCCTTCAGAAATTAGTTCTAACTTGGCCCGTTACGACGGCATTCGCTATGGACACGTTACACAAGAAGCTTCAAATTTACTTCAAGTTTATACGAAAACCCGCGCCGAAGGTTTTGGCGATGAAGCCAAGCGCCGCATTATGACCGGCACGTACGTGCTCTCCGCCGGATACTATGATGCCTACTATAAAAAAGCGCAAAAAGTCCGCAGATTAATTGTGAACGAATTTGCCGAAGTGTTTAAAGAAGTAGATGTACTGGCTTGTCCCTCCAGTCCAAATGTAGCGCAAGTGCTTGGTGAAGCGGCAAACAATCCCTTGCATGGCTATATTGCCGACCAGTTAAATATTCCCGCGTCTTTAGCCGGACTGCCCGCGTTGTCAGTCCCCTGCGGTTTTTCCGAGCCAAGCGATGGCGCTGATGTCGAACTTCCGGTTGGCTTGCAAATTATTGGTCCGCAGTGGGGCGAGCAGAAAATCTTTAACGTTGGTTATGCCTTCCAGCAAGCAACGGATTGGCACAAGAAACGGCCAAATGCCTAGCTTGACAAGTATATACAGGTAATATACAATTCATATGAGGATTTTACTAGAACCTATAAAATTTGTCTGGGATAAAGGCAATACCGATAAAAACCGTTTTAAGCATAAGGTCAGTAATGAAGAATGTGAAGACATCTTTACCGTTAATCGGTTTATTTTGTTGAAAGACAAAACTCATTCCATGCTGGAAGATCGCCATGTTGTCATTGGCCCAAATGTGTTAGACAAAATCCTTACTCTTATAATTACTATTCGCGGTAAGTCGGTGCGCATAATTTCCGCCCGCCCAGCGAGCAAAAAAGAAAGGCAACTCTATGAAAAAACCTTTAAAGCTACCTAAATTCAAGAACGAAGATGAAGAGCGCGACTTTTGGGATAAGATTGACTTGTCAGATTATTTGGAACCGTCGGATTTTGAGCGCGTTTACTTTCCCAATTTGCGGCCCACCACCAAATCAATTTCCATCCGTATACCGGAATACATGATTTGGGAGCTTAAGCAAAAAGCTAACGCCATAGACATACCCTACCAGGCCTTGATAAAAAAGTACGTGGCTGACGGTATGATCCGCGACGCGGCCATGGCGAGGAAGAAATAGTTTGTGATTATGGCGAAACAATCTACAAACAAAACCAAGGCTGGCTACACCCTAGCTGATAAACTTTGGGGCGATACGGGGCCGTATTCTCAAGTGCGGACGGTATTTGAAACCAGGATTTTAGACGACGCTATTTCCAGAGTTTTTGTAAATGTCGAAGTTGATATTAATCCAGCAACCTTTGAGTACGCTTTAAGTAATAGGGACTTGTTTAAAAATGATAAAGTTATTCTCGATTTGCTGGATCACTCTGATTACCGCGACCAAGAATTTGGCTATGTCTCATCGGCTTTTTCAGCTGAATTTACCGGCCCCGAGGTCCTGGAGCGAGCTAAGGTGCACGAAGCTTATTCTATTGCAGCAATTCTAAAATTACACCGCTTAGTTATGGCCGGGTTAGGGAAGAAGCCTGTGTCCTAATTGGGGCGAACAAAAGATTTTTAACGTTGGCTATGCCTTTCAGCAAGTTACCGACTGGCATAAGAGACATCCCAGCGTAAAGTATCATTAATATATAAATATGAGCGAACAGTTAACACATCATTCCGGCGAGGATTCAACCCATGCATCATTAGAGAAATCTGGTCGTCCCGAAGTAAAGGATACCGACTTCGTTTTAACCGTAACTTCAGAAGCACAAAAAATTGTCGATGGGGTCAAAGCTAAGATTGAAGGGACTACATTGATCCTGTACACTCCGGAAGGCGGCGAATTTTCTCGTATTAATTTAGCCGCAATAGCTAATAATGAAGATTCGGCTGTGATGAGACTAGAGGCTATTCCGGGAACCGGCAATATCGGCATTAGCATAATAGACGATGATGGCAAGTTAATAAAAATTGGGCTTTTATCAGATTTAGAAAACGATCCAACTCTGAGTACCTGGACCGCGGGATTTCATAGTGATTGGCCGAATCGATAGATAAGAAAATTAAGGAGTTAGCATAATCGTATGTCAGAATACAAACCCGTTATTGGCCTGGAGATTCATGTGCAGCTTTTCTAACTCATGTTTTATGGAATGTCCTAGTACACTAGTGTACTGAACCAAGTAAAATTTTGATCTATGGATACTAATAACGAATACCATACAGTAATTGGGCTTGAAATTCACGTGCAGCTTGCGACTAAGAATTATAAATATGACTAATTTACCAAATATCAAAATAATTGAAACATTAACTAACCGGGAACAATTGCGTTCACTGACCCATCCGGATTTTGGTGGTATGGTTAAGGCCGTAGTAGATCTAGACCGTAAGATCATGGCCGTGGGCGGCGAATTGCACGCCGACGAAGAGGCGGTATTATTGGAGAATGGTTCACAGCAGCAGAATTTGTGGGGGATTAACTTATATTTGGACAAAGAGTTGCTAGATATGGTGGAATTTGATTCCATGATCAACATTCGCCCTAGTCAGAATAATCGTTCTCGCGGCGTGGAAAATGAAACAGTGCGCCAACAAATTATTGATACCGTTAAAATCTTAATCAAATAGCTATGTCGTTTATCCACCAAGATTTAGCTCGAGGGAGATGGTTCACTTTTACTTTAGCCCAGCAGTTGGGTAATGCTGGCAGTGAATATGAACGGGCTTGTCGCGCTAAATTGCAAAGTGATACAGATCGTTTTGACCAGGCAACAGCGCGGTTGTTGGAGTTAATTGATCTAACGATTGCTGACCCACGCTGGCGCAATCATCGGCTTAAGGAGCTTTGCCGCTTGCGCGAGCAAATCTGTGAGGAATTGGTAGGGGTAAACCAAAATCAGCTGGGGAGTTTCAAGAATTACTTTTTAAATTTTTCCTTATTGGCTCGCGCGGGAACTTAATTATGGAACAAGAAAGTTATAAACCAGTTATAGGACTTGAAATTCACGTGCAGCTTTTCTAACTCATGTTTTATGGAATGTCCTAGTACACTAGTGTACTGAACCAAGTAAAATTTTGATCTATGGATACTAATAACGAATACCATACAGTAATAGGATTAGAAATTCACGTTCAGCTTGCCACCAAGAGCAAGATGTTTGGTCCTGCGCCCAATGACCCTGACGAAAAACAGCCGAACAAAAATATCGATGAGATCGTTACCGGCGAGCCCGGCACTTTGCCCGTCGTGAACGAAGAAGCCGTGCGCTTGGGGGTTATGGTGGGCCTCGCTTTGAACTGCACGATAGATGAATATTCCAAGTTTGACCGTAAGCACTATTTTTACCCGGACTTGCCCAAAGGCTATCAAATTTCCCAGTACGACGAACCAATTGCCAAAAATGGTTACTTGGATATTCAAATACCTGTTAGGGATGAATCCGACTTCGCCAAGGCTTCGTCGGACAAATTCGCAAAAACTCCGCAAACAGACGATCAATCAGCAACGGCTAAAACTCGAACTAAGCGCATCAGAATCACACGTGCTCATTTGGAAGAAGACGCGGGCAAGAATATTCACCCCGAAGGTTTGAACTATTCTTTGGTGGACTACAATCGCGCTGGCGCGCCGCTATTGGAAATTGTCACAGAACCAGACATAGAGAGCGCGGAAGAAGCGCGAATATTTTTGCAGGAACTCCGTAACATTGTGCGCTATGTCGGCGCAAGCAGTGCCGACATGGAAAAGGGGACCATGCGCTGCGAGCCGAATATTTCGGTGCGCAAGCCGGGCGAGGAAACCCTGCCTAAATATAAAGTGGAAGTAAAAAATATTAATTCGTTCAAATTCGCCGAAGCTGCTATAAATTACGAAATTCTGCGGCAAATTGAAATACTGGAAAAAGGGAAAATGCCAAAGCAAGTAACCATGGGCTGGAATGAAAAAGAAAACAAGACTGTTGAACAGCGGAGTAAAGAAGAAGCCAATGATTATAGATATTTTCCAGAGCCAGACTTGCCGATACTTCATTTTACGGCCGAATACTTAGACCATCTTCGTAATAATCTGCCAGAATTACCGGCGGCTAAGCGGAACAGATTTATCGAGGAATATAAACTTGATGATCTGGTCGTTGAAAATTTAGTTAACTGGAAAGAATTAACTTTTTACTTTGAAGATGTCGTGAGTGAATTGGAAGCCTGGGTGGAGGCGGACAGGGAGGAAAAAATTACAGACACTAAATCGGACAAAATAACCAAATTGGTTAAGAGCGCGGCCAACTGGTGTTTGCAGGATTTTAGCGCTCTTTTGAATGCCCAAGGTCTTAACCCAGAAGACGCCAAGGTGACGCCAGAAAATTTTGCGGAATTACTGAAGTCCATAGGAGCAGGAAAAATTTCTCTAAGTGCCGCCAAACAAGTTTTTAAAGTGATGTTTGAACACGGCGGGGAGCCGCACCAAATTATAGTGGATTTAGGGCTAGCACAAGTAAGTGACGAGAGCTCAATTACCGTTGCAATTGATAAAGCTATTGCTGAAAACGAAAAAGCCGTGGCAGACTTTAAAGCCGGTCAGGAGAAAAGTTTTGGTTTTTTGGTTGGTAAAGTCATGGCCGAAATGAAAGGCAAAGCCAACCCAGGGGTTGTTAACGATTTACTTCGAAACAAACTAAACTCTTAATTTTTTTACAAGGCCATTATTTGACATAAATTGGCTAATTTGATAAATTAGCAATATGGCTAAGTTAATGAATTCTCAAGACTTTCAGGCTAAATTGAGGGCAAAAAGTCTCATTCTGTTTACCCCCCTAGATATTCGTAGGATTTTTGGGGTAAGCAAAATATCGGTCACTTTTTTACTACATCGGTACGCAAAGAAAGGTATTGTTGTAAGGCTTAAACGCGGACTGTATTCGCTTGCAGAAATAAAAGTCCCGGATTTCTATCTCGCCAATAAATTATATGAGCCATCTTATATTTCTTTGGAATTTGCCTTATCATATCATCGCGTTATTCCAGAAAACGTTTATCAAATTACTTCGGTTACAACAAAAGCCACAAGACGTTTTGAGGCTCAAGGCAAACAGTTTATTTATAGGCGTATGAAAAAAGACGCCTTTACCGGTTATGCCACAGTTCAGCAAAGAAGCGCGAGTTTTTTGATTGCTGACCCAGAAAAGTCCTTTGTTGATGCAAACTATTTTCGTCTGTTAGAACGAAGAAAGCCCTTAAGTCGTTTTGATAAAGAAAAAATAAATAGAACTAAAGCGCTCCGATATTCAAAATTATTTAAAAATGAGAGGTTAAATGCTATAATAGCAACAACACTCCAATGATTACGCAAGACGCTTTCACAAAATTAGCAATCCAATATCAAACAACAGAATTCCCCAATATAGTTCGGGAATATTGCCAACATCTTTTTTTGTCAAAATTTTATGCTTTAGAAGGGGCCGAGAATATTCTATTCAAAGGCGGAACCGCTTTGCGTATTATATATGGTAGTCCTCGGTTTTCGGAGGATTTGGATTTCTCTCTTTTTAATGTTGCGGTTCATGAGCGCCAAAAATTAATTGAGGACTCCTTCGCTAAAACTTTATCAGAAATTAGTTTGAGTGGCATAAAAGTAGAACTGGGTCCAAAGCCGGGGATTACCTCTGAGGGATATTATGGGGAAGCTACTTTTGCTATGTATGATTACCCGCCAGCAGTTATTGAGATTAATATCTCCAATAGAAACGGCAGAACGATCAGGGGAGAAATTGAAAGTATAGCCAATAATTTTTTAGCTACTTATAATTTATTCCATTTGCCTCAGGTAGATTTGGTGGATGAAAAAATAACTGCTATGTTTGATCGGAAAAAAGCAAGAGATTTTTACGATCTTTATTTTATGATGCGCAAGAATATTTTGACTAACGAACATAAACAACGTTTAGTTGAGCACAGGGCCGAAATAGCACAATATTTGGAATCAATAGATTTCAGGGGTGAGTTAGGTGTTTTTTTACCAAAAGATCAACAAGGCATTATTAGAGATTTCAACACCATATTGATGAGTGAGTTACAGCGCCAGTTGGGATTGACATGAGGAAATGAAAGGTAAAGCCAACCCCTCAGTAGTAAACGAATTACTTCGTAAAAAACTTAACGAATAGTGATGAACGAAAACGTAATTAATAATATCAAGCTGAAAGAATCTTTAGAATGGATTATCGGTATATTGCGTAAACACAAGATTCCATTTCAAATTAGCGGCGGTTTGGCAGCCAAGATATATGGATCTCCTCGGCCATTAAATGATATAGATATTAATATCTATGAAGAGAATTTCAAAGATATTAAGGAAGACGTTAACCGATATATAGTTTTCGGCCCCGCACATTATAAAGATGGCAAATGGGATTTAATGCTGATGACTTTGGACTACAACGGACAAATGATAGATATTGGAGGGGACAGAAACATTAAAATCTCAAATAAAAGCAGAACAGAGTGGTTATCTTTCTCAAGCGATTTATCCAAGGCAGAAAATAAAGTTTTTTGGGTCTCACATTACCCGTAGTGAATAGGCAAGAATTAATAGCATATAAAAGCGAGCTGGACGGCGAACACCAAATGGTAGATATTGAAGCCATTAAAAGCTATCAGGATTAGAGAGGCGATAGATTTATTATTGTTTACCAAAACCAAAAAATTCATAGTTGCGCCAAAATTCGTTTTGGCCTAAAATAAGCCCAAGCTAAAGGACTAAACTCTTGGAGGTTTAGTTTTCTTTATAGCTGATTTCGCATATTTGAGGAGGCAGTTATGAAAATTAGGATAACCAAAGTTCCAGATGGTTCCGCTCCTGAAAGAGTTAGGGCCGCTTGGATCGGTTTGGAGCTGGAAGCTCTTCCGATGCCCGAAAATGAACCGGAGGTAGATTTGCTTAGCTTAAGCATCAAAGCTGGGCGAGGGGGGTGCGTGGTATCGGTGGAAGATTCGTTGGAGATTCTAAAGCAAAAGAATCACGAAGCATACAATTGGTTTGTTGAAAATATTCCACCACAGATGCCCTGCTTCAGTTTCGGACCCGATGAATATGAGATTGTTGGTCTATAAGGACTGGCATAAATCCGTCCGTGAGGAGGATAAGGACATGAAAGATAAGGTTCCAAAGTATAGTCGAGAAATTGTTTACACCGCGCCTGATGGGTCTTTTGAAATAGTGAAGACACTCTGGCCACCTGGATCCGTTTCCGCTATTCATAATCATGGCAAATCTCAGGGAATAGTCATGGTTCGGAAAGGAGAGTTAGTAGAAAGCGTTTACAATGTTCAAAGCTCAGAGTACCGTTATTCAGTCAAACGGTGTGCAGGACAAGTATTTCAAGAAGATTGTACTCGCGTTCACAAGGTGGAAAACCTCGGTACCGAAGAAGCTGAAGTTATATATGCTTACTTCCCTCCGCTTCGTGAAGAAGACATGCAAACCTTTCCCGAAGCAATGTTCAACTCAAATAGGAAGGCTACGATTCACCCGTAGCCTTCCTCACTTTTTTAAATTGTTATCCAGTGGATTAGTTTATTCCGCTTCCACCACGTCATTTGCCGTTTGCTGTATTGTTTAATTGCAGTAGATAGCTGATCAATAAATTCTTTTTTATTGATCTTTTTTTGTAAATAAAGCGCGCCGAATTTGTATTCCAGGCCAAAACTTTCCAGACGCTTCCAGGACAATCCCTCACCCGTCCCTAGTTTTGCTCGGGCCACCCTCTCCCGCGAAATGGGAGAGGGGAATTTGGAAGAATCTATGCCTTGCTGATGCAAAGTTTTAATTTCGTCTAACATGCCGGCTTTGAGGCGCTGTTTTAATCGCTGTTCAATTTTTTTATGAAGCAATTTTTGATCTGTTTTTATGCCCAGCCACAGCACGTCGTACTTAGAGCTCTGCTGTAATTTTGGTACGGTTTTTCCGGTTGACAGGACAATTTCCAGAGCGCGAATTAGGCGCCTGGGGTTTTTACGGTCAATGCTCGCGGCGCGGTCAGGATCCAACTGTTGCAGTTGGGCAAAAAGTTGCGCAGTGGTTTTTTTCTGCAAACTAGCACGGAGTTTTTTGTTCGGCTTAACTTCTGGGAAAGCTTGACCAAATACTACGGCGTCTATCCAGTGGCCAGTGCCGCCGCAGAGGATAGGGATTTTGCCGCGTCCATATACATTAGCAATTATTTTTTCGGCGTATTTTTGGAACTGCCCAGCCGAGTATTGTTTGAAAGGGTTCGCAATGTCAATGCCGTAATGAATTATGTCCCGATACTTATAAATCAAAAATTGACGGCCGTCAATTTTTGATTTATGCCACGCGCCAGAGATTTTGCCGGTGCCAATGTCTAAGCCCTTGTAAATTTGCCGACTATCGGCAGAAATTATTTCCCCGTTCACTTTTTTGGCTATCCGGACAGCTAGCTCGCTTTTCCCGCTAGCTGTAGGTCCGACCACTATAATAATGGGTTTTTTATATGTCATTTACCACGTATGCTATAATACAGTTACTTAATTATAAACCAAACAACAAACATATGAAAAATAGAGCTATTTATATAATCATTGTAGTTGTTGTGATATTAGTGATTGGTTTCCTGTTTTACGGCCGGAACAAGCAAGCCCAAGCCCCGACTTTAAATGATCAAGCAGGCCAAGTGGCCAGCAATACTAACGTTTCAAGCAATTCGTCTAATACGGCTACCAATGTAAATTCAAGCACAAATGCCGTTACCCCTGCCCCTGCTATAAACTCGGGGACACATTTTAGCAACGAGTCAGATGTTACAGGGCAAAATAAAGTTGTGGAGGTGGACTATAACGACACAAGTTTTTCGCCAGCCACAGTTAACATAAAAGTTGGCGATACAGTGGTGTTTAAAAATAAAAGCAGCGGCGATTTTTGGCCAGCTTCTAATCCGCATCCTATTCATACCGATTACCTTGGCTTTAATGCCGGGGCCCCTCTCGGTCCCGGACAAATTTATCAGTTCATATTTGCTAAGGTTGGCAGTTGGGGATACCATAATCACCTGAACCCCTCCAGTGGCGGAACTATAGTTGTTTCTCAATAGAATTTACGAGTACGCAAATCAGATAATAAAACAACCCCGACGTCACGTCGGGGTTGTTTTTT
>ORMF012656297.1_pt1 | contig 23416 bp, 25 predicted proteins | sample 1779871 | NCBI WGS metagenome assembly ORMF01 (sample SAMEA104232316, study PRJEB22302) | groundwater metagenome | biome: forest; feature: aquifer; material: groundwater | place: USA | collected 2011-08-07 | depth 5.4 m | reverse complement strand
GTACCGGCACGCCGACGCCGGCGATGCTGTTTCGTTCGAAGGACGGCGGCCGCAGCTGGGAAAAGCGGCCGGTGGAAGTGGCGACGGAGTGCGAGGCGGTGGGCACGCCAAGATTCACCGGCATCGCCGTCGATCCGGTGGAACCGAATCATATCTGGGCCGGCCTCGAAGTTGACGGCGCGCGTCACAGCAGCGACGGCGGCGACACCTGGAGCATCGTCGAAGTGACCGGCCGGCGCGATATTCACAACGTCGCGGTTACCGCCGGGCCGCCGAAGACGGCGTTCGTCATGGCCAACCGGGAAATCTACGCGAGCACGGATAACGGTAAAAGTTGGGAGCCGCGCGACATGCAAAAATGTCTGCCGTGGGATTACCCGCGCAAAGAAAATTATCTGCGCGGCATTTCCGTCGATCCGGCCAACCCGAAAAAAATCTTGCTGAGCTTCGGCGATTTTACGCCGGGATCGTCGGGCGCCATCGCGCAGAGCGATGATTTTTGCCGCAGCTGGAAAATGCTGCCGCTGCCGGTGGAGCCCAACTCGACGATGTGGACTTTCGGCACGAACTCGGAGGATCCGAACATCATTTTCGCGGCCAGCCGTTACGGTTATCTTTATCGCAGCGACGATGGCGGCGCGTCGTGGACGAAGTTGCGACGAGAGTTGAGCGAGATCGCGGCGGTTTGTTGGTTGCCGAATTAGAATTTTCTGTGCTTGGTATGAGCACCCCTATCCTAACCCTTCGACAAAGCTCAGGGCAGGCTCTTCCCCCGTCGAGGGGGAAGGGATCGGATGGGATCGCGTAGGGGCGAATAATATTCGCCCTTCCTAATTTCACCGGTCTATTTGTTGTACAGCTCTTTCAACAGCCCACTTTTTTCTAGCCGATCGAGAAATCTTAAATCGACGAACTGTTCCGGCTTGGCGTTCTTTGCCGCCGGGACGGTTCGCGCGACGTCGTCCAAGGCGTTTTGCATGCCTTGCATGTTGATGTAGGGCGCGCGTTCGATGACTTTCGCCATGTAAAATTCGTAGGTGCGGTTCAAGATCGCGGCGTCGCTGATCGCCGTGTATTTCGCCAGAGTCCTGATCGCGCCGTCGCGGTCGGTGCGGGCGCGGTGGACGCCGCGCACGTAGGCGCGCAGGAAGCGGTCGAGGATGTCGGGGCGCTTGCGGATCAAATCGCCGGGCACGGCCATGGACGGATTGGGATAGGCCAAATCCATGTCGGTGACGCTGGCAATTTCTTTGAAGCCCATTTTTTCCGACAAAAATTGCGTCGGCGGCGAAACCAGCGAAGCTTCCACGGCGCCGGATTTGAGGGCGCCGAACATGTTCGCCATGGTGCTCAACTGCATCAAGATGACATCTTTGTTTGGGTCCATGTTGTGTTTTCTGAGCACTGTGCGGGCGGCGATGTCGGCGGCGGAGCCGAAGCGGCTGACGGCGATGCGTTTGCCGCGCAGCTCTTCGATGGATTTGATTTCCGGTTTAGTATGCAGCGAGAAAATCAGTTTGTTGACGTTGTTGCCGATGACTTTGATGTCGGCGCCGCTGAGCGCCGCCGCCATCACGGGGGCGCCGCCAAGGGAAGCGATGTCGACATCGCCAGCGACCAATACTTGCGCGAGCTGCGTCGCGCTGGGGATGAAAATCACTTGATCGTCAAAGCCCTCTCTGGCGAATTGTCCGGCGTCGCGCGCCGCCCAGATGCCGAGATATGCGGCGCTGATCGAGCTGTAGGCGATGCGTAAGCGGTCGGCGGCTTGGGCCCGGGAACTAAAGAGTGAAGTCAGTAAAATCGCGATGATCGACAGTCGTGTCATTCGGTGTCTCCGATGCCGGCGCTAAGATTCGGCGAATCTATGCCAGCCGCATGGGAAAGATCAAGTCGGCAGGCCTCGACCGCGGCAAGAGTTCTGTGATATGGAGCGGCATCTCACGATCAAAAATTTGGAGATGTCGATGAAGCTTGGATGCCAAACTTGGACGGTTGCGCTGATGGTCGCACTTTTTTTGTTGTCGCCTCGTCCTGGCAATGCGCAGATGAAAGCACGGGTGGCGTGGACTTCATTCGCCAGCAATATGAGCGGCACATGGGTGGCGCAGGAAGAGGGTTTGTTCAAGAAGAACGGTCTCGAAGTCGAGTTGGTGCATATTCCGTCGACATCGCGGGCGATTCAAGTGATGCTCGCCGGCGAACTGCAATTCTCTTATATGGACGGGCGCAACTCGGTGACCGCGGCACTCAAAGGCGCCGATGTCGTGATCCTCGCCGGGGTTGCTAATCGCTTGGTATTTTCTTTTATGGCGCGGCCGGAGATCAAAAGCTTCGCCGAGATGAAGGGCAGAAAAATCGGCATCACGCGCTTGGGCTCTTCGACCCACAGCGTGACGCTTTGGGTGATGAACAAGGCCGGGATCAAGCCCGAAGAGTATCAGATGCTCCAGTTGGTCGATGTGCCGAATATTCTCACGGCGATCGTCGCCGGTCACGTCGACGCCGGCGCGTTGTCGCCGCCGACCAACTTTCGCGCCCGCAAAGCTGGCTTGAGCGAACTGATGGACGTGACTAAAGAGGGCCCGGAATATGTCTCGGTCGCCATCGGCTCGACGCGTTCGTTCATCAAAGCCAACGAGGAAATGACGCGCCGCTTCATGCGCGGCTACAGCGAAGGCGTGCAGCTTCTCAAAGCTAACAAAGCGGTCGGCATCCGGGCGATCCAAAAATACGCGCGCATCAAAGATCCAGAAATCTTAGAAGCAACTTACGGCGAGGCGAGGGCGTACATCGAAACGGTGCCCTACGTCACGCGCAAAGGATTGGAAACCATCATTGGCGAACTGTTATCGAGCGAACCCAAGGCGAAGACGGCCAAGCCGGATGATTTTCTCGACACGCGCATTGTCGCGCAGTTGGAGAAGGATGGGTTTTATAAAGCAGCGCGGTAACAAGATGCGGTCGGACTCACCACGAAGGCCCGAAGCGCACGAAGGTTCGGAAAGTAATTTAGTCTTCCCTTCGTGCCTTCGTGGTGCAAAACTTTTTTGAACCCGAGACAATTTGTCCAGGAGGGACGGCAATGCCCAACGTAAAACTACCCACCGGTGTCGATCTCTATTACGAAACCCACGGCCAGAGTGAGCCGCTGATCTTCGTGCCGTCGACGGCCTATTCCGGCGAAGTGTGGAAGCCGTGGCAAATGCCGTTGGCCAGTTCGCTGCAATTGATCTTTCACGACCCGCGCGGTTGCGGCCGGTCGGTGCCGACGCAGTCGGTTTACACCATCGAACAGATGGCGCTCGATATCGTCGCACTGATGGAGCATCTAAAAATTCCTTCAGCCCATTTCATCGGCCACTCCATGGGTGGGCGCATCGCCTTGTCGCTGGCACAGAATTTTCCCGGTAAAGTTAAAAGCTTGATCATGGCGGCGAGCGGTTCGGGGACGGCGGGCCGCGCCGGTTCGGACTGCGTGCCGGGGCTGCCCCATCGGCAGGTCTACGACATGGTGAAGCTGGGCTTCGAAAAATTTATCTACGACGAGATCGTCGAGTCGGATACGTTTTTCACCAAAGAGTTTCGCGAACAGCACCGCGACCAGGTCGAGGAGTTTTTCAAAGTTGCTTGGGCGACCCACGCCAAGCTCGATCCGTTCCTCCATCTGTGCATCGCGCGCCACAATTTCGAAGGCACGCACCGCTTGGGCGACGTGCAGGCGCCGACGTTGGTTTTAATCGGCGAAGCCGACACGGTGGGCAGCAACCATATCGCCCAGGCCAGAGTGCTGATGGAGCGCATCAAGGGGGCCGAGATGAAAGTGCTCAAAGGCCAATCCCACGGATTTTTCTGGCAGGCGCCGGAGCTGACCAATCAAGCGATTCTCGATTGGGTGAAGCGGCAGAGCGGGAAATGATTTGGCGGTGGGGAGGGCGGGTCACGACCCGCCCCTACGTCGGATTTATCCAAGCTTCCAGCGCTTGGTTGTACTCGGTCGGCTTCGCGGCTTTCATGCCGTGGCCGACGTTTTCCCAGAATTCAAATTTCACTTGTGCTGGGGCGAGGCGTTGGAGATAGCTCATCTCTTCGCGCATGATCGCGCCTCCGACTTTATTGTCGGCGATTAAAATTGTTGTTGGCACGGCGAGCCGTTTGAAGTGGTCTTCGAAGCCCAGCGCCCAGTCGCGATTGTCGGTGAGCAGACGCGTCAATGCTTGCGCCGAAAAGTGATGGTTGCGGTAGACTTCTAAATCTTCGTCGGCTTGCGACAGGCCTTTCTGTTTCGCTTCGGCGCGGATCTCCGCTTCCGGTTTGTTGCGCCGTGCCAAGGCGCCGGGCAACGCGGTCATGAACGCGTGCAGCATGCGCCAGTAAACCGGATCTTCGAGAAAGGCTGTAGCCCGTCAAATTATTTGCACAAAAGTGGCGAATTATTTGACTTCGGCTGTGGCGCGCTCGGCGCGCGCGTTGGGCGCGGGATAACTGCGTTTGAAATGCGCCCCTCGCCCGCCACTTGTGCCGCTGTTTTAGCGCAAAGTCAAACATTGGTTAAAAGTTGCTAATTAGCAGCTCCCCGCCGACGTTGCCGCGGCTGCCGGGGTCGCGCGCGACGCTATAGCGCAGGGTAACCGGCCGAAGCCTAAAGCCGCCGAATATTCGCCTCACCTCTTTGTGGTCATTGAGGGACATCAGAAACCTACCCTTAATGCCGGCCAGCGTCCCTGCCAGCGCAGCAAAGTCGTCGGGCTCGAAATTGAGCCGGTAGCCCTTAATGCCGTAGTAGGGCGGATCGAGGTAGAAGAATGTATGGGAACGGTCGTAACGCTCGACAATGTCGCTATAGCTCCTGTTTTCAATGGTCACCCTGGCCAGGCGCCAGTGGATCTGGATAATCGACTCCTCCAGGTCAAGGATGTTCAGGTTAGCCGGCCGCGTCGTGCCATACCCAAAGGCGCCATTCATTTGGCTGCCGAACGCGACCTTGAGAAGATAAAACCACTTCACCGCTCGATGGATATCGGTCAAACATTCGTCATCGTGGCGCTTCATCAGGTCAAAGAGCCGCCGCGAGATGAAGAGCGTTTTGAACTGCTTTAAAAACTCCTCCGGATGGTGCTGAATGATCCGGTAGACGTTGACGATATTGTTGTCCAGATCGTTTAGAACTTCGACCTTCGATTCCGGCTTTTTAAAGAACACCCAAGCGGCGCCGGCGAACGGCTCGATGTAACAAATATGTTTAGGAATTAGAGAGATGATCTTCGGCGCTAGCCGGCTTTTGCCACCGAAGTAACTTAATGGACTTTTCATAGTCACCCATTCCTGGCTCTGCTTTTGCTCCCTGTCCAACCGCTGCACGTGCGGCTGGGGATAGCAGAGCGATCTGCGATTGCTGCTCAAACAGCTATCGGTGAAGAGGGTGACAGCCCTCTTTGCCTATCCCTACTAAATCCCTCCTTGAATCGAAATTATTTCCGCGCTGGTGAGCGCTCGGACCAAGACCATCACGTCTTTTAGATGGCCGGCGAGTTTGCGGCTGGCGTCGCTGCGCTGGCCTAAAAAAAGACTGGTGCCGTGCAGGGCGGCCGGCGCGGCGCCGGAGCTGTCGGACGCGACCTCGACGCCGTCGACAATCAGGCGAAAGTCGTTGGCCTGCCACGCGAGCCCTACTTTCTTCACCACGTTGGCCGTAAACGCGCCGCCGCCGGTTAGATTCGCCACCGTGCTCGACCCGCTAAAAACGCGCGCTCGGATCGCGTTGCTATCGCTGACAATTTCCAGACCGTTGCTGCCCGTGAGCGGCGCAGCATCGATAAATTGATAGGCGTCGGCGCCACCATCGGTCGCCGTCACATCGCAGGCAAAAATGATCGTGCCGGCTGCCGGCAGAATGTGACCTGCCTCCAAATAGGAAAGACCGTCGCCGCCATCGTAGAGGACGCCATGCGCTTCGAACGTTAAGGGGCTCAACGTGGAAGTGGGCGTCACGTCCCAGCGTCCGAAGGCGCCGAGATCCACCGCCAGCGGCGCGTAGAAGAGCAGATCGCGGTGAAAGATCGAGGACAGCTTGCGCAAGCTCGGCGGCGCGGCCATTTCGGCGCGCAAGTTGACGGAGAAACTCCAGTTGTCGTTAAAGGCATCCTGCCACATCGGCGCGAAATCGGCGAACTGCGCTTTGTGCGGCACGCCGCGCTCATCGGTAAATTTGAAATAGTCGCCGCCGACTACCGAGCGAAAATTTTCAAAGCTCGCCCGTTCGGCTTCCGGGACGTTTTGATAATTGCGCTTAAATATCCCTGTGTGCATCGCCGCGCCGAAACCGTAAAGCTTATTACCGGCACTGATTTTGGTTGCGATACCAAGGTCGCGGCCATTGGCAAAATCGGCAAATGAAGGATTGACCGATAGCAAACAGCTATCGGTCGCGGCGCCGACCGCTGGATAGTCAAATTTTTCTAGAGCCATCGCGTCAGCTCACCTCTCTAAACTTTAACCGCACCATAGGCGCTTGTCCGCGCGCCGGCGTTTGGGGAGAGATCTTTAGCTCTTCCAGGAGGAATTTATTAGCGCCGGCCAGATTGTCGAATTTCTCACTGGCGCCGACAAGGTAATCCAATGCGACCAGATCGCCGGGCAGCAGCTCGAGCTGATCCAAAAACGCTTCGAACTCGGCTACCCGTGCCGGCTCTTTCAAACGTGCCAGCCAGAAGTCGCGAAGATCGTCGGCCATTGCCGAGTTGTTGTCGGCGATAAAGTCGAAAAGGAAGCGGTCCTTTTGTTCGCGGGTGCGATACTTGGTTATCGATGTCGCGTCGCTGGTTTTGGATATTTTTGTGAAAGAGTCCTGACGGTTGGAAACTCCCCAATCTCTGCGGCCATAGTAGAGATTGACGACATTGACCAGATCTTCCACCGGCGTATGCGACAATCTCAGCGTGGTCTCTATACCGTCCGCGCTTTTCGTCGCGCCGATTTGATCGCGGGTGATGGTTTTTAGCGGCGAGCCGTAGCTGGTTTTCAAGAAACGCGCGATAAGTTTGTCGGCAGGCCAGTCTATCTTGATGCGGCTCTGTATGCCCAGCGCGAGCATTAGGGTTTTTAAATTGCTCGATCGTTCGATGAGATTGCCGCCGAACTTGTGCGACGACGGAGCGTCCGCCCGGGCGGCTTGAAAACTCGCCGCGTCGATTCGGTTCGAAGGCACGCTCGACACGAAGCGCGCCAAGTGGTGCATGACATCGGCGGGCTTTTCGATCAAGGCGTTGGGCGTACCAGTGTAAGTTCCAGAGCCGTCGTCGGCATAGCCTCTGCCGGTGACGAGTATCGCTTCGCCGATGATTTTTTCCGCCGACGAGATCGACGACAAACTCACCGTGCCGGTTTTCGTCGCGCTGCCGGTCTTGCTGGCGCTGCCGGTCTTGGTCGCGGCGCCGGTCTTACTGACGGTGTTGGAAACCAGATAGCTGGCCGACTTGCCGCCGATGTAATATCCCAGGGTGTATCCCGCGTTGGAAGTCGTGTGCAGTCGTATGCGGATGCCGCCGTACACGCTGGCAATCATATTGGCAGTCGCCGACCCTCCCACCGTGCCGGAGGTTATGATGGTTTGCTCGACGTTGTTGCCATCGACCACACCGACTGAAAAAACCGCTGAAGGGACCACCGTGATCGAATTGATCCGAAAAGTTATCTGTTCTTCGAAGTTGCCCGCCGATTTGGTTTTGGTTTGAGCGTTGAAATTGACCGCTATATCGGTCGCGCCGAGCGCCACGTTGACTTGGCTGCCCGACTGATCCGCGGTGTTCTGGGTCCAGGTAGTCTCGGTTAAAGACTGCGAGATGCCGATGGTATCGTTCACTCCGATCCCATCGCTCACGCCGATGCCATCGTTAACGCCGATCGAATCCACGATGGATGCGCCGTCCTTAGTGGCGATCAGCGGCGGCGACGTAAATGTGATCGTGGTCAGGTTGCGGCCGCTCACCAACGTGGTGTTGTTCAGATTGACGGTGTATTGCGACGGCGCGAGTGGAATCTGTTTGCCCCGATACTCGACGTAGACGGCATCGACCGCGACCATCGGATGGCCGGCGACGAGATAGATGTAGCTGTTGAGCAGCTGCATGATCACGTCGTCTTTGAGATGCGATTCGATGGGAGTGCTGCCCGATCCGCGCGTCAGACCGCCGAGCACGCGCGCGCCGGCGGCGCCGCTCTTGGAGGTGTAGGCGATCTTTTCATTGCCGACGATCACCGTGCCGCTCGACGGCACGATGTCGTAAAAATCGTCCCAGATTGGCACAGTCGTATCGCTCGTGCCCATCGTCGCGCGCACGACGCTGTTGGGACCGGCGACCACAGCGTGACATCGGACCTTTTTTAAAGAGCCATAGATTTGATTGGCGCGCTTGCCTACGTCGTCTACGTCGGCGTTGGGAAAATCGGTTTGATCAATGGGAAAAGATATTTCGAAATTCAAATATTTTTCCGAGATCGGCGCCAGCTCGATCTCGCACAGATCCGGCCAGTAGGACTGGGGCCGCATGACGCCGGCGAACATCAGAGCTTGTAGAATTGTGCCGGGCGCATCGGTTTTTAAAAAGTTCTGATAGACGTCAACCTCGATGCCCTCGACGCCGAGACCGGCCCACAGATCGGTGAAACGTTTTTTCGGCGATCCGAACAGCGGATGATTGATGATCCGCAGGCGCATGCTGTCGGTGGAAAACATGCCGTCGAGCAACTGCGACAGCGCACCATATTCGCCCCAAGTTTCAACGCAGCCGACGTGTTTAACGCCGGCAATCAGCGCATCGAACTCGGAAAGATAAATATCGCCGACCGAGCCGCCGAAGTGAAATACGGCGGAGGGAAACGGCCGTGAAAACAGCTTGTCTTTTTCTGCGAGGATGTCGCTGGCGAGAGAGCGGGACATAGGTAAATCAGTTCAAGACGCGGATCTGGGGAAAATCGCCGGTGGCGCGGATTATAGTGCGCTCGAGCGCAGGCATCAGCGTGTTGTCGAGAGTGTCGCCACTGATAGGACCGCTGAGATAAATATTTATGACAGGTCCAGCTCCCCCGCCGCCATTGTCGCCGCCCGCCGGAGCGGGCATGGAAACCGGCGCCGAGTCGGACGATGCGCCGCCGCGCGTCAGCAACCCTAGCGCCTGCTGCGCCGCCAGCTTGCGCGAATACAAATATTCGAGTTGCCCAGGCCCAGCCGACGAACCGCCGCCGTCTCTAATATAAGAATTAGCTTCCCGCGTGAGATTCAAAAGATCACCGGGACTGATGCCATTCAAACCGCCGCCCGCGCCGCCTCCTCCGCCCAAACCCTCCCCGACCATGCTGAAGCGCATCGAATTGGCCTTCTTCGAGAGCGCGTCGAATTTCTTCGGCGCGTAGGAGTCCATCCATTGCGAAAAGGGCTGGCGCGGCGAGCTGGTGATGCCGGCGTCGAAAGTGAGAGGGATTGTTTTGGTAGCGTCCTCGCGCAGCGATCTTATACTCCCGATGGTGCGGTTGATCGTGGCGTCAGCCGAATTATATTGCACGGCAGAGGCACCCTTGTCGTCGGCAGGGGCAGCCGATCTTGTCGCCGCCCCCACCGAGACGGGCGCCGACGCCTCGTTGCGCATCGAGCGAATCTTATCAATCACACTGTCGATGGTACCGATTGCGCCTGATCCGTCAATTTTCACCGTAATCGGATCGGTCAAACTCGACTTGAGCTTTTGTACTGCGGTCTCGACCTCGCCGACATTATTTTGAGCCGATCTCGATGCCTCGCGGATCGAATCGACTAAGGTCTCTCCCGCGCGTTGGGTTGCCGCCTGGAGTTTTGTCTGAAGATCGGAGATAAGTCCGGATTCCTGCGGAGCGTTTTTTTTCAGAGCCTCAATTTGTTGGCTTAGGACCGATGCCTCTCCGGTTGCCTGCTGATTTACGCTCTGAGCAGTCACGGGCTTACCCGCTGCATCCTTCGCCGCCACTACTTGACCGGTTAAAGCATTTACCTTGGCGATCGATTGCGCGACAGCGGCAGGAATATCCGCGCCGAAAACCTTCCGAGCGACAATATCTAACGCCTGGCTCTGAGCCTCGATGTCTTTCAACTTAAAAGGATCGATGATGTCTTGTCGCAAAAGATCATCTATCTCCTTGATGGTTCCCTTGGCCGCATCTAAAAAACTAACGTCAAGTTTCGGCAACGATCCCGTCGCTAAATCCTTTAATCCTTCGGAAAAATTTTTCGCCGTGATCAGGCCCGCCTGAAACTTTTTATCGAGATCGAACGCGGAGATCGCCAGTTGATCGAGCTGCGCTTTGGGCAGCACGGCGGCGGCGCCTATTGCGGAAAAACCCTGTGCGACCAGCGGCGCGCCTACCTGTATCCGGGCGGCATTTTCTTGCAACCGTTGCAGCTCTTCGAGATTGCCCAGCGTGCCGCTGTCGGCGCCGCGGCGAATGCCGCGCATGCGGATCTCGATCTGCGCCAGCGGGTCGTTGACCGTTTTGAGCAAATCGATCTGTTCGCGCAGCCCGGTGTTAAATTCTTGCACCCCGGCGGCGCGCACATCGTTGATGCCGGCCAGCGCGGCGCGATATTGCTGCATGCCGATTTTGCCCTCGCGGGCGGCTTGAGTTATCGGCTGAATCTGTAACTGCGCTTCGACGTTGATTTTGCCGATGGGGCCGGTGCCGATGGCCTCGGCTTGGAGGCGAAAAGTTTCGGTCACTTCGCGCGCTTTCGATCCATCGATGCGTTGCAGCTCGGCATTGTAGTCTTTGATCTTGCCGGTGAGATCGAATACCAGGCGGTCGCTGTCACCGAAAATCCCTTGGATAGCGCTGCCGATGGAGCTGAAAACGCCGTCGCGGTCGCGCGCGATGGCGCCGAGCCGTTCGAGGTTTTTTTGGAAAAACCCGGAGTCCTGGCTTTGAATCGCCGCGCTAAAATCGCGCGCTTCGTCGCTCGCGTGAGCAAACGCGTTGGACGCCGCGCCGAGGGCGACGCCGGCAGCAATGCCGGCGCCCGCCGTCGCGGTGAAGCCGTTTTGCAGTTGAAAAAATGCGTCGGCCGCCAGATTGGCGCCGGGACCGAGAATTCCCAGCGGTTGAACGACGCGTTCGAGCGCATTCTCAAGAATGCGCATTTTAATCCCGGCGTCTCCTCCTGATTTGCCGAGGCCGTCCAAACCTTTGCTCGCCGGCGCGATGGACTTTGTCTTGTCTGCGACTTTGTCCAGCGCACCTTCGATATTTTTCAAGACCGGCACGCCGTTGGAGTCGAACTCGATAGTAAACTTTACGTCGGCCATATTCTTGCTCTGTTCGCTGCGCTCACGATTTCAGATTACAAATTCCAAATTCCAGATTTTAAGCTGAGATACCTCTTTGCAACGCGATCAGTTTTTCCACCGTGTCCTCGGCATCGTGCGCCCCGACATTCAATAACAGCGCAACCAGGTGCCAATCGAGCGTGAACGACGTGTGTTTCACGCGCTTTTCGCGGTCGTGCCACTCGCTTCTGGTCGAGGCTCGGCAAAATATCTCCCAGGCCGGCTGATTCGATATCTCCCGCGCGCCCGGACAGTCCGCGCAAGGATATTGCCGTTTAACTCCGGCATCGAAAAGTTGCTTGCATTCATCGCAGCTCGGCTTGCGCGCCCCCTCCGCCGTCGTCGTCTTGAGTGTGACACGGGCGAAGGCTATGAGTTTTTTATCTCAGACGCCCTCTTCTCCGCTTGATAGAGCGCCGCCTCGCTGGCCACGGTCTGTATCCAGCCTTCGAATTCGGCGCACTCTGCCATTAGCCAGACGCAATCGTCGACGGTAAACGGCACATCTTCGGGATACTCATCTAAGAGCACGAGCTTTTTTAACACCGCTGCGTCGAGTCCGCGCCAACCGACGACGACGGTCTCGGCGATATTGCGCCGCCACCTGGTGGAGTCGATGACTTCGCGCTCGGCGCGCGCCTTGGCGTCCCAGCTGCGCACCTGCGAGCGCGCCGCGAGATCGGCCCACAACGCGCGGGCCGCGTATTTTATTTCGACCTGGAAGCCTTCCTTGAACTCGGCCCAGACGGTTTTTTGGATTTGCGATTTGCCACTCAACATCGGCTGCCCTTTCTATTGCGGTCCGTCAAAAAATATTTCCAATTGCAGTCCGGTCGGCGCCGCGACCGAGGGAACGATCTCGACATCGGCGGTTAAAATAGTAACCAAAGAGACTCCCAGTAGTTCGGCGGCGCCGGCAACATCGCTGACGGCGATATCCGTGCCGCCGCTCTTGTTGAGCTCCACCGAATCGACGCCCTTAGCCGTCTCGGCGATCGTCAGCGGCGTACCGCCTGCCGACTGTTGGTAAGGGATGCGCGCTTTGACCGAGATCGTCGCAAAGCGGTGCTGACTCGAGGCGCCGACCGGGGCGATGAGCGCGCTTAAACCGTCCTCCGCCGCCGTCGCCGTGCACACGCCGGTATCGCTGCTCGACCACTCCGGCGGGCCGTCGAAATCCTCCGCGACGGCATCCACCGGTGGATTGAGCTTGTGCAGCCTCGCCACGCAGCTTTGCAGGTCGGTCATCGTCAGCATGGCGCGCGCGAAGATTTAATCGAACAAGCCGGCCAGCTCATCGTCGAGCGATGTCGAGGCAAACGCCTGACCGTTGAGCGTCAAGATTTTTTCCTCGCTGCCGCCGACATCGGGCGCGTCGAACTCGACGTTCTTCGCGGTCAGAGTAAAGCGGCTCGCCGCCGTAGTGCCCCAGGGAAAAACGAAGTCGCCGCGCACTTGATTCAAGGCGTCGTAAAAAAACTTGGCGGTATTGGCGTCGAAGTACACGTCCGCCTTGACCGTCACCTTGCGCACGCCCTTGCGCACCGCCCGGTTGGCGAAGTTGAGACCGTTCTTTTCGTCGATCAGCATCTTGACGTTGTTTTCGAGCGTGATCTCGCCGCCGACGATGGGCAAGTTGACGCCGCCGCGGGTCGCCGAGCCGAGCCGGCCGTGGATCGGCGCGCCCACTTCGGCGGCCGCCGCCGGTATCCAGGGCTTGACCAGATCGGTGGTCGCCACGTTGGCGATGGTCGGCGAGACCGTCAGGACATTGGTCCCATAGTTGATCGCCGTCACTCGATAGCCGGCGCCGCCGTTGTCCTGCGCGCCCACCGTGATGTAGGAGTCAATGGAATATTTTTTAGCGTCGATCACCGTGAGATTCGCCTGCGGCGTGCCGCCGATGGCCGCATTGGCCTGGTCCGTGCCGGTCCAGCGCAGCTCGGCGAAGATCAGATCGGCCTTGAGCTGCGACAGCGCGTCGTTTGAATTATCGGCTTTGAGCGGGAAAGTCGCTTTGTCGATGACCGCGCCGAGCAGACGATAAACGAAATGCGCGGTTTTGATCCACACCGTATACGACAGCAGCGCATCTGTGGTGCGCTGTAAGAGATAGTCGACCTTGGTCGACGCGGTGACCACTTCGCGGCCGAACAATCCTTCGAGGAGTTCATTGCCCTCGGGCGCGACGCCAAGCGCGCCGGCCGGCTTGATATACATCGGGATGCTGGCGGCGCCGGGCTCGGAGCGGCCGGCGAAACGCTTCGCCGCCGAGTAAGAGTTGCGCCGCTGCTGATCCTCGATGAAGCCCAATTGCTGCTTGGGCGAAACTTCGCCGGCGATAAAAAATTGATTGGCCGAGGCCGGTTTGACCTCGGTGGCGAAAGCGGTTTCCTTGACTGCCCAACCTTGGGCCTCTCTGTCAAATGCTATCAGGTCGGTAAGTGCCATGTTTGTCTCTCCTTAAATAAATTCTTCGGTCGCCGAGGCGCTGCTGAGCGCAATATCGTAGCGAATATCGAGCGCGTTGCCCTGCGCCGCCACGCTAATCGAGTCCGCGCCCACGGCGTTTTCCAACACCGCCAGAACCACCGAGATAGATATTGTCTCAGCGCCCACGCCGCTCTCTTGGATCGCGATCAGCTTTGCCACGGCGATGCTGTCCGAGCCGAGGGCCGACTCGGCGACGCTTATCGCTTGCGCCACGGCCGCGGCATCCGCACCGCTCGCCGCATCGACTAAATTGACCAACGCCTGCACAGCTACTAAGTCCGCGCCGAAGGCGCTCTCCAACACAGGTACCGCCGCGGCGATCGCCGCGACATCGACGCCGGCTGCGACATCGGAAATATTGATCTGCACGCCGCCTGTGGCGACGTCGATCGCGTCGCTGCCCGCCGCCGTATCGCCAATGGAAAGCTGCACCGCGACGTCGAGAGACTCGGCGCCGGCCGCCGCTTCGAGGATCGCGATGGCCGCTGAAATGGAGAGCGAGTCGCTGCCCGCGCCGGAATCCGCGATCGCGATCAGAACCTGCACGGTGGGGCTGTCCGCGCCCAAGGCGCTCTCGGCGATCGCCAGCAAGGCCGTGATCGAGATTGCGTCGCTAGCCGCGCCAGTATCGTTGACCGTCAAAAGCGCGGCGATGGTGAGAGCGTCGGCGCCGGCGCCGCTGTCGAAGATATTGACCGCAGTCGCGCCGAAAAAAATCCGGCTGATCCAAGGCCTAAACGGTTGCGATCGTCCTAAGCGTGCCATGTTAGTATGTCGCCGCCCTGTTCACGGCCTGCGTGGCCTGAAAAACTTTTCCGACGATTGCCCCGGCCGCGGCCAGATCGGCGGCGGTAAAACTGTCAGCCGAAGTCCCAGAATTATAACCGCCCATTCCCGTGCGCGTACCGGACGTGATTGACGTATCGGTCTCGGATCGGCGCTCAACACCAGCTTGATACCCCTTGATAGTCGATCCGTTCGCCGACGTCCGGTACGCCTCCGGTATCGACGGTGTAACCGATACCGCAGTTCCCAAATGAGTTTCTGTGCCAGCAACCACTTTATCCAAGTACTGCTTGTTATCGCCGGTATAGACCTGCGAACGGTAATAGGTGTCGGCGCTGCTTGAGAAGCGCGCGCCGGCGCCCAAATGATTCAGGCTCGGAAGGACCGATATAACGATTTCAGCATAGTTATCGCTCGAGCTGAGATCAGTTTCCGCCCGCGCCGAATGTAACGTGCTGGCTCCCTGAGTCTGCGCGGCATTACTCACAATATCGATACTGCTGACCAACTCGGTCCAAGACCAACCCTCGGACGACGTGCCGAGCACTGTGCTGTTCGCCCTGTTGAAACTGTCCGTGATCGTCGTCGTCGGCTTAAGCGGTTTTTCCTTCGGCAGACGCGCCGGAATAAAAATATCTTCCGGATTGTTGACGCCGAATTTTTCGCCCCAAAAGCCCAGCACTTTTCTGTGTAGATGCGCGTGCGTAGTCTTGCCGTCGAGCGTCGCCCGCCGAATGGCGCGATAGTCCTCTTGCATTACCGCGATCGCCGCGGCGGCTTCGGCCATCCCTAAGCGAAACGGCACGCGCACCAGCTCGCCGTTGTGGATCAATTCCAAGTGCCGATGAGTCGTCGGCATGAGCGGGCGCGGCCCGCTGTCGCCGGTCGGATCGGCGCACAGGGATAGAGTTGTCCAGAGCCATTCTGAGAGCGTTGTGCCGAGCACGCCGGAAATACCAATCATCGACTCGAAAATCTTGCGGTCGCTTTCTTTCGGAATGACATCGATACTTTTAGCGCCGCGGCCGATCGCGCGATAGTCTGAGCCGAGATCGACGGCCTCGTCCGTACCGAACAAACCGACGCCGGCGATGGCGCCGCGCAGCGCTTGCGCCGGCAGCGGCCGCAGATCGATGGACGATAACGAGCCGTCCGGCGCGCGCCAGTGCGGCGGTAGCGCCCCTTTCGTGTCCCATACCCAAGGTCCAAGCCAAAAAATCATTTTAGCATCGCCCATCACGTCATTTTTCTGCCGGTCACGATTATCTGCTGCTGCTTAATATTTTTGCTGGAGGGGAATGTCGCCAGTATCGCCGCGTTGGCGCGCTGGTTGCCGTTGTTATCGGCGATGCCCCAACAGTCAGTTTGATCGGTGTTCTGGTCTCCGGTCGCCCAGCACAGGCCGCCGACGACGTTCGGTTTGAACATAAAGTCGCGCGCGTTCGTGTACGGACAGCCCGGCAAGCCGCTGTTGAAGGCAACCGATTGTCCGAATTCGCCGATCAAAATTTCCTTGCCTGGCGCGAAATTCGCCACGTTGTCAACTTCATCGGCAGTAGCGGAATAGTAGATGTGAAAATCGAGGTAATCGCAGTATGGCAGCGCGTTGACCAACGGCGCATAGGTCTGAAACGCCGGCGCGCTTGTATAGCTGCCCTGCACGCCGCTGAAGCTGATCGGAATCAAGCTTTGCGGCTTGAGCCGGTTATAGATCGTCTGCTGTATCGTCAGCAGTTGCGCGGCGCTAATATTGGCCTGATGCAAGTACCCGTTTGGCAGTCCAAACGACGAATTGACCCAGCCGATCGATTCTTGAATTGGGTCGAAAGCAATCACGTTTAAATGCGCCTGTACTCTGTTAAGTAGATTTTCCAAGAGCACCAGCGATTGCTCGGTGATCACCCCATCCGTAGCCACGCCGAAAAGCTCATAGACCGATGCGCCGGTGACGTACACGTAAAGGTTTTTCGTCGCGGCGTAGTTGATAACTTCGTCCCAGCGGTTGAGATAACTCGTCGCGTTGAGCGATGTATTGATCTGTTGTTCCAAGTCGCCGAATATTCGCACCGTGTTGCAGCCCAGCGACGCCAACAAGTCAATCTGACGACTAAACCATGTAAGATCGTATGTGTTGCCGTTGCCGCCCCACATGCCGCCGAAAAAAGAATAGTCGGCGTTGTCGCTGACGCGAAACGGTATCGAGCCGCCCTTGATGATCGTCGTCGACGGTAATCTGGTAAACACACCCACTTTAAATATCCAAAACCATATAGCAGTAGGCATTGACCGCGGTGCCGAAGGTGACGCGAATCCTGCCGAACTTGCCGATCTGAATTACCGGCTCGCGGCCGAGCGGGAACTGTTTGCAAAATGGACCGGTGGGCGGCAGAAATATCGGCGCGTCGAGATTGCGCACCGCCGTAATCGCTCCCTCGGCGCTCGCGGTAAAGCCAGTCGCCGAAGTGCCGAGCGTGAGACCGGCAACGCTTGCCGCCGCCTGGTCGCCGACGCATGGCCCCTGTTTCGTAATGTCGGCGTCGACGTGCGCGGTCACCGTGGCCGCAACGTCGGTCTCGATCAATTCGACTTTGCCCGGCAGCGCGGCGGCAAAGCCGTCGAACGAGATGCCCCACTCGACGATTTTCGCAACATTGAACGGTTTAGCCTGGAGCAGCGTTTTGATTACAGTGCCCGTGCTCACCGCCACGAATGCCGCGGTCGTCTGCATCGCGCCGTTAGCTAGTAAATAAAGTGACATGCTTTTCTCCTACGGATAAAATCGCAGATTGTTCCTCTGAAACTGCACCTTCTTGGTCTTGCCCGTGTTCGGCCCCCACTCGAAGTGGTAGGTGATCTCGACGACTTCGCGCTCCAGCGCCGGATTGATCATCACGTTCTCGGACGGCTGCACGGTGAGATAGACCGGATCGGCCGGCGTGACGTTGGTCTGCGCCTTTTGATTGGTGCCGCTGCCGATCTCGTCGACGCGATACCACAACAGCGAGATCGATCCGGGCGCGATCGCCGCGCCGGTCTGGTCCTTGAATGACGAGACCTTGAGCGTGACCAAGTCTTTTTCGTTAAAAACATTCATCGCTTCGCTGCGCTCAGAATTCTAGATTCAAGATTTCAGATTTTCCGATCTCCAATTTGGAATCTGAAATTTGTAATCTGGAATCGCCATCACGAAAGCGTGATGGTGAGCGTCAGCGTCCAGGTCTGGCCGCTCGCCTTGGTGCCCTGGGAAGAGACCTTGCGATTCAAATTTTTCGACGGGGTCGATCCGTTGTCGACCGTGAATTCGTTCCAGGCGAAGTTCGCGTCCGATGAGCCGAAGTCGCACTTGAAAACGATCTGCTGCGAGCCGGTAGTCGGGAAGCTGGCGTTTTGCGCCTTGTAAAGTTTGTTGGTCGCAGCTTGCAGATCGGTCTGGGTCGCCGCCTCGGCCGCCGACGAGTCGCCGACGCCGCAGCGCGCGTTGGCATTGCTGTAAGCCGTGCCGCCGCCGCCGGCCACCAGCGTCCAGATCTCGTTGATGCCCTCGTTGAGCATCAAGTTGCCCTCGATCGTCGCGACATCGTAAGGCTGCCGGCTGGCGAACGCCCGATCGTCGGCGAACTTTTCGATCGTCCATTCGGTGCGGCGAATCAGATGTTCGATGGCCGCGCGTTTTTTCTCCGTGGTGATTTCGTCCGCGCCCTTGCTGCGCTCCTCATGCCAGGGAACGTCGGGAATGGCACAGGCAACAGGCAGTAGGCAACAGGCAATGGCTAGGAAGAGGTTTAAAAGTTTTTTCATCTTGGTCTCCTTCTTATTTTTTTCTTAGCGATCTTTGGCTTTGGCGCCGTCGCCGACGCCGACATCCTTTTTGGCGTCGACGATATCGAACAGCCCGCTCGGATAGAGATAGGTCTCCCACTCCTGACGCGTGCATTCCCAGGGCGCCGGCTGCGCGCGGAAATCGCGCACATAATTCGTGCAGCTGTACACGCCCACGGTAGCGCCGGGCTTAGCGATAAATTTGATCGTGTCTGCGTTCATGACAACCTCCTATAAGTGATGGGGATGCGTTTCATTTGGATAAATATGCCTTCGTCGGTGCCGAGGGTTTCCGATGCGCCAAAGGAATCGACGTGGGCGTAGAAAATCTTTTCGCCGAAAATCGCGGTGAAGCGATTGTCGTTTAGGCGCGCGCGGATCTCCGCGCAGATATCGAGCACGCCCTTGAAATTGACATCGCCCATCACAGCCGCGCCGGGCGTGCCGAGACTAAGAGATTGATACGGCACGACCATCACGGTCAGTTGTTCCATATCTTTTTTGCCCGGCAGCGAGCCAAAGCTTTGAGCGCCGTCGCGCAAACCGACGCCGGGAAACTCGAGGCCGTCGGGCACGAGATTTTCCGAGTCGATCACCTTGACCCACTTCAAGTAGGCAAGGTTGAGCGCGAGATCCTCGGCGATGGCGTTCAACAAATTTTTCATGGCGTCAGGCAATAGGCATCAGGCAATAGGCAATAGTTAAGAACCGAGTCGTTGAAAAAACTTGACCATCTCGGCGCGCATTTCGGTCTTGTCGTCTTGCTGCAAAAGGACGAACGGGCGCTCCGGGATTATCACTTTACGGCCGCGGCCGGCGTTGCCGCCGAACTGCTGGATCGCCGCATAGGCCCGCGCCGCCGGGCTCGTGCCTATCTCGACGTTTTTCGCACCGGGCTTCACCGCGATATTTTTCAGCTGGCCGGTTTTGCCGATCAGCGGCCGCGCATGGCCTTTGAGCTTCACCGTCACCCGCGACAACGGCACCCAACGAGCCGGCCGGCCGCCGACCTCGAAGTTGTGCGCGATCGACTCGTGCGCGATCTCGCCCCAGACTTTCATCAGGCGCGACGGATCGTCGACGCCGGATTTTAAATTTTTAATCCGGCGGCGAAACTCGGCGTCGTCAACTTTGACCGTCATGCCTGCCATTTTAAAAACCGCTCATTTTGTCGCGGTCGAAAACCCGCTCGGGTCCGAACACTTCGCCGCTCGATCCCTTGGTTGAGTCGGCCGGCGCCGGATCGATGCCGAGCGTCAAGGTGCCGCGGGCGATGTCTTTCAACTTGCTCACCGCGTCGTCGTAAGCCGTGCGCACGTCGGCCGGCACGCGCTGGCGGCGCCGCCAGAGCCGATAGATCGCGATATCGATGGCCAGCGCTTTGACGAGATCCGGGACGGGCGCAGCGATCGGCACGGCGTGACGCGTCGCGACATAACCGTTGACCTCCGCTTCCGAGTCGGCGATCGCCTTGGCGATCTTGGCATCGTCGGCGACGCCCATTTTGTCGTCATCGGTCAGCTGGACAAGCTGCTCCTCGGATATCTGCACGAGCAGCGCGGCGCGGTCGATGTAGCTCATGGGTTAAGTGGGCGATCGGTAGATCCCCTCTACTCGCTTTTTGTGCTGTCGGAGTTTTCTTCCGCCACAGGTTCACCGCTAAGCTTCTCTAGCGGTTTTTTTTCCGCGCCGGCTTTCTCGACGATCAGCCAAGGATCTTTGCCAACGACGGTAGGGACGATGTTCATCTTGACGATTTCGCCTTTGGTGAAAATCTTGCCGCCGCGATGGTAGACACCGGTCGGATGGCCGGGCTTTAGTCTCACTTCAAACATGTCGTTCTCCTTCTCTTCGCTATCCTCCCCCTCACGGGGGAGGATCGAGGCCGCGGTAAATCTCGACTGAGATTAGTTCGTGATCTTGATGCTGTACTGCCAGAGACCGTAGCCGAGGTTGTAACGAGCCTCGACGCCGAAGAGCCAAACTCCCTGAGTGAAGACCAACTCGGCCTGCATGTTGGTCATCTCGACCGGCACCGGCTCCTTGCGCATCTGGAGAATGAACGGCCGGATCGGCGCGCCGACGTAGTCGTAATAGTAGTCATTCACATCGGTGAGATACGGATCGACCACGTAGTCGATGCGCGTCTTGGGCACCGTCGATCCTGGCGCCGGGTTATTAAGCTCGTCGAAGACAGCTTCGAGCTGCGCCGGAATCGTTGCTTTCAAAGCCAAAGATCCCATGCGCCTGATTCGCGGCCGACCGCGATCGTCTTTGAAGGTGCGGAACTTTGCCAGAGCCGCAAAATAATCGGCGCGAATATTCGCCGCGGTGACTCCGGCGCCGGCGAAAACGTTGGCCTGTAAGCCGCTGTCGCCCTCGGCGTGGTCGGTGTCGTAAAAAAACTGACCGTCATAGCAAAGAGCAGAACTGCCGGCCACACGCGCGGACGAGAGTAGCTCGTCGGGATGGACGCGCGCCTCGACGCCGAGCTCCTGAATGCGCGGCGTATGGAGACCGAGCTTGTCGTCCTCGAAGTCCTTGCGCTTGATCGCGAGCGTGCCTTCCCAATCTTTATTTTTGATCAGGTAGTCGGCGCCGCGCAGCTGGTCGAGGGTTTTGACGTCGAGCCACTCTTTTATGCGAGGGGTGCTGCCGAGCCATTGATAAGTTTCCTCGCTCGCCTCCGAGGGCGCGAGCATGGCAATGCCCGGCCACATCGGTTCCGCCTTATCAAAGCTTTCCTTGAACGCGGCGTTGTAGCTTTTTTGCGCCGCGATGATCGATGATGAACTGAAGAGACCCATAAATTTACTTTCTCCTTTCGAATTTCAGTTAAAGCGGCGTTTAAACGCCGACGCCAGTCGGTTCGATCAATATCCAGCCCGAGGTTGTCGAGACGAAGTCCACCAGCCGGCCGGCCTTGATCGAATTGGTGCCGGTGGCGTCGTCGAAGGTATGATCGTCGACGACATACATGACGGTGCCGACCATCGCCTGGGTAATCGAAGTGGCGTCCAACAAGAAAACGCCGCGACGAACGTTGACCCTGAGGTCGCCGTTAGAGCCCGCGCTGTTGTCGACGGTCTTTTCCGCGACGCCGACCACCTTGCCGCCGGCCGCATCGGCCGCCGGAACGAGAAACCCCGACGAGTTGACCATTACTATCGAGCCTTGATAGATTTTCGTCGACGCTGCGATCGGATAACTCTGCAAGTCGGGATCTTGCCAGGTCGTGATCCGGTCCGTCGCTAACGCGGCCATCGCGAGAAAAACACCCGAAGCACCGGCCAGCTCGCCCAGCAATTCCGTTACAAACATGCACACCAGAGCGACGATCAGGAGATAGACCCCGGAGGCCGCTCGCTTGAAAAGTTTATTTTTGAGCTTCATCTTTCTTTTTCTCCTTTTGATTGCTGTTTAGGTTTTTGCCCGCGGCGATCTCTTAGTGCGAGTTGTACTTGACGAAGGTTTCCTTCGAGACGCCGATCTGCTCGTTGATAGACGCCTGCAAACTGTCGATCACCACGGTGCCGCTTTGTTTGCCCGGCAAAGCGGCCAAGAAATTCAACACCTTCGGCCGGCGCGCGATAAAGACTCTCATCGCCTGAAGGTCTTTATTGCACTCTTCGATGGCCCACTCGCGTTCATGCGGGTAAAGCTTTCCCGCCATCTCGTCCTCGCCCATATTGCAGGCGCGATCGACGAGCGAAGCGATCTCCTTCGCGCGCAAATCATCCTGGAGCGATCGATATGGATCGATCGAGACCGGGTTGCCGGAATGCTTGAGCGCGAGAATCGCCCCGCGCGCATCGGACTCGCTGGCGTCTTCTTCCAGCTCGAGCACTTCGAGCAGGCCGGCCGGCACGACCGCCTTCGGCCGCTTGGGCGGATCGAGCTTTGAGGCGGCGAGCTTGGACTTAAGCAACTCGACCGCCTGCGCTTCGCTAACTTCCTCGTCGGCCACGGACAGCCCGATGGCCGCTAAAAACTTCTTCCACATGGATAGCTCCTTTCGTTCTCCCTGAGTTTTTGTTTTGTCGATTTTCATTTCCGAAAAAATAGTTCCGTGCTCGAGGTCGATCTTGAGACCGAACTTGCGCATCGTCGCTTCGCCTAGCACCACGTCTTCGACGCCGTTCTCCAAGACGAGAAAGGTGTCCATGATCGTCTGGCCGGCCGCCTTAATCGCCAGCACCGCCATGTCGGTCACAGAGAGATTGCTGCCGTCGCCGATGATGATCTTGTAGGGCTTGGGCATCTTGGTAATCGTCGCGAGTTTTTCGGCCACCGAGCGCATGACGAAAGAGAGCGTCGCGCCGGTATCGAAGAGCACGTCGACGTCGGCCTCGCCCTTGTCGCCGCTGGCGCGCACGGTGGAGACCATCGATGCCATGCGCATGGCGGCCGCCTGCTTGGCCTTGTCGAGGGCAGCCTTGGCCTCCGCTTCCGTATCGTGCTCGCTGACGACCTGATCGTCCTGGGAGTCAACGCACCACTTGCCTTGATCGTTTTGTTTCACGTACATAGTTTTCTCCTTAAATCGCCTCGGTCTTGCCCGGATTGCCGGCGAAGCCTTTGTCCGGCGTTGGATAAACGAAACTCGTCGACTCGGTCACGCTCCAGCCGCGCCGCTTGAGCAAGTCTTGCGAAACGCTGGTGACGGTGCAGTAGCAATTGAAACCGTTGGGCGGCATCCACTGATCCCAGAATGGATCGTCGACCGGCAAAATGACGCCGTGCTTTTCGCGGTGCGACGGCCGCGAGGTCGGCAAGAGCGCCGACACATAGCGAAGATAAGGGCGAGCGTCGACGACTTCCGGATCGGTCATCTGCTGCCACCGGCCGGCCTGATAGGACGTGTCGAGGTTGGTTTTAAAAACCGTGGTCCAATACCAGTCGGGATTCATCGGCTCGCCGTTGACGCCCCGCCCGCCGCTGCCGGCGCCCCCTCTAACCCCCTGCGCCCG